>Ga0214473_10000347_pt1 | contig 65008 bp, 117 predicted proteins | sample RVTome_7_FD_203509 | JGI IMG/M metagenome (GOLD analysis project Ga0214473, IMG submission 203509) | Soil microbial communities from uranium-contaminated site in the Upper Colorado River Basin, Wyoming, United States - RVT98D197 | ecosystem: Environmental > Terrestrial > Soil > Contaminated >...
TGGACAGGTACGGGTTCGTACTCTCGGGTTCATTCGTTCTCTGCTGATAGTAGCGCCTCTATCAAAATCCTTGCCTCGCGCATGAATGCCGAGTTCGATGACTTCGCCTCAGCGATGACAGTTGCCGTTGCTAAAGACGGCCAGAATACGCCAACTGCAAACCTACCGATGGGTGGGTTTAGACATAACAATGTCGGAGCCGCAGCGAGCGCCACAAACTATCTGCGAGCGTCTCAGTTCATTGCAGACATTCCGGTATTTGTTAAGGAGGCCGTAGCTGGCACCGATACGCTGAAAGTCTCGGCGAGTTTCTTTGCTTCGGTATCTGCAAACCAGAGCCCGCCGGATGGAACACGACTAAAGGTGCAGGTGTTTGCAAATCGAGTCACAGCGACCTGCGCCATACATCTTTATACGCCGACCAACACCAGCGCTGGAGGACAGCCGCATATTGCCGCGATCTACAGTCGCGGGTCTAGGTTCGAGCCTGGGTGCATTCAGGGTGGCCGAGTCCATGAGTTTAGCTATGACTCATCGGCGAGCGCGTGGCGATTGCTCAACCCATACGTTAGCGATGCGATCACTTTTAGCGCGAACGTAAAATGTATGGACGCCACGGGTGCAGTAGTGGCTGGCCGAGATTCAGTAGCAGTTCAAGTCAAGGTCGGAAGATTTGGCGATTACGTCGTTTTAGATACTACGACAACCGCATCGGTCTCGTGCTCCGTCAGCGCGTTCTACGTAATCTTCTCTGCTGGCGATATTTCTGCCATGACATCCGGTGCAAATGCAAATAGCCAGATGATTCCTGTCATGGTCAAGGACACGTTATCTCCAGCGTGGAAGGCACAGATTAGATCAGGCGCTCCTGGCGCAGCTCAGCTCGTTTTGCAGCCTGCCTTTCTAGTTGACGGTATCACCGTGAGCGCAAACACGACGGTCAAGGTCGGCGCAAATACGTACATTTTCCATGAGTGAGTTCATATGTTCAAACTTGCCGTAGTCGTCTGGTTCGGCGCTCTGTGGGCCTTCGTGGCTGTGATGCATGCAAGGCACATCATGACGCGCGCAGAACTGTCGAAGTTCTGGAAAGTAAACCTAGCGCCTTTGGCCGTGATCGGACTGTTACTTGACGCGGCATTCAACATCACGTTCGGGACTCTGTTTTTTCGCGAGTTACCGAAGGAGTGGTTATTTTCGAGCAGGGTACAAAGGCATTGGCGATCCGATAAGAACGATAGGATGGCAGTGTTCTGGGCTGCTCGTCTGAATGAGATCGACGCAGGCCATATTCACGAGCCGCGTGAATGAACCTCGATCACTTGCTCGCTGACCTGAAGTCCGAGGAAGGTTGGCGCGCGTCGGTGTACGACGACTCGAACGGGCAACCGATCACGAAAGGAACGCTGGTCAAAGGCTACCCCACGGTAGGCTATGGCTTCTGCGTCGATGCTTTCAAAGGCGCGCCGTTACCGCAGGAAGTGGCCGACTTCTGGCTACAGCACCTTGTTGAGAAAGTCACAGCCGAGATCGAGTCTAGTTGGCAGCCCTACGTGACGCAGCACGAGGACGTACAGCGGGCGCTCGTGCAGATGGCGTACCAGCTTGGGGTGAGCGGCCTGCTCGGCTTCAAGCTGATGCTGGCGGCCCTGGAGCGAGGGGACCGCGAGACGGCCGCTGAAAACGCTTTGGATTCCACTTGGCACACCCAGACCCCGGCCAGGGCCGAAAGGGTCGCGGCTTTGATTCGAGGAGAAACATAGATGGCCGACGAACCTAAAGTCATTCAGCGCTCATCCTGGCAGCGCAAGAAGTACCAACTGACGCTGCTCGTGTTTGCGATGGGCGTATTCATCGCATACCGAACCAACTCGGACCTTGGGGCGTGGACGCTGTTTGGCACGTTCATTCTTGGAACGTTTGCGGCGGCGGACGTGGCGGACAAGCGGCTGAACGGGGCGGCGTAGTGGGGATCAAGTCGTTCGCGATGAAGCACCTTCTCGGTATCGACGCGGAGAAGGCCGGAGCGCTCGCCGGTAAGGCTGCCGACATCATCGGCCGATACGCACCTGGGATCACCGGCAAGGATGAGATGGTCAAGGAGCTGATCGAGCTCCAAGGGTCTGGGCAAGACTCAGCGCGCGCTCACGATCAGCCGATGGCGTCCGGCGTTCCGATCATGGACGCGCTCATCAACGGCATCAACCGGTTGATTCGTCCGTTCGTCGCTGTGGGATTGATCGGCGGATACATGGGCTGGTGGATGGTTCCGGCGCCCGGCACGGTAGATCCTGAGTTGTACTCCATGCTCAAGATCGTGCTGCTGTTCTACTTCGGCGGTCGTACGGTGTTCAAAGACTTGCCGCAGGCGATTCAGTACATGAAGGGATTGAGGTGAAGTGGCCGACCCGCCCAACGGCAAAGTCCGCATTGCCCTAGACGCCGCGATCATCCTTTTCGTGATCGGACTGTCGTTCTATTCAGGCATTTTGACGCAGAAAGTGAACGACCTTCGGGATGCGATCAACACGCGCGGTCGGGTGCAGATCAGCATCGAGGCTAGCAATCGCATCACTGCTTTGGAGTCCCACGACATGAGGCAGGACATGCGGCTGCTAGAGCTCGAAAAGCAGCTCAGGGACTGGATCAATGGACGCTAGCCGAAATAGGTTAGCTATGCTAAAAAGGACGGCGGGCGCCGGGCTTTCGCCTGACACCCGCCGAGACAATCGACCCCACGACTTTGAGAGGCTATGGGGCCAATGCCTGTCGCGAAGCGTAGCACCGAGTGACGCCTACTGAGCGTCAACCAGACGACACAGACGACAGCGAGTTGTCGCCTCGGCAGGTTGTTCACAATCACTACAGCCAGCACAAGAACGGCAACGGGGCGAATCGAATCGTCTGGGCCGTCTGCGGGACTCTCGTCGTCGTCAACGTAGGCGGGCTTATAGGAGCTTTGGCGTGGTTCAACATGCGGGTTCTGGAACTGTCGAGCCAGGTGGCGGGATTGTCGGCGGCGTTCGCGGCGATGCAGGCGACTCTGGCGGCTCTCATTCAGCGTCTACCATGAAGCAGGACTCGCCGGATCAGTCGATACACGCGACCTCTGCCCCTGGTAGCTTTATCCACCTCACAATCGACAAGGCAATCGGGAAGCAGTTTCTCATCATCATTTGGCTCAGCGCGTTTGTCGCATCCTTGGCAGTATTGGTGATGCTGGTTTTGTGGGATGCTCACCGCATTACCAGGCAGCATGTCAAAATACTTGAGTACGATCTTATGGACCTTCGGTCAAAGACCGGCAACTCACACGAAAACACGGAGTAGAATATGGCACATGCATGGTGGCATTTTTGCCTAACTGTTGGCGATGAGACTGGCGAAAAGATTCCGCTAAAGCTCAAAGAGGGGAAGCGCGGCAATGCGTGCGGACTTTTCCGATTGCCTCACGATTGGACCGATGAGCAGCAGAAGGAAGCTATCGCTCGTGCTGACGCGCTCGCGATGGATCTCGTAGCGATCTTTCGCAAGCCGCAAGAGTCGATCGTGTTCAATCCGATGCAGGGCACGCCTACCGTGCTGCCTGATCCGTGATCCTCGATCCCGTCGCTATCGCCAAGGCTCTGGGAGCCCCTGTAGGGGCCGCTGCGGTGCCCTTGGTGATGATGTATACGCTCTTTACCCCACAAGCTCAGTACGCCCGTCACGTCGCCGAGGAACGTACAACGACGGTTCAGAACCTCATTCGCGACCTACAGTCCGAACCTTCCGGGGCGTACCACGATACCCTTTGCCGAACGCTCGAACAGACTCTAGCGGCGATCTGTCTCGACTCTCGCGAGCATCCCTTTTGCGTTGATCGTGGCGAGCTTATGGCTAAGGCTAGGTGTCGGTAGCTTCTGCCGTCGTTCGACTAAATTTAGTGCAGCCGATTAACGAGGTTGGCTGCTATCTCGGGACCTGTTTTGGCCTGCGCTCGGGTAGGTGCCTCACACCCTGACTCGTTTCAATCCTCTGCTTCGTTCGCGACTAAATCAGCCAGCGGATAAGTTCTGGCAGGGCGGCGCCGAATAGCACGCACGCGACCATCATCCACCAGCCAAGCGCCGATCCGCGATCCTTACCGCCAAACTCAATCATACTTTCCCTCGTTCGTACCCTGCTACAATTCAGCCGCGAGGTCGGTGCTGGGCCGGGGATGAGCTCCCGGTTGCACTCTGCCCCGAAAGGGTAATGCAGGAAGGAACCACCGTTCGGGCGCTACGCTCACGCTACTCGCCTTTTAGAGAGGGGCGGTCGTCCCGCCCCACCCCTGCTAGTACAGCCCCGACTCCTTGAGCCTCTTTCTGACCTTGGCCGAACGCTTCCGATCGGCGCCCCTCTCGAGCTGACGAGACCTCCAGTCGGCGTTGAGCATCCCGCTTATCTCCTTACCTAGCTTGTCGAGATCTTTACGCAGCTTCGGGCTTGTGCAATCCTGACTCATGTTGCTTCTCCGTTGATGAGCCCCGGCGCCAACCGGGGCAGCCGATCTACTTGATCGGCTAAGCACATTATATCAAACGCTTGTTTCTGCTCATTTTTTGAGCAATCAGACGCCGCAAGTGTTTGATCGTTCGTTGCCTCGACCTTCGCAAGCTCTTGATCGCGCAATGAACGCGAGTCTCACTCACACCAAGTTCATTTGACGCTGCCGAGCTGCGCACGCTGGGTTGAGGTATAGCACCTCGCGCCGCGGCGTTGCACCATCCGCCATCGCGTCCGTTTCGACGCGCTCCCACCCAGCATAGAGCCGATCGTATAGCTCGCTGTCGTAGCTGCTCAGCACCACCATCCCGGCGCAGGACTGCAGCGCGCCGGCAAGCTGCTCGTGGTCGGCCGTCTCCATCTCATAAGCATAGTTCTTGTTGCGACCGCGGAACGTCCGTGTTTCGACCGGGTAGGGTGGATCCGCATAGATCAGCGTATCGGGTCCGTCGTGCTGCTCAATGACCTGTAGCGCCGGCCGGTTCTCGATGACGACTCCTGTCAGCCTCTCCACGAACGCCGCGATGTGGGCAGGGTAGTTGACCCAATCGTGCGCCGGCGTGGTGTTGGAGCGGTTCGAGTTTGCCCGGAAGCCGGTCGCGTACTCGCTGTTGATCGACGCAGAGCCGAAGCCGGCATAGCTGCGCAGGATCGTGTAGCGGGCGCGCTCGATGGCGCCGGCGCCGTCATCTGGCGGCTCGGCTTCGTACTCGTCCCGAGCGAACGGCGTGAGTCGCAACTGCCGCTCGAGCTCGCAGGCCTGCTCCTGGTCGCGTAGCACGCGGAACACGTTCACCACACCGCCCCACAGGTCGTTGTAGATCTCCGCGAACGACCGCTGCTTGCGCATCAGGACGCTGCCGGCGCCGCCGTAGGGCTCGACGTAGACCCGGTGCGGCGGGAACTGCGAGAGGATCCACGGAGCGAGCTTCCACTTGCCGCCGTGATACCGCAGGACCGGACGGGCGAGGTTAGCCGCCATCTGATTTGAGCGCGTGTGTCTCTACTCCACCGGCAAGTATCCGACGAATCGCCGCGAGCGGGTTGTTGTGGGGATCGGCGAGCGCGGCTGATATTGAATCTAATCTGAGCAGAGCAGAGTCGCGCTCATTCTTTATGTGTCGCGACGTGGGAGATGGCGTGGCAAGGTCGGAGATTTGCTTGATCATTACCCCATCCTCGTCCAGATCGCATAACTCAGAGATTTTGGATAATCTGCTCTCGGCCCTTGAAGCCCGCTCTCCGAGCTCGTGCAGCAGATCCTCGCAGTGCGAGTGGTCCTCGGAGAGTTGGTGTAGTCTGCATCCTTGCTCTTTCAGCTTATGCTCTAGGCGTTCGCGCGCCCGCACGGATGCGTCGAGCTGCTTCTGATGCGTATCTGCCAGCCGTTCGCAGCTTTGCTCGAGATCGTGTAGTCGGGTGTTTTTCTCTTCGGCCTGGCTGAGCAGATGGCCGAGGTGCCCGCATTTTTCCTGCCAATAAGTGATGCTCATGTCGGCGGCTCCTCGATGGCGTGCGTGAGGTCGCGGAATGCTTCAGCCTCAGTCTTGACCAGCGAGACACGGTATTTACGCAGCGCGTAATGAATCGCCTCAAGCCACTTAACGTTGCGCTGGTGAACAGCGACTAGCGTCTCCAGGTTGTCGTAGCCGAGATCGGTCACGCGCTTTTGGAAAGGTTCTTCTAGTCGGGACCGTTGCTCTTTGATGATCGCGGCGGCGCGCCGGCACACCCCGACAGACGCGATCTCGTTTCGGCCTATCGATTCAAGCCATTCAACTATCAAATCGTCTCGCTCGGGCAACTCGTTCACTTCCTTCTCCTAGATGCCCTGCGAGCGGCTCTTGGGGCCGGGCCAGCCCATCACGAGAGATACGCAGTTCGTGGCTAGTAGCGAGGCCCGTGCACGCCTTATGCACGCTGAGCGGCTGGCAAGCCTCTGTCCCACGCTCCGTACCTCTTGGCCTTCAATCCGCGTTGTCATGCGCGTCATTCGCTTGCTCGCTGAACGGTGTTCATTTCGGCGCTCCCACGACGCCTACAGTGATCTCTACCGGCTCTTGCCGTCCGTCGTCGTGAACCATCGTCGCTTGGATCGGCTTCATTGGAAGCCCATCAACGATGTTGAGCACGTTCTGCGCCGTTACCCTAATCTCCCACGAGACCTCGCGAGCGGTGAGCGCGGTGCAGAACTTACGTATATGGTCTAGCTTGAGCAGAATGGCTTTGATTTCGCGAGGATCGGCCATGATCTCGACATCGTTGCCTTCATCGATCGCGGCATCGCACAGATCCATCAACGGTACTTTGCTCATTCACTGCCTCCAGTAGACCCGCGCGGCATCCCGTCGAGCCGTCGAAATTGCCTAGTAAAGCGCACGATCGTGCGATCGTCGCTGGTCTCCGTGCTCGACTCTATCGGCCCGAACTCAAGTAGAGGTCGGTCGTCGAACCATAGAGTCGTCCACGGGCTGCCGGCGACACTCACGAGCCGGGAGGGGGCGCATCGAGCAGTTGTCAAAGACGCAGCCGTGCTCCGTGAACTCGTGAAGCGGCCAGGAGCACCAATCGCATCTGGCGAGCCATGTCTTATTGCGCTCGCGGATATTGTTGACTAGATTCATCAGCAAATTCATAGCTCGTTCCTCCGAGACCCTTTCCGGTCTCGCACGCAATCGCTACAGTAGTGTTTGCTCTTGATAGTGCGCCACCCGTCCGCGCGCATGTCCTCGAACAAACGCGACTTCGCACCGCTCGCGGAAGAGAAACCGCGCACTTCAAGGCCAGCCGCTTCGCCGTTTACGCATCCTGGCGTGTCGCAGAAGGCGAAGCACTCGAAAACAATACTCACTGGCCCTCCGAACACAAACTCATAAAGCCAACGCGCGCTGAGAGAGCCGCTGCGCCTGTAGGGGCATGTAGTCGGCGTTGACTTCGCAACCGATCCACTGCCGGCCGAGAGCTTCCGCAACCTGTGCGGTAGTGCCGCTGCCCATGAATGGATCCAGTACGACATCGCCAGTTCGCGAACCTGCAAGGATGCAAGGCTCTATCAATTCGGCGGGGAAGGTCGCGAAATGAGCACCGGGATACGGAGTCGTTGAAACCGTCCACACGGAGCGTTTGTTTCGTCCTTCGTAGGTCGGGGTGAATCCGCGGCCGTCACACTCGTTCCATTCGTTGCCGTCGTTTCTTGGCGATGCCTCTGCCTTGGCTGCTCGCCGTGTGAATCTTTGCCCATAAGGCGATTTAATCGACTGCGGCGAGTTCGGTGTCCGATACTCTGCTGGCTCCCTGATAGCCGCCATGTCGCAGTAGTAGCTCTCAGATTTTGAGAGCAGGAACAGATACTCGTGGGCCTTTGTTGGCCGATCGGTGACACTCTCCGGCATCGGGTTGGGCTTGTGCCAGATAATGTCGGAGCGCAGATACCAACCAGCCTCCTGGAGCGCGAAGGCGACGCGCCACGGAATGCCGATCAAGTCTTTCGCCTTGAGTCCGGCCGGCAGTTCCTTTGCACGATTCGCCTGGCCGTATTGGTGCGTGCGGTGTTTCGTCTGTGACACCTGAACGCCACGTAAGCCCGCGTAGCTGTCACCGAGGTTCAGCCACAGCGTGCCGTCGTCGGCGAGCAGGTTACGCACCTCAGCGAGCACGGCGACTATCTCAGTAACGTATGCCGCAGGCGTCGCCTCGAGCCCGATCTGCTCAGCGTGCCCGTAGTCGCGCAGGCCGAAGTAGGGAGGCGACGTGACACACGTCTGCACGCGCACGCCAGCCGCCGCCATCTGTGGCAGCAGCTCGCGGCAATCGCCGACGTGGCACTGGTTCAACATTTAGCCGTTGTGCTCCTGCGATCGTTGCCAGTCGCGATAGCGGGCTTCGCTTTCGCGCTGTCGCTCGCGCTCTTCTTTCTCGCGAGATCGCTCCTGCTCACGCTCATCGAACTCTCGCTGATACTGGTAAAAGTCTCTGCTTCCATTCATATTTTGTCCTCCCACGGCGCTGGCGTGTTGTGGCGACTCAACGGCCACCCGCATCTGCAAATCTCCTTGCGCCGCTCATGTTCGCTGTCAGCCTGGCTGAACTCGTTGCACGGCTCCTCGCTCACGCCTTTCGGCGTCGGCCACGGTGGGGTGCCATCCGTGAGATAGGCGAAGCGCGGATCTGCTGGCGGTATCAGCGCCATATCTCCCCCTGTAGATGCTCAGGGAACATTCCCGGCTGGTGAATGACCTTACGCAGCTCGGCACGATGCTCGTCGCACAGGTCAGCACACTCGTCCTCACCGCGCATGTAGGTGAATCCCACGCGAACGATCCAGCGCGACTGAACTTGCCTGCCAAGGTTCGAGCACGCGCCGCACTGCGACGTCGTGTTCTCCGGTCGCGGTTTCTCGTCAACGATCTTGGCGCGGAACTTAGCCACCTGTGCCCTCCGAATACACGGGCTTCTTTCCGAGGCACTTGATGCCGATAGTGAACTTGCCCACGCCGTCACCGGGCCACTCGATCACCTGGATACCGCCGATCACGACGAGTGAACCATTCCGGTTCTTTACGTAGGCTGCGACGGCCTTGTAGAGCCGGTCCGTGTAGCGGTCGATACCCTTCGCGGGTCGGCGCTGCCCTTTCTTTTTCATCGCGTTGTATACCTTCCACCCTTGAGCAGTTCGTTGACGATGCGGTCCTGCTCGCGCCAGCCAGCAGCATTGGCGGCCTCGTCGGCTGCGCAGTTTTCGCAATCTTCGTCTAGGCTGACGTTGTGCTGGCACGTGTCGGGCTCTGGATCGTCGTTGTAGTCAAATTCTCTGTGCATCTGCCTTTACCTCTACAAAAAAGATCGGGGAAGTAAGAACCTCCCCGCCACCCACATGGCCCCGGTAGCGACTCCCGTCCTGCAGGAACGTGCCACGGTGGGAACTCTGTTCATTGGTTTGTTTTACCTCCACTCACTCTTTGAACGAGAGCTTGATGTCTGCGGTGCGGACCGTGAGCTTGTCGTACACGGCTACTTTGCCGCCGTGGCCGGCCGCCTCGACGGCAGCCTCCATGTCCTCGAAAATTGCAAGGTACGGCTCACCGTTGCCCGGCTGCTCTCTGACAACGAAAATCTTCTTCGGAAACAGAACTGCTTTCGTCATTTGATTACTCCCGGCAGTGTTCGGCGCAGTCGTCACGCCCGCATTCGAGCGGCGAGAACGGGTCGGCGCTGATTTGCTGCATCGTCTCTAGGTCGAATCGCCGCTCGCAGTACACGCATGGATAGGTGCCGGCCGCATCGACAAGCCCTACTTGGCGATCGATGCTCGCCTCCATCAGCTCAACAGGATCTGGTATGTGCATTTGCTTCTCCGCGTTGCGCTAAACTCGCTCGAAACGGACGCGAAACGCTTCGCAGTCCCATAGGGTTGTTCAGCCAGCACGATTGGCCGCCGAGCTCGAAGTTCAGCCACTCAAGCACCTCCGGGTCGTCTGCCGCAGTTGGCAGTTCCAGCTCGAAGGTCACGCGAATCTTTGTGCCTTTCTCCATGTCAGGCAGAAACCCTTTGTTGCAGCACGGCGCGCTCGACCTCTGTCAGATCCCACACGGCGAGCACGGCATACAGGTCGCCGCCGATGTGCTTGAGCAAAGCCGGGTCGCGCGGAGCAACGAATGACCACTCGGCCTCGAACAAGATGTGATAGTTCGCGAGTGACGACGCGGGCCGATACCGTGGCGGCACGTTCGGCACCATCGCGCGGAAGCGGCCCCAGTTACCCTCGCGCGCCGGAATCGTGCCGATTGGGAATTTGCGGACGCTATGACGAGCCAGCGTGCTCGGGCTCTCGACCTCGGAGAACATCAGAGCGCCGTCGCTTTGTAGTTCGCACCAGCATTCCTTTGACGATGCGCGTACCACGGCGATCCGCGGCAACTGAGCCGTCTTGCGAACGTTGTTCCACGTCTTAAACGTGTGTTCGACCGTCCCGCCGGCTTTCACCGCCTCGGACAGCTTGATGAGCTGCAACCCCTTCGAGAGCGCCTTGTACCCCTGCATGATCGCCGCGTCCTCGTCGCTGTGGCGGGTGCGTACGGCGTTGCGGTACTCGATGAAGGCACGCTTCGCTTCCTTCACGTCCATTACGATCGGGTCAAGATTCATTGTGTTCTCCTATCCGGCTAGGTTTGTTCGCCATCGCCGGTCTCCATGTGAATCGGTCGTGGTGCTCCGGTGATTACGTCCCGCTTGGGCGCGTATTCGTGGTCGTATGGAGCGGTGCCAGGTTCGGCTCCGTAGAGCGGACCATGCACCGCCATGTGCGGCCCGTGCCCGCATTGCTTGCACTTCGGGATGCATTGGCACGTGCCGCCGACCGTGCGAATCGGACAAGCATGAATATCGATTGCGCCCACCATATTTCCTGTCTCAATTCGTAAGGCCCGCGAAGGCCCAGATTGCTTACGTTTCAGTACGTTACACGGAGTGCGAGTAACGGTATGACAAGTGCCTTGGCCTCAAACCCGCGCGCTGCTTACAAAGTTCAACAGCCATGCGGGCGTCGGACACGGCTCTAGTTGACCGCTCGCAGTACAGTCGTCTCCTTCCTTTCAACGATCAGCTCGGCAAATCCGAGCAGCCGATGAAGCGAGGGCGTCGCGTAGTGCTGCGCGAGGTTCGTGTTAGCATGTCCGAGCAGCGCGTTCCGATCTTCTTCCGGAACTCCAGCCGATCGCAGACGATGCGCGAACGTGTGGCGACAGTTGTGAATCCCCTTCTTCACAAGCGGGCCGGACGGCAATCCGGCCTTTCGCCACGCGTCTCCCCAGATCTTCCCTGTCGCAACACAACGACCGCCGACATTGCCGGCCGCTCGTGAGGGAAACACGTACACACTTTGCCCATGCTTCAACTGCCACTTGCGCTGCATCTCCACCGCACGTCGAGCGATTGAGTTGCAAATCACCGCTCTCGTGTGCCCGTTCTTCGTGTCCGAAAGGACGAACACGAAGATGTCAGGCCCGAGCTCGGGGACTCGCCGCAGGTCCGTCCACTTCAAGCCGAACAGTTCTTCTCGGCGAACCCCAGTGTTCACAGCGAACACCGCGGCGCCTACGTCCCATCCGGTCGGAAGGCACCGGAATAGACTGTCCTGCTCTGCCCAACTAAACGGATACGCTTGCCGAACCGCACCCCTCAAGTGCTCGATCTTCGGCGCCATCGGAATCCAGCGCCAAACCTTCGCAGCCTTGTTGAGCACGGTCACGACTTGCGTCAGCTCCTTGTTGATCGTCCCGACCATCGCCGGCCTACTGAACGGCGAGCGGCCGAGACGGCGATCCTCCTTGAACGCCTGCATCGCCTCATCGTCTACGTCGATCACACGGAGGTGCCCTATGTACGGGATCGTGGACTCGAGGGCCGCAGCGACACGACGTTTTTCTTTTCCTTGGAACTCGGTGAGGTACCGAGCGGCGGCCTCCCCAAAGCGCTTGTCAGCAAAGCGCTCAAACCTGTCGAAGATTGATCTAGACTCTCTGATTCTTGGCATTCTTCGTTCTCCTGAGAGCCTTCGCGGGCTCTCATAGTGTCGCCGTCCTTCCAATCTGTCTCAAGCGTCACGGCCGACCGCAGCAGTCTCTTTGCCGCTACCCGATACAGGGCCGAGTTCGTAGCCTGTGGGAACAGCCCCTCGACTACGGTGAGTAACTTGTTGGCGTCTCGTAGAATGCTCATGGGTCGTCTTGGAACTCAGGTGAAAGCGGCCCAGCCATCGTCCGGGCTATACCCGCGATCGCCACGGCCTTCTTGAAACCACCCAAGCTCACGCATGCGCTCCACGTCCTCTGGCTTCATCGGATGGTCGGTCATGTAGAGATAGAAAATATCGTGCTCGGCGCCGATGTGGTGCCCGTCCGGTTTGTCGTAGTACGACCGCGCGATTGAGATTCCAGCGATGAAGTTTTGTAGGTTCATGATTTCGTCCTGCGGAAGCTAAATGTGCTTCCAGAATTCCTTGGCGACGGCGTACTTAACACCCCGATAGATCCCGTATATGAGCACCCCAACGAATGCGTACTCGACCAAGAATTTCATGTACTCCAAGATCACAAGCGCCCACAGTAGCGACACGGCATCGCCACTAGCGCCTCCTAGGATCTCGACAAGCTGTCGAAGCGTTTCAGGTTCCATATATTTCCTCGTGTATTAGCAAGACTCAGGTGCGGTCCAAGATGTCTTTGATCTTTGCAGCGGTCAGGTCGTAGCCGCTGGCGCCTTCGTGCCCCCACAGCGCAAGCCCGATCCCGTACACCATGTCCTTGACGATGGTCACGTCCTGGTAGTCCTCGTAGCCGCTCTGCTCGTTGTATTCGGACGTGTAGTACGCCAGGTGCGCGATGGCCTTGCGGACGTGCTCACGGCGTTTCTTGGTTTCTCTCGCGTTCATGCCAGTGCCCTCAACAGACCAACTCAATCTCGAACGTCTCGACGCCGATCCCATGCCACATCTCGGCGGCTTCCTTGGACTCGAACACGATCAGCACGCCTAGCGTTCCTTGGGCCTTGTCCACCAATCTCAGCGGACCCATCGATGTGGCAGCCTCCTTCACGAGTCGCTTCGTAACAAACATCGTGGTCGGCTTCTTTGTTGCGATCGTCGGCATGGTCTAAACAGCCTTAGTGCGAAATTCCTCGGCAGCCAGACACATCAGCACGCCGAGCGTTGTCCAAAAACCCGCGCTGAACGTCAGAATGACGGCTCCGATCAATATGCAGACCCGGTACGCTCTTTCGTAATCGGTTTTCGTAATAGCCTCCATCAGGCAGACTCAGAACCGCGCCCATCGACCGTAGCCAACTTTCGACCACCAGAAATAGAGATCGTCTTCGGGGTCGTACCAGGCTTGCCAGCTCCAGCGATAGACGTAGTGCTTCTTTCCGTTTTTGTTGATACGCATAACTGCCCTCAATATACAAAAGGCTTGAGTGGATGGCTTACCTGTCGGTGCGTAATGCGCTGGACTTCGCGCCCACGGTTAACCGCGCTATTGGCTGCCATGTGCCTCACTGGTAGGCCATCCCTAAAACCTTCTGCTCTAACTGAACTCTTAACAACGTTTCGCGCTATTCAGACTTAGCGGCAAAGATTAAACAGCACTCTGCCGGTATTCGTAAAGCGTGTGCGCCATGCCGATCTCTGGAACGGTGCAATGAACCGCGCGACGCCTGACGTAGCTAAGCCACGTCCACTGGCCGCCGATCTTCACCGGATGCCACGCGAACCATCGGCACCAATCTCCCTCGCTAACGAACATCGTTCCCATCATCCACGCGCACTTTGGCGCGCCTCGTAGTAGCCGTTGATAGCCTTGCAAATTTCGCGCACTCGTTCAGCGCTGATTCCCTGGTTACGAATGTCAGCGGCAGCAAGCTCTACGATGACGTAGCCGAACAATTCTTCCTTGTCCTTGGCTCTCGCGTAGAGGTCGGCAATGCTTCTAATCTTTGCCACCAGGGTCCTACCTAGTATCCGTACCGTTTGCGGTTTCGCTTACTCGTCGGGACAAGTTCGACGCGAACCATGCGAGCGTCATCGCTTGGCTTGGCGTCAATCTCATCGAGCAGGACGGACTTGAACGGAGCCGCCCAGTTGCAAAGCACCCAAGGACCGCCGTGTTCCGGTTGAAACTCCCAGGTCCACCCAAAGCCGCGCTGATTGACCTTTAGTGTGCTCACCACTACCTCCAGTCACCGAACTTGATGTGCTCGGATACCTTGAACACGGCAAGCACGGCACAGATTGCAACTAACCAATAGAGCAGGTGAACGATTTCAGAATGGGATATCGTCATTTGGGTCTGGCTCGTTCGGTTCCGACTTCGGTTTCTGCGTCTGCCCTTGATCCTCTTTCGGCTTCACTGAAAGGCTCATGTACTTGTCGCCTTTCTTGCTCGTCTTGAGCCAAGCGTTGAGCCAAAACTCCTCCCCGCCGACGTTGATCGAGCCGCGGTAGTCTGGCCAGTTCGCGTTGCCTTTCTTGTCGTTCTTGAACAGGGCGCCCGTGTTCGTGTTGTCGTATTCCTGGCTCACGCTTTCAACTCCTTCTTGCGATCCTGGTACAGAGTGTTCACGTCGAGCGGAACCTCGTTCACGCCGTTCTCTGCATAGGCGTTCTGGATCGAGTCCCACGCCGCCTTTAACGCCTTGCCGTCCTTGCAGCTCGCGAGCACCTGACTCGCCCAACCGATCAGGTTCACGCCGCAGTCAGCGGCCTGTGCTTCGGCAAGCAGCTTCTTGATGCTCGATCGTTCCCAGGACCGTAACTCCCGCCACACAACCTCGCGCTCGTCGTTCTCGAGCTCGTTGACGATCTGTAGCAAACCTGGGCCGTCGTTGTTCTTGGTGGTCTCCAAGAGACCGTCCACGATCTGCCGCATTCGCTTTGGTCCGATCTTTGGCAGCGGCTCGTCCGGTTCCTTCGGAGTTGCGGCGTTGCCGTCATCATCCTCGTCGGTCATCGTGGCGTTGAAGATCATCAGCGTCAGATACCGGCGACCGTAGGAAAGGGCTGAGCCAGATCCGTGAGCGCGAGTCATCATCGTCGTGCCCTTGATGCCGGTCAGCGTGAGCGGCGATGGGTATTCGTAGTCGCGTTTGTGTCCGCCAATGTGCGAGACGCGGCACGTCACGAGCACCGTGTCGGGCACATCGGTCTTGCCAGTACCGAACGAGAGCGCGAACCCATGGCGCGTGTAGATCGGGATCAGCGCGGCATTCACGGTCGGCAGCGTCGCGTACATCGAGCTCGTCTGTGTGTTCTCTTCGTCGCGCTTGATGCGCGGCATTTCCTTTTGAACCTCCATGAGCGCAGTATTGAACTCGCGTTCGGCCCTGGCTTCCTCGCGCTCGTTGTACAGCTTCATCAGCCGTTCGAGCTTGTCGATGTCTACGGCCGGATCGGTCGCCGCACGGGTGATGACCGCGAGCACTTGGGCGCTATCGCTAATCATCACTGGCGGCTCACTCGGGGCGTCGATCATCGCTACGGCCGGAAGTAGTTCGGCTGTCTCAGTCATGGTTGTCGTCCTCTAGGTCGTCCACATCGGGCATCGGCTCCCGCACTTCGCACGGCGGCTCGTTGGGCGGCGAAACATTGCGGTAGCGGACCGCTCGCTCCGAGGGGAGCCCGTACCCCGTCGTGAGCAGCGTCACGATTGCACGCGCCTCAGAAGGGCTCAGAATCACTTCGTCCTTGAACTTGTCGGCTTGCGCTGCTCGCAGGTTCAAGTCCGCCACCCACTCCGCAGGGGTAAGGTCGTCGGGAGCGGGGCCAGCGGGTACGCCGTCCCAATCGTGGGCGTCGGAGTCCACGTCCCACGCCGCAGGGTCGAGCTTCTGTACCTTCACGTCGATTTGCTTCAACTCTGGAATGTCGGTTTTGTCGGTGCTCATTGCTGGCTCCATCATTGCATCCATTTTTCGTCGCTCTGTCTTGGTCTCTCTGGGTAGCGTTTGCGTCTCGGCACAGTCAGCGCGCGTTCGTCTGACCATCCGGCGCGAAGACGCTGATGCAGGACATGCGTCGGGAAGGTGAGCATTTCTGCCCAGACCATGAGCGAACGAGTCACGCCATTTAGCGTGAGGTATCTCGTCGTGCTTCTGTTCAGATGCTGCTCACTCGGAGGTGCCCAGCGACAGTTGCTAGGCTTGTAATTGTCATCGACGTTGATTCGCTCAATCGTCAACTCTTTTCGGTAGCCTGTCGCAATCGCCCAGGCGCGGAATACTGCGTAATCGCTCCACTCGTCGCAAATCGTGATTCCACGTCCGCCATATCTGTGATACCTGGTCTGGCTAGGTGAGAAGCACCGAGCGCGCATACCTGTCCAAATCGCATAGAGCCTAACCGGTCGACCGTCGATAACACGACCGAAGGAACTCTTGTGCGACCAGCGTTTACGCCCCATGTTCGTTACTCGCTGGTATAGGTGCCGGTCGCGGAGGTGGATGCACAGCGATTCCCCGCGTCGATTGCTCGACAGACAACCTCACCCGAGGTCATCAACGTTTCATCGCCTGACTGATCTCCCACCGGCTGACGGGGTTTACTTGTGAAAGCCCCGAAGGGCAGCGGTCCGCCTACTGCGCACTCACCGTCTAATCGCGAGCGGCCGCCAGTAATTGAATAACTGTGCGCGTTCATGTTCGTTACTCGGGACTGTCCGGCGAAATGTGATCGCAGACTCGCTTGAGCCTCCGGCAATTTTCGAGCAGCCGTTGCTCGGCGGCATTTTCGGAGCCCGCATTGCCCAGGGCTTCGATAGAAGCAATCACCGCACAGGCCGCCGGCCAAAGTTGGTCCCACTTCTGTTCGAGGGTGAGGGGCTTGTCGGTCACTTTGGATCTCCGCTCGGCTGGAACGATTTCGGTTTGCGGCCACGCGGTTTAGGCACATACCCAATTCGGGCGGCACCTGGCGGTGTCGTCAGGATTTGCTCATCGGTCCATCCGTTGGAGCGCCGCGTGCGGAGCGCTTCTTTCGTGAATCCGAGCGCGCGTGCCCACTCAGGGAGCGAGCGCGTAACGCTGTTGAGCGTGAGCATGATCGTGCGGCCGGTATTGGTCTGCTGCTCCTGGCGCGTGGCCCAACGGCAATTCCCTGGCTCGTAGTCGCCGTCGCTGCGCTCACGATCAAGCGTCAGATCCTTTCGATAGCCCTTGGCGATCGCCCACGCTCGGAACACGGCGTAGTCGTCCCACTCCGCGCAGACACGCACGCCCTTAGCGCCGTACCACGGATAGTTGACCGACTTCGGATTGTTGCAACGGACGCGCATGTCCGACCAGATTATGTAGAGGCGGCACTTGATCGCGCGCTTCGCAACCGGGTAGGCCGTGCGGACCCAACTGCGTTCGTTGCCAGTGGACAGATTCGTATTCATTCGCTACTTGCCACCCTCGGCAGAGGACTGACGCGCATTGCGTGCGGCGCGCAGTTCGTTTTGCAGCTCAGAGCAGATTCGCGAGAGCGTTTCGCGCTGCCGAACCAGTTGGTTGATGGTGTTACGGTCGCGCTTCATGCGCCGCACCGCGCGGTCGCGCTGCTCATGCGTTGGTCGGTCGCCTTGCTCGGCCAGTTCGTCAAGAATGTTCACGCTTTCTCTCCCGTGTTGGACGCAGCCTCTTTTGCGCAGATGTTAGAGGCGAGCCGCAGCGCGCTTGCTCCGTCAAAATTCGGCCATCTGTCGGCAGCGCGAGCGAACAGTCGCGACGCAATGTCGTACTTACCCGCGCGCTCTGCGCGGCGAGCTCGTGTCAACAGCGCGTGAGGTAGTGACAGGATTCTTGGTCGATTTGCGCGACAGCCTGCGTTCATGCTTTCTCTCCTGTGCCGGACGAGGACTCGGTCGGAATGTCGTCCGGATCTTCCTCGTCGTTACCGAGCATCCGGTCTATGGCCGCGTCGCCGCTTCCTGACTCCTTGATCTCGGCGCTCATCCATTCCGTGACGACGGGCGGCGGGTAGCCGTCGAGGTTGTAGCGCCGCTCAATTCTCAGGCAGGTCTGCCAGCCGTCGGGCTGGGCCATCGCCTTGCAGTACTCTTCCAGGTCGTGCTGAACGCTCACGAGCGGTCCTCGAATACGATCGCTTGGCGTTCAGCCGCTGCAACGATTGCCTTGCGCGCATCGGCGCCCGCCGCGATCGCAGAGTCGAACGGACCATGCCCATCGCCTATGCACTCGTCGTGCTCATCGGTCTCGTCCCAAAACCAGCCTGTACCTTGAATGCTGGCATCGACCCAGAAAACTTTCGCGTTCACTTGTTTGCTCCTGCATCGGTGGAGGACTCGTAAGGCAATTCGTGTTGCGCGACCGCGCGGTGCGCTCGCGCGAGCACGACACCAACCGGCCACGCCTTATCTTCTGGTGGCCGTACCTTCTCGACGCGTCGCGCCTCTGTCTCGGTGAACTGGTGGGCGTCGTCGATGTTCGTGGTGTATCCGCAGCGGCCTGTGCGCCACCACAAGGCGTCGTTGCCGGACCAGCCGCATTGCATGAAGTACATCGCACTCACGGTTCCGCTCCCGCGTCGGTTGAGGGTTCGACGCTAAATGGATCTTTCGGCATGTTCGCGATGTGCGACGGCCCTAGTTCCATGTGCGGGCCGCCGATCAGCCTGAACCTATGACCGGGACCGTTTCCGTGATCGCCTTGGTCGAGTGCGTCGTAGAAGCCCACCCTGATGCGTGGCGCGCTCCACTTCGCGTTGAAGCCGAAGCAGTAGTAGCCAGGCACGTCGGCCTTGCTCGCAGTTTTGGCGTCGAACCACGGCCCGATGGGGAAGGCTTTCTTTGTCACTGGGCCTATCTCGTGTAGTAGAAGTTGAACGTTTCCGGGTTCGTCATCTGCTCGACGACGATCGGCAATCCGCGAACGAGCGTCAGGCGATTGCAGTCGGCGATGTGGCGAATCTCGCGCTGCTGATCGTCCGAGAACGTCACGCCGTACTCGGGCGCGAAAACTTGGATGCAGCCGTCGTCTAACTTGCGAACGCGCGCCTTGATGCCAGCGGCCTTGATGCGACGGCGAATATGGGCCGTCATCTCGACGAGATTTAGGCGTGCGTCTGCGCTGCTCGCCGCTCGCTTCTCGGCCGACAATTCCAAACACACCGAGCGAATCTCGGCGTCGGTTGCGATGTTCGTGCTCACTTGGTTTCTCCGGACGAGCACAAAGTCCGGTAAGCGATGCCGTGCGTACCGACGATCCACGTCCCGGTCCACACCGACTCGAACACGAAGTAGCGCTCGCCGTTTTTCGTGAAGGTCATGACTTCGCCTCGGCGGAGGATGAGAACGGTTGCGGATTCTCGGCATTCAGCCGCGCGACGTGAGATCGGTTGCGCTCGTAGAAATCCGGGTGCCGCTTGCACTCAGGCAGCGTGACGCCGGTATTGCGCCAGTACGCGACGAGGCGCTCGACCATAGCGGGGCCGATCACGGACGCGCGCCGGCCTCTGCCGCTCTTGATCGTCTCAACGCGCGTGCAGTCGCAGGCCCATACGAACCGCACGCGCGAGCCGCCGAGATAGACGGCGGTGCCGCGGTTCAATGCGTTGCGCTTCACCTTCACGATTTACCGCCCGTGTCGGACGAGGACAAAACGCCATAGCAGTCCGGGTTAATGCGCCCCTCACGCTGCAATTGTCGGTAGCGCTTTTTAGCCACCTGTACTTCACGGCCGTCGTCGCGGCGCAAGTTGATTTTCATGAAGCCATCCAAGTCGAGACCGCGCCCGATGTATGCGTATTTGTGAATTGCGCGCGTGCTTGCGCTGCAACCAGGCGAATTACTCACGGCCTCTCTCCCTTCGTCGGCCAGTCGTGCAGAGCGTTCAATCCGTCGTGGAAGCGCCAGATGAACGAGTCGCGATCGGTCCAGCACAAATTGCCATCGACGCTTGTGACGTTGCCGAGAGAACGGCCGCGATAGGTCACCGGATCACCCTTGCGCGGCTTGAGCGAAGCTGCTTTGTTCTGCGTGGTGCCCATGACTTAAACCTCGTTCGTTAGCGGATGCACAGAAGGCAGGGCGGTGATAGGCTCGGGGGCCCGACAACCCCACGAAGAGGGCGGACCCATGCCACCGTCTGGATAGCTGCTGAATTTCCCGTTGCCTTGCTCATGGGAACGGAGAGTAATCCCTAAAAAGGGAAGTGTCAACCCTAAAAAGGGACGTGCCGCACAGCGGCGGCGACGGGCGGGCCGGTCGAAGTCTAGAGCTGGGTTTTGCGGCGCTTGGTCGTGATGGGGGTCACGGCATCGCCACGAGCGAAGTAGGGGGTAACAAGCTCTTGCGGTCTAACGCCGAGGGCGGCGGCGAGCCATTCGATGTAGTCGATGCTCGTACCCTGGCTCTTGTCCAGGATGCGGTAGACTTGATTGATGCTGACGCCTGAGTCTGCGGCGAGCTGCCTGTTCTTGGCCGCGACAGACTTGAACTTGTCGGCCGGGTATTTCCGGTCCCGCAGCGTAGCGATGTTATCGGCTACGTAGTTCCGAACCAACGTCGGCGGTCGCTCTGATTTCGATCGTCGTTTCCCCACGCTCAGATAGCCTACCTGCCCCGACTTCCCTAAATCGGGTTGCAGCGTCCCTAAAAAGGGATTAGCATCCTGGGTCATGGCTGAATCTATGCATGAGTTCGTTGTTCGTCGGCTTCTGGAATACCGGCCTATCGAGTGGCAGGAGATTGCCGAGAAAAGCGGCATTCCACTTCGCACGATCGAGAAGGTGGCCCGCCGCGTGTACCGATCGCACCGCATGGTGACGATTGAGCCGCTAGCTGAGCACTTGGGGTATTTCCGGCAGTTCCAGCGTCGTCGCGTTAGTTAGTTGTTCTTGGAAGCCAGCCTAACCCGCTGGCTTTTCTTTCGCCCGATTCAGGACTTATGGAAAGCCAAACGCACGATTCCGTAAAAAACCAGCCGGTTATGTCCGTTGGGAGCGGGTTCCCAAAGTTGTGCGGCTCATGCGGCAGGAGTACCGGCGACCGGAACCGACGAACGCGATTCTGTCGTCCGTGCAGACAAGAGCGCGAACGGGCGTACTCACGCGAGTACCGGCGTCGTTGTCCGATTGCTGTCAAAGCTCACTACGCGGTGCAGCTTGAAATTCAGCGCGGCAATTTGCCAAAGGCCGACGAGCTGAAATGCACTGACTGTGATCGTAACGCGAACTGTTACGACCACCGCGACTATACCAAGCCTCTCGAAGTCGATCCGGTTTGCGGCGGCTGCAACAAGCGTCGCGGGCCAGCTCATCCCTACATCAACGCCAACCTTCGTCTGTCCATCGGTATCGAGCCGGAGTGGAAGCCATGAGTGAGCCTCTTGTTCGAGCGCCGTGGCGTATCGCCTTCCGATCAGAGGGCGAGTACGTGAACTGCTACTTCGCCGACGAGCACACGATGGAGGGCGCCATTCTGCTCAGCTCTCTCAAGCGCAGTATCGCCGAACTCGGAATGTTCGACGCTTGGCGCGAGTTCATGCAGGACGCAATGCGCGCTGTCACAAAGGACACGCTCGGCGTTGCCTGCGAGTACCCCGAGGAACCGCAACCAGCGCCCGAGCACGAACGTGCGGGCCGAGGATAGATCCATGCAAACAATCCAGATGCCAGACGGTCGCCTACTCCGCGAGCTGTTCAGCGAGGAAGAAGTGCGCCAAGGCAAGCACACGCGGCGCCGTCAAGAGCTTGAAAAGCTCGGTGGCAAGTTCAAGCGCTTCGAGTGGGTAAGCACGAGCAAGTACGAGCCACACCAAGGCGAGCGTGAGTGTGCTCGTCGTCGCCGACAGATGGAGCGAGCGACGGCATGAACTCTGTCGGTATCGAGCCGGGGGAGCTGCGGTGAAGCGAGAATACCTCGACGCGCTGATCGAATCGTACTGGGATCACCTACCGAAGCTAGGGAAGTCCACGGCAGACGACGACGCGCACCTGGCTATCAAAATCGAAATCAGTCGGCTCTGCGGCGTACAGCGCGGGCTCGGACTCAAGTCGTATCTCGAACGACTGGCAGTGGCCCCATGAAGCTCGCGGCCCGAATCCGTACCGCCAACGAGTCTGCTCAGCCGTTCGTCTACCGCGTTCAGGACCGATCTGGTCGTGGGCCGTTTCGTCCTGGCTTTTCGCGTCGCTGGTGTGACGACAATTTTACGCACGGCATGTTGGCGTTGCCTACGTGGCTTGAAGAGTTCGGCGCCGACCTGATCGAAAAGCAACGAAAGCCGGAAGAGTTTTACGGAACTGCCGTTCGTGATCCTGGCGCACTTGGCAAGTGGTTTTCGCCGACCGAGCAAGCGCGGCTGGTCCGGCTGCACTTTCACGTGGTCTCGATGCGTCCAACTCGCATTTTAGCAGAAAGCGAGAACCAGCTCGTATTTGCTCGCTTGCTCCCGCTATCGATGGGAGTCGTGTCGTTGCCGTGGCGCTCTATTGCGGAGGCCGCATGAGCGACGCACTCAAAGCTGCCGAGCAGCACCTAGCCGAGTTAGTCGCCAACGGAGTTGCCGCGCGCGACAAGCCGAGTGCGCTCCACTTCGGGCTCATCACGACGCTCGCGGCCGAGCTGAAACAGTGCCGCACCAAGCTCGACAAGGTGATGGCGCATCCGAGCGTATCGCTATCGACCTACGAGGCCGTAGAGCGCGAGCGGGATGCCGCGCTGGCCCGTGTCTCACGTCTCAGAGACATCGACCCGCTTGCGTCCGACATGCTCGACGCAATGGATCGGCTGGCGAAGCAGCGCGACGAAGCCCATGAGGAACTCGCTGTCACCCAGATACAGCTAGATAACGCCGCGCACGAAGCCAAGGAATTTCGTCTAGCTCATAACCGCCTCATGGAACTGTACAAGAAAACCAAGATGGATCACGGACTTTGCGAGCCAGTTGAACGGAAGGCTTGCACGAATTGCGCGGCGCGACGAGAGCTTGATCGGCTGTTGTCAGAATGGAAGGGGCCGCGAGTGGTGCTCGCATGACCCTCTCTCACCGCCTCCGCCGCACCATCCGCCGCCTCTCGCTGTTCGAGATCGTCAAGCCGATCAAGCGTCCCAAGTTCCCAGTGAACCACGAACTCGTTCGTAGTCGTCACCAAGCCTACGACGATCTACGTGCTCGTGATCTTTCAATCGAAGGCGGGGAGCGCTCCAACCTAAAGCGCTTCATCGCTCGAACCCAGCGTTTGCAGCTCATCGAGCAGCGCAAGCCGAAAGCATCCATTTTGAAGTTAGTGAGGTCGCGAGGATGACGCGAATGGAAGCCTATCGCGCTGCGCTCAGTGCTGCTGTTCGTGACGGCAAATCTGAGCTTGTTCGGCTGCTCACTCGCGAGTGCCTAGTACTAATCCAAGGAACCAACGATGAACCAACTCGCTCGGCGCTCGACGACGGACATCAGTGTATTCGATCCGGCCGAAGCGAGAACGGCTGAGGCGAAGCTAACTGCGATCATCGAATACGCGAAGAGCGTGAAGGACTGGCCGCTACTGGAGCAGGCGGTCGAGCAGATAGTCGAGAAGCAGATCGAGCTTGTCGGCTGGTGGGACGCTAAGGTACGCCCACCTGGGCAGAGTAATAACGCCGATCTGGGTTATTTGTTTGTCGAAGAGCTGGAGAAGCTAACCCATTTCACCCAACAACAGATTTCCAAGCTCCGCAAAAAGCTCAAGGACGTTCCAGCATACCGAGCGCGGCTCTTCGGAAAAACATGGGCCGAAGCCTTCGGCGCCGCTAACCCGCACGTTGCGAACAACAGCGGCGAAAACGAGTGGTACACGCCGGCGGATTTGATTGCCGCGGCTCGTGCAGTGCTTGGAGGTATCGATCTCGACCCAGCGAGTTGCGCGCTGGCAAACGAAACCGTTCAAGCCACTAACTACTTCGACGCTAAGCAAAACGGGCTCGTCCAGAAGTGGAGCGGGCGAGTCTGGCTCAACCCGCCGTACGCGCAACCTCTGATCTCTCAATTTTCGGCCGCAGTCGTTAGCAAGCGCGCCGAGTACGACGCAGCGTGCGTGCTCGTGAACAACGCTACCGATACGGATTGGCTACAGAACATGCTCGACGCTTGCGACGCAGCGTGCTTCCTACGCGGCCGAGTGAGATTCATTGACAAGGAAGGTGATCCGTCCGGAGCTCCGTTGCAGGGTCAGGTAGTGCTCTACCTCGGCCCACGCACGAACTCCTTCGGAGAAGTGTTTGCCGCGCTCGGTTGGGTCTGCCGCAAGCATGGCTGACATTCGAGACTGGGGTCGATTTCTTCGCGGCCGATGGGATTGGTCGAAGTTTGGATATGAACGCGGATTTCCGCGCGGCTGTCAGTTCACAGACATAGACGCGACCGTGGAATTTGACGGCAAGCGTCTGGTGCTCGAACCCAAGCACTACGACGGTGAAGGTGAGCTTTCGCTGCCGCCAACTGGGCAGCTCCGATTTCTACAAGACGAAGCGCGGAGCGGAAAGACGGTGCTCGTGCTCTACGGCTGCGGGGTCTGCAACGACCCGTACGCGATTTACGACGTGGGGCGAAACGAATGGTTTAAGTGGCGCGATCAAGGTGGCGCTTGGCTTAGCAGAAGCGACAGGCGACTGCGGCTCAAGAACCACATTGACCGCGCTATGGGCTTGGAGTGCGGCAAGGCTACCAACTCGGCCGCGCTCGTCAGCGCTAGAGGCAATGGGGATCTTAGCACAGCGCAACGGTAGGCGACGGGAAGCCGTAGGACTAAGCGGCTAGCGGGGCGTTGCTCGGCTAGTTGTAAGTGGCCCGTCACGCACGCTCGGCTCACGCGTGGCTAGAGCGTTCCGGCCTAAACCCTCTTTACGGAGGGATTAGCTCGGCACGCCCGCTGACTACGCTGGCTAAGGGGAAAGAGATGAACGAGGACTTGATGGTAAGCGCTTACGTTGGGTACTGCGAAAACCTTCTGGCTCTACGAAAGAGCGGTGATTGGAAAGCATGGCACGAGACGTGGGACGAGTACGTCCGAGTGCGATTGGGTTTATCGAAGTCGCGCGCGAAGCTCGTCTGCGACTTTGCCAAGTTCCGCGCCATGCTCGACTCCGAGCTGTTCGCGACGCGGCCGGAGACGCCGGAGCAGGTGAAGGGGATTCTGGCGCTGCCGCAGAAGCAGTGGATAGACACGTGGGAGTTGGTGCTGAACGTGTGCAAGCCGCCGGTGACGGCGCAAAACGTCGAGTCGGCGATGGTGCATTTTCACATTTACGCGCACAAGTCGCTGTCACCGGAGGCGTTGAAGGCCATTCGTGTGCGGCGAGCCGCTAAGACGATGGCCGAAATGAAAGACGGTACGGAGCTCGTCGGCGAAATCGGCGGCAGGGCGCTGGGCAAGAACTGGAACAAAGCTGTGGAGGTTGTCATTGACGCAGACCAAGCACGACTCAACGAACAGCGATGACGTTCCACGTGGCACCAAACCCGATACCTGCGATCACTGCGGACTCCCCGGCAAGCTCGGGCCGGAGCTTCGAGCCTATTCAGTCGCTGACAGAAAAGGAAGAAGCGTCGTCCGAATACTTCACGCGCAAGACATTGGAAGAGAGCGAAATTGCGTCGCCGAGTGGTTCGCCAAATATCGAGCGTGGCAAGCGTCGGTCGGCATGGGAAGCGGGGATAAAGGAAGGGCACAGCCGCGTGATGCAGAGCCCGATACTCGAGAGTTTGTGCGCCGAGCTGAGTCTCTTGAGGAAGTTGGTGAACGCGATGACGGTAGCGGCGCAGGAGCAGGACAAGGTGATCTCCTGGTATCGGCGCAAGTTGCGGGAAGCGTATCACCACATTCTGACGAGGCGTGATCCGTGAACCTACGCGAACACGCCCGCGGCCAGTTCTGTGCGGTGCGATTGCCGGGTATCTGCAATGGCAACGCTGAGACGACTGTGCTCGCGCACGTACGGCTTTCAGGTATCAGCGGCATGGGATTGAAGTCTCCTGACTTGCTCGGCGCGTGGGCGTGCTCGTCGTGCCACGACGAAATTGATAGACGGACGCGCGAGCTAGAGGCGGACTTTGTGAAGCTCGCGTTCTACGAGGGCATTTTGAGAACGCAAGCTGCGCTCATCGAGTCGGAGGTTGTGACGTGGTAGCGAAGTACCGTAACAAGATCAGTCTGGATGCAGACGGAGTGCCGTTCGCGAGCAAGCGTGAGCTAACGCGCTGGCGCGAGCTCGTGCTGCTCCAGACTGCCGGACTCATTTCCGAGCTACGCCGACAGGTGCGATTGCCGCTCGGTGTGAAGTACGACAGCGGGCGGGAAGCGGCACTCGTGGTGGACTTCATGTACGTCGAGAAGGGCGAGCAGAAATACGCCGACGCGAAGGGTTTCGAGACGGACGCGAGCAAGCTCAAGCGCGCAATTCTGCGCAGCCGTGGAATTGAGATAGTGCTCGTATGAGTGCTGATTTCGTCATGAACGACGAGAACAAGGACCGCGTATTGGCGCGGCTCGTCGGATTCTTGCACAACTGGCCGAAGGACAAGCCGTGCCTGATTCACTGCGAGCTGTTCAAGATCGGGCGTTCTAGCAAGCAGAACCGGGCGCTATTCGGGCTCGCGTACAAGATCCTGCGCGACGAGACGGGGCACAGCGTGGATGAGCTGCATGATTTCTTCTGCAAGCGCTTCTTCGGCACCGTCGAGTACGACTTCTTCGGCGAGACGCGTACACGTCCCATGCGCACGACGACGACGGATGAGGACGGGAAGCGTGACGTGTTGCCGTGGGATCGGTTCAGCGATTTCTTCGAGTCAGTTCGTACCTTTGCGGCGAGCGAGCTCATGGTGAACATTCCGGACCCCGATCCGGATTACGAACAGAAGCGTGCTGCATGATTTTCGCCCGGCACCAGACGCCACAACCCCGATGGTGGCCGATTTGCAACCACAAAAGCGTCGCATGGTTTGGCCGCTGGTGTCCGGGCGATTCTAGGGAGGGATGATGGCTGCAATCGCAAGTGAAGTAGCTCCGAGCCAGTGGCGCTGCCTCGAGCCCGAGGGGCGGGGCCACGAGCTGCTGATTACCTGGGGCATTCATAGGCGTGGAGGGGAGCGTACGCACTCTCCGATCTCGGCCCAGAAGTACGATCCACCTATGGACCCAGTGCATGACGATGAGCCGTATTCTGTGGTGCTGGTCGATGATGTGCTGCGTACGCTGGTGAGGACCGGACATGAGCATACGGTCGAGATTGCCAAGCGATTCTATCTTGAGCATCCGAAGTACGATTTTTTTGAGGTAGCCGGCAGGGTCAGTCGAACCGAGGGATTCGTGCGGCTCACGCTTCGTGGTGTTTGCGAGCTTGTAGAAAATCGCGTACCGGAATAGTATTCAGGAACCTACGTGGCGCTCTACTGCGCCCGGAACAAACGCATCCCGTTTGATATTTGACGCTCGCCACGCGCGGGCTTTTTCATTTGGAGAACCGAACCCGTGCGAAGCCTCAAATGGCTCGTCGTCGCATTCGTATGTGCTGTACTTGCGCCGCCGTGGCTGACGTATGCGCAGTGGGTCCGTGGGACGGTCAATGGTGTTGAGACGTGTGTTGACGTAGCGGCTGGCGTTTCTATTCCTGCGGTCTACCCCAGGAGCAAGCCTGACACGACGAAGGCGTGCAAGGGGGCGAGCGCGCTGCTCGCGTGGCTCAAGTCGGCGAACGGTGCTGCCTATGCTGCCGGGCTATCGGCGGTATTCCCAGGCGCTCTGCCGGATGACATACCCAATACCGCGCCACCGGCTTCTGGTCCATCGCTGCACGCTCCGTGGTCGCAGTCCGACATCGGCTCCCCGTCGATCGCCGGGGATGCGTCCGACACAGCGAACGTGCTCACGACCTCGGGGCAGGGAAACTTCGCCAGCACGACGGTCCAGGGCCATAGCGTCCACCAAGAACTGACCGGGGACTATGAGGCGATCTGGTGCCCGGACTCGATCACGTCGGATTTGGTCTGGGCGCGGACGCTGATTCGCATCGCGGATTCTCTCGACGCCAACTCCGCGTTCATCTCCGCATCGCTCGACAACAACCCGAGCGCGACCGATGGCGCACAGATGGACGCTCGACTAACAACGGGTGCCGCGTCCATCTACGCGACCAATGCGTCGAATCAGAATCCGGGCGACACATGCCTGAAGGTGTCGCGCCTCGGTACAGCGGTCGCCGTGTACAGCAGCCCGGTCGCGCAGCCGTATGTCTGGACGCTGATCAACAACGGCTCGCAGACCATTACGTTTACTGGGTCTATCTGGATCGATGTCCTGACGCATAGCGGCGCCGCTGGCACGCTTGCGATCGCTATCGGCACCCTGCCAACGGTGAGCGCGATTGCGGGCGCGGCTGGGACTGTGGAGTTCACCGCGCCCACGATCTCGCAGGCCGAGAACGTCACCCCGCTCGTGATCTCGGTCTCGCGCAGCGGTGGATGTTCTGGTGCTGCGAGCGTGGCTGTGTCGAAGTCCGGTGGCACGGCAGCCGCCGGTACGGACTACACCGATCCGCCGTTTCCGGTCATGCTTAATTGGAGCGACGGAAGCTGCACGACGCAGACGCAGAACGTGACGCTGATCGACCGCTCCGGCGTGCAGGCGAGCCGCACGCTCAACCTCGCGCTCGGCAGTTACTCGACGGTCGCGGCCGGTAGCCAAGTCACTCAAGCCGTCACAATCACCGACAACGACGGCGTTGACCGAGATTTGCACTTTGGTCACGGCGTTGCGGTTCGAGGTCTCTCGTACTCCGTTTGCACCGGCAACGAGTGCAATTCTGCGCCGACGCTTCAGACGATCACGGACGCCCAGAACCGGCGATTTGCGGTCTACGACACCTCCGCGATCGCGAACAACGCGAACATCAAGACTATCCTGATTCAGATCCCGTGGAGCGTGTTCGAGTACGGCGGTCAGGGAGTGTACACACCGGCGTTCGACATGTTGCAAGCCGAGGTGACGAAGCTGCAATCACTCGCGCAACCCAAGTCGCTGATTCTGAGCATCATCGAGGTCCGTTACAACGATCCGATCAACGCGATCTTTCCACCCTACATCAAACAAATGGGCGTGGCCTGGACCTCGGGGTCTGTTCCGCCGTCGGGCTCGACGTGCATGTACGGTCCGACCGAAGCGCCGTGGCTCGTAGAGGTCAAGTGGTGGAACACCGCGTGCATGAACCCGTACACCGCCCTCGTGGAGGCGCTCGGTGCGGAGTTCGACGACGTAGTAGGGTTCGAGGGCCTCTCGTTCATGAACGAGACGGCGTACACCTACGGCAGCAACGCGGCTACTGAGGGATTCAGTGCCGCGAATTTCAACACGAACCTGCGGGCGATGGTCACGGCGGGTGCCGCGGCGTGGCCGCACTCCCTCGCGATTATCCCCGTCACCTACACGTTCAACGGCAGTCAGTCCAACCTCATCTCGTTGGTGTCGCTCGCGGCGTCGCTCGGCGTTGGAATCGGCGCAGGCGATACCTGCCTGCCGTGGCGCCCGTCAGACGGAGTGACGAGCGGCGAGTGCAACTGGGACGGCGTACGGATCTGGCGCGGCGACATCGGCGGCCACGACTACCGCGGCACTGGCAGTGCTGCGAACGAAATCATCTACATGAGCCGCATCGAGGCGAGCGAGCTCGGGCTCAACTCGGTGGGCGCCTCGGGCGGCTACACCCCGACGCAGCTCATGGACTTCGCGGCCGGTGTACTGACAACCGGAGGGAACTTCAACTTGCGCGCTAACTATATGATCTGGGACTACCAGAACTATGCGTCGGACGGCGCGCCGTGCTCCGGCACCGTCTGTCAGTTCAATACCGCGACGACGGGCGAGAATGCGATCATCAACACACGGACGTTTCCGGCCGGCAACTTGGCCTGTCCGACGAACTTGTCTGAAACGTGTTAGTGCGGTACCCAGAAGTTCGGGGCTTTCACTGCGAGTCGGATCGCGAGCACGATCGACACGAGGACGATCACGACCACGAACGACTTGAAGAGTGGGCCGGCTTGGCCGTGGCTCTTACTCATGGCGTTCGATAATCCCGTTCCCACTGTTCGCACTGACGTTGGTTGTACCCGTCGCACGCGGGGGCAAAGCGTGAGCCTGCTGCGTAAAGCGTCCAGCCAGCGATGGCTACCAGGGACAGGGCCGCGACGATTTGCATTGCTTTTCTCATGGGCCAGATCCTCCGTTGGGAAGGTAATAGTACCCGGAATCGTCGGGTTGTTCTGTGCGTTATGTCTTGCCCATGCCCAAGCGGCTGCTCCGACGTTTGATGAGGCGCCTGCCGGTACTGGGACGGTGGTCGGCGATCCGGCGTTATTTACCTCCTATGCCTCGGCTGTTGCTGGGGCGACGCTTGAGATTGCCATCCGTGTCAACGGCACGGGAGACAATGTAGTCGGTTGCAGCGACTCGACCAACGGCGCGTGGACGGAAGTTGCCCAGGCCGACAATGGCGCTGCTAATTTCCAGGTGTGGAGATTTTATAACTCCGCATCAGGTGCCATTGCCGGAGTGCAGTGCGACCTCACTAGTTCGCTCACGTACCGAGGGGTATCAACTGCCTACACCGGGGCAGAGACAGCTAGCGCCATTGAGGCGATCACCACTGGCACGTTCGCCTCGACGACCTCGGTCACGACCTCGAACATCGTCACGACGTATACCGACGAGCTGACGCTATGCCACATCGCGCTAGACGGCAACTCTACGATCGACCCGGAGAGCTCGGAGAACGAGCGAACCGAGACGAGCACCAGAGTTCAAGAGCAGGACAAGGACGCCACGGCTGCCGGGACGTTTACACATTCTTGGACACTCGGTACCGCTGCGGCTGGGTCTTATATTTGTTTCGGACTGAAGTCTACGACCTCGGTACTTTCTGGTGGTTTCAACCCAATTCTCGGCCCGACCTCGTTACCTGGGAGCGTTCAATGAAGCGGCTCGTACTAGTCGCGCTTGCGTGTATCGCAATGCTGCCTGTACTTGCCGACACCTACAAAGGTGACTTCTTACTCGGCGACACGGTGCGCAAGGTTTACAGCCTTTCGACCACGGCCGGTGCGGACGTAGAGCGAACCGTTGCCGGAACAGCCTCATGCGTCGAGGACGGAGGAACGACTGAGATAACGGCTGGAGTTACAGACACCGGCACGACTGAGTTCGATGGCGTCGTCGGTAAAAACTTGCTAACGATCGTAGCTACAGCTGCGAATGGATTCGAGGCCAGCAAGGATTACGACTGTGGCGTACGGGCTTCTACGTTGAATGGCGTCACTGCGTCGTACGAAGTCGTCTCGTTCTCAATCGAGAACCGTTCTGATAGCAGGGGCCGAATTCTCGCGCGCGACACTGCGAACACTGGCAGCACAGTGAGCGTCGTGAACGTCGATACCGCCGGCACGATCACGAGCACGAACCAGTACATCGTGAACCGTCTGTGGAACGCGACGGCAGGATGGGACCGCGCTATCACCGCGACCACAACCGGCTCGCCCGACACGATCACGATCTATCCAGACTCGCCGAGCGCAACCGCCGACAATGACGTGCTGTACATCACGCGCGACATCATCTATCCGATCTCGCTAGACGGCACGGATGTTAACGTCACTAGCTTTGGTCCGACTCCGGTCACAGTCACTCAGCAGATGGCAGCGAACATTGTTACGCATTACGACAACAATAATACTGCGATCAGTTCAGCGACTGATTTATTGGGGGTTATCGGGACAAACGTCGCTGCGGCAGCTAACGGTGTGGTGAATGGAGGGGAAAACCTCACGGCATTGTTGCTAGATAACCAAATAGTCGAAGATGCCGGATCGACGGACATCACTGCTCGTGGTGCGTTGTCTTTGTTGTTGTCGGAACGACTGGGCGCTTGCGACTTCACGGCTGGATCTCCGGATACCTGGGTCTGCGAAGACCCAAGCGGAACTGTGACGCGATTCACCATGACGTATGGAACCGATAACGGTGATCGGAGCGTTCCAACACTCGTTCCAGATGCACCTTAAATGCCCAATCGGCAGGAACCAGGAAAGCAGCAGCCTGATAAGCAAGAGCCTGGCAAACAAAGTCCTGGCTCTGAAACTCAAGCGCAGAATTTTGGGCCGGATGGTCCGTTTCTAGACTTACTGAGTCCCATACACAGCACGTTGGGGATATTTGTTTCTCTTGGCGAATAATCTGTCTGCCGTACGAGGCACATAGGGAACATCATGCGAAAGGTTATCTCAATCATTGCGCTGCTCGGATTCTCGTTCGCAGCTCAAGCTGCCTTCGACATCACCGCGACGATGCCGAGCACTCTAGGTGCAACGAGCTGCCAGCTATACCTGGATGGTGTTGTGGCTGGGGCTACGAAGCCATGCGATTCGGCGAATCAGTATCCGGCGCTGATCGCTAATCCAGGGTCTTACGTGTTCACGTACAAAGCGGTGAACGCAACGGGTGAGAGTGCGTTCTCGCCTGCAACCACGGTCAACATTCAGGTCATACCGCCGCCTGGTGATCCGCTATCGGCACCTTCAGTCACGGTCACTTGCAATCCAGCGCCATGCAATGTCGTCGTCACGGTCATGCCCTAGCTTTCGTGTGCTCGTTGATGCGTACGCGGCGGAGCTGATTCGTGCAGCTCTTATTGAGCATGGCTCGGTGGCGAAGGCAGCTAAAGCGTTGGGCTTGTGCCGCACTTACTGCTACAAACTTTTGCATCGGTACGGCATTCGCTGGTCAAGCGATGCTGAGTTGGACGCCGCCGACGCAGAACACGGACGGAAGCGCGCTCACCGATCTAACGAGCTATCGGGCGTACTGGAATTGTGGAAGCGGGACGGGCTATCCGTTCAGCGAGACGTTCGCAGCTCCAGCAACGACTCGCACGATTACCGGGCTACCTGATGATGGCGGTACGTGTTACTTCGCTCTGTCAGCGATCAACAGTGGCGGAGTTGAGAGTGCTGTTTCAAACGAGGCGAGCAAGCTACTGCCGGTCGTTGCGGTCGGAGACCCGACAGTCGGTCCGACGATCACGTGGACCGAGAGACTAGCGATGGCTGAGCCGACCTTCGTCGAGTATGACGAGTCAACTTATAGCGACATTGGCCCTACTGACGAACTCGCCTCTGCTTCTACGTGGCAGACCGGCGACATTGTTTTAGTTTTTGGTGGTCACAGTACCAACGACGCTGCGAATCAGCTCGGGACTCCGACAGTTACGAGCGGAAGTGGGACCGGACTTACGTTCTCCCTGTTGGCAAGCGTCAATAATGCGGCAGGCAGCAATGACACCCAAGTATTTCTCTGGACAGCGACCGCGGCTGGCAATGGGTCTGGAGCAATTCAATCCGTTACGTCGGCTACAGCTAATGGCCTGCGGTCGGGTATTTCAGTACTCATTTATCGAGGATCTGACGGTTTAGGGACGCCGGTCACGCTGGACGGCTCGACGGCCAAGACGATATCGGTCACGCGCGCTCAAGCAAATTCGCACGTAGCGCTGATGCTGGCGGATTGGGCTCAGGTCGGCGATGTCACGGTTACTGCAACTCCGAGCGGAACAGTTAGGCACGCCTCCGCTGAAGCGGGCCAAGCCGATTTCTTTGTCGTTACTTTTGGAGATCAAGGAGCGACCGGAACCACTTCCTACGGCATCACGGATCACACCGGCACGGTCGATATGTCGGGCATCGCCGTTGAGATCAAGGGCACGGCTGGCGGCAGTGCGTTTAATCCGGCTCCTGTCGTCAATTACCAGGCCATGATGCGGGCTAACTGATGTCTAGGACGGTAGCCCAAAACAGTTCGGCCAATGTCGTTATAGGCCCGTTGGTAAATGTGTCAGGAGATTTCCTGGCAGGGCTTACGATTGCCAATACTGCAATCGTGCTGGTGAAGGAATCCAGCGTTTCGGCTGCACGTGCGGCGACGACTTCGGCGCTTTCGGTGGGACCTGGACTCTACCGTATTGTGCTCGCTACGGCTGATACCGATACGCTTGGTGAGCTCACCGTGTTTGTCTCAGGTTCGGGGGCCTTGTCATATGCTCGTAACCTCGAGATATGGCAGAGCACGACGTGGAACCTCTATTTCGGTTCTGCCGAGCAAATTCTCACGAGTGCTGCGGCGAGCGTGTTGGTTTCGGTTCGAGTCAATGTGGCGCTTGGCAATTACGACGTTCCAACATCCGCCGATATCTCGGCCATCGTGGTGGGGGTGCTCACCAATTACGACGTACCGACTAGCGCTGACATTTCTGTCCTAGTGAGCGTGGGTGTTAACACTGCTCTAGTTAACAGACAGGTTCCGAGCTCTGCTGCGGTCTCTGCTATTGTTATCCAGGCTCTGACCGATCGCGATGTTCTGACTTCGGCGGCAGCGAGCGTCATGGTGAGCGTTCTGACGAACACGGCGCTGGTGAACTATGACGTTGCGACGAGTGCGGATGTTTCCGCGATCCTTGCCAATATTGGTGGGGTGAGCTCGGCTGCAGTGTCCGCTATCGTTGCAGGGGCTTTAACCAACTACGACGTTGCGACCTCGGCGGATGTGTCGGTGATCGTAGCAAATCTCGGCGGTCTCACCTCCGCTGCGGTTTCTGGCATCGTCGCAGGCGCATTGACCAATTACGATGTTGCAACCAGTGCTGATGTTTCGGTCATTCTGGCGGCTACTGGCGCGGTGAGCTCGGCTGCGATCTCTGGCATCGTTGCTGGAGCGTTGACTAACTACGATGTAGCCACTTCTGCCGATGTATCGGTCATCATCGCCGCAGTGGGTGGACCAAGCTCTGCGGCTATTTCCGGAATCGTAGCCGGCGCCTTGGCGAACTATGACGTACCGACCAGTGCGGGCATATCGGCCATCGGCGTTTTGGTGTTGACCAACTACGACGTTCCAACCAGTGCCGATATCTCTGTTCTGGTGAGCGTTGTAGTTAACGCCGCGCTCACGAATTTTGGAGTACCTACCTCTGCCGCGATGAGTGCAGCCATGAGCGCGGTCGGAGCGTTGGTACTCGCAAACTACGATGCTCCGACCTCAGCGGATGTGAGCGCCATCGTTATCGGGGCGTTGACAGGGTATGACGTGCCGACGAGTGCCGATGTTTCGGTGTTGGTCAGTGTGGGGGTCAATGCTGCTCTAACTAACTTCGGGGTTCCTACTTCTGCCGCGATGTCAGCGGCCATGAGTGCCGTGGGGGCAGGAGTTCTCACTAACTATGGGGTTCCGACTAGCGCTGGTGTTTCGGTCCTAATAAGTGTCGGTGTCAACGCTGCGTTGACTAATTACGGGGTGCCGACCTCTGCGGCTATGAGTGCTGCGGTGAGTGCGGTTATGGTCGGGGTGTTGACCAATTATGACGTGCCTACGTCTGCGGATATTTCTGCGATAGTATCGGCGGTCATGAGTGGGGTGCTCGCTTCCTACGATGTTGCGACCAGTGCGGATGTCAGCGCGATTGTTGGGCCGGCGGTTTGGAGGGTGGCGGGGACCGAGCCTTCGAGCGCTCCGGAATGGACTAGCGTGAATCGCGGACAGCTTCAAGACTGGATGGGAGCCCGCAGTTTCAATCGCCACGCGCAAACTGGGTCCGAGATCGAGATATTCAGCTCCGCGGGGGCGGTGATTGCTTCGGCCTCGATTTCCAACAACTCCGCTTCTGCAGTAAGGGATCAGTTCGTTGGCTAGTCTACAAGTCCTACTAGGATTCGGATTCGAGCATCAGGAGCTTGTATTCGGATTCGGGCAGACGGCCGAGGAGCAGTTATGGAACCGCATGGGGCTAATCGGAGGATTGCCTGTAACTGAGGACCCGGTGGATTTCGATTTCGGCCGGCCGTTTTTGAGTCGATCGGCTCGCACAGCCACTGAAATCGAGCAGCCGAGTCTCATGGCCTCCAGGGTTATATCGAGATCCACGCTGTGAGCAATCCGCGCAAAGGGTCCTACGGATACACCATTCGTATCCTGACCGGGATCGACATGAACGACTTTGAGAATATCGCTCTCAGAGCCTCGGCTTCGAGCAACGGGGGGTTTAATCTCTATCGCTCGGCCTCTACACTCTTTGTCGGCAACTCGACGGTGTATTCGAGCACCGAGGGGCTTACGTTCCCGAGTGCTCGATGGGTGTACGGGCAGAACCTCACGGCGAATGCTTTCAACACTGCGGATGATTATTCGATGTGGATCGTAGCGGACTCGACCGGGGAGCATTTCATCAGCCCCGTGGTGGTCATTACAGTGGACCCATGAGCTATCCCGTCAGGTTCGATTGGCCGGCGATTAGGGCTTTGTACGAAGCCGGGGAGAGTCCGGCGCACATCGAGCAGCGGCCCGGTATGCCGACACGACAGGCCATACACGGGCGGATTAAGAAAGAGGGTTGGATCGTCATCGGCAAGCCTGACGAGTCAATGAAGCTCATTGATTTCGAGGGGCTATCCGTTGAGCAGCAGCTAGTGATCCAGGAAGTGAGCCAAGGGGCTACTCAGAGACAGGCTGCAGCGATTGCCGGGGTGCATGAGTCTACGGTCTCAGATTGGAAGGCCGAGAACCCACGATTCGCCAAGGCGATGGCGGCGGGTAAGGCCGTGAAGGTTCGGCGACGAATCGGTAAGATCGAGGAATCAACGGACTGGCACTCGCAGGCTTGGCTGACAGAACGCGATCAGGACTCTAGAGCCGAATATGCTCCTCCGGCTTCCTCGCGCGGGACGTTCACCGGGAACACTTTCAACGTGTTGGGACATGTGAGTCTCGGGATCGAGCGCGACGAGATCCCTGCGTTACCGGCCGAGTAGGTAGATCATGAGCGACCTCGAACGCTTAGCGTCTAAGCGCCTGGACAAGACTCCGAGCAACCTCAAGGTCAAGCCCGTAGACCTGTTACGCGCTGCAGCTCACGACATCGAGGCAGGAACGATCAAGTGTGACGCCGTACTCGTTCTATTCGCCCACTGCCCAGAAGCAGCCGAGGAACCGTGGATCTTCGATACCTATAGAGCAGGTATGGCAAGGGATCGTGAGGTCGTGCTCCTTACCCTGGCCCTAGAACGTACTGTGCGCCAATGGCGCGAGGGATAGACTCTCGCAAGCTAATCACGGTCATGATCCTTGCGGTCGTAGGCTCATTGTTCCTGCCGAGGCCAGGAGGCTGGCTCTGGGGGCTCTGGGTCGCAGACATGAGCATATTCACGGTGCTCGTGCTCTGGATCATGCTTAGGAAGGCGATCAAGTACTTGCCTGTCAGGCGCAATGAGTGAAAGAGCGTGTCGCAAGGGCTGTAGCATGCGATCTCTTACCGCTCAGCCACTGTGCTCCACGCTGTGAACGGTCAAGGGATTAGCCGTATTGAGGCTAATTCAGGTGCCTACACGAGCTCGAGCTGCCAAGCGCTTGAAGCCTTGAGCACTAGCAATGGCGCGGTCTGTAGGGTATGTGTAGTGCTCTATGGTAGCGGTCTATGACAGAGCCGAGCGGCTGGGTAGGCATTGGATAGCGATTCGGGGCCGGTTTGATTCCAATCCGATCCGCAGGGGCCCAACCTAGCGGTGGAACAAGTACCTGCATGCTCTTGCCCTCGCGTTCGCACCAAAAAAAGTAAAAAGCTGGTTGTCTTGTAACCGTTCACGTTGTAACCGGTAACGCACCGTGTTACCGTTCACGCTATGGGTGAGGTGTATTGCAGCCGTTGCAGGAAGCTGGGGCACTTAGCGGCGAAGTGTCCTGGAGCGGCGCCGAAGCCCAAGGTCTTGAGGCAACCGCTGCTGAAGCAGTCCGTGACTCCGAAGCGTCCGAAGGTATCGGATGACAATGAAGCCTGTCCGACGTGTGGCGCGAATTTAGCTGCGAGGCGTCGAGAGAGGGAGCGGCGGCGGGAGTACATGAAGAAGCGGAGGGCCGCGAAGTGAGCGCCAAGTACGTCGCCTACTACCGTGTTTCGACGCAGAGGCAGGGTGTGAGTGGGTTGGGGTTAGAGGCTCAGCGTGCGGCGGTAGGGGCGTACACCGGCTCGGTATTGGGTGAGTATGTGGAGGTCGAGTCTGGGAGGCGGCACGACAACCGGCCGGAGCTCGACAGGGCTTTAGCGCATTGTAGAAGTGCGCAGGCGGTGTTGTTGATCGCGAAGTTGGACAGGTTGTCGAGGAACGTCGCTTTCTTGGCTTCTCTGATGGAGTCTGGGGTTGAGATCATGGCCTGTGACATGCCCCAAGCGAACCGGTTCACGTTACACGTTTTAGCCGCGGTGGCGGAGCAGGAGTCAAGAATGATCTCCGATCGGACTCGTGCGGCGATCAAGGCGCGCTTGGCGAGAGGAAAGCCGTGGGATCACGTCGTGCCTCCGCGTGGGACGCCCGAGAGGGCTCTGAAAGCGAGGGCAGCGAGGGCAAGACAGTTAGAGGCGCGGAAGGCTGATTTCGCTCCGGTGGTCAGTGGAATCAAGGAGCGTGGTGTTCGGTCGATGCGCGGGATTGCCGAGGAGCTGAACCGGATGGGGTATGTGGGGTTGCAGGGGGGCAAGTTTCATGCCTCTTCGGTGCGGGGGTTACTTTTGGACGGAAATTCTTGATTTGAGTTTTTGAACATTGGAGGAGCCAATGAACATTAAGAGATTCTTTCAAAGAACGATTGAGCCAAAGCACGTCATTCGTCAGGGCGATGTGTTGCTGGTCGAAGTGACGGATGACAGCGAGCGAAGCGTAGCCAATGCCAAAGGCCGCACTATCGACGGACTAGTACTCGCTTACGGCGAAGTGACTGGGCACGCGCACCGACTGAGCGCTCCCGTCGAGTTGCTCACCGCTCATGACGACGCGGAGCTCAAGGACTTCGCGAACCGCGGCGGGGCGTCGCTACGCATCGTCTCGCGCAACGACGACGTGATCCTACGCCACGAGGAACACGCGCCATTGATCTTGAAGAAAGGCAAGGTCTATGAGATTCGCCGACAGCGCGAGTACGACGCGACGACCGAGGCGAAAGAACGGCCGGTGTTCGACTGATGACAACCGAACTCAATCCACTCGGCAGCCTTTTGGGGGCTGGCGTGAAGAACATTCGCAGACCGATACCGGACGTGCCGATCGAGTCGTCGTGGCAGTCGCAGTTAGCGGCGCGGCAGAATCAGTTGGGCATGTCGCTACAGCAGGCGCTCCAAAATCAACAGTGGCAGACCGTGGCGACTGCCTCGCCAGCATTGAATCGTGACTGGTTCAATTTGCGGCGTTTCACTCCTGGCTCGGGGTCTCCTGAGTTCAGCGGGCACGGCCACTATACGGACGAGAATCGCAGGTTGATCGAGCGCTCCGTGAGCCGTTGGTACGTCGAGCAGTACGGATTCAAGCATCCACCGATTCATTGGAGGTTGTCGGGAACGCCGGAAATGTTTCGTTGGTTGGCGAAGTGCGAATGGAAGCATGACGACGTAAGGGCGTTTCTCTATCGGCACCGAGTCATCGTGCTCGTCGCGCGCCCGCAGATGATGAAGTTCGATGACGATCGCGGGCGGCTGCACTGTGCTGACGGTCCAGCGCTTCGTTGGCCGTCAGGACGCGAGGAATTCTACATTCACGGCGCTCATGTGCCGCGCTGGATCGTTGAGCATCCAGAATGGACGCCCATCAAGCGGATCAAGGACGAGCGCAACGCAGAGGTTCGGCGGATGTTGATCGACGGCTATATTCGTTGTCACGGTCATGGGAAATTCATCGAGAAAGTCGGTGCCGTTCTCCTCAACGAGGATTCGGTCGGTAAGCTGTGGGGCGTGAAGGGTATGTTCTGGAGCGACTACCAGCACACAATCGCCGAAGTCCTGAACAAAACACCTGAGCCGGACGGTTCGTTCAAGACGTATCACATCATCTGCCCGCCCGGCATGAGCCGATGCAAAGAGGCGATTGCCTGGACGTTCAACATGAGCGAGAACGAGTACGAATTAGCAGCGGAAAGCTAATGAGCGTCGCCAAGCGGGTTCCTTTAGCGGTCTATCAGCCGATCTGGGTCAAGGGTGAGGTTTACGATCACGCTTTCCAGAGACCTTCGGCGGAGCGCTACGAGCCGATTCGGGCATTGTGTGCGAAGTTCGAGCGGCCGTTCTCGGTGTTGGACATCGGAAGCAATTACGGGTACTTCGATGTTCGGCTGATGAACGACTTTCCCGAGTGCGTGTGCGTGCTCGTGGACGACAAGACGGTCGGGCCGGTGCTCCAGGCCAACAACGTCATGGACCGTTCCGTGGTGCTCTCTAGGAAGGTCAGTGCCGAGGTTTTGGAGTCATTGTCCCGTAGTGAGCACTTCGATGTGGTGGTGGCTTTTTCGGTGCTGCATCACTTCGATGATCCCGCGCGGGCCTTCAACGCTCTTTTGAAGTTAGGCTCCTGGGCGCTCTTTGAGATTCCTGGGGAGGATGATGTCGGGGCGGCGAATCCTGAGCTTCATGCTGGGATTCGGAAACTCTTTGAGCGCTACCTGGAAGCGGGGTATTTCCCGAGCCATGTGTCGGAGTGCCGAAGGCCCTACTACGTGATCGAGAACGCTCCGTACTTGGTCGAGCAGTCGATCGATTGTGCGGACCGAGATGCACCGGCTTATCAGAGATACCGGATCGAGACTGACTTTAAGCGCTGCGAGTTCGTGAAGGCCGATGGCGAGAGGCGTCCCTTCGTTCCGGGGATGAACCTGCACAACTTCCGAAGGTTAGGTGGAGGTTGGCCGACCGAGGACTTGATCCAAAAGAGCCTGGAGGAGTTTCGCGGGCATCCGGACTTCAACCCGTGGAATTTCATCGTAGGCCGCGGTCTGACGCCGATCGATGCAGGAGCCAAGTAACGTGCGCAAATGGTTGGAATGGTGGCCTCTCTTGGTGTTTGGCGTGTTCTTGATCGTAATGATCTCATTGGTTGTTAGTTTTGGAGTTTTGATTTGGCGAGTTCCGCTACCGACATGAACCGTCGCGACGTATTCAAAGCTCTATTCGGCACGGCCGTTGCTGTTGCAGTCGGTCCTGCGTTCGTTTGGCGCGAATGGACGCTCTCCGAGATCATCGCTGAGACGTTGCGCAAGAACCAACAGCACTTGTTGCGAATATGACGGCGAACAATGCGGTTCTACGCAAGCTCATGGAACGCTATCCATACGTCGAGCGCAGCGTGACGATGGTAGCAACACCGCAGAACGCGCCGTATCTGTTCGGCCCGAACCCGCCAACGATCTAGCCATGCCCCTATACGATTCACGTGCCACAAGTGTGGCGCGACGGGCGAGTACGTTTTGAAAGTATGAGAGCGCTAATCACGGGCATTGGAGGCCAGGACGGACACTACCTCTCTAAGCATTTATTGGGTTTGGGCTATCAGGTGTTTGGCGGTTCTCGCCGCTCTAGCCATGGTGTGTTGCCTGCCGGTGTGGAGGCGGTATCCATGGAACTCCTCGAGTACGAGTCGATCCGCAGAGCGATCGGAAAAATAGCGCCGGATGAAATCTACAACCTGGGGGCTCAGAGCCATGTGGGGGAGAGTTTCGAGAGCCCGGTTTATACGGCAGATGTTAATCACCTGGGCGTCGCCAGGCTGCTGGAGTCGATCCGAGGCACGCGAATACGCCTCTATCAAGCGTCGACCTCTGAAATGTTCGGCGGCGGAACGGGACTTACTGAGACGAGTCCTTTTGCGCCACGAAGTCCGTATGCCGTGGCAAAGCTGGCTGCGCACAGCCTTTGCGGCGTTTACCGAAAAGCTCACGGGGTCAGAGTTTCCTGCGGAATCCTTTTCAATCACGAAAGCCCGTTGAGAAGCAAGGATTTCGTCACGAGGAAGATTTGCTACCACGTCGCTCGTGGACTGCCATTCACTCTTGGGAACATCCAAGCGCGTAGGGATTGGGGCCACGCGGCGGACTACGTGAAGGCCATGCACCTAATGTTGCAACACGAGCCGGATGATTTCGTAATCGCGACGGGGGAGAGTCATTCGGTCGCTGAATTCTTAAGCGCGGCTTCGGAGTTCACCGAGAACCTCCCCATCCCTCGATATAGCGTCGCGTCCGACATGCGTCCCTGGGACGTGGACGAGCTTTCTGGTGATGCGTCAAAGGCTCGTGAGCGATTGGGTTGGGTTCCGGAGTACGACTTCGCCGCACTCGTTAAAGAAATGATGGCCTCTGATCTCAGGGCGGCCGGATGGGCTGAGAGTGTTGAATTGGCAAGACACGTAGCGTGAAACAAGTCAACGGCGACTGGTGGCCTAGTCGCGACGAGACGTGTCATCGAGTTGCGTACGAGTTTTCGGGTTGTGATCTCGCCGTCAGGAAGTGCAGCAAGCGTGATCTAGTAATTCAGGCCGGCGGATGTGTCGGTGTCTGGCCGCGGTATTTGAAAACGATCTTCTCCCGCGTGCTCACCTTCGAGCCGTCAGAGGAGAACTTCGCTCTGATGACGCGCAATTTGTCTGGACTCCAGATCGAACAGACTTTAGGCGCATTGGGCGCTAAGCATGGACTATGCGCGATCAAAACGAACAAAAGGAACTGCGGAGACGATCAGACTCGTCCTGGGGATGATGTTCGGGTGATCGCGATCGATGAGCTTCGGGTTGATCCCGATTTGATCTATCTCGACATCCAAGGGGATGAGTATCCGGCACTTCTCGGGGCCAGAGAAACTCTTGCGCGTTGTTCCCCGGTGGTCGGGATCGAGTTCGATCCGAAGTGCGCTCGTCGTCACGATGTGGACGCACGCGAGTGGTTGAAGGGTGAGGGTTATAGGGAAGTGGGTCAATACAAGCAGGACTGGATTTTCGCAAAGGTGAAACCATGACGATCAGAGTGATGACTGCCGGTTCTGTGAGCGCGAACTATCACGTTCACGTTCGCCGCAGCGATACCCCTGGTAACACGTCGGTGTCGGCTGGTTACGCCAACGAGCGCACACTGTGTATTCCGGTGATGGTTCAAGATACCCGTATCACGGTGCTTGGCACGTTCGGATCAGGTTCAGCCTCCACCGTAGTAGCTCTAGACATCGGTCCCAACGGCTCGGCGTACATCAACCTGTTCAGTATCTCAGCTCCGTTCACGACGACGATCCCGGTGCAAGTGGATCACGTCCTGAGGTTTAGACATTCCTACACCTCCGCGGCAGTAGCAGGAGCGTTAGGCGCATCGGTCGATGCCTGGGTCGGCTAGCGCGATCAGGCTGCCCTACGTCCCGCAGCCGCGCCAAAAGGTACTACACCAGGCTGTCGCTCGAGAGATTCTTTACGGCGGACAAGCCGGAGGCGGTAAGCTAGGAGTAAGCTACTGTTTTGATTGGATTTTTCAGAAGTATCCAAACATTCAACCGCTGGAAGCTCTTGCTAAGCTGTCTGAGGTTCCAGAAGAGATCAGGGCTAAAGATTCTAAAGTTCTAGGATGGGACGGTCGCTGGCTCAGTATCTCCGAAGTCACTCCCGGAACTCGGATCATGAATCCGGACGGGCAATTTCAAGAGGTCTTGCAGGTTCATTACAACGGCACCTTACCGTGCTCTCGGATGCATTTTGAGGACGGTTCCTCAGTCGAATGTGGAAACGAGCATCTTTGGGCCTTCTGGGAGGCGCGGTGCAATTCGCGAAAAAAGTCCAGCAATGGTGAGAACCCGGTCCATCCTGGATTAGACCCGCGAACTTGGAATCAAAATTACATCACGAGAGCCAGAGTTAGGCCGACATCCTGGCTCGCTAGCGCCCTGTCGAAGAATCGAAGATTTCTTATCCCTATCGGCAACCGGCTTCAATTTACGGGGTTGACTCGTAGCAAGCCAGATCGTGCATACCTTTATGGACTACTGATTGGCGATGGTTGTATCGCTACTCCAGGTACACATGGAGATATTTTTCTGGGTACAGCAGACCCAGAAATCCGAGACTATGCTTTGGGTCTTTCAGAACTTAAGCCGGTTTGCTCGGTTAGGCCCAAAGACGGATTCAATAGCATCAAGTTTAGTGACAAACGATCGTGGCTGTATGGATGGGCGGCTAATTCTGGGCTACTAGGTAAATACTCATGGGAGAAGTCTTTCCCGCTGGGCTATCTAGCGGCCAGCGTTGAATTTCGCATTGCTCTCGCCCAAGGATTGTTCGACTCTGACGGAACGGCCGGAGACGAGAAGCGCGAGGTCTCGTATACCTCTACGAGCGAAACGTTAGCCAGGCAAGTTGCTGATCTTGTCCGCACACTCGGCTATATGGCGAAGGTTAGCTCCAGGAAGCCCCTATGCACAAATTCTCCTGGTGGACCGAAACGATGTCGTGAGGCATGGACTGTATTTGTACAAGGAAATCATCTAGAGGATTTGTTCAGGCTCGAGCGCAAGCGAGAACGTGCCGTTGTCCTTGGAGAGTTCAACGGTGGAGTTTCGTGGCCTGGAAAACGTATTGATCGTATTGAACCAATCGGAGACCACTACGGGATTTGCATAACTGTTAGCAACCCGAATGGGCTGTACGTTACGGATGGCTACAACACCACGCACAACAGTTTTGGGTTGCGATGGGACGCAATCGACTTCTGTTTGCATCTTCCGGGGTTCTTTGCAGGCATTTTTCGCAGAACTAACCCGGAGCTCGAAGAGAATCACATCAGCTTTATTCGAGAAGAGTTAGCGGCTCTGTCTCAGGCGTTCAAGACGCACATCGGTAAGTACAACGAGACTCGCAAGCGCGTCGAGTTCGTGAACGGGTCGCACATTCGTTTCAAGCATTTGGAGCTTGAGAAAGACGCGCACGACATTCAGGGCTGGGAGCTGCATGGGGCCTACCCCGATGAAGCGGCTCTTATGGAGCCGGGGCTGCTCGCGTATATCCGTTCGCGCATTCGCTTGGGCAGGATGCGCAATTTGTGGGAGTCGATGGCACTACAAGACCCGGCGATGCTTCCCTACATTGCGAGAGTTCCGAGATTCGTGTTGGGCAGTAACCCTGGAGGCCCGTCGCATCACTGGCTGAAAGAGAACTTCATCGATCCAGCGCCTCCGGAGACGATGTTCGAGATCACCACTGGAAGTGGTCGCAAGCGCACGCGGATCTTCATCCCGGCGTCGATGCGGGATAACCAATACCTCGATGAGAGTTACGAGGATCAGTTTGACGATCTCCCGGAGTGGCAGAGAAAGCAGCTCAGGGACGGGGATTGGAACACGGTTCCCGGAGCATTCTTCGATTGTTGGTCGCCGCAAAACGTCATTCGTCCGTTCGCGGTGCCGGACTACTGGACTCGCATGTGGTCCTGCGACTGGGGCTTTAGACAGCCGTTTTGGATCGGAGAATGGGTTGTCTCTGACGGCAACCCCGTCAAGAACATGGCTGGTGAGTGGGTCACGTTTCCAGAGGAATGCATGATCCTCGTTCGCGAATGGTACGGACGGGAGAAGGGCAACAAAGGGATTCGGATGCCGGCGTACGAAGTAGGTCGTGCGCTTCGCGATTGGGCGAAGGCAGATATCAAAGTCGCAGACCCTTCGATGTGGCGATCAGACTCAGGGCCCTCTCCTGCAGAACGCATGGCACAAGCCGGTATCTATTGGACGCAGGCCGATAACGAGCGTGTTCCTGGCTGGCAGGAAATGTACGCACGCATCAAGGACGGAATGTTGTTGTCGTTCGATACCTGCAGTCACTTTTTGAGGATCATCCCGACGTTGACGCACGATGAGAAGAATCCCGAGGACGTGCTCAAGAAAGGCGAGGATCATCCGGGCGATGGCACACGCTACGCCTGCATGGGCCGTCCGTACAAAAAAGATCGTCCGAAAAAGAAGCGTTCATGGCAAGAGGAAGCGGTGAGAGTTCCGACGTTCAACGAGATCATGAATAGACGAACGCCCGCTCGTGGGCCGGAAATTATTTAGGGTTCATGTTATGGATCACAAAATGATGGGCGAGATTCTCCGAAGAAAGCCTCACATGGAGAACGAAGAATTAAGAGTCGGAGATAGGGTATCGGTTAAGGAAGGATCGGATCATGACTCGATGACTAAAGGGAAAAGCGGAGTTATTGAGATTGTCAGTACTAACGCATTGGGGATTAAATTCGATGGAATGAAAGAAGTTCACAAGTGGTATGTGGCCGATGAGCTGACTAAAAAATAATGGAAGTTAAAGAGTTCTGGCGTCAATACGAAGTTGCCGACAAAGAGCACAAGCGATGGGAGAAGCGTGCCGACAAGGTTCTGCAGCGCTATCGGCTTGAGACCGAGGCAGGAGATCCCACGACTGAGCCCGCGTTCAACATTCTCTGGGCGAATACGGCGGTGTTGTTGCCGAGCTATTTCTCCCAGGTTCCGACTCCCGACATCACACGGCGCTACAAAGACGACGATCCGATCGGAGCGCAGGGCTCCAAGGTCATCGAGCGCTCTCTTGAGTTCGTGTTGGACGACGGGGATTTCTACGAGTTCGGCGAAGCGTCCGTTTTGGATTACCTGCTCCCCGGACGAACGGTATGCAAGGTCCGATACGTTCCGACCTACGCACGGGTTAGACAAGCCGTTCCCGTGGAGGCTCGCGAGCAGTTGGGGCCGGATGGCGTACCTGTTGGGTTTCAATACTTCCACGACGACGAGGAGCTTGACCCCGCGGAGGTCAAGTTCAATGAAGGCGTTGCGTTCATCGAGGTCGAGGTCGAAGAGGTCGTCGATGAGCATGTCGATATCGATCGGTGGCCGTGGAAGAACTTTCGCCACCAGAAAGTCAAGCGGTGGAAGGATTGCGGTTGGGTCGATTACATCTCGTATCTAGATAGCGATCAGCTCAAGCGCCTATTAGGTCGCAAGGCCAAGGGTGTTGAACTCACTGTAGACGGCACCGGGAACGAGGATGGCAAGGACGACGGATTCCAGGCAACTCATGCCGAGGTTCACGAGGTTTGGTTCGCGCGCGATCGCAAGGTCCGTGTCGCGGTCAAGGGGAATCTGAAGAACTGGCTCAAGGAGATCGCCGATCCTCTGAGGCTCGATAAGTTCTATCCGACGCCGCCTCCGTTGCTCGCGATCGACACGAACGATTCGTTGCAGCCTATTCCGCTCTTTACGTTCTACCAGCATCAGGCGAACGAGCTTGATCTGATTACCAAGCGGATCGCGAAGCTCATGCGGGCTTTGAAGCTCGCGGGTCTCTACGCTGGGTCTGAAAAGGACACGCTCAAGAAGCTGTTCGAGTCCGACGAAAACGAGATGATCGCGGTCGAGGACTGGAACGCGATCAAGTCTGCTGGTGGTATCAATGGCCTCGTAGACTGGTTGCCGATCGAGCAAGTCGGCAAGGTCCTCACGGCTCTGTTCCGAGAGCGTGAGCAGATCATCTCGCAAATCTTCGAGCTCACGGGCATCGCAGATATCGAACGCGGTTCGACCGATCCCAGGGAGACGAAGGGCTCACAGGTCATCAAGGCGCAGTTCTCCAGCCGCCGCCAGCAGAATCCGAAGCAAGAAGTGGAGCGGTATTTCCGCGACGTGCTCAGGATTGCCGCGGAGGTCATGGCCGAGCACTTCTCGACCGACACGTTGCAGAGAATGACCGGGCTTCAAATTCCTCCGGAAGTCCGGCAGCTCTTGCAAGACGAGCTGCAGCGCCAGTACCGGATCGACATCGAGACCGATTCGACGGTGGCTCCCGATCAAGAACGTGAGCAGGCGAATATGGCGAAGGCGCTGGAAGCCGTCACGAACTATGTAGCGACCCTAGCTCCGATGGTGCAGCAGGGCACGCTCGATCAGCGTGCGGCTATTCAGTTGCTCAAGGTGTACCTGCGCAAGTTCAAGTGGGGTCGTGAGATGGAAGAGATGCTCGAGCAGATCGAGCGCGCCCCGCCCGAGGAAAGGCCCGACCCCGAAAAGCAGAGGATGGAATTCGAGGCGAAGCTCGAGCAGCAGAAGGTTCAATCTCAGCTACAGATTGAAGCTCAGAAAGCGCAGATGGATCTGCAAAAGCAGCAGTCCGAGATGCAGCTTCGGATGCAGGAGATGCAAGCGAACCTCAGAGAAATCCAGATGCGCATGGAGCTCGATGCTCGCAAGTCGCAACAAGAAATGTCACAGGACGCGCAGCGCCATTCGCAGGAAATGATCCAGGACCAACAGGTCCACGAACAAGAGCTGATTCAAGCGAGGCAGTTAGCCGATGCGAAAGCGTTACAGGTACGACGCGGAAACGAAAACCGTCCTTCCACTTGAGCGATGGCTCGCTAAGAACGGAGATCCATCGCGCGCCAAGCATCACGTCATCGGCGATATCGATCCCTACATGCCGGTGACGGGAGACATGCAGGGCAAGTGGATCACGTCGCGCAAACAGCATCGCGAGTTCTTGAAGCGTAACAATTTAGTCGAGGTCGGAAACGAGAAGGCGTACATGACCCGCCACGGCGGCATGTCGCCTGACAATCCGAACCTCATCAGTGACGAGAAGCACGAGGAGCAGATATGCAGGAACCTGATGGAGAGCTTGGAGCAGTTGAAGAGTCGTCGGTAGATATCGACTGGCAGAAAGCTCTCCAAGAAAGTTTAGACGGCGACGGCGCCGCGAAGAAGGACGAGACTGCAGAGGTCAAAGCCGACGACGCAACCGAAGCCAAGAAAGAGACCCAACAGGGTCACGAGACCCCCATCGAGACCAAGGTCGAGGCCAAGGTCGAAACGGGGAACAAGTCGGGTGAAGAGTCCGCTAAGGATGCCCTACAGCCGCTTGCCAGTTGGTCGGAAGAGGTCAAGACGTATTTCCTCTCGCTGGATAAAACGGGCCAGCAGTTCCTTTTGGACAGGCACAAAGAGTTCGAGGGTGACTACACGAAGAAAACCCAAGAAGTCGCGGATGTCCGAAAGCGATACGAACGGCTCGATGATGTGCTCAAGCCCTACGATGAAATCGCTCGCCGAACGGGTACTGATCTTGCACCGGCTGTAGCAACGGCGTTGCAGTATTACGTCGCCTTTCAGCGCGATCCCTTGTCGCTAATCAAGACACTCATCCAAGCGAACAAGCTCACAGCCGAACAGCTAGGACTTGTGGAGGACACGACCGATCCGGCCCAAAGGGCGCTCACGGACCGTTTGGCTAACACCGAACGAACTCTCGCGAGCATGCAGCAGGGTGCATCCCAAGCCAATGTGACTCAGCTCGTCACTCGCGTGACCGAGTTCAAAGACGCGAAAGACGAGAAAGGCAATCCCAAGTACCCGTATTTCGATCGTGTACGAACGCTGATGGCTCCGATCGTCGATGCCGGCAAATCGCTAGAGGACTCCTACAAAGAGGCCGTCTGGGCGGTACCGGAATATCGACAGGAGATGGAGAAGTCGGCGCAAGTCGCTCGCGAAACCGCACACGCTGCGGCCGAGAAAGAACGAGAGAAGGAACGGTTAGCCAAAGCGGAAAAGGAACGACTCGAGAAATTGAAGAGTGCCAAAGCCGCCGAAACTCTACCGTCATCCGATACGGACAAAGGAAAGCAGAAAACCGAGTTCAAAGGATGGGCCAGCGCTTTGCAGGAAGAACTTTCATCAATGCAATAGGAGCAAAGTAAATGGCAAGTCCGAATCTTTCGGAGCTTGTTACAACGACTCTTCGCAAGCGTCAAGGGCAGTTGTCCGACAACGTTTCCAAGTCGAACGCATTGCTTTCGCGGGTCATGGCCCGCGGCAATCTCGATACGGTGACGGGTGGGCGGACGATAGTACGTGAACTCGAATACGCTGTGTGATTTCGGCCTCTAGCGGCGCGATCTGCTAGAGAATCAGCATAATTTGCTGGAAACCCCTTAGAGCTTCCAAGACCAAAGGGTGAAACTGTGGAAGATTGGGCAATCAGCAGCCAAAGACATGTGTTTGACAGGTTAGCTTATACCATTGGTTTTTTTCTGGGTGATGGCTGTCTAACTTCATATCCGTTCAAGTCGTCGAGCAACGGAAGAACGTACTACAAGAACGATGTGGTATTTGTTTCTTCTGACTTGGAGTCTCTTGAAAAGGCTCATGAACAGATAGCAGACGTGTTCGGCAAGAGTTACGCGTTCGTAAGGCGCACTCTCAAATCCGGAACGCCGCACTGGAACTTCTGCGCTCACCGTAGGGACATCTTCGACTTCTTCGCAGTTAATACTGCGATGAGGAAGGAAATCCCTAAGTACTATTTTTCAGCAGAGGCTTCGGTACAGAAAGAGTTGATAGCGGGTCTGATGGACACGGACGGGCATTGCACCAGAACAACGGGTGGCAGTGGACTTCCGCGTTGGCAGATCGGTTTTAGCAATGGCAATCTTGGTCTTGTGCAAGACGTGGCCTCCATTCTGCAGAAGCACAATGTTTCTGTTGGAGCGATCACCGAAGGCAGAAAGGCCGGGTATAAGTCAATGTGGATCATTCATCCAAATATCCGTCAGTACATCGACAGAGGGTTTGGGTTTAGCGTACTGCGTAAGCAGCAACGCTTGAATGATTACGTCAGTCACGTGTCTGGCTCAGAGACTACAATGGCTGCACCCTTGACATAGGGTGAAGGTATAGTCCTCCCGTATCTGAAAATATACGGATTCAGGAAAATTCGACGTTTATGTACTATTCGGGCTATGAGAGCCTGAATATTTCGCCCTCAGACGTTTTTTCTGCCGCAGAGTACGATTGGAAGCAAGCAGCAGTTAACGTTTCGTGGTCTGGTCTCGAAGCTCGAATTCAAAACAGCGGTGACGCGGCGAGCATCAAGCTCGTTGCAGGCCGGATTAAGAATGCCGAGCGGACGATGCGCAACCAGATATCGATCGGCATCTACTCGGACGGGTCGGGAAGCGGCGGCAAGCAGATCACTGGGTTGCAGTCCCAGGTTGCTGATGCGCCCTCGACCGGAACTGTGGGCGGGATCAACCGTGCGAACTTCGCGTTCTTCCAGAATCAAACGGTCACGATCACGTCCACGGATAACACGTCCGAGCTCGCGGCGGACATGCGGACTCTCTGGTCTGCGTGCTCACGCGGGGTGGATAAGCCGGACCTTATCGTGGCGGGCGCTACTCTGTATGACCTCTTTTGGTCGGACATGCAGAGCATCCAACGGGTGACGCAAGCGGGCAGCGGGAGCAAGGGTTTTTCAGAACTCGACTTTCGCGGCGTGCCGGTCGTGCTCGATGGAGGTCAGGCGACGGGATCGGCGATCGATTGGGGCGGCGGCATCTCGGCAACAAGACTTTATATGCTTAATACCGAATATATTTATTGGTCGGTACACAGCAAGACCAACATGGTCCCGGCTGAGGAGCGTATGTCTTTGAACCAAGACGCTACCGTAGTTCCGCTTCTGTGGGCAGGCAATCTCACGATGAGTAACGCCGGCCTTCAGGGCGTCATCCACACTTAAGGAGACGACAATGACTGACTCAGCATTGGGGCTCTTGGGGGTGGACTTGGACAACGTGTACACGTCCGCGGGGGAATTGCCGCATCAGCAGGGCGCTCCGGTTCGCACCAAGAATGGTGTGGCCGTGCTCGTCAAGGCTGGTTCGGCGATTCCGCAATACTCGTTGGTGGTCTATTCGCCTTCGAGTGCCGCGGCATCGGCGTCCGTGGTTGCCTTCCCGGCTTCTTTGACCAATGTGTCAACGCGACTCTTCGCGGTGGCGCAAACGTCGATCGCCAAAGACAGCTACGGATGGGTGCATACGGAGTGCGAGAAGGAGGGCCGGATTCTCTGCAACACGGCAGAGACTGGAGTACCTCTGTATCTCTTGGGTAGCGGCGGACAAGTTGACGATGCGGTGACTTCGGGGAAGGCTCTACAAAATCTCTGGATTCTCGCATCCGTCGCGGCGTCGCTCTCAGCGCCTCCGGCGATTTGGCGCAACATCGCGCTCGATCGCAATCAGTTGGCCTAGTTCGCGTTTCAGTAGTCTCGGTTTTGGGGGCCAGAAATGGCCCCCTTTCTTTTTGGAGGAGGAGCCTCTTTTGATTCCACAGAATCTTGCGCCATTGGTCGTGCTCGCTCGTTGCGTAGCAGACTTCCCGACGATTCGGGAGCATGTGAAGTACTGCTCTGGGCTTGGGTTGAAGTTCTTCACTCCGACGCCTACTCGTCACAACTTGGAAGCCGTATTGGTAGGGTCTGGTCCGTCCGTCAAAGACGAGATCAAGAACCTTGCCAAGAAGCGCCGTGATCCGAAGTTCATGTTCTTCGGCATCAAGGGCGGACATGATTTTTTGGTTAAGAACGACATTCGGCCGCACTTCGGAGTGGCGGTTGATCCGTTGGAGAGAATCCACCGCGAGAACTTCTTGGAGAAAGCGGCGGAGTGTAAATACTTTATCGCGTCACAGTGCCATCCGACGCTATTCGACATGCTGATCGCTCGGGGCGAGCAGGTCATCATCTGGCACTTGCTGACCGATAACTTGATGAAGTGGGCGCAGGAAGAAGGATCGCCCGTCTTTCGCCACTACATGATTCCCGGCGGCTCGACGTCGGGGCTTCGGACGATCGTTCTGGCTTACGCGATGGGCTTTCGCAAGTTCCATCTGTACGGCTACGACTCGTGTTTGTCAGCGACAGATCCGAAGAAGCCGCCGAACTTGAGAAAGATCAACGGTGAGCTTTGCGACGGTAAGGATGAAAAGGGCCGAGATAAGGCGATTAGCGTCTACGTCGCCGGTAAAGAGTTCAGAGCGGATCGTGCCATGGCTGCTCAAGCCACGGAGTTCCAAACGCTCCTAAAGAGCATGTGGAAGAACGACGATCCGTTTCAGGTCAGGGGATACGGCAAGGGGATGATTCAGACGATCGTCCGGGAGCGCTACAAAGAGGGGGCTCCTGAGTGCTCGCTATAACAACGTTTCACCCCGACACGTTCAAGGCGTTCGCCCGAGATTGCGTTTTGCGCATGAGTCAACTATGGCCGGGCCCGATCCGAGTTTACTTCGAGAGCTCGGCTCCTCCGGCGCTCGATGGGACGGGGGTCGAGTGCCGGCCTCTCAATTCTCCGGAACGCTCCGCGTTCTTGGCGCGAGAGATTCCAGATCGTAGGGGGTTCTTGTGGGACGCGAAGCGGTTTTGCCACAAGGTTTTCGCGCAGCTCGACGCGGCGGCAGAGGGTGAGCCGTTCTGGTGGATCGATGCCGATGTCGCGATCTTCCGCCGAGTTCCTGAGGAGCTCTTGGAGCAACATGAGCTCGTGACGTTCTTGGGGCGTGACACGTACACCGAAACCGGATTGGTTGGCTTCAACCCGAAGCACCCCGAGTTCGCGGAGTTCATCTCGCGCTATCGCTCGATGTACACGGACGGAAAGATCCTTGATTTGCCAGGATGGACCGATTGCCATGCGTTCGACGCGGCGCGTCAAGGCATGGGTCGAGACCTAACTCCGGATGGGAAGGGGTTTGACAATGTGATGGTGGAGTCTCCCTTTGGGCCGTACATGGCTCACTACAAAGGGCCGCTCAAGTTGGAGCTGTATCGACTAGGAGGAGCGAATGCAGTTAACGGTTAGCGAGATGTCAATCAGACTGTGCCCTGATTGCTTCGCCGCATTTAGAAGTTGCGATAAATGCGCTATGTGCGGATCGGAGAGAGGGGCTGTTTGTTTTTGGATAGACGAATCGACTGACCGTTTGTTTCAGTTGGTTAGCGACAAATCTGGAGGAGCCAGTGAGATTTCAGCAAATTCATGATTGGATCGAGACGCACAAACCGGAAACGATTCTGGAGACCGGGACTTGGAATGCGCAAAACGCAGTGCGGATGTTGAAGCAGGGGGCCAAGAGCTACATCGGGTTTGATCTGTGGGAGGACGGAGACGAAGTTCTCGATGAATGCGAGAACAACGTCAAGAAACGGGTCACGTTCCTGGAAGCCCAGACCGTGCTTCGGGATTTCACTGCGGAGCTCATCAAGGGCAATACCCGAGAGACGTTGCCGTACTACGTCACGGGGAAGAAACCGTTCGTGGACATGGCGCTCATCGACGGTGGGCATTCCAAGGGAACGATCAAGAACGATCTTCTGAAAATCCTCGAGATCATGAAGCCATCGGGCGTCATTTTCATCGACGACTACTACTTCGGCTGTACAGACGCGGGTATCGGCGCTCAGAGTCTCATGGGAGAGATTCAGCTTCCGTACACCGTCCTACCGAAAGCGGATAAGACCAAGGGCGGGTATCTCGTGAAGCTCGTTCAGATCAACATGAACGAAGTTCCGAGACCGAACGCTTGGGAAGTCCCTGAGGCTCAGGCGTGGAAGTTCGCGCCTGGTGAAGCTGCGTGAACATGCTAGTCGTGGCTATTGGTTACGACGTTAGGGAGTCGATAACATTTCACGTTCTTGAGCAGTCGATCATCAATCGGACGAGCGTTCCAGTCGCGATCATCCCATTGGCTTCGCAGATGCTCAGAGACTTCGACGGGCAGAGAGACGGAACCAATAGCTTCATCTACTCGCGGTTCTTGGTGCCAGAGCTGATGGACTACCAGGGATGGGCTCTCTATATGGATTCCGACATGCTTCTTAGAGACGATCTCGCGAAGCTGTGGAATCTTCGTGACGACTCCAAGGCGGTGATGGTGGTCGAGCATGATTACCACACGAAGTACCGCCGGAAGCTGATCGGGACTCCGATGGAGTGCGATAACGCTGACTATCCGAAGAAGAATCACAGCAGCCTGATTCTTTGGAACTGCGGTCATCCAAGTAACAGGATCGTAAATCGGGAGTTTGCCCAGGAGTCTCCTGGGAGCGTCTTGCACCGGTTTCAATGGCTCAGGGACGAAGAGATTGGCTCGTTGTCGCTGGAGTGGAATTGGCTCTGTGGGGAATACCAGTTCAACGCAGAAGCCAAGAATGTTCACTTCACGATTGGCGCTCCGTGTTTTAGTCATTACGCGAAGTGTGACTACGCCGGCGAGTGGCACGCTATGAGTGACGAAGTTAACGACAGACTTGATATGAGAGAACTGTTATCAGATAGGAGGACAGCATGAGCGAAGGTTTTGACTACGAAGCGCACCGCGCTATGAGTCAGGGCAATCCTGACAAGGCGCTGCTCGTTACATTCGAGTGGGCGTCAGAGAAGCAGAAAGACGGGACTTTCAAGAACGTCGAGATGATCCGGATTTGGATGGGCAAGAATTCCGAGGTCGTCCGGAAGGTCATTCCGGAAGATATCGTTCGTTTCGCGCCTCGGTACGAGGCTTTCAAGAAGGGCGAGGAAATGCCGTTGGACGGCACTCCTATTGCGCTGTGTGCCTTCGCGACTCCGGCTGATGTTTCTGCCTGTAAGGCAGAGCGGATCTTCACGCTGGAACAGTTGGTGGAGACCGCTGATGAGCGGCTACAAAAGTCGAAGCTCATCAATCTGAAGTACAAGGCGCGCGACTTTATAGAGGCACGAGCTAGAACTGGGTTTGTCGGTGAGTTGCGAGATCAGATCAATTCATTGAAGGCACAGGTCGATGTGCTCAAGGAGAAGGACGGGTTGATCTCAGAGCTTCGGTCTGAAATCGAATCGCTGAGAAAGCAGGTCGATAAACCCGCTCGGAGACAGACCGCGTAAATGGCAACGCTCAAGGATATCGTCAACAACGTTCTGACCGAGAGCGGTTATCAGGAACTCGATACCGTTGTCGGTAATGGCTCAAACACCGCTCGACGGATCTTGGGGCTAGGGCAGCGTGAAGGTCGCACGCTCGCCAAGAAGAACTGGACGATTCTGCTCAAGAGAAACGTGCTAAGCACGGCGTCGTCAGCAGAGAGCTACGCTTTGCCAACCGATTTCGATCGGTTCATCGACAATACTCACTGGAACGTCAGCCAGCAACGCAGGATGGCTGGGCCTATCTCCGTTCAGCACTGGCAGGCCAACAAGTCGGGAGTGGGTACGCTCACAGTCAACGATCGGTTTCAGATCCGTGCCGATGGCAATCAGAACCGATATTTCATCGATCCTATTCCGACTTCGGCTGAAAGCGTTTCGTTCTTCTACATCTCGAAAGCCTGGTGTCGAGCGAACGGTGGAGAGCGGCAGGTGAAGTGGTTGGCTGACAACGACGTGTTGCTGCTAGATGACTTTGTTTACGAGCTCGGCCTGAAATGGCGTTGGCTGCATTCGCAGCGCAGGCCCTACCAGGAGGAGTATGGCGAGTACGTCGTTGAGCGCGACAAGGCCATTGCCAGAGACGGCGATCTCGCCACGCTGAGCATCCTGGGGCCGTCAGAGGATATCAGGCCGTTCGCCAATATCCCCGAGACTGGATTCGGCTGATGGCAGTCGATAGGAATGGGAGCGCGGAGCTTAAGTCATCTCCGGCGCCTACGGGCGGGTGGAATACTCTCGACCCGCTAGCCGAGATGCCCAAGGGCGATGCTGCGCTTCTAACGAACCTCATTCCCGATACCAACGGCGTGCGGTTACGAGACGGGTATTCGCAATTCTGTGAGACGGGAAGCGCTCATGTCGATTTCCTGAAAACGTTCGATACGCCGTTTGGACCGCGATTCATCGCCGCGTCAAGTAAGGCTCTGTACGACATCACGACCGGAACTGCGTCGAGTATCAAAACGGGGTTCTTTCGCGACGACTGGAACTCAGCAGTCATGAACGGCCGCATGGGACTCGTCAACGGGGGTGATGATCCGGTGCAACTGAGCTTTGCTCCGGGCGGCATAGAGATTTCTAACCTGACGTTGCAGGGGACTCCATCGCCCGAAAAGTTCAAGGTCATTCACGTCTACAAATCACGATCCTATTTCGCGACCGGTACTGAGCCTGAGTTCTGGTACTCGGCGGTCAATGCATTGGGCGGAACAGTAACGCGGTTCCCGATCGATCGGGTTTCTGGAACCGGCGGAAACGTCATCGACATCAAGTCCTGGACGATCGATGGCGGTAGCGGACCGGATGACTTCTTTGTGCTCTTTCTCGATTCCGGAGAAGTGATTGTTTACCAGGGGGATGATCCGGGCGGCGGATTAACCACTTGGGCACTGGTCGGTCGTTATTCGGTAGGGAAGATCATTACCTCCGTGCAGTTCGCAGGCCAGATTCATGCGGTGACGGATTTCGACTACAACGTGTTCCCGCGTGACTTCGAGAATCAGGGACTGACGCCTCCTACAAAACTATCCGGAGCCGCGAAACAGTCGGTGAAGCAGAAGGGCGGATTGCCTCGCTGGCAAGTGCTGTTCGTTCCTAATCGGGGATTGAAGATCATCAACGTTCCGCAAAGCGAGTCAGCGATGTATCAGCACGTCACGAACTTGAGCAGCGGCGGGCACTGTCTGTTCAAGGATCTGAACGCTACGCGATGGGAGCTGTTCAAGGGCGAACTGTACTTCGGCGACATTTCGGGGAATGTGAACAGGTACGGTGGAACGAGTGACAACGGTACTGCGATCTCCTGGGAGATGGCGACCGCTCCAGACCGATTGGGATCGCATCACGAAAAGAACATCTTGGAATACCGATCCGTCATCAGCGGGGAAGGGGCTCTCACCGAGTCCACCGGGATCGGCTACGACTACCAAGGGCCTGAGTTCATGCAGAGCATGACGACGCAGGCGCTAGGAACGCCTTGGAATACCTCTCCGTGGGATACGTCTGAGTGGTCGCAAGCCCCGCAGACAAAGGACGAATGGTTCACCGGCACTGGATCGGGGCAGGCCGTGCAGTATTTTTCCAGGGGCAGCGTCAAGGGCTTCACTCCGGTGTGGCACAGCATCGACTACCTGTACGAAATGAGTGACGTGCATTGATTGTTTTTCCGACTCCCGAACAAAACCTGTTTTTGAAAGCCTGGGTTGAGCAAAGGCTCAATGCTGCTTTGGGCGATTGTCGTTGCCTTGGCGTGATGCGAGATAACCGTCTAGTCGCAGTTGCAGCGTTCAATAACTACAAAGAATTTCCAGTAGGGTCGAAGCGAATTCCGTGCGACATCGAACTATCGTTTGCCTCTGATAATCCCAGATGGGCTACTCGGCAAGTAGTCACTTGGATTCTGAGTTACCCATTCGTGCAGCTAAAAACGCAACGAGTGACGCTGCTAGTCAAGAAATCGAATCGTATTGCAAGAAAACTTGCTATTGGGTTGGGGTTTCAGCACGAAGGCACACACGCGCATGCGGCTAATAATTTAGAGGCCGTCATGAGCTATGGATTGACTCGCGTAGATTTTATGGAGAGATACCTAAGTGGGCTCAAAACGTCAACCGACACCGCCGCCAGCGCCTAATCCGTACGACATCATTAGTGCGGAGGCTCAGGCCAACCGGATCAATCAAAACACTCCGTACGGCTCGCTGCAGTTTTCAGGCCCTAACAACAACACCGCGACGCTTTCTCTCGACCCGCGAATTCAGCAGCTTCTAGATTCTCAAATCTCGTCCGATCAAAGCACGCTGAATCAGGCTCTACAACGACAGGGACAGTTACCGCAGGGCGATCCGTTCGCCGGCTTTGGCATTCCAGGATCGACCGGGGTCTCGCAACAGATTCCTGGCCTGGCGTTGCTCGGAAATTCTCGGCTCCCAACACCCCCGACTCTACAGGCCCCGAACGCTTCGGCGCTGCAGGCTCCTGGGCTTATAGAATCTGCGCCGTTCTTGGGATTGGCTCGATCTCCGAACCTCACAACTTCGGTTCCTGGCGCCAATCTTCAAACGAGCGTTCAGGGACTCGGTAATCTTCAATCGAACATTCCTGGCGTGAACTTGCAGAGCGGTGTGAATCTACAGGGCAATGTTGACTTACAGCGCAATATCCCTGGAGTACAGCTTCAGAGACAAATCGATCTAGCTTCGTCGGTGAACCAGCCGGATATCCAGAAAGCTATATCGGGCCTCGACTTGTCAGGGGTTTCGGCTCTACCGCAGAACGCAGAGATGTTTCGCGGTGATGTATCACGCGCTCTATTCGATCGTTCGTCTGGATTTCTGAACGAACAGTTCAACAAGGACGAGGATCGTCTACGGCAGACGCTTGCTAACCAGGGATTGCAGTCAGGAGGGCAGGGGTTTGGGAGCGAGTTCGGGACGTTCAATCAGCGCAAGGGCGAGACGTTCGAGAACCTAGCGCGCGATGCCGTCATTTTCGGAGGTCAGGAAGCCTCGCGGTCGCTCGCAGATCAACTATCGTTGCGAGGCCAGGGGGTCAATGAAGCGCTGTCTAGATTCGGTGCAGGACTGACGCAAGGGCAATTTGCCAATCAGGCGTCGCAGCAGCAGTTCAATAATCAGCTAGCAGGTCTAGATTTTGGCAATCAAGCTCTGTTGCAAGAAGCGGGATTCGGTAACAACGCCGCTCTTAATCAGTTTGGGGTAGACCAGCAGCGAGGGCAGTTCTCAAACGATGCTGCACTTAACGCCGGCAACTTCGCGAACACCGCAGCGCTGAATGCCGGCAACTTCGCGAACAATGCGGCTCTTAGCCAATTCGGGATCAATCAGGCGCAAGCAGGGTTTGCGAATCAAGCAGCGATGGACCGGTTCAATGCGGAACTTTCGCGAGCGGGGTTTGGAAATCAGTCTCAACTGCAGCAGTTAGGAGCGAACCTGCAAGGAGCAGAGTTCGGTAACAACGCAGCACTGGCCGGAGCCAACTTCAATCAGAACGCCGCACTTTCAGAGCTCGATGCCAACTTGCAGAGTTCTCAGTTTGCCAACCAGGCGAGACAGCAGGGCTTCGCCAACCAGCAGTCTATCCGTGATTCGCAGATCCAAAACGCATTGCTGCAACAGAACACGCAATCCCAGAACTTCGGGCTGCAGCAGCAGGCGCTACAGAATCAGTTGGCTCAGATAGCACAGAACAACGCGGGGCGGACGCAACTGTTCAACGAGACCGCCGCGTCTAGAGGAACGCAGTTCAACGAGCTTGCCGCTCTACTTGGCCTGCAGCAAGTCTCGCAACCTCAACTGCAGAACTTCTTCAACCCAGGACAGATCAACACGACCGATGCGTTCGGGTTACAACAACAGGCGTTGCAGAATGTGTTCAACACACAGTCAGGTAATGCTGCTTCAAAGAAGGGTGGAACTGCAGACCTTGCTGGCCTTCTAGGTACTGCGGCTATCGGTGCTGCTTCTGCGTCTGACAGACGCTTGAAGGATCAAGTCGTGAAGGTAGGTAAGTACCGAGACAACAACGTCTATCTCTTCCGCTGGAACAAGAAAGCAAAGCCTCTAGGACTGGAGGGCTATTCGATGGGAGTCATGGCAGACGAGGTTGATCCCAAATTCGTGACTGTCAGAAATGGGTATCTCGCTGTTGATTATGGAGCGTTGCAATGCCAGTGAATAATCCTGCCGGTTATGGCCGACTTGGTGAGATTCTGCGCGGCGGTTCTCTCACTCCGTCGCCGACGCGATCGGCCATCGTTCAACAGCTCATGGCGGGCGTTCAGAGTGGCCGTGGCTCGAAGTCGGTCGCAGAGTCCCTTGCGATTGCAGCACGTCCTATTCTCGCAGCCCTACTCGCAAAACGAGAAGAGAAGGCGCAGAAAACCGAAACCGACGCTCAGCGGCAAGCGCTCTCGCAAGCGCTAGGAATTCCGCAGCCAGGACAGATAGGGCTAGCAGATCCAAGAACCGGGAACATCGTGCCCAACGAAGTACCGCGGCGCATGAGCGACGAGCAGAGCCAGCTCGCGGCCCTACTTCGCGGCGCTCCGCCGGAGACGATCAAGGGCTTGCAGAGTGCGATGATTGCGCAGAAGTTCACTCCGCCTGAGGAGTTTAGCCTAACCCCTGGTGGCGGTCGTTTTAGGGGCAGCGAGCTGATAGCTAGTATGCCGGCAGAGCCTGATATCGAGCGAGTCGGTCAGCGGGTCGTCAATGGAAAGGAAATTGAGGTTTTCCGTGACAAGGGTACGAATCAGCTATTCGCACAGGACGCTTTCGGTCGTCGCACGCCGCTCGCGAGTGGTGATCTTACGACGCCCATTCAGCGCCAAGAAACCGGCGGTCCGGGCGGGTTTGATCCACGCACTCGTTCGCAGCAAGGCGAGGACGTGCAGAAGTTCCAGGACGCGGTATCCGGCGGAGTATCAGCTATCTCGGCGGCGACTCCGCTTTTGGAGATTGCACGCACCAATCCTGAGGCGCTCGGCGCTCCCGGCACTATCCTGCGAATAGGGAACGAGTTCATTCGGACCGTAGGATCTCTAGGGCAGATGCTCGGCAAGGATGTCGATGCGGATCGAGACTTGGACCTGTTTACCTTTGAAGGCTTTTCCGGCTCGATGCGCAATGCCGCGATCGAGAGCCAGGCGTTTCGGTCCGGCATCTACGGTATTGCTTTTGCTGCGGCCGTAGCCGATCAAGGAGCACGCCCGACAGACAAGGATATTCAGGCGTATATCGATCAGATCGCTGGGTCCACGGCAGATCCGCAGGCGTTCGCGAGAACGATTCAGCAATTCGTCGGCCGAATCGACAAGAGGCTGCGCAGCACGGCCAGGATCAAGGATATTCCGCAAGACGTTCAGGACAGGGCGTTCGGCGAGCTGGACCAATCGCTCAGTGGGTTCAATGCATTCTTCAAGGACGGTGGTATCGGAAAGCCTCCAGGCCAGGCCGAAGAACTGGAAGGATTCGATACGTTGACTCCGGCTGAACAAGCTGAACTCAAGAGGTTGCTAAATGGCGCGCAACGCTAGGGAGATGCTCGAGCAGCTTCGCGCGCAACAAACCCCTGCGCGGCAGCGTCTTGAAGCATTGCGGGCCGAGGCTGCGGCGGGTGTTGACACCTCACCGTTCACGTTGCCAAAGCAGCATGAGACCAAGCCGTCACGCTATCAGCCCATCATCGCAAAGCCGCCGATCGTCTCGAAGGAGGACCTGGCTACAGCGGAAACCGGTGTCGATATCTCTACTGGCTCTCCGGTCGGCCGCCTAAAGTCAGGATTCGCTCAGAACCAGGCGTTACAGGCCAATGATCTAGAACCACTTCTCACCAAGCACTTCGGCGAACCGGTCAAGGTTCGGGTCGGGCCACAGAGCGGAGAACTCGAGTATCTCAACCCCAAAACCAAGCGGTTCACTTTGGTGGACGAGGCCCTGTTCTCACCACGAGACTTTGCGGATATGGTCGGCCCGGCTCTAACGGCAGGCGGTGCCACTGTGGGCGCTCTGGGAGGCCCTGTAGGCGCTGCAGCGGGCGGCGCTGCGGGCGAGGGGCTTAGGCGCGGGATAGGCAATGCGCTTGGCGTACGCGACGAGAGCGCGCTTGAAGCGACCCAGGGCGCATTGGGAGCGGGGGCCATTGAGGGGGTTAGCGCGGTGGCAGGCAACGTCCTCGCGCGCGGTGCTCAGGGGGTCCGTAAGTTCTTTCGCCCCCCACCGCTCACGGGGAGAGAGGCCGAAAGCGTTCTTCTGCGATCCGAAGCCAACCAGGCCGTAGCGGATGAAATATCCAAGCGGACCGGCCAGAGATTCCAGCCGTTCACCGGCCAAATGTCGGATGACCCTCTCTTGCTCGGCGAGCAGCCTAGGATTCTGGGGAGTCGTGAAACGGGCGTCGCTGCGCGCTCGCAGTTGCGCCAAAACGAGACGGCGCTAGAGACCTTCTTCTCACAGGTCAACCCGACTGGCGGCGGTCCCAATACGGCAGTCGGACGATCGATTCAGCAGGAGGCCAAGGGACAGATTCAGCCTCGCGTCGATGCGCTCGATGCAGGCGTAAAGCAGCAAGTCGTCGAGCTCGAGAAGCTCACCAGCGCCCTTCCACGCGCTCAATCGCAGCAAGTAGGCAAACAGCTTCGCCAGGTCGCCGAAGAGGCGCGCACGGCCGTCAAGAAGTTCGAGGACTCGGCTTGGGATGGCGTGCGACGTGGGTACGGGTTTGATCCAGAAACACAGCTTTCTAGCTATAAGGTTCCTGTGTCCGGAGAGCTGCAGACGCAGTTACGCCGATTCCAGGCAGCAGCTCACGAGGCACTTGACCCGGCGACTGAATCCGGCAAGCGGCAGTTGATTTTCAAGAAGCTGCTACCGGACGCGGGGGCCGAACTGTCGCCGGATGATCGCGCGTTGCTCCAGGGCTTCGACGTATTGGTCGCCCCGGAGGGGCCGGTACGAGCCGATCTACATCAGGTTCAAGTGCTGCTCAGCAGCCTACGAAAGAGGGAGCGGATCGCGCTGCAAGGCAAGGTCGCAACCGATCCGTCCGGTCGTGATATCTCGGTGATGCGCGATGCGCTGGTGACTCAGCGCAACGATTACCTGAAAGCCACGGACCCCGAGCTCCTCGCCGAGATCGAAGCAGCCGAGGCCCTGACTGCGACTCGTGCCAATCTCTTCGACAAAGGGCTGGTCGGTGGATTGCTGCGCAAGTCCGAAGGGCAATACGCAATCACCGATCCGGAGGTCGTAGGTCGCACGATCGGCTCCGGCAACCCGGAAGCGATTAGGCATTTGGTGAACGTGTTTTCGTCTCATCCGGCAGGGGTTCCTACGTTGCAAGGCGCGATGCTCGCGACGTACCGCAACGAAGTTGTGCGAGACGGTATCCCGCAAGCCGCGCTACATCGGCGATTCATCGAGCAAAACGGTGACGCGATCGACGCTCTATTTCCGGGAGGCGCCCAGATCCGCCAGCTCGGCGAGTTCGAGAAAGTCGTTACCAAGAACATTAAGCGCTTCGAGGACTTCGAGGCCAATGTGCAGCAGATTTTCAGAGGACGTATTCAGAACTTGGCGCCGGAGCGCGTCGCCGAGCAGGCACTATCAAGTGCCTTTTCCGTAAAGGACGTGTCACGCATCGTTTCACTGGCAGGGCAGGCGGGAGTCAAAGAAGAGTATCGGCGGGCCATTGGCGATCAGATCCGCCGCAGGTTCATGAGCGAGACGAGCGGGCTGAACTTGAACTCGCTAGACAAATTCGTCAACAAGGAAGCAGAGAAGCTCTCAGCGGTATTCGGCGAGCAGTATATCCGTGATATGCGGCTCTTGACCAAGGCACTGAAAACCGCTCAAACGGATGCCGGCGGGATTGCAGTCACGCGCAAGCCGACGTTAATCGAATCGATCGCACGAAGCACGATCGCGCGCCCGCTGAGCGCCCCAGGTGTTGCCCTGACTCGCGCTCTGAAATTTAGAGCAGTAGCAGGCGAGAGGTTGCTTGCGAAAGCCATCATGGAGCCAGATGCGCTGCGCCAGATCGTTGCACAGAGCAACTCCGACATCAGGAACAGAAAGGTTGCGACGCTTCTTGCGGTGCTCGGCGGGTCGTCTCTAGCTATAGAGGATTAGTCGGCAGTCCCGAAGAGGACTTCTGCGTAACCGAGCAGCATCGCTAACCCTAGCGCTGTTTTCTTCGATGTCGCGAGCGCGAACGTATTGCCGCTATCGTCCGTCCAAGCGCGCAGCACGAGCACGACATTACAGCCGCGTTTGGCCGCTACGCGCTGCGCTAGTTTGAGTGCGGTTCCGCGATTAGTTCGAGTTCCGGATCGCGGCGTGACGATCGTTTCTGCTTTCTCGTTGGCGGCTACGAAATTCTCCGTGTGCTCTGAGACGAATACTGCGGCGGAGTCATAGTCATCGGCGAACGATTCGAGATCGAGAACGAGTACATCATCTCGCGAAATCTGCGATCCACAGGACTGAGCTGGTGGCGCGACGATTTGCGCATTCGACAGGCACGGTATGAGCAGCAGCGTTGTTATTCTTTTCATCGATCACTCCATAGGATAAGAATATGGGTTGGACAGGTACGGGTTCGTACTCTCGGGTTCATTCGTTCTCTGCTGATAGTAGCGCCTCTATCAAAATCCTTGCCTCGCGCATGGATGCCGAGTTCGATGACTTCGCCTCAGCGATGACAGTTGCCGTTGCTAAAGACGGCCAGAATACGCCAACTGCAAACCTACCGATGGGTGGGTTTAGACATAACAATGTCGGAGCCGCAGCGAGCGC
>Ga0214473_10000348_pt1 | contig 64976 bp, 88 predicted proteins | sample RVTome_7_FD_203509 | JGI IMG/M metagenome (GOLD analysis project Ga0214473, IMG submission 203509) | Soil microbial communities from uranium-contaminated site in the Upper Colorado River Basin, Wyoming, United States - RVT98D197 | ecosystem: Environmental > Terrestrial > Soil > Contaminated >...
GGGTTCACGCAACGCCAGCGCGCCGCCTGCCATGCCGGGTTCGCCTCACTCTCCGACCTGATCGCCGAGGCCACGGCGGGGAAGAGCCGATACTACGCCTTCATCACGGTGGGAGCACAGGCGGCAGGACTACAGGAGCAGATATTGCCGCTCTAGAACGCTCAGAGCTATCCTTCGAGGCTGACATCTACGCTCTGAGCCATACACACAGGCGTGGGGGCTTCAAGATCCCTAAGCTGGGAGTAACCAGGCGTGGGGAGCCAAAGTTGCTGGAAGCTACCAAGGCTTTTGTCCGCACCGGGGCCTTTCTGAAGGGATTTGTGGAAGAGGGTCCATTGAGCTTGCAACGAGCCCATACACCAGGTTACGCTGAGCTTAAGGCACTAAGGCCAACTGACCTAGGCTGGGTCACGGTTAGGATCACCATGGAGAAGCAGAACTGGAAGAAGGCTAGGCGAGAAGGGCAGGTAGAACTGAAACGAAAGCTAGAGCTAATCTACTGAGGGGGTTGGAGATGCGGGCTAGGATTCCCAGTGTTGTCCACTTCCCCTTTGGCTACCAAGTAAAGGTAAAGCAAGGGAGCCAGGCAGAGCTAGATAAGGTTCTGGGGGTGAAGGCAGATGGCGGGTGGCGGGTAGATTTGCAGACGCTGTATCTGCTGAAAACCCTTGACAGAAGCCGCAAGCTACGTATCTTTGCTCATGAGCTTGTGCACGCGCTCAATGACTGGACACATTGGCTGTTGGATCAAACCTAGGAGACCAAATGAGGGTTGAAGAGAAGCACAGAGTAGCTTTGAAGCAGGCTGCCCGCGGTCAAGAGAACGTGGTAGGGCTTGGCTTGGGCTTCAAGTACAAGCGTGGAGAGAAGACTGCAGAGATCGCGGTAGTGTACAACGTGCGGGAGAAGATCCATTCGCTTGCACTGGCCAGCAAGCAACTGGTACCTAAGAGTGTTCTTGGGGTAGTTACAGACGTTCAGGAAGTGGGAAAGGTTAAGATCCTGACCAAGCAGGGCCCGGTAGGGCCGGCTGAGATTACACAGCGCTTCCGGCCAGCACCAGGTGGGGTAAGTTGTGGCAATGAGGCTATTACCGCTGGGACCCTAGGAGTCTGGGTGTTCAAGAATGGCACCCTAGCTATTCTGTCCAATAACCATGTCTTGGCCAATACCAATGAAGCATCGATTGGATCAGCAGTGTTGCAGCCTGGGACTTATGACGGAGGGACACTGGTCGACCGGATCGCTACCTTAAGTGAGTTCGTCACTATCAACTTTGGAGACGGTCCGGGTGGGGATCTGCCTCCAGGCTGCTTGGACATGATTAGCAACCTGTTAGGTGGCCTGTTTGGCGGTAAGAAGAAGACTTACGGGATTGTACAGCCTAATCCGAATGAAGTGGATTGTGCGCTGGCCCTAGTGGTGGATGCTAAGGACACTGATCTGACGATTCTGAGGGGGGTCGGAAGGCCATTGCGGGTGGCAAGTGCAGAGTTGGGAGATGCAGTAGAGAAGTGTGGCAGGACTACTGAGCTTAAGCGGGGGATAGTAGAGCAGGTAGACGTAGAAATCCAGGTTGACTATGGTGGACCAGTGGCCAGCTTTGCCAAGCAGCTGATTATCAGGGGAGATGGTGGGGCAGAGTTTTCGGCTGGTGGTGATAGTGGTAGTGCGATTGTAAGATCTGAGGACCGTGCCCTGATAGGACTACTCTATGCGGGTGGCGAGGGGATTACAGTGGCCAACCGAGCAGAGCTGGTGCAAGGGTATCTAGGTTTCTCTTTGTGACGATCCTGGAAGAGGCACAGCAGGCGGTTTATGGAGCTAGGCAGGAAGCCTATGGGCACCCCTTCGACGACTTCAGCCGCACTGCCAAGATATGGTCGGCGATCCTGGGCGTGGAGGTTACTCCCGCCCAGGTCGCTCTGTGTATGGTAGGGGTGAAGATTAGCAGAGAGTGTAATAGGCCAGGCAGGGATAATCTGGTCGATGGGGCTGGGTACTGGGCTACGCTGGAGTTGGTGAGGATGGAGGAGGAGAAGATGGGCCTGCGGTAAGTGGCTTGTTCCAGGGCCGTGCGTTGTGGATATCCTGTGCTGTTGGAAAAGTTCCTTCGAATCGGATTGCGCGGTCGTCCAAGTAGACTAAAGTCGGCGGCTTCTTCCGGTATCTAGTCATCCTCCTCCTCCTGGTTCTCGGCCTCGTAAGCGATGCAGTCGCAGCCAGCGATCTGGCATGCCGTCGAGCCGGGCAGCTTAGGGTCCCGCCCGTGCTCTTCGGGGGCGTGCCCGCAGTGACAGGTCATCCTCACCCTCCTTCCAGCTAGTCGTCCTGTGTCCACCGGCCTATTGGCTTCACACGCACTTTCTGCATGCCGTACAGGAGCACCCACAGCGGCCCACGGGCCTGCCGCGCCTGAACTTCCAGTTGTCCCATGTGTTGATAGCGATGATGGTTAAGAAGAACACGCAGAAGATTCCACCAATTGTGGCCAGTATGTTGGTAAGAAAGCTCATGCCTTCTCCTCCACTCATACCCAGAACTCCAGCAACCACCACCACAGGCCGATCCGCAGCAAAATGTCCATGGCATAACTGTCGGCGATTTCAACGCCAAGGCGACGCATACCCCGCGGCCTCCACGCCACGAACCAGTTTCGCCCGCCCCACGCCCCATTCCACCAGTGGTAGCCCTTCACCGCTTCTCCTTTTCGCCCCGGCAGGCGGCGAGGTGGGCCTCGATCAGACAAGACATCTGTGAAAGCTGGGGCGAGTGACCGCGCTCGCAGCGATGGTCTTCGGCTAGCTCATAGACGCGCGCCAGCAGCCGGTTTGCCTCCGCGAGCCTGACCACCACTCGCCCGTACTGCGCCCAACCCTGCCACTCGGCAAGCTTGGCCGCGGCTTGCTCGGCACGCTCCTTGAACGAGAAGGTCTTCGGCTCGCCGATCTCCTTGCAGTGGTGTGACCCGTAGGCACAGTGCTGAAGGTGGAGTGCCTGCGCTTCGGCGACCTGCCCCCGCAGGCTCTTGGCCTCGGCCTCGGCTGTCTCCATCCTGCACCGGCAGCAAAGAGTCTCGGGCCGACAATCCATCGAATGCGTGATCCCGAGGGCTACCTCGGCGGATAGGTTGCGGGCATCGTCTCGTTCGGTCTCTGCCCGCTTCGCCCTGTCCTCAGCCTGCTGCGCCAGCTTCAGGTACTCCTCTTGGCGCTCCTTGTGCACGTCCTTGGTGGCCCTGGCTTCGGCAAGCTGCGCCCGCAACCGAGCGATCTCGGCCTCGGCCGCCACGAGGCGACCGCCACGCTCAAGGACCCACCGCTCGTAGCAGGTCTCCTCGATCAGCCGGGCGGCCGCGTGAAACAACGGTGTCTCAAGCTGTTCCTGAGTGAAGCTGTACCGCGCGGCCTGCGTTGCCACATACAACTCCTCGGCCAGCTTCACCGCCCAATCGGCTGGCTTGGGCTGGGCGGTCATCGGCGGGCCTCTTTCGGATGCATGGTGTAGTGGTCAAAGCAGCACTGCCTGTACAGGCCACGCCAGGATGAGAGAAGGTGATAGCAGACAAAGCCAAGCACGAAACCGGAGACCATGCACGTCACTTCCCAACCTCCTCAGCCGCCGCGCGGAACGGGGCGCAGCGAGTGCAGCCGTACTCCCTCCGCGCTCCAACGATCAGTCTTCGGCCCCATGGATCGCCTGGATCGCCTGGCGTCGGGTCGGCCATATCACCGCACTCCGGGCACGCCGCCAGCATCTTCTGCACCGCCTCACTCACAGCTACCTTGACCGCCCCCTCGTGGACCACCGCCAGCCAGAGCTTGACCGCGGCCGGCGTAGCGGGGACAGCATCGACTGGCGTCAGAGTTTCCCACCACTCACGGTCCCTCTGTGCTACGGCATCCCTGGCATAGGCGATGAGGGCTTGCTCAATATACTGTAGCCGTTGTTCCATCCACGTTGGCAACCCCGGATGTGGTATCAGGCCCAGCCACCCCGCTAGTACCACGGCGGCCTCCCGTGCGCTCTCGCTCATCTTACCACCTCAGCTTCCTTATCTCTACCAGCCACACGCGGTTAGCGGCCGTCATCGTACACCACACATTTGATGACTGTGCATTCGTATGCTTGGGCGAGATGAATGTTCCCACCTAGGATCTTTTGGCAGTATGGACATCTGATGGCCACCACTACTGGAATCTCTACATTCCCCAGTGTGAGTCTCGGATCGGCTAAATCACGCGGCTGGTATATTGTCTTAGCGGCCACGCTTGGCCTCCTCACTGGCAATGTCGCGCAGAGCGCTTGCGATCTCGCGTGCGATGTAAGCTCGTTGATAACAGGTTGAACGCCAGTCTGGTGGTGCTGGTGGCTGAGCATCAGTCTTGTGTTTCTCGTGCCAGCATGCCTCGCGTTGGGCTACCCTTATCGCCCGCCGCAGGCCCAGCACGATCCCAGCTCGGAGACCCTCCTCATAGGCTTGGCTGAGCGTGGTGCTTATCTTCCAGACGTGTCCTCGTATGGTACGACTCATCCACCTACCCCCCTCGCTTGATCTTCTTAACCACCCGCTGCTGCTTACCAAACTTAGTAGCCCTCTTATGGCTAGTCATGTATAAATCTAGCCTCTTGCCTTTTATAGCGCGCCCCCGGTCCTGACACATGCGCTCCCCAATGCCACCGATCCACAGGATAGTGCCCAAGGGTAGCTGTGGTGGACAAGCGATAGTCCAGTTGGCTCTGGGCTTGGCACCGCTCTTGGTCAGGCCATGGCGCGTGTTTGGGCCTACGCAGAGAAAGCAAGCACAGTAGGCTGTGATGAGCCAAAGAGAGACTGGCAGCCTTGGCCTACTCTCGGCACTTCGGACAAGTGCTGTACCGGCAGAAGTCGAATGGATGATTGTGCTCCAGCTTGGCAGGGAGAGGCAGAGTCGAACTGCCATCGGCAGGGTCAAAGCCTGCTGGCTTGCCTATTAGCCTATCCCCCTGTGGAGATGAGGAGGGGAGTCGAACCCCTGTAACATGGGTTGCAGCCATGCGCTTCACCGTTCAGCCACCGCATCAGGTCTTTGCTTCAATGGCTCCATCCTAAACACTACCACTGAATCACAGTTGCAGTCTGGTAAAGCACAGGAAAGGCCAGTAAGTCTGTAGCGATAGCCAGAGGACAAATCTAGGATATCTGCCTCCCAGTTCAATCCACGACCAATCTTATCAGCGTCTTCACGGGACACGACAAGATTCAAGCGTGTGCCCGAGGCTGGATCCCTTGGCGTCAGAATCGGCATTGGCCTCCTTTAGTGTAAATGGCGGCACCTGGAGGACTCGAACCCCTAGCCATCTCAGGCCACCCTGGTTTTCAAGACCAGTCGCCAGCCATTCAGCGGCAGGTGCCATTAGTTAGTGTACCAGTTCTCCATTTCTACTCTCGATTAGCAGCAGTTCAGCCTGGATTTCCGGGCGCTTGTTAAAGATGTAGTCTGCTAACTCTTTCTCTACTCCAGCCGACATCTTAACAGCCTCAGCGATCCGTTCATAGCCCTGTGACCTGGTAGCAGCCAAATAGAGTACAGCTACTAGTGCGGTCAACAACTCCGGGTTATCTGGCAGGATTCCTCGACGGCAAAAGAAAAGGACCGTGTCAGCTGCCAGGTCCAGGCTGCGCTCCGTCCTTTCCTCCATTTCCTTCAGGTCCATCAGTCCCCCTCATCCAATTTTTCTGCTGATCAGTTTGCCTTGGGTCCGCACTAGATGGTCAGCACAATGAGAGGCAGCCCAGGCGTCTGGCTTGATCAAGACTTTGAAACCCTGGCTTACCACTAGGCCGACCAGCTCCTGGATATACAGGCTGCTCTTGTGAGCCACCACCGGGTTAGCGTCGATGTGGATAGAGAGAGCCCCAGGAACAACTGACTCTAACTCCATACCTAGAGCAACGGAGAGCCAGACCTCCCTAAATAGACGCTCTCGAAGGCTAGTGATGCGCGGAGTAATTTCTCGCCTATAAGCTGCACGTCCACCTTTGCCAGGAGTCAAAACCGCTACCACAGTCACAAACTGAGTGTAGCGAGCTACTTGCAGAGAATCAGTGCCAACGTGGACGGCTTGGCCAGAGAGCGCAGCGACCCTAACAAACTCCCCGATGTCTGGGATCTTGATGCCCCCAAGGGTACGCCAGCTGCTGGTCATTTAGCTGCCTTCATTAATAGATGGCGGAGGGGGAGTGACTCGAACACTCGCGGCCAGGAGCACTGGCGTCAGAGGTTTAGCAGACCTCCGGGATCCCTACTCTCCCTTTCCCCTCCTCAGCTAGGCATCAATTTCCTCGCATCTCAACTTCTCGATAGTTGCCTTGCCGAATGTTTTCTACGATGGATTTTAGCAAGGCTTGAACAGCCGTGGTCGACCAGTTATATCCACCGAGTAAAGTGGAGATGCCAATGGTGGTCAGGGCTACCATGGTCAATGCGTCGGTTGGAATAGCGCCGCGTAGAAGCTCCGTGATCTGGACCTGGCGAGCGTTTAGCAGCTTGATCAGCTGCGGAAATGTCTTTATCTCCTGCTCATCCATAAGTATTACCTACCTTACCATCCGTTAATGTTCTTGGGTGGAGTAGCTCCCTTTGGCCCAATACTATGCTCGTTCAGTGGGTCCCCGCAGTTGGGATGCCATTTGCGGCCCTTACGCGCCTTCTTGGAGTTGGTGTAGCGTCTAGAACGCGAGGTCATCAAGAGCCTCCTCAGATGGTAGACCCGCTAGGATTCGAACCCAGATCTAGCACTAATAAGGTGCCAGCACTACCGTTGTGCTACGGGTCTATGGTGACGGGCCCTGGATTCGAACCAGGACGGCGAAGTTAGAAGCTTCGAAGGCTGTCCATTACCTCAGCCCGCCATTGGTACTCCCGGCTGGACTCGAATCCTATCTGTGTTATCATGGTCTCCGGGATGGGATTCGAACCCACATTCTTCCACTTACGGTACTCGACTTAGGAGATCGAGCCGATACCCGGAGGTATAAAGTGAACTGTATCGCATGTCAATGTCTGACGGATAATCCGAAATTCTGCTCACACTCGTGTGCGGCACGTGTCAATAACAGACTAGCCCCAAAAAAGGCAAGGAAACTACGCACTTGTAGAAGATGTAAACAGGACTTTTTACCTGCAGCAGGATCAACTGCCAAGACTTGTACGGCGTGCAAGAGACCACCTGGTCCTTGGCTTCATAGAACTATAGGTAATGTTCGCACAGCTATGGGGAATAAAGGCAAGCACCCATCTTGGATCCACGCATCAGTACGTTCGGCCGCTAGAAGGCAACATAGACGAGTAGATGACAGCTGTCAACGTTGTGGCTACTCTGTGCATGTTGAGATAGCGCACATCAAGCCTATCTCTGACTTCGCAGATGATGTTCCACTGAGTGTAGTCAATGCAGCGGAGAACATCTTGAAGCTCTGCCCAAACTGTCATTGGGAATTCGATCAGGGCTTGTGGCATCCACGGGAGCATTTAGTTTGTGCACTCTATCCAACAGCTCAGGCTGCCGTCAACACCTTCAGCTGCTAACAATGAATCCCTAGCTTGCATTCGCTCAAGGATCACCAGGAATGCTTCTCTGGTCACCAGTCGCCTGTCTGGCCAGTAATAGTCGGATTGGTAGGCAGGAAGAGTGGGACGTATGGTGGCCGAGCGGGGAGTCAAACCCCGACTGCCGGGTTCGTAGCCCGGCGGTCTGTTCATTAGCCTACTCGGCCTGGGCTACATAGACATTGAGCTGACACTCACAGTGCGGACAAGTAAAGACGCTGAGCTTGGTCCCAGCGGGAGGGATCGAACCTCCGCCTGCGCCTTCGGAGGACGCTGTGCTGTCCGTTGCACCACGCTGGGAGCGGCCACGGATCGCCAGGTACTTGAACGTACTTCCACAGCTCAGACAGAGCGGGTACCATTTGCCAGCCGTGTATAGGCAGTATTCTACGCGCTCATGGCTACATCTGGGCGTGCTGTATTTGGTAGGGGAAGAGGGAGTTGAACCCTCATCCGGCGATTGAAAGCCGCCGATGCTTACCATTACACTATTCCCCCACGATTGCTCATTGCCGCCCCTTTGTAGTATCCCACATCTCTTGAACCAGAGCCATGAACCGTGCTTGGACGTTCTCTCCAGTCATGTTGTATTTGAAGTTGGCCACGGCAGTTCCTAGCATGGTGTAGGTCAGTAGCATGGGGCCTAGCTTCTTAGGGATCCCAATGGCATGGAGAGAGTTGACTAGCTCTTCGGAAGCTGCCTCGACGTCTGCGGGTGTGATCGCCTGTGGGTCGTTATCCGTGTCTTCGTCATCTGGCGGTTCGAACATCCTGTCAATCCCATTAGCCATAGACTACTCTCTCCTATGGAGCTACCCCAGGGAATCGAACCCTGCCCTGCTGGATACAAGCCAGCTTGGCCTCCTTGGCCTGGGTAGCTCAGCTACCTTCAGTGCTCTCTTGCTTCCTCTGAGACCAGGCAGTCATCGATCAAGCTATTCAGCAGCACCTTGATCTGGCGCCTAGGGACGTGAAAATCGACCATTAGGGCTCCGACGCAAGTGGCCAAGAGCCCTATGATCATCTCAGGATCGCAGTCGATCTGGTGGGTGTTCAGCGCCACCAGAGCACGATCTGAAGCATCCTGGATAACTATCTGTATCTCAGCGCCCCCGAGGCCGTCGTTCAGATGAGTCACCTGGGTACTCGACAACACTTTGTCAGTCAATTCGAATCTCCCTTTGCTCCCTATGGTGGACAGGTCAGGGATCGAACCTGATTCTACCGCTCTTCAGGCGGTCGCGATGACCACATTTGCTACCTGTCCAGAGACTGCTTGTTTATGGAGCTGCAGGAGGGAATCGAACCCTCGCTTGCGGTTTACGGGACCGCTGGGCTACCTACTACCCCACCACAGCTTGGTCCATCCCCAAGGACTTGAACCCTGATTTCCCGGTAATCGGCCGGGCGTCCTGCCGTTGGACGAGGGATGGGTTAGCGATTGGATCGCCTACGCTTCTCCTCTTCCTCCTGCTGTGCCAAGCGCGTCGCTTCCTTCTGCTCCTCTTCTAGCTCTCTCTGCTCTCGCTTACGCATCCGCTCTTCGAAGGCTTTGAACTTCTCCTCGTCGTCAGGGCCGATCTTGACTGTGTCAGACATGAGCGCTCTCCTTGGTGGGCCTGGAGGGGGTCGAACCCTCGCCGTGCGAGTTAAAAGCCCGCTATGCTGCCATTACACTACAGGCCCATCGTCATCATCTAGTAAGGCTACCACAACATAGATAGCGCCCACTACGAAGTATGTAATCAGGCCAGCAGTAACCAACCAGTCTTTTGCCAGTTCCAGTCGCTCATTATCTATCCTGCACAAGGGCACCAGAACAGATGCCCAGCTAGGACGCCAAAGAAGAATGGAATCACGGGCCAGCGTCTACTAGCCTTCCAGATCCCTTCACTGAGGGTGTCTCGATGCGTAAGCACGGCGAACAGGTCGTAGGCAACGACTAGAGCCAGCAGAACTAGTAGAGCAACACTAGTTAACTGCATGAGGAGTAACCTTTACATGAGCAGATACGCCACAACATGGGCAGTCAGGATACGCGGCCCGGAAGTCACTAACAAAGCTTTGAGCACGTGGATCGGTACCTGTAGTGAAGATCTGTAGATCGTGCCGGGTGCACCAGACTACTAGCTCGTTAGCTGGTGACAGGCCGACCGAGAACCTGGCATATTCCATTGGAGAATTGGTTCCTGCTGTGCCGGCCTGGATTTCTTGAACACAGCTATGACAATGCATGAACCGGTCAGTTGGGTTCTTCATTGGAGGATCTCCTTGTAAGGTCGCCGGGAAGCACAGGTAACCCTACTATGACTCTGAACTGCGCCATGGCCTCGTTGGACTCAATTACGCTCTGCTCGGCGATTTCTAGAGGATCAGCGTCTTCTTTGGCTAGACAAGCTGTATGGACAATAGAAAGGGCCAAAGTAAGCCCTTCGATGTTGCCAGTGAGACGGCCTTGAAGGTAAGTAGGGCTGTCCCCAGGACTAAGCTTGTGCAGCTGCTGATTAATAGCACTACACAGCGCGGTTAAAGCAGTATGAACATGACTAAGTGCCATCGGATCTCCTATAGTTGGCTGACAGGTCCTGCAGAGGACGTTGCTCAGGCGGTAGGAGTCGAACCTACATCCTTCGCCTTAACAGGGCGCTGCTCAACCAATTGAGCTACACCTGAGCGACGCCTTCTGCGGCCAGTCCGCACCACCTCTATTCAGTTGGCCGAGGGACAGGGAGTTGAACCCTGATCGGCCGGGTCAGAGCCGGCTGCACTTCCATTGTGCTATCCCTCAGTTGATCGTGTTCTTGAACACCGGGCGGAGACTGAACTTCTCGACACTGCTGATAGGGTGTAGATGCAGGACATCCTTGATGGCCTGCGGTACATAGCCTTGAGAAATCAGGGAGACAACTTTGTCCCTGGCCTTTTTGATTCCTAGATAGGTCCCCTCCACGAAGTCGCTGCCTTCACTGAGGTCCACGTATAGCTCATAGTAGATCTCCTCAGCCTTTAGCGCCTGCTCTGGGTCAATCTTAATGGCTGTTGCCATTAGTTACTCCTCCTTAAATTGGTTGGGGGCAAGGGAGTTGAACCCTCACTATGCGGTCCCAGGCCGCAGGTGCTGCCAGGTTACACCAACCCCCAATGGGGTGTCCGGGTGGATTTGAACCACACGCTTAGGGGGCCACAACCCCTCGGGCTTCCACTACCCCACGGACACATCAGTTGCCTATTCTAGCTTGTTACTTAGCTCGGTCAACAGCTCCTTGCTTGCCTGATTGCTGAATGCCAGCATGAAGCCTATGCGTTCTGGGATTGTCAGCTTGCCACACTCTTCACAAGTGTAACCAGCTGTGGCCCAGGTGTTGGGAGTGTCACTAGTCTGCCTGGAGCCGCAGTGATCACAGGTGAACTTGACCCAGCATAGGGCGCCTTGGCCTATTAGTTTCTCGATCTTGGCTAGGGCCTCAGGGACTGGCAAGTCTTTGTGCTCTGGCTTCACAGCTTCTCCTTTCCTGTCTGTTGGTACTCCCCGAAGGACTCGAACCTTCAACCCCCTGGGTGTAGGCCAGGTACTCTGCCATTGAGCTAGGGGAGTATGGAAGCGGAGGAGGGAGTTGAACCCTCCCGCGATAGGGTATGAACCTACGCTGGCCTCCGGGCCTCCCCGCAACAGGGTGAAGGCAACCCCTTACCTTCACCCACGACTCGACAGGTGCTCTTGCTAATGTTACTCCAGCAATAAAGCCCAGGAAAATTCCTGGGACTGCCGATTAGGCTTTGGGCGGTAAGTGCTCGTCCGGCTTCTCCTCTTTTAGCTGGGCGGATCCCCACGGGGGATCGTAGTTCTTTTGGGCCTCGATCAGGAAGCGGGCTAGACGGTTATATTGGTCGATTCCTATAAGCCAGTCATAGCGATAGGCATGACGAGTCCATAGTAGGATTCCTATTAACGCCCCAGAGCCGACTAACTTCCAGCTCTGTATGGCCAGTAATAGAGCAGCTATACCGCCAATGGTGTTTGCCACAATTTCCAGAGCATCCCAATTGGCCGATGGCTGCCTTAGCCACCTACTGAACTTGCTCACATGCTTTCCTTTCCCTGATCAAATGGTGGAGGCCGAGGGAATCGAACCCTCACCTAGCGGGTGCAAACCGCTCGTGCTCCCTTTATCACTAGGCCCCCAGGGTGGGAGCGTCGTCAAGCTCCCTCGATACGGCTGGTTCCGGATCCAGCAGCACCTTACGCCCTGCTATTTATGGACTGTTGACTAGACAGCCGCTGCGGGGATAGCTCCCCCTAGGGCCGGTATCCTCCCTTTAGAAGAGGGGGCATGTGGGGGGTATCCTACCCACAGTTAAGGCCATGCTTAGCCAGGCCCCCCGAAGGACTCGAACCTTCATCTCCGGCAGGCTCACTAGGTGCCCAGCAACGTTCTGGGTTCTAGAAAGCTTTCTGTTTGGCGGAGGCAGCGGGACTCGAACCCGCGCTACCAGGCTGACAACCAGGCGTCTTGCCGCTCGACTATGCCTCCCGGATGATTAGATTGACGGTACCGCAGTGGCCACACAGCAGTTTATACCGTGGGGACCGGTCATCGAACTTATCTGATCCACAAACGTAGCAGGTGAAGTATAGAAGCTTCACCAGTCTAGGTTCGCGGAGCCGACGAGTACGACGAGCATGACGGCGCTGTGGTCTAGACATTAATTAGCTGGCTCCCTGTTGAATGGCCCAGCTGGGATTCGAACCCAGATTACCACAGCTCTTAAGGCTGGGCGCTGTGCCAGTTCGCTACTGGGCCATGGTCCCGGCGAGAGGATTCGAACCTCTATTAGACACTGGGTTTGAGCCAGCCGCTCTGCCATTTCGCCACGCCGGGTTGGTAGCCCCGAGGAGATTCGAACTCCCACTGTCATGCTTCTAAGGCACGTGCCTCCTGCCGTTGGGCTACGGGGCTATAAGCATCATATCAGGATTGTGGTGGCTGGCGGAGAGTCAAGCAGCCCTATATCATCCCCACCCATTACCGGCTGCCCGGCCACCGCATCCTTTCAGCTTTAGTCCTATCGAATGGTGCAGGCACTGGGACTTGAACCCAGACCAGGCTGGTTAAGAGCCAGCTATGCTGCATTGACACCATGCCTGCGTGGAGCCGGGACTTGCTGGTACTGCACGTGTCTTGATCGTCCCAGCAGTAGCCCGGCATGGAACCCCACGCACCGGGTAAGTCCAAGTGGTTAGCCAGTGCTTACCAACACCAGGCCACCTGGCGGTACGTGGGGGTGCGGCGGTACTGCCCGGCGAGCCTCTCCTGTCACCCAGAGAGCAGTGGGGGCCTTGAGGACTTGTTCCAGTCTATCTAGGGCGTCAACCGCCCATCCTCGTCATCCTCTGGATCTCGGCCATCGAGCCGGAGTTGCACCGGCATGCCCAGGGGAGCGACCTTGCTGGGCAGCGGACAGAGCATGACCGTCGAGGGTCGAAGCTCCCTTCGAACCCCTCGACATGCCCTGTCATTTCTTGGAGCTGCGGAGTGGCTTCGAACCACTGTCTGCGCCGTACCAGGACGCTGCTCTTCCCATTGAGCTACCACAGCAGTCTGGAGCGAGTGAGCGGACTCGAACCGCCGTCATCAGCTTGGAAGGCTGAGGCCCTACCATTGGACGACACTCGCTCTGTGGTGGCCAGACTCGACACTGGCTGTCCCGGCTGCGGGCTATGCGTGTAGAATATCTACACGATCCGCGACATGTCCCGCACCGCGTGTCCTTCCACGCCGCACCACATTCGATCTATGCCCTCAGTCCCTCAGTCCATCCATAACCCTACTGAGGACGACCAGGGTCCGCGCTCTGCGAGTGGATGGTCTCGCCAAAGCCGGTTGGGTGGAGGCCCTTAATGGGGACCGGCGGCTCCCCTACGCTTGTCGGGAGATTGGAGCGTGACTCTCCCATTGAGGGCTCAAGCGGAAGCCCTATCTATGGGGCGGTGGAGGGTAGAGAGAGCAGGTGTCACGTGTGCCGTATACCGGACGCTGCAGCGGCGGGCTGGCGGTGACACTGCATCTGCTCTGTTATTCCCCCCGGTGCCCCCTGGAGCGTGGAAGGGGATTCGAACCCCCGTCTCGGCCTTGGCAAGGCCGTGTGCTACCGGCTGCACCATCCGCGCATGGAGGTAGAGCTTGAGAAGGGGAAGGGCTAGCCCACCACCGGCCCTGCGAAATTCTCTCCCTGCTCCACCGTATGGTAGCCCTGTCGGGATTCAAACCCGAGTCACATGGCTGAGAACCATGCATGCTAATCGCTGCACCACAGGGCCATTGGTGCTCGGGTTGCGTACCGAGCCCCCGTCTACGCTATGAAAAAATCATGCGGTCGGCGGGACGAAACTCTACCTTACCTTGTCAGGTATGAAGTTAGTCAGTTGTCAAAGAGCCATAGGCGCTGGGCCTGCTGGTGGGAAGCCAGGGGATCGAACCCTGCTGCTCACTGAGGAGGGGTGGTTTACAGCCACCTGCGAGACCCTTCTCGCCGAGCTTCCCAGAGACGGATTATACTATGCCTACCTGCTTACCTATGCCTGTCCTTTGTCTTCGGTGCCTGGGTCCTTAGGGTTCATGGTGATACGCTGCAATGCTGAATAAGCCATGTGCACAGGGTCACCAGTGGCCCTAGTAGCTCCAATGTTGGCCGACAAGATGTCTATACTGGGTTTGACCGTAGCCGCGGTGTAGACAGCAGCTTGTTGCTTGGCAATTCCCAGTCCACCCGCTTCAGCAAAAGCATCCACGTTGGCTCCCAGATAGGTGAACTGCCAGCTGTAAACATCACGCTGATGACTGATCATCTGAGCAACCTGGGCCCTGTTGTAGCGCGTGCTGGCGTTTTCCTGGCCATCAGTGATGATGATGAAGATGACTAGCTGGGGGCGCTGATCCTCAGGGGTGTTGCTCAAACGGCTGCCTACGCTATCGATGGTACGGCCGACAGCGTCCAGAAGGGCGGTCATGCCTCGAGGTTCTAGCCTGATTTCCGAGACTTCCTGGATCGGCTTGCTGCTAAACACCAACTCATAGATGTCGTCGAACTGGACGAGGGTCAGGTGGCATTCACCAGGAAGCTGCTGCTGATCAGCAGTGAGAGCCCTGAGGCCCCCTTCCATGTCTAAGCGGCAGCTTGACATCGAGCCGGAGCGGTCCAGCACGACAACTAGCTCAGTAAGGTTCTGCTTCATATAACTCCTTTAAGGTAATGTCACTAGAGCCCCACCCCGAGCTTCCGAGATGGGGCTCGGTTGCCTTTGAGGGAAACAGTTCTGGCAACCACAAGAGGTCCCGTGCTGCAAGCTTGGCATCACCCCCTTTGGCGACAGCGCCAGGATTTGAACCTGGACCCACGAGTTTTGGAGGCTCGGATGCTCCCGTTACACCACGCTGTCTGATTAGAATCTAGGCTCTCTTCCGAGGCTTGGCAAGTGGAGATTTGCCCGAGCGTTTCCGCTTGGCTGCTGCCCTAGTGTCAGCAGCTTTGGTCTTAGGGCCAATGATCAGCATTTCGGAGGCGGTCCAGCCGAAGAAGGAAGGCGACGATGGTGGCCAGTCAGCACTCTGACTTCCATAAGCTCCAGTGCCTCGAAGCTTGATTTCTTTGATCACCCTGTTTGCTGCCACCGTTCCCTCTAGGTAGCGTAGAGCTGCCTTGTAGGTATTAAAGGTGTGGAAGCCGGGCTTGTAGCTACGCAGCTTTTTAAGCTGACTGGCATAGATCAGCTTGCTCCCCCTAGCTTTGATCCAGGTGTCGTATTTGTATGGCTTACCGGAATGATATAACGGGGAGTCAAACGCATCATCTCCAATGGGTATCAGGATCTTCCAGGCCCTGGTGTCCCTAGGGATTGGTCCCTTTCTAATGACAAAGTACATGCACATTGCTACTTCCTCCTCAGGAGTCTCAAAGCGATGAAGGCTACTAGCCAGATCACTAGGAAGTCAGTTAGAAAGGCTATGCCGTGGACCACCAGCTTATCTCCAGCTCTCTGGCCAATCTAGATCGAGCCAGACGATAGTAAGAGCACAGGTCAAGCCTACCGCGACTGCCAGTGGAATCTGGACGCTCATGGAAGTGTCTTTGAAGAGAGATCCCAGGAGGGCACATATGGGAATGCAGATTGCGCTGCCAATTGACCACTGCCGCCATAACCGCCGCCAGCCATCATCATCTAGCACGCAATCTCCTCCATTTCTCCCCAGTTAGCTCCTAGCTTGGCGGCCACACCGATTTGTAGGTGTGTACCTAGCTTGGCTAGCTCCCCCACCATTGGCTGCTCCTCGATCGGCCTGGTCATGGCATTGACAACCTTGGCCAGCACCTTGTCGACTTCGCTCTTGTAGATCTCCAGCAACACCGAATCATGAACTAGGGCTCTGAATGGTGTGACCTGGCCTTCCTGTAGAATACAGTTCTCCATGTCCAGGTCAGTCAGCTCCAGACAGCTCTCGTACAAGACACCAGCTGCAGTACTCTGTGGATAGTAAGCAATACAGGACTTAGCATCAGCTCCTAGTGTCCATTCGCCGCGCTGTCCATCCCACTGATAAACTTCCCAGAACCAATGCTTGTAGTGGAATGGATGGTCAGCTCCCCCCAAATACCCCATCTTCCAAGCCCGATCGCGCAGGGCCTGGTGCCAGGCAGGAAGCTTAGGGCATAGCTCGAACAGCAGCTTCTGGTTAGCCTCTGCACTAGCTACTGTAGGGAACAGCTCCGGGTAAGTCTTGTGGAGTCCTAGAGCGGTCATCCCATAGAGAGTATTCCCAGTGACGCTGATCCGGTTCCTATGGCGTGTTAAGAAGTAGCTAGATGGGACGGTAACACAGTAGACAGGTCCGTCCCAAGGGACCAGCGTCTTGATAAGACAGCAAACCCGAGCTAGTTTTCGCTTGTTAAATGACAGCTTGTACAGAGGTAGCCTCTTACCTTCCCTTAGGTGCATCTGGAGTAGCGCCTGTATCCCTGCCAGATGTGCCAGTGTCTGTATCGCCTCTGCATTGGATTTGTTGGTCGTCATGTACCAGGACTGCTTACCATGTCGGTGTCCATCCCAGAAGGTGGTTTCATCGACTAAGGCACGTTTCTGGCTGGCTGTCAGGACTAGCAGCTTATCCAGTACAAAAGTTTTGTCAGGCTCAGCTAGATAAGCCAGAGCCCTTGGTATGGAAGCTTTGCTAATTCTGTAGTAAGTCCTGCCTGGGTAGTCTGGATATTCTCGTTTGGTGAAATCAGCGTGACAGGTCTGGAGAAGCAGCTCTAACCGCTTCTTCTTTCTAGACCTCTTCAGACAGAAGCGCACTTTCTTTCTACTGAGATGACCATCTGCCTGGATTGCGGCAGCCAACTGTGGATAGACACCATCCTCAACGGGGCCTTGAAGTATGCCATTTATTGGAATCCGATCATGCTTCTTTAATGTGTCAGCCGTACGCTCTACAAGGACATTGTTAGTGATGGTAGCTAGTCTATGCCAAGGAGTCATCGTAGCTGACAAGCCACGACCTTCTAACCTGATCATCTCCCCTTGCCAGTCACGGTTGGTTATCCTAGAAGGTACGACAAACTCGATAGCCCCGTTAGACCATTGTGCCACCTGTGTTCCAGTCTGTAGCTGGTCCAAGCGCACCCAGCCCTGTGGCGTTAAAACCTCATGTGCGCCTGATAGGCATCCATAAATCGTGCGCTTAGACTTATCTCGCTGAGCCCCAGCCCTTGCCTTAATCGCCTTCAATGCTTGTCTTAGCTCATCGTCCCCCCAGCCAGCGTCAACCCGCTCCCCCAGCACGTGTCCAGCGTGGTAATCGTGGATACCAAGCTTGGCTAGCCGAACGAAATCTGGGTCACCTAGGAACCAGCCAGTCTCTACAGCTTCGATTGCACTAAAATCGACCTCCAGCAGAACCATCCCAGGTCCTGCCACCAGTGCCCTTCTGAACTTGCTCTCCTTGTCGACATTCTGAAGGTTCGGGTTGACACAGCTGAGCCGCATTGTAGAGGGCCCATGGGTGAAAGTCGGGTGGAGTCTGCCATCTGCCCCCAGCCGCCTCTCGGTCCCTTCTACATAGGTTCCCAGGACCTTATCAACACGTCGGTAGTCTAGAACTAGCGGATACAACGGGTCCTTAGTGGTCTTGGCTAGCCTGGCTAGTGTTTGCTCATCAGTGCTATCCCTAGCTGTCTTCTTGGCCCTCCCAGGCTTATGTCTCTTATGCTTGATGTAGTTAAGTAGCTGATCTGGGCTGCCCAGATTGAATGGAAGCTGCCTATGATATCTGCTGGTCTGCTGCGACTCCTTCACTACCTTGGGCTTAAGCTCCTTACTGATTTTTCCTTTCTCATCCTTACAGCGGTGGGTCTTAGTTACATTCACTTCTCTACATGTCAGGCATAGCTGGATCTCGACAAGCTCCAGCTTTTCTACGATCCCAGCCTCGCCAGCTGGTCTACGCGCTAGTGACGGCCCAAGAGGTTTTAGTGCTTCGTCAACTAGGTTCTGGGCCTTAGCAACCAGTACCAGCTTCTCACTAGCCAGTTCTTGACGGTAAGCAGCAAGCCCAGCTTTGTCCACCCCCAAGCCAGCGTCTTCGGCTGGCTTGAGCACTTGACTATCCAAGCAGTAAACATGGCGTTGGAAGGCTTCCCACTGACCTCCAGCTTGGAGGTCTCTAGTGATACCAAAAGCGCATCGCAGTGTCTGCACTGCGTCCACAGCAGCGTAGCGCCCAGGGTCAGTCCCGGATAAATGCTTCCAAGGTCCGTAGTCAGAGTAGAATGGCGCCACGAATCCAAGGCCGCGTGGTAGGTCTGATTGAAGCACGTGCCAGGCCCACATGAAATCAAGCACTCTCCCTGTGGAGGCGAAACCGGCTGCTCGTAGCCTTGGGATATCGTAACTAGCGTTCCAGTAACACTGAACTCCTTGGTGTCCAAGAAGTCTCCTAATTATCGCCAAATACTGGCCAGACCAAGGGACTGTCACCCCCTGATCTGGGTGGTAAGCAAAGTTGATCCTGATGATCTCGCCGAAATCATCTGCTAGCTCATCTTCGGCCTGCCCAAGAATCTTGTCCTGGGTCTCAATGTCAACAGCAAGCCAGCAGTCTTCAGTGATCCTAGTGGCCCACTGCTCGAACCAGGACGGGCTGGGGTCTACTACCAGACTAGTCGGTGCCGGCCTAGGGTCACGTCCCCCGGCCACTTCAATCGCTTGCTTCAAATCCCAGCAGACCACTCCACTCAGCTTCTTGTTGCCTCTTAGTAGGTAAGCTGGGTGGAAGCTGGGTACTACCCAGAAGCGACCATGAGGTTCCAGTACCGGCTGGCCATGCCAGTTCTGCTGCTTGTGTCCTTTGCGGGGAAGTCCTAGAAGCTGGCGAGTGGCAGAACCTCCCAGGGCCACCACCGCTCTCCTGCCTTCACCTAAGGTCTTATCCAGATACTGCCTGCAGGTGGCCAGTGCTTGGTGTTCCCAAGGGGCGCCATCTAGCCAATCATTGGGTGGCTGACAGCGTACACAGTTGTCTACCCTGACTGCTGCCCGATCGAGGCCAACTTTGGTCAGTAAGCGGTTGAGCAATTCTCCGCTAGGACCGACAAAAGGCTGGCCAGCCAAAGCCTCAGAGCGTCCTAGCGCCTCTCCTACAATCGCTAGCTCAGCTTGTACTGGACCTGAAGCTGGGGCATAACCTAGACCCCTGTCAAACAATACGCATCCGGCACATGTCGACGGCTTCTGAAGCACTGGGCCACTTCACTTGCAGTTTGTTAATTATTTTTAGCTCTTCCTGGTCCCCCAGCTCTTCCTGGTCCTCTAGTTTAGAACTGCCTTATCTGGATAATGCATAGCCAGTTCCACAACCTGGCTAAGCACCAGACCTTCCTTGAGCAGAAGTGTAATACCGCCATGCAGCAGCACTACTCCTTGCTCTAGCCGACTTCCCTCGTCCCCTTCATTCTTGCTGATCCACTCGACTTCCTCCCTGAACCTCTCCAGCCGGTCCAGGTTTGGCAGTCAACACCTCCTCTCCAGATTCGGACAGCAGCAGGATGCCGACTGCCCGGTTGCCTCGTGCCGAGATGAGAGGAACAAAGCTGACATTACGCCCTGGCCTGACAAGCCTCAGCCCATCATCATCCAAGGCATCCCACAGCTTCGGATCTTCCAACATCGACTGATGGAAGAAATATTCCTTGTCACCTACTGCGATGTAACCAAAATTCTTGGCCTCCATCACAGCTGAAATCACACCGCCTAGCCTCCGTTCCTCCATAAAGGTGACCCCCTCCCTACTTCCTGATCCTGCGAATATCACCGAAGCAGCGGACGACAGCCCCACACGCACAGACGAATCTCTCATGGAAGACACCTGCTTCAGCTGGGATCAGCTTGACTGTAGCGCCATCAGCGCGAGGCTTCGACGGGATCCAGGTCTGATACCTTACGCCACAACCCTTCTTCCCTGGGATCCTCCCACTCTCGCCATAGACGTCGTTCCTGGGATCACAGAACCCAGACCAGTCATAGTCGGCGACGAAGGTCTTGTTGGGACCAAGCGAGTTCAGCTCTTCAGCGTACTCCTTGTTGTCGGTGAAAATCTTGGTAGAGCCCAGGACCTTGAGTAGAGTGCCGAAATCCGACACCAACTTGCCGTCCACTTCCCGCTCCACATTGGTCACTCTGGCCTTGACCCCCTGGCCAGTTTTCACTACGGTCAGCCCATTGGCATCCTCGAATACCACTGCAATCCGCTGGCCAACATCAGCAAGCACCGACTTGTAGCTCTTGCTTATATCAGCCGGCAGACGCAGTTCGTAGGCTCCGGGCTGTGGCAGAGGTTGACTAAATCCTCTGTTGTCTGGGATCTCCTGCGGATTGACTGCTGGCAACTTGTCGGCGATCAGGTCTAGGTCATTGATATCAGGCAATTTTCTCTCCTAGCGCGCTTTGGGTAGGTTGATCGGTGGGGTGGCCGGCGGGATAACTGTCATGTTCCCGATGGCCGTTGAACTGCTGCCCGCCGATGGGAGGTCTGGGGCTAGAGACGACTGGGATGGGAAAAGGCGACGTTGGCCGCCGACTATCTGGCTACCACCTGCTCCCACCTGTTCTCCTAACTCACTAATATCTGGCACTCCCAAGCCGCAGAGACCAAGTGTAGCACGGCGCTGAGCCCTGGTGTAGGACTTGGCGATCGCGATCCATAGGTTCTCTCCAGTCTGGTTCTCTATGCCAGCACCGCCCACTTCGATTAGTGAGCGCCCGTCCGGCAAACTAGCCTTGACCTTCACTATGTAGACATCTGGCCTGACCTGGTCTCCTAGCCTTAATGGTCCTTCTTCAAGAACTTCTATCGAGATCCTGTGGATCTCCCGAAGCTGATCGGCACAGCCAGCATTGGCGTACACTACGCGCTTTCCTTGCAGCGTGATCAAGTCAAAAGGCTTGGTCATCGGGTCCAGGCCACGCCGCTTGGCAAGCCAAAACAGATATTTGCTCGTCTGCTCTTGGGTCAGCTTCTGGACATCCATCTGAAGCAATTGGTCAACCGCTTCAGACTCTGCTGTCGTCAGCTTGCTTCCTGTACTAACCGTCACTGCCTGGACCGGTGCGTCCTCACCTTCCCTGATCTTCTCCTCCCCATTAGTCTTGGCCATCGGCCATTAGTCTCCTGTACTATCGTCATTACCTGTTGTCTCTTCCTGGTCCTCTTCGGTTTTGGCCTGTGTGGTTGTGACTCTCTTGGCTCTGTCGCAGATCACTCATCGTCACCTTGGCCCAGATGACCAAGATCAGCATGGCACCGCCGAGTAAGCCAAGAGCGAAGCTGGCAGCTATCATACGAACTTGACCTTAATCTTCTTTTTGGCAAACAGCTCTTTGACCATAGCCATCCGCTCGGGGAGTGTCATTCCTGCGTAGTCATTGGCTGCTATGAGACCGTCTGTGAGAGCGCTGTTAACAGTCTTACCAGAGGCGGATTTGTGTATCAGCCAAGCAGCTTCTTTTGGGTATCCTTTGCTGCTGGTGGCTAGCATAAGCTTCAGCTCATCCGGACTACCTATCTTCAGCAGGTCATCAGCTGGGACCCCCAGGGCATTGAAATAGAACCCTAGACAGCACATCTTGCCTTTTGGGTTCCGCAGCATGGAGGCTTCTTGATAGTGTCTCTCACTCCCATGCAGCCACGTTCTCAGCTTGATTACCAAGGTCCCCACTTTCCGCTTATCCCTTCTCTTCATCTCTACCTCCCGCTTCCAGCTCCGGATGCAATGGTTCCCGCTTCACGTACTTTCCACTGCCCAATGGATCTTTCCAGCCGACGCGCCTATGGCAAATATCGACAAACTGACAAGCTGAGCCATAGCTGTAACAGTTCCAGCTAGGTGGCGCCTCGTAGGCTAGGGCTCTCTGAAATCCTGCAGAATCCCACGGCTCCTTGTTTTGAGCCAGTCTCCAGAGCCTGTCGATCCATTGGTGCTCCTCCCCAACTAGGCCGGCTACGCAGGTATCGATCACTGCATCAGGTCTATTGAATGGTCCAGCCAGCATGAAGTGTTTGGCCAGTTCAACTTCGCCTAGTGCCCTGACCCAGTATTCAGAGTTCCCCATCTCGGGTGGCTTCTCACTAAACTCCGCCTCCCACACCGGGTCTTTGTCTACCCAGTATCCCTTCAGATCCCAGCTAGTCTTGGGCATCACTGGTGGGTTTGGAGCAGCGATCTTGGCATAGCAAAGTAGGCTGTATTGTCTCTCCTGAGGACTCAGCCTGTCTCCTCTGCTAAACACGCCTCGCCCTCCTTTGAGCATTGCATGTACGTAGAACCCCTGCACACGCTCGCCAGTCCTGGCTTCTACTCCCAAGATTCCGCACGCAAACTGGAGACTCGCTCGATACTGGTCAAAAGTAGCTTCACTGAAGCTCGCTGAGGTTTTGAAGTCATGGACAGTAAGGTCATGGGATTCTCTGTCCCTGGCTACAAAATCCGGCTTAGCAATCAACACTACTCCTTTGCAGGCTCTAGTGTGCTGAGCGTGGTCTCCTGCTGGCCCTCCGCAGGTACAGCCCAGCACTACTTGCTCTTCACGTTCTACATCCAGAATCTCAAACCGCTCAGCGATCTTAGGGTAGATCTGAAGCACCCATCCCCAGAACAGCCCTTCTATCAGGCAGCATTGTTCACTTACCGTAAATAGGACGTCATGCTGGTCTGCGAAGCCACGCTCAGCGACCTCGGCTCGGTAAGCGGCAGTGGCCTTGGCTACTGCTTCCTTGGGCGCCATTCCCTTCAAAAACAATGCCAGAGCCTGATGCAGATAGGTTCCGGTGGCCAGTGGAAGTGCCAGACCCTTTCTCCTGATTCCTACTCCCTCGTAGTGATACCCGAGGAACCTGGCCATCTGGCAGTCTGCAGTCCCTTTCTCGTACCTGGTACGGCTAGTAGGCCAAAGTGCCATTTGCCCTCTAAGGGCTCTAGAATGCCCTAGGATCAATCGAAGCTCATCCTTAGCCACCGGGATCTACTGCGCTTTCTCAGGCCCGTCCTGAGCCTTCTAGCTGCCTTATTCCCCCCTTGCTGCCAGCATGAACGCCCGCACTGCTGCATCTGCCGCAATTACGGCTTTTCCCATGATCTGCACACGAGCGTCGTCCCCAGCGTAACGTAACTGCTCTTGGGCGCCTAGCGCAGTAGCCACCGGGATATAAACCTTAAGCCAGATCCGCTCTCGGACCATGGCCAGCTGGTCGTCTTCATAGCCGCCGAAATCCTCGGCGGCCCAGTCCCTGTAAGTCATCGGAGCAAACCTCCCAACTTCTGGATCAAAGTGTCTGGATCACGGCCTGTACTATATATAGGGTTGATCCAGACCGGATCCGGCGGGGTTCCGTTCCCGCCAGGTTGCTGTTCGCTAAGCACTTACGGCAGCTCAGTTCTGGATCAAGGGGGGTGATCCAAGATCCCCTTGCTCCAAATCACTTACGAGCTTTAGGCGGCGCCGTTTTGCCGTCACTTCCGAGATTCCTAGGGCTGTAGCCAAGGCCCTGTCCTTGGCCCCAGCAGGCAGATCTCCAGGCAAGGTGTCTAGGATCTTTGCCACTGCAGACATCGCGTCTTCGCCGGTGTTGGTGATAATAGCGCCGCCCTCGTGGACGGTTAGCACTAGTTGATCCACTAGATCAGACACCTGGCTTTTAGTATGCGTCAGCGTTATGTTTCTTGGGTACGCAGCTTTGACCCTGTTGACTCTATGTGAGACCCGGACTCCCACTGTTGCATGATCAAGCCACGCCTGGGAGCCGCTAAATGACTCAGCCAGCATGGCTTCGGTCTGTTCTTCGCTGGCTACCGCTGGTGGACTAACCTTCCTGTCATGATGAATAATCACGATGACCGCCTCTGGAAACATCCGCTTCAACACAGTGTAGGCTTTGTATGGCGAAGTGGCATTGATCATGTCTAGCTGTTGAATCGACCTCAAGGCGTCGACAAACACTGCCTTGAACGGATACCGACGTCTGACCCGTGCCAGGTTAGCCAGAATCGCTATGTCACCGGCGTTCTTAGGGTGGTCATCTAGCAGGTCAAAGTTGTTGTCGGTTCTGACTAGCCTAAGCATCTCAGGCGTTGGCCTGAACCGCTCGCCGATTGCTTGCATTCTAGCCCTGATGCCGGCTCTAGGGCTGTCCGCTTCAATGTACAACACCGGGGCCGGTTCACTAGCTTTTAGCCCAAACACTTGCCTGCCGGTAGCGATTGCACAGGCCATGGTGAAGGTCAAAGGTGTTTTGTAGGTTCCGAAGCGGCCATACAGCAGTACTATCCCGCTAGCCGGCACATATGGGTAGATCAGGAATGGGACTTGTTCGTCTTTCTCGGCCAGCAGCTCGTCGATTGAAACATCGAAGGGTTCAGCTACTGGTTCAACTGGTGGCTCAGCTTTCTTTTCCTGGGCCTGATCTTCGTTTGCTATAGCTGGCCTCCTTTAGAACGCTAGCCTCTAGTTTACTTCGGCGCCGTACTCGCTCTCAAGGGGTCACCGGGGATCAGGGTCTGGGGCTTGGGCTGTGTTGCTCGTGGCTTCCCGTGAGCGAACCACCGGCTCTTGGGTAGGTTTCGGTAGTGACGGTTCCCACAGATCGGCTGGCAGAACATCGCGGTTCGGCGCTTGGCCAGGAACTTCCGACTGCACTCCTTGTACTGACACTCCCTGGGAGTCAGCTTGTGGCGTTGGCGTCTGGTCTTGGGCGGCGACACTTTGATCTTGAGCGTCCTGGCCACAGCTGTCTGTGGTGTCTTGGGCAACGCCGCTTGCCCCCTTACGATCGACACCGCAGTCTTGCCCAATGCCATTGCTTGTGTCATCAGGCGGTCGGTTACGCGGGCCGTCAGATCCTGGGCCAGTTCCTCCGCCAGCCCGTCGATCAGCTTCTCGATCCTGTTCTTTCTCATTGATTCTCCTTACTAGCGAATAGGGACTAATATTGGCAGGGCGCCTGGTACTCTCAAAAGCTACCGTTCGCCCCTCAACCGTGGTGAACTCGCGTCTGTCCTTAGCCACCGGCACGATCAACGCTCGACAGTCGTTGACACGCTTGACACGCCAAAGCTCTCCACCGTCTTCGATCAGCTCGCCTGGCTGTAGACGCTTGGCCCTAATTCGGCGAAAGCCCTGTGTCAGAGGCACTGGTGATCTCCTTGGAATAAAGCCACTCAGGGCATTTGGGCCCCTGAATGATTTCTAGTAGCTTGACACTGCTACCGCCAACTGCCAGGTACTCTGCTTGGCTAAAACCGAGGTTCTTTCGGTAGGTCTCAACAGCCTTGGCAGTTACTAGCACGGCGATCTCTTCTGGCACATACGCTATGTCAGCAGGCGCTGTAGCCGAGAACCTGCGCTTCTGATCCTGACCACTCCATGGGTCATTGCCTGGATCCTCTGGGTCATGAATCCTGAGGCGCCCAGTGATCTTCCATGGCTCAGTATCAGTGTCCTTATGCAGGCAAATCATCAGGTCGCAGCCGGGACCTGCGGCCATCCAGATCCCGGCTATGTAGCTTTTTTCAGTTAGTTCGAGCATAGCAGTGGTAACTTTCTTCTACTCGACTGCTGGTGCCTGCCCGTTCCCAGCGCCATGCTCATGGGCCGCCAGCAGTACCTCAGGAGCCTCATTTCGAACCTTTATGACTCCTACCTCGATCCCCTTCACCAGCTCTTGGCCGATGATCCTAGCCCCCAGTTCCAGCTTGCTCTGGCTCGGCTTCGGCTTCCGGTTGATCAGTTCGAGCTGACGAGCCAGGGAGCGGGCAGCCCCAAGTAGATCTGCACTGGTCAGATTCAGCGCGACTGTCCCTGGTGCTGACCGCTTGATGGCCGACAGCTTGGCACGGTCCACGCAAGACCGGACCGCAGCTGGGTTGTAGCCGTCCAAAGCCTTTCCAACCGCTGTCAGATCGGTGTCGGGAGCGATCTGCGCGCCACCGTAGAGCCGCAGGAGTTTCTGGGCTGCCACCTGATCTGGCGCTGTAATATGAATCATCACGTCGATTCGCCCGTTACGCAGCATCACTGGCTGGATCGCCTCGGCGTTGTTGCTGGTCAACACCACCATCACGTCCGCGCCCTTGGTCTCGATCCCATCCAGGATATTGAGGATCCGGTCCATTGCGGCATCCCGCTCACCCGATCCGATCCGGTCAATATCTTCGCAGAACAGCACTGCCGGCGCATACTGGACCGCGAACAGCATGGCCTCGTTGAAGTCTTTGATCTCTTTGACGTAGATGACGGTGATGCCGTGGCGCGTTGCCTTCTTGGCAGCAACCATTGCGGCCAGGGTTTTGCCGGTTCCAGGCGGTCCTTCCAGCAGCACTCCCCATTTGCCCGGAACCTCGTGAGCCTTCACGTCTTCTCGGCGCTCCAAGTGCGTGAAGAAATAGTTGTTGATCTCGAAGTCCACTGCCTCCGGGAAGACCAAGCCATCCTCAGCGACTGAGGCTACGTCGAGGAACTTGACCTCAGCCATTTGCAGCCGTTCTCCACCTTCATCGGTGAACTTGATCCCCACAGCCTGGCCTCGATAGATCGACTGCTCCTTGATCCACAGCTTGATGTCGTCGGCGATGGCTTTCAGGGTAGGCTCGAACTTGCGCCTGATCGTGGCAGCCAGTACGAAGCAGAGCAGGCCACGTTGCTCAGTAGCACCACAGCTGATCTTCCCGTCGATCCCGGGCACCGAGAACTCTCCCCAGCAGATTTGGACGGTCTTTCCATAGCCTGACTCGATGCTGATGATCTTGGGCTTGACTGACCCGAACCAGCTTTCTACCGGCTCGGCACTTGCCCAGCCGAAGCGAGCCTTCAGTACGTGCCCTAGTGCATGAGCCCCGTCCCATGGAAAGCAGTTGATCGTCTCTTGGAACGTAACCACTTCCTCGTCGTATCTTTTCATCCGCTGGAGGCAATCGATCGCGTCATCCAGAGTGACCCCATCAGGGATCTGGAACTTGCCACCTCGGATGATCTCAGCCTGCAGCACCTTGGTTTTCTTGATAGCCGCCATGTCCTTGGGCTCCTTGGTAATGTCTTCCATCTTGGCTTCGGTCTGCTCTTCCTTGTCAGTAGATGCGGGGGTCCTGTAAAACTTACAGGTCTGGCATCGGCAACCAGAGTGATACTTAGAGCACAGCGAACAGGGGCAGTTGACACCGTCAATCTTAGGAGGAACAACTGGCAGCATCACCCCCAGGGCTAGTTGTTCGCAGCCGGCGCATTGGCAACTCGTGCTCGCCATCTACTAACTCTCCTTTCTCTTGTACTCCTGCTTCAAGATCTCGTAGCGGGCCAGGTCGTAGGCGGAGAGCGAACGGCCGGTCAGTGCTAGGCAAGTCAACCCAGTTACCATGGGATGGGGGTCCTTGAAGGCCGCTCCCAGCCTAAACATGGTATCGCCACGGCCAGGCTCCACCCAGCGAGTCCCCAGGGAATCCAGGAAGCGAGAGAGCAGTGTTGGGTAAACATGGGTGTTCATGGTTCTGCTTCTTTCTTTTCCTTCTTCCCTATCATTAGCTCAAATGGCCCTATGTCGATCCATAGCCAACAACATGGAGATGCCGGGCCATGCCAGTCGAGCCCCCACAACCTAGGATCCCAGGTGAACCCAAGCATGAGCAAGCCTAGATGCAAGCAGGTTCCAGAATGGGTTCCATGCAGCCTGATCCAACTCATGGCTCTAACCCTCTCCAACCCTCCTGCTCCTGACGCCTGAACCATTCGTCTAGGGTCTCGTTGCCGGCCAGCTTCCTGATTGTATCGGCCATCCACTGTTGCTGACGAGCATTGACAGCCTGACAGTGCCGCTTGTGGGAGCCCCTGGCTACCCTAGGAATCTGAAGACTCAATGGATTCGGCTTGGCCTCGGAGTAGCCTTTGGGGGTTAGAGCATCGTTGAGCTTCCCCAAGACCCCCAGCTGGTCTTCCAGGCGTTCCAGCTTGGCCAACCTATCCATGAAACCAGTAGCCAGAACTACTTTGTCGAGTCTAGGCATCAGAGCCCCCTAGCAGTGGAACCGCAGCACACAGATCTCCCGGCGTTGCGTATCGGAGTCGTAGTAGGCGTGCTTAAAGAACCGCCAAATGACTTCTCCGCGTGGGTTTTTCTTCGTCGGCCACTCGTACTTCGGCTCGTCTTTGAACCAGATAGCCTCCAGATTGTGATAGTCACAGAAGATCACCTGATCCTGGCAAGGGTCATTGTCGAGGGTTGTAACACTTACCTGGTGTTGTTTGAGTGGATAACCGCTGGGTGGAGTTACTGGTGGCGACTCTTCCTCTGGACAGCTACGAATGACCAGGCCAGCGTCAGGGGTGGTGTGGATCAGGCCGGCCAGCAGCCAACTTAATAGCAAGAGCATCCATAAAATCACCAATACCTTAGCTATCTTCCTCATCATCCTGTTCCTCCCTCCAGAGTTTTCATCACTGCGGCCAATGCTTGTGCCAGACCCTGGCTCTGAGTCTCTTTGGCCAGCGCCTTGGCATCTACCCTGACACAGATCGAGCAGTACAGACGCCGTTTCAAACCATGCGGACAAGAATCCTTAGCCGGCTCACCTGTCTTGTTCAGGATCCTGGCTGGAGCTGGCGCTATGACCTGCTCTGGGTCTGGCGTCACTGGTATACCGTCGACCGGGTCTACTAGGCCATCCGGGCTGTCCACTGCCACCAGTTCTTCGGCTGCTGGGTATGCTTGCCACCAGGTACAATCACATGGAGCGGTCTGTTTGGGACAGTGCCGGATGCAGGGCTGCCCAGAACAACTACAATGTTTGCCTCTCCACTTGCCCATGCGTGGTTTAGCTGCTTGGTCTAGGGCTACCCTTAGCTCCTGTTCCAACCGCCACAGCAGTAACTTACCGTCATACTCGTCATACTCGGTTGTCATTCCGCTTAGACTCCCTCAGGATCGCGCACTCCATCTAGGCAGGCATCCAAGATGGCGTCTTTGATCTTGGCTTCTTTTTTCTCCTTATCGCTCTGGGCTGCAGTGACGTCTCCTGCTTCTAGCAGGTTCTGGAGCATCTCCTTGAACAGATCCCAGCGGTCTGTTCCTTGGGCCGAGATCATGGACATGCCCAGTGCTACCATTGACACCATGGTCAAGCCGTCCGCCTTGATCCCTAGCACATCCAGAGCCTTCATGATGTCTTTGCCTCTGGCATAGACGTTGTCCATGGCCTGGTCAACAGCCGCATCGTTTGCCTGTTCCATCTCTTTCTTCTCCTTGGATCAGCAGGGCCAGTTCCTCGGACTCCTCGCGCTCGGCCTGAGCGATGGCTTCCAGTAGCGAGCGTCGGCCGTATAGGGGCAAGCGTCCGGTGTCAGACCCGGCGATAACCGCCTTGGCAGCAGCCAGTAGCCGCCGCGCCGTGGCGGGGGTCACGAGACCGGCTCCAGCCAATCCGGCCGGTACTCACGAACCCACGCCTCAATGTTGACCACCGCGCGGTGGATCTGCTCGCATTGCCAGACCACATACTCGGAGCGGATCACGGCGACGAATGCTTCGACCGCGGCCGTCATGGCCGGCGTGATCTCGCTCGGATCGTCACCGCCCCCGTATTCCTCGTCGAGGTCTTCCAAGACCCGCTCCAGGATCGTCGCGGGGTCGGGGTAGCCTGCGTCCAGCCTCCGCCGCGTGTAGCCGTAGACCGTGATGGCGTCGCCGAACGCCTCCTTGAGCGTGACGAGCACGTCGCACCTTGCCGAGAGTCGGCCGTTGAAGTAGCTCTCGATCGCCTCGTCCGGCTCGCTGTCGCTCAGCGTCTCGGCCGCGTCATTGCAGGAGTAGAGGTCGCAGGCCCAGAAGCCTTCCGCGTCGCCCTTCGGGTGTTGGTACAGTTGTCGTGTGTTCATCGTGTCCTTCTTACCTGCTGGAGATTGTGGCGCGCGACGAAGCCTCCTGCCACAAGAACGGCCCCACGCAGGACCCACGGGGCGCACTTCGACCGCCGCTGGAGCCTAGTATCGATATAGGTGAGCGCTGCGGCGCTGGCTATGTGCGATCCGATCATGACCGCGCGGTTCCGCATGAGCGGATTCGCCTCGATGACGCCCGGCTGGCGTCGAGCGTAGAGTGTTGACCCGGCGTCCGCACCCAGGCTCAGCGAGTAGATCAGAATCGGCGTAGCAATGCTCATCAGCTTGTCTCCTCAGGCGCTTTGTACTGATCTAGATGGTCCAGTGCCTTCCAGACCACAGAACGTACCCAAGAACTGCTATGTTGCCCTAGGATGCTAAAGGCCCTGATACAGTGAAGCAGTACAGGATCCGGTGTGCTGTCCTCTAGCTGCTGGGCCAACCGCTGCACCTGGGCAGCCAAATGGCTAGGTGTCATCGGACTTCCATGGCCTGCCTCGCGAGGGAGAGCAAGTCAAGTGTGTAATTACTTTTCCTAGCCTTCACCACCGCCGCCTTCACCACCGCCGCGGCAGCCCACGCCGCCGCCGCCACGGCATCGCCTGCCGCGTGGGCTGCGGCAGCCCACGCCGCCGCCCACGCTGCCACCCTGGCCGCCGTCGCCGGCCTGGCTGCCAGCGCCCCAGCTGCCGATCTGTCTGTACCAGCAAGCCAGTCGTCGGCCCAACGCTGCCACGTCTTATCCCGCCAGACTTCCTTGGCAACTAGGATTCCATAGGCGGTTGTGTTCACCGGCGACAATTTCGGCAACTCAATCATGCGTACCGTAGTCAAGGTCTTCGCTCCCGACTTGAGTTGTCCCTCATGCTTTACCACTTCCCCGACCAGCACCTCCCATCCCAAAGGCTTTAAGTAGTTTGCGTGGATTGGGTTGTGCAGCACCGCGAGCAGAGGATCAGCATAGTAGTGTATCCAGCCACTTGTGCAAAGCGGTAGCTCCCCAGGCTCGGCGGTATGCGTGACTCCCTCGCCCCATAGCAGCCCGCCGTAGCTCTTGTGGTCCTGATCAGTCAACTTGCAGAGCATCGTTACCTCCTCCAGGGTTTGCACTCCGGGGTTGCTAGTGCTATTGCTCTTCCTCCTTTAGAATCGTGACCCGCTCGAACGCTTGGCGAGAGCCATTGATCGAAAACCCCTGCTCGGCCACGCGAGTCATGGCCCGTTGCGCTTCTGCCCAATCCGTGTACGGCCCCACAGTCGTGCGCCCCTCGCGATACTCCGACGCGGTCACAACCGCAAACTGCATCATCTTTTCTTGCTCCATTCCGCAGCCCGACACAGGCTGCTGAACCCCAGCAGAAACCTGGGCGTGGTCCGAAGCCCTACCAGCCTCCGCATGTCCTGACACCAAAAGCTACCTGAGATCATCGGCTTCTCCTTTATTCCTACTCCTGAATCTCTGGCGCCCTAGCCATGTCGGCTCGACGCTTCTCTGCTTGGCTCTCCAGGGTCTTCACAGTAGCCAGGTCCACGCCGGCCGGCAAGAGCACCTTGAGAACCAAGGCTTGAAAGAACTTCCAAGCTCCCGGGAGCTTTACCGTATTGCTAGCAACCAGGTTGATGCTGTAGGAGACCAGCGCACAAGCCACAAAGGTTGACGACTTGACACCAGCCGCTATTAGGATTCCTTGGAGCCTCTGCCCTTCAAGCATGATCTCCTTGAGAAGCTCCTGGTCCATCCCGTCCAATGGATTGTCGGTTTCCATCTCGCTTCTCCTTGTCAGAGTGTGATATCGCTGTCGGCTACTCCGGCTACCGCCGGCCCCATGAATCTGTAGTACCAGGTCCCTGTGAGCTGGCTGAGCCAGAACTCATGGTAGATCCCGAAACCTGGCTCCAGGATCTCTGGGTCTGGCATGAACACCCGGTTGGCGGCGACAAATACTGAAGGCCGAGAACGTTTGACCATCGGCATGCGCTGGTATGTTGCTGCTCCTAGCTCGCCAATTCCCATCTCCTCTTCTCCTTGTCCTAAGGCCGATCCAGATTGAAAGCCCCTTGGGGGTCCCGCCGGCCGGCCGGCGGTCGCCCCGCGTCCGGGTCTCGGGCAAATTTCCCGGTCCCGCCCCCTGCCCACCATGCTCATTTAGCTGGGTCGGGCGGGCTCTGGTCACCAACCGATGCGCGGACTATCAGAACGGGCCCTATGCTTCATTCGATCCGACTGCCCCAGGCCCTGGGGGATCCGTACCGAAAGCCCGGGGGCCGCCAGAATGAAGGGGGGTGAGAGAGAGAGAGAGAGAGACAACCGAGCACTGGCAGGCTGCAGCAGATAGCTAGTCATAGAAACTAGCACGTCAGGTGCTGAAGGTGGCCCCAGGAAAAGTGCCCGGGTGGGGGGCCTCTCCCGGTGGTGGGGGTAGGGATAGATTGCCGACTGCGCCAAGACAAAGCAAAAGAGGCTAGCTGTCCGAGCCTAGCCTCTGAACGGCTCACGCTACGTCTAGCTTTGGCTTACTGAGCCTTTGTCTTCTTTGGTCTGCCAGGCCCACCAGGATGCCGCTTGCGCGGCCACCGCGGGTCCGGCTTTGGCTGAAGCAAGTTGATGCGGATCATCCTCTGCTACCTCCCTAGCGTCGCGCAGTCAACGCACTCCACGCCGCGCTGCCACGTCATCTGGTGGCACAACGCGCACCAGCGATAGCACGCGCCGCACAGGACAGCCAGGTTCACCTCTAGGTCCCTGGCCCTGAGCGCGGTCTCGGTGGCATACGCGCCCACGGGAGGCGCGGGACGGGCCGGTCTGGGGGCGAGTAGGTTCAAGTGCATCATGGTCTACCTCACAAGCAAACGGGGGGCAGGTTGCCCCACCCCCCTGGTTAGGTCGAGGTAGCTACTTCGCGCGGCTGGCCAGCGCGGCGACGGCCTTGACCACGCTCGGCTCCACGATGCTGATGTAGGCGTCGAGAGCGATGCTGCGCCACTTGTCGGGACCGTCGAAGACGATGAACAGCCGGCCGTTGTCACCGGCTTGCAGCTTGACCGCGACGGTCTTGGTCGATCCCTCGTGCTGCATCGGGATGGACGTGGAGCCGTCCTCCACGTCGTGGTAGGCGCCCTTGCGCCCGGCCCGGCCCTTGGGCGCGGCCGTCACGCCGCCACCCTGGAGCGCCTTGGCCAACTCGGCCAACTGCAGGAGACCTGCCAACGGGTTGTTGCTTCCCATCTTACCCTCTTACCGGAACCGTGTCGGCCCCATGCCGGCATCGCCCGGGTTTCCTACACTGCGTAGGTATCTCGGGCATCGCGCCCGAATACGAGAGGACAGCGCGTGGGCTCATCCCATGCGCACCCAGGCTGTGCCATAGGCCCCCATCCCATGATGCGCGGATAGGCTGCGAGGTCGAATGACTACGAGGTCAGTTGGGATCAGATCAGAGCGGCTACAAGCCGGGCATTATGCCTAGATGACATAACATTTCTTATCGGACCTAGGCGAGCTTCCCGATTGGCTCCACTTTAGCCTCGATCAGCCTCAACATCTGCCCTGCTTCCTTGTCCAGCTGAGCCAACAGCTCTTCCTTGGTGACCCTGATGTCCAGCTTGTCATTAAGTGCCCCTTCGACCTTGAGCACCAGCTCTAAAGCCTTTAGTTCTGTGGTGCTTGCATCCCGTTCGCCACGGGCGACCCCAGCAAGCAATTCTAAAGCTTCCTCCTGCCCCATTTTCTTGGCTTCATGCTGCTTAAGTTTCCACGCTGCAATGACATCGGCCAGTGCATGCTTGAGACGGGAGCCAGCAACGCGGCACGAGTGAGCGTTGCCCATTCCGGCAATCTGTGCGGCCTTGGTACCATCACCTGCTGCCTCACCGACATATGCATCTAACCAGGCGCGGCGCTTTGGAGTAAGACGGAGTTTCTTCACTTCGGCCATGCAGTCAGCCTAACATGACTTGCAAGTGCAGTGGGTTGCGGGTGTAGGATGAAGGCTATGGCTAAGCTACCGACCCTCACTGAGCTGCTACGTGATCCAGCGCAACGAGCCAGGCTGACTCCTCCACAGCTAATGCAGGTGCTAGCTCAGGTCAGAGACCTGAAGCAGCAGCTAGAGGTAGGACAGCGTGATCCATGGGCTGCGGGGCCGGCTGCCATGGCAGCACATTTTAGTAGGGGGCGCTGGGAGCATGCTCCACATTTGACCCTACTGAATGGCCGTGCACTGGAGCTAGATACAGGCCGGCTACCTAGAGTCTTGGTCTCGATGCCTCCGCGTCATGGAAAATCAGAACTCATGAGTGTCTGGACACCATTTTGGCTCCTTGTGCGCAACCCGGAGCGCCGAATTATTCTGGCTAGCTATGAGGCAACGTTTGCCGCCAAGTGGGGTAGAAGGGTCAGAGACCTGGTGATTCAGCATGGTAAAGAGTTAGGGCTAGTGCTTAGTGGGGCTAAGATCCCGGCAGCAGATAACTGGGAGCTTCAATCTGGTGGCGGCATGATGACGGCTGGTGTGGGCGGGCCGCTGACTGGAAAAGGTGCTGACATACTTATCATCGACGATGCAGTGAAGAATGACGAAGAGGCTAGCAGCGGGGTCTATCGGGACAAAACCTGGGATTGGTTCCAGAGTACGGCGTTCACTCGGCTAGAACCAGGCGGCATGGTGGTTATTATTGGAACCCGCTGGCACCAAGACGATTTGATCGGCAGACTTGATTTGTTCAGTCAGACGGGTGAAGGTCTGGAATGGGATGTGGTGAAGTTACCAGCACTAGCAGAAGCTGGCGATATCTTGGGCAGAGAGCTTGGAGAGGCACTATGGGCCAAGCGATATGACGAGAGAAAGCTAGCTGAGATTAAGAAGAGCCTAGGGCCTTATGCATTTGGGGCGTTGTACCAGCAGAACCCGACTCCAGAAGAAGGCGGAGCGATCAAGCGGGCTTGGTGGAAGTTCTACATGACTCCGCCAGCCGAGTTTGACCAAGTGATACAGAGCTGGGACTTAAGCTTCAAGGATATCAAGAAAGCTGATTATACGGTGGGGCAAGTGTGGGGTAGGCGAGGCGCTGAGTTTTGGTTGCTGCACCAGACCAGGGGGCGCATGGATGCTCCTGAGATGATCGCTGCCCTGCGCAATCTATGGAGACTGTACCCTAAGGGTGTAGCTAAGCTGGTTGAGGATAAAGCTAATGGACCAGCTTTGATTGCTCTGCTGAGCAAAGAGGTACCAGGGATTATTCCGGTCAAAGTGCAAGCCAGCAAGGACGCCAGACTAAGTGCCGCTGTGCCGCCGATTGCGGCAGGCAATGTCTATCTGCCTGTTCCTGAACGGGCTCCATGGGTTACTGAGCTGGTGGAGGAGTGTGCAGCATTTCCTAATGGCACTTATGATGACCAGGTAGATGCTCTGAGCCAGGCTATCAATTTTATGCTGCCTGGTGGCTGGGCCTCGATTGGGCGAAGCTGGAGAGAAGCCAAGCTAGGCCCACCGCCTAAAGACTTCATCGAGCAGCAGAATAGAGAGTTGCATACTGGATTGAGGAAACGTATGCAGATGCAAGAGTTGCAGCGTCGACATGATACTCTTGTCAAGCCAGCACGTATGCTAGGAGGTTGGTAATGTGGGGATTTGGGATCAGGAGACTACTGCTAGACGAGAATATGCGGCTAAGGGCTGAGTTGCATGATTTGCAGGCCGAGTATCGGGAGGCTAAGCGGGTGTGGGCGATTGAGCAACAGAGCTTGCTAGATCGTGTAATGGTGCTGGTCGATCCTACTGGTCTGCGGGAGCTACGCCGCTTGCCAGCGACTGTGCCAGTGCAAGTAAAGCGTAGTCTGACGCCGATTGAATGGAATCCCGAGCCAGAGCCTGAGTACAAGCATATCGAGCCACTGACTAAGCGGCCGAAAGAAAGCTAAGAGGTCACTGAGTCATGACTGACGATCAGACTAGGCAGTTCAAGTTCCCTGATATTGAGGCAGAGCCTAGTGAGACTCTAGCCTATCGAGATCGCTGGTTTGCCTATGAGAGTACGGCCCGTAGCTACTGGCTGCAGCGGGTGGCCATGAATCTCAGCTATGAGGCTGGAGATCAGTGGAAAGAGTTGGATCGCCCAGCTTTGGTAGACGGGGTGCGTGGATTTGCTTTGCGCCGTGCCAGGGGAATGGGTGGGACAGGCAGAAATAACTTGCCTAAGCCGGTGGCCAACTACATTAGTAGTGCGGCTGAAGTAGAGATCAGCAGTTTGGGTAAGCGAGAGCTGACCGCTAATGTGATCAGCTTGAGTCGAGATCCTAGGCATGAGGCTGCAGCTAAGGTAGCTAAAGAGATCCTGGAGCACCGGCTACAAGAAATGCACTGGCCCGAGCTTAGGGAAGAGGCGATTTTCTTGTTCGTCGTGACAGGCACCGCGATTATCAAGACTTGGTGGGATGAGGAGTATACCGAGATGACGCCGGTAGGATCGGCGGAAGCAGTTGGGTGCCCTCAATGTGGCATGTCAATGGCTAGTGCCAAGATTCCTGCTACCCAGGTCGAGTTGGTCACCGCTAACAGAGCAAGTATCAAGGACGTGCCGATTGAGGCCCCAGATGCAGAAGACCAGGTGGAGCTGACTGGCTGTCCTAAATGTGAAGGGCAGATGCTGGAACCTTACCAGGTAGGCGAAGATGAGTATGCTGGCCAAGACATGTTTGGTAGGCCCATGGCTGATCTAGTGCCTAAGGGTAATACTGCTATGGAGGTGGTTAGCCCGTTTGACGTGTTCCCCGAGAACGCTGGTTATGACGTGGACCCGCGCAAGATGCGGATTTACGGACAATGCACACCCCGCTCCATGGACTGGATCGAAGAGAGATATCCATTGTTCATGGACAAGCTACACCCTGAAGACCCTACAGTCATGATGCGTCAGCATCCTTTGTTGGGTGAGTATGGGTTTTGGGGTAGGTTCAACCCAATGCTAGACGCTGGAATCTACGCTGATTACGCTAGAGTTTTCGAGTTGCACTCAGACAAAACCTATAGATTTCCTGAAGGTAGGTCTCTGGTAGTTATCAATGATGAGGTAGTAGAGAACGGGCCATTGTATAGGACTGTAGAGACTGCTCATGGTTCTCTGAGTGTTCCTCGCGTTAAGTACCATACAGGGCGTTTTAAGGCTAAGCACAGGCAGTTCGCTGGCCAGGGAGCTATAGACAACCTGATCAGCCCGCAGAACAGGTTGAATGGAATGGACGCTCAGGCGATCGGTGTCATGGAGCGGTTCGGTACTCCTAATCTCTTGTTCACTGAAGGGATGAATGTGGAAGGCCCTGAGTGGGATGAGAACTATGGGATCGGGATGTTTTTGCGTTACACAGCTGATCCTGTAGCTGGGCCTGGTGCTAAGCCTGAGGTTTTCCCGCCCTATCCACCTTCGCTTGCTGGACAGATCGAGCAGCGCTCAATGGCCATCCAAGACATCAAGCAGATTAGTGGCCCTCAAGATATCGAGATCGGTGAGGCACCCAAGAATATTAGCACTACGAGTGGTTTGCAGCTTCTAGGAGAACAGGCTGAGAGGCGTAGGGCAGCTAGAGAACGTGCCCTAATTACGATGTTTGAGCAGGCTTGGCAGCATACGTTAAGGCTGATTTGGACTCTGCGCTCTGACCCTGACACTTATGAAGTCGAGACTGGGGACGGTGGTTGGGAGGCCAAGGAGTATACCAGGGATATGATCGCTGGCCAGACCAAGGTGAAGGTTGAGAAGCAGGCGTATATTGACAAGAGTTTGTGGCAAAGGGAAGGGGTTAGAGAAGCCCAGGCAGACCAGCTTTATAGGCTAGATAGTCAGGCTGCGATCAAGAAGCTTCTGGAATACAGAGGGTTGCCCACTGATGTAAATGAAGACCTGAACAGGCAGGTGGATCTAGCTAACCAGGCATGGGTGGATTTTGTAGATGAAGCCAAGCTACCCACTGTCGATGAGAATATTGACGACCCGCAGATCAGGTTTCAGGTCTTGGGAACAAGACTACTAAGTGACGAGGGTCAGCGCCTGATGGAAGCTAATGGCTGGACCCAGACTAGGAAGCAGCTATCAGGCTGGGAGATGGACCTAGATCTGATGCTGGCTAAAGAGGAAGAAGTATTGTTGTTCTATGGCGGTAGGCTAGGTGAGGCCAATGCAACACAAATGTACGCTGAAGCGACGAAAGGCTACTTGGTGCAGAAGGCTCAGTACGAGCAGGCACAAGATCAGATTACACAGGGCGTAGAGCAGACAGGTGTGGCACCAGACCCAATGACGATGGCTCAGCCGCCTATGCCGCCCCCAGCTCCGATTTTCCCCCCTGCTGCACTCGAAGACAAGATCATGTTGATTTGGCAAGGTAGGCTGCAACAGGCAGAACCGTTGGCAGAGCCGATGCAGGCTAGCCCATTGGAGACACCAGAGCAGGCAGCAGCTAAGGTCCAGAGCTTCATGCAGTTTATGGCTGTGGTCATGGCTTATAAGGTGATGGCTAGAAGAGCGTTGCAAGCTATGCAGGCTGGAGTACCAGGATTGGCTGCGCCTGGCCAAGGTGGAGAGGGTCAAGAGATTCCGCCCGGCCAAGACTTTAATCATCCGGCAGCAGGTAAGAACCCACCGACACCTGAGAAGCCTTCACCGGCTCCGGGGGTGAAGGGTGGGAAGAATTAACAGACTAGGGGGAGACATGCCTAAGAAGAAGCCATATGGACAGGCTGACGCTATTGAGGCCAGTTATAGCATTGGTAACCAGACTGAGACCAAGGCTGAACGTGAAGCTAGAGAAGATTTTGAGCGGAAGCAAGAACGAAGGCGTAGAGACATGCGGCGGGGTGGTGAACGCTATGGGCCTGGCTGGCGCGCTAGGGAACGCGGCGGAGCTAGTGGTGAGGGGACCAGCTAATGCCTAAGTTTCTAGAGCAAAAACTCAAGAAGAAGTACGGGGCCGAGAGTGATGTCCCCTACAAGATCATGAACAAGATGGGTTTTATGCATGGCAACAAGGAGACCGCCAAGGGCAAGGCAGCAGGCAAGAAGCATGCTGCGAAGAACAAGCGTGGCAAGAAGTCCAAGGCGACCATGCAGGCTGACGCGATTGAGTAGCTAGGGGGTGATGTAATGGCTGGTAAGCAGAAGCGCTATGACGATGATTACCTGGAAGAGGAGATAGAGGGGCCGGGGGGCAAGATTCAGTACAAGAATGTCCGGACTGGCGGAGTTAGTGATAGTCCACATGTGCCCAAGGCTGCCACGGCTGGTGTAGTTAGGTCTAAGGGTACTAGCTATATAGACCCGGTGACCCATACTATGACGGGGACCAGCAAGAATACCGAGGAGAAAACAACGACTGCTGGCGGGCTAGAGGGTGGTGGGGTTGTAGCGGCTGCTGCCAAGGCCAGAGCCCAGCGTCAGGCCGAAGCAATCGAAGAGGAAAAGAAAAAGAAGAAGCAGGAGTAACTAGATGAGTCAGAGAGCATTGCCGTGCAGAACACGCGGCTGTCAGGGTGTGGCTAAGACTCCAAAGGGGCTGCCTATGCTGGTTGGGCAGATGTCTAGCTCCCCCCTGATCTATAAGTGTCGAGGCTGCGGGATGTCTTACCGGTTGCATTCGAAGGATTACAACAGGCTGCCAGCACTTGACAACACCGGGTAGTTTTCCCGTACACTACTGATTGCACGTGGGCCTACCCCACAGATGCAGGAGTTTAGATGGGTGATGATGCGGTTGATGTAGATGATGTGCCTGTAGGCGAAGAGGCAGTTGAAGAGGCTGCCAAGGAGACTACCTCCACCGAAGCAGAAGAGTCGGAGTCTGCTGAGGATGTCAAAGAGACCGACGAAGAGCAGGAAGCTGCAGGGCTGTCGCCAGAGCTAAAGAAGCTGATTGACGCTAAGTACGGCGGTAATCAGGCGAAGTTCTTGCAGGGGCTTTATGAGGGCTGGAATGGGACCTCGAAGTTGGCAGAGCGGTTGGAATCGCTTGAAACCATGCTTCGAGAACGCGATGAGCAGGTTGACGCAGTAGATGAGCCTGACTTCGAGTCCAACCACCCAGAGCTGTCCTGGCTCAAAGAACAGACCACTGCTTTGGACACCTCGATTGAGCATGAGCAGGGACGTTCGAATGCTTTGCTTGGTGAGTTGAGTGCGCTGAACCTGAAGGTTGCAAAGCTAGAAGGGGAAGCAAGCCGGGCCATGGACGACGACAAGGACCGGCTGGAAGATCGGATCGAGCGGCTTAAGGAACAGGCGACAGCGAAAGCTGAGCGCTGGATGGAGCTGAAAGGGAAGATCGAAGAGTTTAATCAGCAAAAGAAAGCTCTAGGTCGGAGAGTTCAGCAGGCCGAACGTGAGATCGAAGGTGCCAAGGCGCAACACAAGAAGGCTCAGGTAGAAGACAGGGCAAAGAAAACGGAGTGGAGGTCGGATTTCTTCGGTGCTGCTCTGGGAGAGGCCAAAGAGTATGGTCTTGAACCAGACAGCGAGATCTACGCGGACATGCTGGAGACGGTGCGTGCAAGGGCTAGTTTGTTCTTGCGCTCCCTGGGACCAGATGGAGCCGAGCAGGATCTTCAGGCGTTGGCCAAGGAACTGTGTAAACAGTATGCCAAGGTTCATAGCTTGACCAAGAAGGCCAAGGCTGCACAAGTGGGGCGAGAGAAGCTTCAAGGTGCGACTAAGCCACCCGTTAAGACCGCTACTGGCTCTACTGGGCAAACGAGCCCTAAGGGGCAGAAGTTAACTGCCGATTTCGTGAGAAAGCGTGCAGCGCAACTCCTAGGGTAAAGAGGTAGTCAAATGGAGTCATTTAACCGCAAGTCACTGCTTCAAAGGCTTGGTGACGGTGAGCTGATCGAAGCTGAGTTGCTGCAGGGTGGAGTAGACGGGGCGTTCGCCGATGCGACTGACGGGTTGAAGAATGTGTACGGGACCAAGGAGATCGAGGCTATGCTCAATGAAGAGCAGGTTTTCGTTCCTTGGTTGAAGAGAGCTGTGCCTGCTGGGGCCCAGCGGTTTAGCGAAGGTATCGTGAAGTTTGGTGCCAACCTGAACCCACCACAGAACGTAGGTATGTTGCGTGATATGCAGACCTTGCCACCTGCCAAGGACAGGACTCAGAAGCAGTTCACGCTGACCCCTGAGATCTTTGCCGGTTCGTTCACTATCGGCTGGACACTGAAGGCGGCGGGCGGAAGCAACAAGAGCGCATTCAACGGTGGGGAGTTGAACCGCAGAACTCAGGAGACCTTGACTGACCTGGGCAAGTTCCGTGAGAGCACCTATGTAGGTACTCATGGCACTGGACGCAGGGCTAGAGTCGAGTCGGATGGTTCCAACACCTTTGTGGCTGATGACCCTGAGCGTACTACGCTGCTGAGGGAAAACTATTACATCACCGTCCGGACAACTGATGGTGGTGCTGGCGTGCGTGACTCTTGCGACTTCCGTAAGATCACAGCCATCAACCATGATACCTACACCGTGACCTATGATGGCGCTGATCAGACGTTGGTTGCTGGTGACCATGTGCACGTGGTTAATGCGTTGACGCAGACGATCACGGCCCCGAATGGCCTGCGTGGAATCGTCGACGACGGGACCCTCTTGGATACTTTCCAGGGGCTAAGCCGTACCACTTATCCCAAGCTGAAGAGCAACTTGGCTGGAAACAGTGGCACCTTGCGTAATCTGACTGAGCAGATCCTGATCAACGCCTGCCATAAGCAGCGCGCACGGTCTGGTAAGCGCGTGACGGACGCATGGACGAGTCCTGGACAGGCAGCTAAGTATGTAGAGTTTGTGGCGCCTGACCGTAGGTACAATGTGAGTGGTAAGGGGATCCAGGGGATGAGCACTGGCTACACTGAAGAGTCGTTGCAGCATGTGTACCCAGGCGGACAGTTCAACTTGCGGATCAGCTATGATCTAGTGCCTAGGGAGATCTTCCTGGTGAATTCAGGAACCTTCTTCCACTATGTAGCTGCTGACATGAACTGGATGGACGAGGGCAGTCTGCTAAGGCTGATCCCAGCCAGCTCAACGTTTGTGTCTGGCTACCTGGCATACCTAGCTAGCATTGAGAACATCGGCAATGACATGCCGATTGGCAACACGGTGATCCGTGACCTCAAGGACGCAGTGCTGGGTGATGCATAAGGTTCTGGACGGTAAGTAACTATCAGGGGTGGGGCCTAAGAACCTCACCCCAGATCTGAGGGTGAAAGATGGCGATTGTTAGTCATAGCATTGACTTTACACAGGGTGCTTTAGGTCCTGGAGTCAACGGGAATACCCAGACTGGTTATAATCTGGATCTCCAGACTGGGTCAGGCAACAAGCCGATTAGGTTGAATAGCAGGAGTACGGCCGAGACCAGTGGTTCATTGATTGGGTTGCAGTGCAAGCCAAGCGGTGCAGGTGGATCAGCTTCGACAGCTAGTGTAAAAGGTGCGGAGTTTAGTCCTAGGATCGCTAGTGGAACTGCGGGTGGCGACCTGATCGGGGGAAGTTTCGATCCGATTCTGCAGGGGTCAGGTACTGGGGATCTGAGCGGGGTTGTGCGGGCTCTAGAGCTAACTATCACGGATGGTAACGCTGGCGTCAGAACAATCACTGGGAAGTCGGCGGCTTTGAGGATCTGGTCACAGTTGACCAGCAAGACCTTTACTAACGGACTGTTCCCGATTCAGGTGGATACGGGTGGTGGTTTGGCTTGGAGCGGCTGTCTCGATTTGCCGAATGACGGGGCAGTGGCGTCTAAGGCGGATGCGGGAGAGAACATACCAACTGGGGTGACTGAGTATTTCAGGGTCAATGTCGGTGGCGTGCAATACCGTTGCCCGCTGTATCACATCACTAACTAAGGGGGATGTGTGAGACTACTGGTTCTCGCTAAGCGGGACGAGGTTCTGAAGCAGCTGGAGGAGGAAAAGGCTACATTGCAAGCCTGCCTGGGGGCACTCCAGGCATTAGACCAATTGCTAGAGGAGGATGCTAGTGGCTCAGGAGTTGCAGGCGCTGTTGACCGCGGCAGAACAGCAGAAGGTACAGCAGGTATCGACGGTTCAGAGGCCGATTAGGGACAGCTTTCATACGGCGCCTGGCTGGCGAGACGTGGGGATGGAGATTAGCTGTGTCCCAGACGCGGTGTACCCGTGGGGAGCAGCTGAGCTGAAGCAGATCTGGGCCTGGGATCCAGGGGTAGTGCCCCTCTGGGTCCGTTGGGCCTTTTTGAAGGCAGCAGACGAGGGAGGGGGGCTAGTAGTGTTTAGAAGGCATGCGATTGGCCGCCATGTGAAGAATCCACATGGGGATATGACGTTGCATAACGTCCAGATGCCTAGCATGCCTTGTCAAGGGGTGAAGTTCGAGCGCCCTAATCAAATAGAGTTGATCCTGATGGGGGAGACCTTGGGTGACGTACCTGGGGAATTCTTGCCTTGGGGGCCATGGCTAGTGCAGAAGCTTCGGACCTTATATCGGGAGCTACATCCAAAGGAGCTTAAGCGAGAGCTATTGGATGTGCCTTGGGAGGCTGCGGCCAGAAGGAAACAGCAGGCTAGGGCGGAAGATGCTTACAGAAAGCGAGACCTAGACCGATATATCACGAGAAAGCTAAAAGACGTCAGTGAGATCGAGGCCAGGGAATGGTTCCTTGGTGACCTAGCTGATGGACTACCTACCAGCAAAAGGGCATGGAGTATTTAATGAGCAGACAGGCGTCGATTCTGCAGCGGTTCGTAACTGAGCCAAGGAAATTCGTGTTGTTCAATCCTACTGAGCGCCCGATCAAGCTGATGTGGCATGGAGAGACTAGAACGGTGCCGCCGAGCTACTCGGCGCAAGAGCCACACCCAAAGTACGCTGACGTGGCGCATAGTGCTAGCTATGAAGGGGAAGACACTTTGATCCCTGGGAGCCTAGAGATCTCGGATGTTTACCAGGAAGACGAGCAGGGGCAGCTGGTTAGAGTCTGGGATGCGGAGCAGGCTGTGGTTCACTGGCTAGGGATTAATACCAGGACTGGGACTGCAGTTGGGGGTTATGCGCAGCGGGGCCTTAGCTTACTGTCAGAGGCTCCGACGCGGCAGGAAGTTCTAGATATTCTGCGGGAGAGCCGGGACAGGGCTATGAATTGGGAAGTTAGCAGTGCCCGGCTGGTAATTGCTGAGATGGATGCTCGCAATGAGGCTAGGCGTAGAGCTGGCATGCCTGAGATTCCTGGAGGCAATGATTACAGTCAAGCTATAGCGATCCTGGCGGCCTACAATGAACAGCAGCGTGAAGTGGCTAGGCGAGTGGTAGCTGAGTACACAGCACCGGTATCGGTAGCTCCACAGAAGGTAGCTCAAGTGTTTGCCGCCGCTGAAGCACCAGAGGAGGAAGAGGTAGTGATTCCGGAGGAGGATGCTAGTGGCAACGAGGATGTACCTGAACAGATTCCGCTGAGTCTTCAAGACAGTGGGATGCTGGCTGCTAAGGCTGAAGCCCTGTTGAATCCGCCCAGCTTGGCAGACAAGTTTCATGGACAACCGAAGAGAAGGTAACTGATGGAAGCCGACGTGATGCTAAATACGGCTGGGAGCTATACCGAATGGATAGACCCGACCGATGCAGATTATACAGCTCGGCGCCTCTACTGGTTGCAGCTTCTCCAGGAAGTCTTCGATGAGGTCTGGAACTATAGGCCCTGGCCCTGGAAGCTGCGTAATGACCAGATAACGGTTCCGCTAGCAGATGGCTTTGAGCCGATGCCTGAGGATTACCAAGAGTTAGGTGAGCAAGGCGGGGTGTATTTAGTGGGTAGTGCTGATGGCTGGCCCTTGGAGGAAGTTTCGCCGCAGCAGATTCAAGGAGAGAGAGCTAGTGGAGCCGGAGCTACGAGCACACCTGACCACTTTGCTATCTTTGGGTTTGACGTTGCCACTGGACTTCCTCTGATCCAGCTGCCACCATTAGGTTCAGCAGTCAACCTGGACATCTGGTTCTATGCAAACCCTACGCTCTTGGTAGATGACTCTACCTCGTCTGGATTGACTGATATCCCGCTGGCTTATCATCAGACTGTGCTGCTGGCCGGGCTGGTGGCTAAGCTTAGAAGGAACAAGGGGGACGACCGAGACTGGCAAGCGCTGTTTGATAAGGGCCTCGCTTGGATGGTCACTCGGGAGAAGCCACGCAAGAACACACCAAGATCGATGCCCCGTAGTATGATTGGGCAATGGTAGGAGGTTGGGAATGATGAACAGATTGCTCAAGCTGGGGTTGGCTTTGGTATTGGCCATGGCCCCAGTGGTTCATGCTGACGAGGCCAACGTAGCTAGCTTCTTCTCTGCCTTCGACATCGAAGCTACCTCGGTCACTTACTTTAGGCTGGTTGGGGAAGGTGGCAATCCTTTTGGACCACCTATCGTAGGCACTTCCAGGATTGAGACTAGTGGTTCTAGTGCTACGGTGACGGCGGTGACTGTAGGTTCCCTGCCCTTTGCTGACTTGGATAAGGGTGCTGTGATCTCGGTAACCAAGCCTGACGGGACCACTGATGTAAGGACGGTGGTGGCTAAGGCCAGTGGTGACTCGATTACGGTAGGGGTCGCGGTCGACTGGGACGTGGATGGTGGGTATAACTTCGGATTCAAGATATTGCAGAGTGGGACAGCCGCTACGGACGGCTGGATCAACGTGGCTGGGGCCTCTGAGGTTGAGGTAGTGTGGCAGTTTGATACTGATAATCTGACCTATGTGGAGTTCGTGCTTGAGGGCCTAGATGAGGTGGCAGGGAGCGAGCCACAGAATGTACATCCTGGGGACGCTGGCACCAGCACTAATTGCCCTGGTGGGACCTTTGATACTGGGTACTGCAAGTACACGACGGCAGGCAGGGCCAGCAGGACCAAGATTCTAGTTGGCTCTAAGTACAGCAAGTTGCGTGTTGGGGCTCTGATCAATACAGACGGGGGAGCACAGTCAGTGACTGCTTATGTCAAGGTTATTCAGTGGAGGTAGTGTGAGACAGCTGATCAAGCCTTTTCTGGCTGGGGTAGGCGGAGTTCTGACTGCCTACCTAGTGCTGACTGCTTATAACGATCATGTGGTCCTGTGGAATATTGCACGGGCTCTGGATGCGGCCCGTCAGCAGCAGGTCAAGACGCCACCTGCTGAGGGAGGGAAGTAAATGAAAAATCGGTGGCTGGGGGTAGTGCTGGGGGTGGTGGTGGGGTATGCCCTAGCACCCCAGCTGCCTAGAGTCTTGGCCGATGTAATCAGGGCTAGTGGGGCGGTAGGGCCTGGAGCGGGTGGTGGTGGTGGTGGTGATGGTGCAGCTACTTCAATCACAGTTGGAACCACTACGATTACTAGCGGCACAGCGACCCGTGTCCTGTTCGATAGTGCTGGGGTGATAGGTGAGGATGCTGATTTTACATTTCTCACTGACACACTGACGGTCACTAAGCTAGCTAATGTCACGGTGCCTACCGGAGGTGCGGTCAGGACAGGAACTACCGCTTCTGATACGCTGCTGCTTCAGGCGTACGACACCGATACCGGACCGGCCTATACGACATTCGGGACGCTCACGGCTGGGACCGCGCCGAGCCTTTCATTTGGTACGACATCGTTTACTGGTGAAACTACACTCGCCGGCGGAGCAATCCTGAACACACAGGGTGTGACGAACTCGACGCTAAATGGCTCGCTCATATTGTTTACTACCGCCGACGGACTGATCTCGTCCCATGTCACAGCGATAACTCCGGATGTTCCGGCGTTTATGACAGGGACGATTTCAAACGCCTTTCACATCTTCGAGTTCGGCGATATCGCCTTTGACTTCACTAACGCTCTCTGCGGCACTGCGGCTTGCATCAACCCGCAGTTCATCGTTCATGACAAAGATCAGAACACAACCGACTATCAGAGCCTTGGACTCTCCGGGCTGACTGGCAAGTTCACCACCACGCTGGTGTCCACCGTAGCGACAGCCGTTGTGGAGATCCCAGTAGCGGCTGAAGCGAGCACGTCCGGCGAGCTGCTCTACACGGTTCACGCGACCGATGGGGCGACGCCGCAGACGAGATCGGGGCGTGTGATTTTCAACGCGAACAATGATGGCGGCACGGAAACCTGCGTGCTCGGGACACCGGAGGAGCTGGACAACACTCCCACGGGCACGTTAACCGCGACCATCTCCTGTGTTGTGGGCCTAACCAACGTCGTGCGGTTGGCCATCGCGGCAGACTCCTCGCTCGCAGAGACCACGCTCGAGGCCTACGGAACGCTGATCCTCGTCGGCGCTGGCGAGCCGTTGCCTCAGTAGGGGTAGAAGGTGTAGTAGTGGTGGGCTATTGGTTGCTCTCTGTCCTCGATAAGATTGCAGCCAGCCTAGTTATTGCGGCACTGGGTGCTGTTCTAAAGTTCATTCATGGCTACCTGACTCGGCAAGCTCGGCTGGAGCAGAGTCTAGTGAAACTTGCCGATCTGTTCAGACGCCAAGCTGATATGCAGCATCGGCTAGCGTATCAGTTGAGAACTACTAGAGAGCACTTCGGATTAGAAAGTGTAGGAATCCGAGACGTAGAGCGTGACATTAGACCCCTGCGCAATGTATTCTGGGCACCAGCACAAAGTAATGTGGCTGAGAACAGAGGAACCCCAGTGCCGGAGCGTATCCTCGATGGAGTCTAAGGGATGGGTACAGAAGAGCCTAGCTGTAATGGCGCCATGCGAAAAGAGCTGGACTCTTTGCATAAGCGTGTCGAAGAGATCTACGAGCAGCTGAATGACAGGGTAGACCGCGTGGAAGCTAAAGTGGTTGATGTAGCGTCGGCGGTACGCGATTTGGTGGACAATGTAATCCAGGTCCAGATCGTGCTTCCAATGCTTCACCAGGGCAGACAGCTGACGAAGCTGACTGAACTTGTAGAGGGGTTGGATAATCGGCTTGATGTGGTGTTGAGACGCGAGGATCTCCATGACTAGCCCTGGCCGGGTGAGCCTACTGCTAGCTTTGATGTCTTTATATTCCTGCTTACTAGTGTTCGGAGGGGAAGCTATAGATATCTTTACGGTCCAGCTAAGCACCACTGGTGACTTCTGTCATGCCTGCCCCGTGGGGCCAAGAGAAGCATTAACAGCTTTACACTGTGTATCTCGGCGTGTAGATAGTGGTGACCGCCTGTTCTATAGCACGACCTGGTCCATGCTAGGCGGGTCAGCTGGATCAGCTATACCAATAGCATTCGACACGCGCAGGGATCTAGCGGTGCTGAAGTCTGATACAGACTTTGGTGGCTGGAACAGGCTGGCTCAGAAACAGCCGGTGGTAGGAGACCGGGTGTCGGTGGGTAGCTATCTCTGGGACAAGTGGATGAAGCCTGTGTTGGTCTGGACCACACTCAAGACAGTGATAGCAGGGAACCTGGTGTATGACAAGAATCCAGGTGGGGGATCATCTGGTAGCTGTGTGTTTGCCGAGAGCGGCGAGGTAATCGGGATCAACTATGGCTGGGTCGAGCCTACTGAAGGTAAGCCTATTGGGCTTGGGAACGCGGTGACACCCCCATGGTTTCCGATTCCTACACGCTACGTGATTGAGCTGGAGTGGAAGCAGTGAGGATTTTGCCTGGTGTGGACAGTGCTGGGGTGCACCCTGGACTATGGGTCGCTCTTGGCGTTATAGGGCAGCTTCATAAGGAAGCCACTAGCGCTGAGATGGTAGTGACTAGCTTGCGGCGACCGTTTATTCCTGGGAAGGTAAGCAAGCATGCCCCAGAGCCAGGACTATTGGCATCGGCTGCTGACATCAGGCGTTGGGCGTTGGATGCCAAAGGGCTAAGTGTAGGATTCTGCAAGGATTTGCAGGTTAGGTTTGGGAGCTGGCTAGGGGTTGTCCTGGAACCTGATTGGCTGACTCAAGAAGAGCAGGCTAAGTTTGGTACAACTGGGCCTCATATCCATGTACAGCTGCGAAATCTAGAGATCCCACCACTCTAGGAGCCAGTCTAGGGTATACTTCCCGATGCAGGGGCTGACCCTGCTGGTAGCGGGGGTGCGGATGCGTCTATGGGTGGGCTTGCTGGTCGGGGTCATGTTGGGGTGCGGTGGCGGACCGACGCCTCCAACACCTAGCCCAAGCCCACCACCGACGCCAGCACCGACGCCCACGCCAACTCCAGAACCCCTAAGCCCACTACACATTGTTGAGAACCAGTTTTTCGACCTGGCTGGGCGTGTCGTTGAGCTGAAGTTGGTAGCTGGATGCTGTGGGCTGGAGACCGAGCCAGGAGATCGAGGTAAAGATTGGGGCTGGCCATGGGCGGATAGAGAGTTTGCTCGGCAACTAGCAGCTGCCGGAGCCAATGCAGTAGTAATCCGGCTAGGCCCTACCAAGACTGAGTCTGAAGGTGAAGTCTTTGCCACCTATGAGACGGTAGATGGTAAAGCGGATTTGGACCGCTTCTACTCTAGAGGCTGGGCTGAGCTAGCGAGCTTGGTTGCTTACTACAATAGCTTAGGAATCAGGCCAGTGGTGGATCTTATTGACTGTTGGAGCATGGCCCAGAGCAGCTATCCGCATCCATGGAGAAGGGGCGAAAACGTCCAGGGATTCGATGGCGGGCGCTGTGACATTACGACGCACGGTCCTCATCGCTACGCCGAGGAGTTTCTGAGGCAGGCAGTGCGGGTGCTTGGGAAATATGCTGTTCTCTGGACTCTAGGTAACGAAGCTTGGAAGTGCCCAAGCCGAATACAGTGGGTTCAGGGCATGTACGATATCATTCGGGACGAGGAGAGGGCACAAGGGTATGTGGTGCAGCCGATTGGGGTGAATACACAGGACGATCGGACCGAAGTGGTTGGAGACTTTGTGGACAGACACCAGGAGCAAGCCTGGGCCTGTCGAGATAAGCCCTGTGGGGTCACTGAGTACAGCACGATCACCGCCGATGAATTCTGTAGAGAGTATAGAAGGGCTGTTGAAGGAGGTGGGTTCTTCGGCCTGTGGCCAGGCGAGATGCCGACTGGGGAGTTTGAGCGGGCACTGACCTGCTTCTAGGAGTAACAAATGGGGCTATTCAATAGGCGGTTTGGTGGGCTGCTAGGCTGGGCGTTGGACCTAGTGGCTAAGGCTTTTGGCAAACTAGTCAATGGGCAGCCGTTCTTCAGTAAGTACAAGGGGCCGATTGGCGGTGTGTTTCTGGCTGCATGGGCTTGGTCTTGGTATCAGGGTTGTCCTGATTTGCTCTGGGGTGCTGTTGACATAGACAAGTACACCTGGTTTCACTGTGACCAGTTCAAGAGCATCCTGTCGCATCTGGGGGCATTCTTGGTAGGCGCTGGTGTCCTTGAATCCGATAACTTCAAGAAGAATGGGAATGGCAACAAGTAAGGATCCTGGGTCTCCATTCAGGCGATTCGAATTCAGGCGTGGGACCGGTCAGTTTCCTGGGTGGACGGGAATGGAGCGTGACGCGGATCCTGGCTCGATCCCTGCCCACGCACCTAGGATGATCTTGAACGCAGTGCATCGAAGTGGCCAGCTTATTAGTGCTCCTGGCCAAAGTCTGGTGACGCCTAGCTCACTACAAGCTGCCACAGCACACGTGAGACATGTCGTGGATCATCAACCAAAGCCAACTAAGAACTATGTGGTGTTCGACGGGTGCCCAGGAGTAAGTAGTGGCGTTGGGTTCAGCATTGGGTCAATTGACCACGAGCAGAGCCCTTATTTCCAGAACTACAATTACTACCCAGCTGCTGCAAGCTCTATCGTGATGGGCAAACTTGGCGGCGTGGTGCTGTTCAATGCCGATAATGTGTTGAAGCAGTTGGTGGTGATTCCAGTGCCCTTCGGGGACACCGCGATCAACTTGGGAGGAGCGACAGATCGTGTGCTTCATACCTATACAGGCTTCACTAGTATATCGGCGATTAGCCAAGATTTTGATGGAAAAGCAGCAGTGGGTCTAGATGCGGGAGCTGGAGCGTCAGCTATCTGGATCTGGGACGGGTCTGGGACACAGGCCGATTTGGCGGGGATCAACGTGCCTCAGGGCTTTGGGAACTTCAGGGAAGTGCTGGTAGCAGGGTTCTCAGTGGCGACTGGCCATATTAGATATCGCGCTATCGGTGATCCGCCTGGGGCCTGGACGACACAGGCTGCTGCTGGCGCCGGAATGTCCAAGAAAGGGGTCAGTTACAAGGATGGGTTCTACTTTGGTGACGGGGACAGGAACGTATGGAAGTGGACAGGCCCTGGTGGGACGCTGACAGCCTTTAAGACTTTCGGGGTAGGGGCAGTGGTCACTGACGTAGCTACCTTCAATGGTTATCTGTATGTGATCTATACGCTGGCTTCTGCTGCTCTCGTTGCCCGCTATGATAACTCTAGCTGGGTCGATGTTCATAAGAGTCTGACGGCTCAGATTGCTACGATTACCGCTGGCAAGACGATTGTAGAGTACAGGGGTGGCTTGCATGTGGGAGCGATCAGATCCAGCGGAGCCAGAATCTACTCTAGCCCAGGGACAGCGACCGATGGGACTTGGACTGAAACCATACCAGCAGGAGCGAGTGAAGCGGCTGACGTGCTTGGGTTCATGGTGAACTAATGCGAATTGGGGTCACACTGGCAGATGGAGCCTCGGTTGGAGTAGATGGGAAGATCTATCGATGGTCCGCTGTTGCTAGTGTAGCTGCTGACTTTGTCGAGATCCCTTTGTCAAGCGGTGTTAATGGAATCGATGGTCAGTATAGCTCTGATGCTTATCAGGGTAGGTTGTATGTGCTTGGGCACTCTGACAATATTTTGATCGATGAACATTTTAGGGCACTGAAGCAAGGGCTGCCAGTTCCAGCCTTGAAACCTGTGATTGCGGCTGGGTCTGGAACAGGGATTACTGCTACCGCTATAGTCGGTTACGTCAGCTATTTTGATTCCGCAACTGGAGAGCGCTCTAGTTTGTCGGAAGCTAGTAACTCACTCTCTATCACTAACAAAGACATCGTATGGACCAATCTATCTACTACAGCGCCTGACACAAGGGTGACCGACATCGAGCTATGGCGAGAGGTAGATGGTGGTGACATCAGGTTTGTGGCTCGGCGCAATCTTGGAATCAGTACAGTGACTGAGAACGTGGCGACACTGGCTCTGGGAGAGGTAGCTCCAGACCCATTTACACGCTTTCCACGCTGCATGATCAACAGGATGTATCACGATCGGCAGTGGATGGCTGGGGATTTGGAAAACCCAGATGTAGTTTATGGATCAGAGCTATTCTTTCCTGAGCGTTATGGGGGGCTGAATTTTAGGACTCTGCATGGAGAGCCTGTGGTGGGGCTAGGCAGGATTCGGGACCTGCTGTTTGTGGCTTGCCCAGACAGCAGCTACGTGATTCAGGGTTATGTCGAGGATGATTTGACCTTGCAGCTTAGTGACGCTGAGCTAGGAGCAGTCAACCACAATGGGATTCGCTCTATCCGAGGCAACCTGTGGATCCCTAATAACAAATCGATCTTCGTGTTCAACGGGGCCTGGCATGATGCAATGCCAGAAGGGCACGAAGAGTGGCGCCGAGAGATGTCTAGGGATCCTGGGCTATTTGAGAAAGGGTACGGTGAGTACGACCCAGTCAAAGACACCTACACGTTCAAGGTTAATAGCCAGAACGCACTAGACTTGCTGGTGCTGAATACTGGAGACGTACCGAATCCTAGTGGCGTGACTCTCAGGACTTTCGGATGGAGAGCAGACGTGAGTGGAGTCCAAAGTACCTTGGGAGGAGCCTTGTCGCCCCCACAATGGAGCTTCGTGGCTAGAGGGCGTCGAGATGAATGTGCAGGGCTGGTCAGCTTGCCTAGCGGACGCCACTTCGAAGTTCTGACAGGGAGCAATGACGGGAAGATTAGACTTGAAAATGACTGGGATGATGCAGCAGATAACAGTGATGGGTATGGAAAGCCATTCGCAGTAAGGACTGGGTGCCTGTTGATGGGCGATCCAGGTGGGAACCCTGAGGATGGCGGCAAGACGTTCCACAGGCTGATCAGCTATGTGGAGGCAGAGAATAGCAGCTGGCAGGTTAGGGCTTATGCAGGAGACGAGGAGACGTGGCAGCAAAAATGGGATAGCCCTGCAATTTTCGTCAATACACGAGCTGCCAGTCTTAAGACTTATCAGGTAACTGGCAGCACTGACGTTCTAACTGCAGTGCCGGCATCGGTACATACCGATGAGGCGAAAGTGTCGGGGCGCGGGTTGACTTACATGATCTGGGCACTCAATGCGAAGGTAGTGAAGTTTAGGGGATTTGGCGGAAGCCTTGGACCTGGGCCAGCTCTACGTGGCTATTCGGCTAGGACGCCCGAGGAGCTGTAGGTGTATACTCGGTAGGGGGTTAGGGTTGAATGACTGGATATCGCGGGCTGGACCCACTAGCTGGCGGATTGGCAGTCCCACCTACGTGGAATCCGGGGTCAACTTCTGTGCCAGCTGTACGTTCTAGCGGGAGGTCAAATATGGCGGGTGGAATAGGCGGAGCACAAGGACAAAGTAATGCGCTCAGGGATGTTTCTAGACCTACAGGCGCTGCTAATTTCCAGGCGTTAGGGATTTCTGATGGCCGTCCGCCTATGGGGGGCGGGGCTGGTTATCAAGCTAGTAGTTTTACGCCCTCCCCATTGCCAGCCTTCCCTAGCTTCAACTTTCAGGCCCCCTCTGTTAGTCAGTCGGCCCCAGTCCAGATGAACACTAACGTAGCTCCACATCCTGAGCTGATGCAGACTTTGGGCAGTATTAGGGATTACAGGGGACAGATGGGAGCTGGCTCTGATGTCGACGCTATCAATGCGATGCAGCGGCAGCGGGATTATGCGAGTGGACAGGCTAAGGAGGCGAGTGCTAGTGCGGGGTCTAGGGGGTTTGCGCCCGGGACTGGCGTTAATGCTTTGATGCAAGAGCGGGCAAGGCGCGCGGGAACACAGGCAGCTGGGAATGTCAATGCAGCCAGTGTCAGTGATGCTAGGAACAAGCAGTTGAGTGCATTGGGGCTAGAGAGCGGGGCAGCAGGGAATGTGGCACAAAATCAGCTGGGGGCTGGGCAGCTAGCTGTTGGCCAGTACAGTGCACAGACCAGCGCCAATAATGCTGCAGCCCAACTTCAGGCTCTGCAGAACAAGCAACAGACCGACGTGATGATGAGCCTGATGAACATGTACACTGGAGCTTAAGATGGCAGATAACAGGGTCGGATATAGCGGCGGAAACATGAACGTGTCGACCAGCGCGCCTGGAATGCAGGTGGCCCCAGGGTCATTCGATCAGATTGGTGCCTTGCTAGCTCCCCTAATGGCCTACAAGCAGCAGAAGATGCAGATGGATTTGGCAGCCCAGCAACAGGCGATGGAGTTTGCTAGACAAGATCAGGCGCTTAGAGCGCAGCAACAGCAGCAGGCCACAGCAGATATGCGGAGCGCTAGGGTGGGTCGGCAGTCATCTGGCGAGCAGGCTATGGCACTAGGGCCACAGCAGTGGGGTGGCGGTGGAGGAGAAGACTTGGTGCCTGAGATGGCCAGCATCGGGAAGTATGGATACTTTGGACAGACCGGGGTGCCCAACATGGGAGCTAGTACGGCTGCAACAGGTAGGATGATCCCAAGGTCGCAGGCCGCTGGGCCAGGAGCCTCTAGCTTTGGTTATGCAGGAACACCATCAGCAGCAGGACTTCAGGCATCAACGCTAGGAGCTACTGGTGGGTACTTTAGTGCTCCTGGTTCTCAGGGGCAAAGCATGGCAGAGCGGAATCCGATCCGAGGTGAGGAGCCTGAGCAACCAGAGAAGCAGCAGAGTGGGAGGAGGTAAGCATGGCACTTGACCCTTATCAGGAGGCATATTATAGAGCCTATAAGCCTGAGGAGCCTGTGGTAGAGACTGTGGATCCTAGGCTGGCTATAGCAGCTAGAGAGCTACTACAGAGAGCACAGATGCCGCAGGAGATTAACCAGCTTTTGAACCCAACTACACCTCAAGACTTCTCTGGACTAGAGACTTCTGGTCGACGCCTTGGTGCCTTGGCAGCGCTTCCGTTTGTAGGCCCCATTGGTTCTACTGCTATTTTAGGGGGGCCCGGCAAAGCTGGGGCAACAATTGGAGCTGGTGCCAGGGCTTTTGGAGCTGGGATCGCTGGACTAGAGCAGCTAGGTGAGCAGGCGATCCAGGCAATGCAGGCTCCTATGACTGAAGCTGTGCGTGGGTATTATGGGGTTCCAAAGGTTTATCCACCAGCCCCACCTGCTACGGCTGGAGCGGTACCCAGCGCGACTACGTCTCCACGTCCTGTAGCACCTATCCCAGTGACAGCAGGAACACCAGGATTCGAGCAGATCCAGCAGGAGCTGGACAGAAAGCTGACTGAGAATCAGAGACAGGCTTCTCTGGATGACATCCAGTTCTCGGTTGGTAAAGGACAGCCAATGAAGAGTTATCTTAGGACTGGAGTTAGCCCTGAGGAACAGGCATTGATCGCTGCTGGTGGACTAGGACAGATCGAAGAGGCACCAGGATTTACGAAGAGTTTCCAGCCTAGTCCTGGTGGGGGCGGGGTATCAATGTTGACCCCAACTGCTGATCAGGCTGCTCAGCTCAGGCAGAAGGACTTGGTTCGAGATCTGACTACTAAGAAGCTGGAGCTTGAGATGGCTAGGGCCAGTATGACGCCTCAGCAGGTGGCCCAGTTGGCGCAGAAGCAAACTATGAGTCCAGTGGAGCAGGCTATTCAGGCCAAGGCGTTCCAGGATTATAGGGTGGCACAGAGAAAGGGAGCAGCACAGCTAGCACAACTTGAGTCCGTGAATCTGCCAGAGCAGCAAAAGGCCGATAAGCGCAGAGAGATCAGGGAACAGCTGCAAAATGAACTGGATAATGCACTGGCTCTAAGAAGAGGAACACCGAGCAAGGCTTTTGGCGACCAGAGCCTGATCCAGTAGGAATCTAGATGGCCAAGACCACTTACGACCAGATGATCGATGAGATTCTGGCCGGAGGCTACGTAGCACCCGAAGACCTGATGTCGGCCTTGGAAGACGAGGACCAGGATATTCCAGTGCCTCCATTGGATTTGACACCTGCTCAGGAACCGAGAAAGCGGGGGGTTCTGGAGAGAATTGGGGAGAAGTTGCGGCCAGTGCAGGCGGTGGTAAATGCACCTGGGGCGACAACAGGCAGGTTGGCGGGGGCCTTGATGCCCGAAGCCTATAACAGGGCTTGGGCAGAGAACTTACAGGCTCCAGATGAGACACAGACTGGCTGGGAGACGGTGGCCAAGGCCCCGGGGGCAGGGCAGACGGCAGCAGAGGCCCTATTCGGGGACACGACAGGCAGTCCTTGGAAGCAAACAGCTAAGGCTGCGACTGGGATTGTGGGGGACATTCTAACTGACCCTTTGACCTATGTGCCACCGCTAGCAGTTGGAAAGAGGCTGGCTGGAGTGGCTGGTGGGGCCAGGATGCTAGGAACAGCACTGAAGGGAGAACGGCTGCCACTGGAAATTGCTACAGCATTAGGCAGAGAAGGGCTAGCGACGGCTAAGCCATTAGAGCTGGCGGCCCGTGGTGCGTCACAGGTCCTAGCTAGTCCGCTAGCTGGTATTGCCTACACGCCTGAGATCTTGCGAGGGATAGGTGGGGGGTTGGGCAATGCATGGGAACAGGCTAAGCAGGGGGATATTTCGGGGGCGGCAGCAGGTGGGACTCAGAGCCTGTTGATGGCTGGGATCGCTGGCCTGATTGGGCATGGGATCTGGTCAGAGAGGCAGGGAGCACAGGTTTTGGCGGCTGCGGCCAGGGAGCGGGCTACAGGGAGAGTGACGCCGCCGGCTGGAGCACTAGTGACGCCTCCAACAGCTGCGCCCCCACCACCTCCAGCAGCTGCACCACGCAGTACCCCTGGAGGCATGATCCCAGAGCCGATCAGGCCGGAGGGGGAGGGCTGGGGACCGCCAACTAGACCTGATCTGGGGCCGCCGATCCCGCTGGAACCTCCACCTGGCTGGGTTCCACCGGCCGTTGAGGCGCTGGTGACACCTGAGGCTGCTCCAACTAGACCAGCAGTTCAGGAATTTGTCCCTAGTCCAGAGCCCACACCTGCTCCGCCACCGGCAATAGTTCCTGAGGGGACCGTTGCTGTGGAGGTGGCTCCAGGGCAGTTTAGGCAGGCTGAGGCGGCACCAGCCAGAGCTGCTGAATCGGTAGTTCTGCCCGAAGCCCTTGTGGCAGCTCCAGAAGCCCCAAGACGGGTTGAGGCTGCTCCGATGGCTGAGGAGCCAGGGCAGGTCGCTCCAGTTCTGCCTGAGGCCGCACAGGCCCCCCAAATAGACATCCCAGCGGCCATTCGAGATGCCCTGGCCACCAATCCTTGGCTGACCGCTGACCGCCTGGCCCGGACTCCTGCCATGAAGGCCCTGTTTCCTGGAAAGAGCCGGGAGAAGATCGCTGTTGAGATCCGGAAGGTCAGGTCACAAGCGGCATTGGAGCGTGCTGCCTCGATGGCTTCTCTGGAGGAAGCGCCAGTAGAGGCTCCGGCGGCTCCCGTTGCCCAACAGACTGCTCCCGAGATTATTGCTCAGCGGCTAGTCACTGAGAGACCAGATAGCTGGAAAGGAAGATGGCCACCTGATCCTAAGTCCTCAGCGGCTGTGAATATCCTAGCAGGCCACTTGATGACTGGAACCCATATGGGTAGACGAGAAGCTACCAGGTTGATCAGAACTGCGCTGGCTGCTGGCTATAAAGCACCACCAGCTGAAGAGGCTGCGGCAGCTGCTGCTAAGGAGCTAACACCTGTTCTGAAGGACGAGAAGGCGGCAGTAGCAGCTAAGCGCAAGCTGGACCGGGCCAAAGCTGCTCTTGAGAAGGGTCGTGAGCTGACTAAGGCCCAAGTCACTGAGGTGGAGCGCTTGGCGGCTAAGGATCCGGCCAAACTGACCGAAGCTGACCGGGCTAGGCTCGATGAGCTAGGCGGTGGGTTGGCGGGAGTTAAGGCAGAGGCTAGGGCTGTCGAAGCTAAGCAGGTACTGGAACCTGTCGAGGAAGCCGCTGTTACACCTGGACTAGTTAAGGTCGAGGAACTGCATGTTCCAGAAGACGTAAAGGAGCTTGGGGCATACACAGATCACGTCAGGAGCCTTGGTGATCTTGAGGGATCGGTTGAAGCAAGCCGCCTAGCTGATCATCCGGATGAACTTGGCAGGTTGGCAGACCAGCTTGAGGCTATGGGGATCCGTGGCTTCAACCAGGACGACAAGCGGTACAGAGGGATGCAGGGCAGACGCCTGCTTGCTCAGGACGCGATTAAGGCCCTGAAGCGGACCAATGTGACTGAGCTTAGAAAGCCGGTGAAAGAGCTGACTGCCCTAGTTGGCGGAGAGAAGTCTACTTTGGCTACCGAGATTACTGGGGCTGAGGCGGGGGCACAGGGATTGAGTCCTCAGAAGGCACCGACACCAGCTAAGGCTGAAGACCAGGTAGCTGTGGTCATCGAGCAGTTGAAGCAGGCACAGGAGACTAGGCTGAAGTTGCTAGGAAAGCAAGGAGCTGAACCAACTGAAGCTATGGTGATCAGTAGGGTAGGCGAGGGTGGATTGCCTAATCCTGTCGAGTGGCTGCGGAACAAGACCGGCAAGAATTTGATGGATCTGAAGCCAGAAGCCAGGAGGAAGGCTCAGGCTGACTGGCTGAAGGAGATGAAGGGAAGACTAGCTGCAGAGGGGGAGAAGAAGGGGCCAAAGTTACCACCTGCTACTGCTGACTTCCTCGGCCTCTCTCAAGCCTGGGAAGCAGTGAAGTTGGCCTTCAAGGGCACCAAGACAGCTGATGGGCGTACCGCTGATGAGGCCATGCAGGAGTCCCTAAAAATGCTGAAGAAGGCTGCTAGGGAAGTTCCACCTAAGCCTGCTTCAGCTGAGGTTCTGAAGGCGGCGACTGGGCAAATCAACCGGGGGATTGACGTTGAGAAGGCTGGACCGCAAGAGAAGCATGAGATGTTTGTTCGGCTATCCAAGCTGGATGACTTCGACGAGGAGGAGAAGCAGTTGTATGGGACCTTGGCACAGGCTTTGAATCCTGCGTTGAGCAGGTCAATCAGGCAGTCAACTTTGAGTCAGCAGGTCGACGCCCTACGATTGATCTCTGAACATGATGACGCTGAGCTGGCCAAGATGGGAGCGATGCCAAGTACCGTGGACGCGCTGCGAAGAGTTACTGCTGCTAGGATCAGAGATATCAACGGTGCAAAGACTGCGTTGCTCCAGGCAGGGATGGTAAGTGGCGAGAAGGAACGTACTGCTGCCATTGACATGGCGTCTGGCAAGCTACTAGACGCCACTGCGCGCTGGAACCTGGTTGCCCATTCCTTGGCCAACAAACGGACCAATGTGGCTAGGACCATGGCCATGCTCCGCCATGGCTATGAAGCTGCTGATGTAACTCTGAGCCAGCGCGGCCAGATTATGAGTAGGATGCGGGCGGCGGGAATGTCTAAGCCGGTTATAGAGAAGGCCATGGCGATATTGGCTAAGGGAGATGTAGAAAGCTTGCGGGAGTTTATTCGTAAGGCCACTGATCCGGATTGGCTGGACAAAGTCCTGTTCTGGTGGAAGGCTGGGCTCATTGGGCCTACTGCTCTCGTAGCCAACACGGTAGGCAATGTGACGCTAGCTGGCATTACTGATATAGCCAACATGGTAGTGGCACCCGGCATCGAGGGAATTCTGGCTAAGGCTCAAGGGCGCAAGCGGGAGCGGTTCTTTGGGGAGACTACTGCTAGGCTTGCTGGTTACAAGGCGGTCTGGGGCGGGCCAGATGGTGCGTTGACTGTGTTGGTCCGAGATGTCTTGGGCAGTCTGAACATAATAAACCCTAAGGTTATAGAGGCTCCGTTTGGTGGAGAGGGGCTAGCTGATATCCGGCAGCCTGCGATTGGGGGGAAAGCTGGCGAACGCATCGCCTGGTCTTTCAAGATTCTTAGTGCTTTCGACAACTTCAACAAGAAAATGCGTGCAGGCCAAGAGCTGTATGCACAGATTTACAGGCTACATAGATATTCAGGTGGGTCCCATGAGAAGGCCCTGGCCGGATTCGTGAAAGATGCGCAAGGTGCATTGGAAGTGCTGAAGGCTGGGCCGAAATCGGAGCAGTGGAAGCATTTGAAGGGGATCCTGGAGTCGGTCAAGCAGCATTATGACCGGGACACTCTGCAGGCTCCTTTGAAGGGGATCGCGCAGGCTGTTAACACTGGAGTCATGAATAATCGAGGCTGGCAGTTCCTGGTGCCCTTCACTAAGACTCCAGCCAACAGCATCATCGAGACGCTGATGATGACGCCGGTTGGGTTTGCGGCGGCTCTACGGAAGCTACACAAGGGAGAGCTGCGGGGTGGTGATCTGGCCGAGGAGCTTGCTAAGCCGGTGCTAGGATCGACGATTGCTATGGGGATCGGACTTATGGCTGCTGAGGGGTTGATTACGGGAGGCGGTGACCCTGATTGGCGGAAGCAACAGGCTTTGGAGGAGACAGGCTGGCAGCCTTATAGTGTGAAGATTGGGGACCAATATGTAAGCTATGCGAGGGTGCAGCCACTGGCTGGTGTGGTAGGCATGGTGGCCGACATGATTGAGGGGTACAACCAGGGTGAATTTAACACTCCTACCAAAGCTGCTGTGCGTGTGAGTGCTAGCATCGGGGAGAACATTACTAATCAGACATTTTTGAGCGGGCTACAGGGGTTCTTTACGGCGTGGTCTGATCCAGTTCGCTACGGGGAACGGTTGGCTAAGCAGTTGACTGGGTCAGTGGTGCCGAATGTGATTGCCAAGACTGCCCAAGTTTTCGACCCGGCTTTTAGAGAGACCAAGGGGAGTCTGACGGCTGCCTTGATGGCTAGGATTCCTGGGTTCTCGACGACACTGCCTGCTCAGCGCACACCAACTGGAGCTGAGCGGGAGCGCCCTGGGTCTGCATTAGAGCGGTTTGCCAGCCCATTCGCTCGTACTGAGGTCAAGGAGGGAGATAATTCGGATGTGGCCAGGGAGATGTACATGGTAGGCAAGGTTCCTGCCAAAGCTCCTCAGTTCATCACTGTGCCCCGCTATGGCAAGGTCACTCTAGCACCCGGAGAAGTAGAAGAATTCCAGCGTGCCCACGAACTAGCGACCAAGCGAATGGCTAGAATCATCAAGGATCCTACTTATCTGGCTCTCCCACTCAATGACGATGATGCGGCAGCCAAGGGACGAATTGGTAGCAAGACCCGCTATGATGTGATTGAGAATGTGTACAGGAAGTTTAGGCAAGAGGCCAGGCGGAAGCTAGTTAAGCGGGTTTATACGAGGGCACGTAGAGAGAAGGTGGCCTAGTGTACGCAGGGCAGCGGAGCGGTAGGCGGATCCGGTTGATTGGCCGGTCATGGAACGACGTGACCAGAGAGCTAGAGGACCGTCTGAATGCTGACCTAGATGCCAATGCTCCTGGTTCAGTGCCCTCTGGGGCCTTCACTGGGGCTCTACCACCGGTTGTGGAGAATAACACTGGGCTTGGTGGGGTGGTGGGTAATCCCTCGAATGGTTGGCTGCCTGGGGACTCTAATTATATTGTGAAGCGTTATGTCAGAGCCTATCAGGACGGCCTGGAGATCGGGACCAGGAATGCTTACAACTTTGCTGATGGCCTGGTGGTTACAGACGAAGGCGGGACTCTAGATCGGATCAAGGTGTCCGCTGCCAACCTGGGGGCCGCTGATTTGGGTGAGGTCACCGAGTTGTGTCGTGCCTCTTGGCATCTGGATGAGACAAGCGGTGTGCGCTACGACAGCATCGGCAAGAGCCACATGACGGACGACGGGATCGCTGGTGTTGTGGCTGGCCAGATCGGAAACGCCGCAGACTTCAACGGTACAGCCAAGCACCTGTTCACGGCCAACAACAGCGTACTCGACATCGGGGACCAAAGCATGACGCTGGCGGCCTGGTACAAACCGCACGCGCATCCTGTTGGTGACCAATACCGGATCGTGGGAACTGACAATGGCGGGGTTGGATTCTGGCTGTGGCACACCAACTTTCTGCCGAATGAAAACATCGCTCTGTACTGGCACGGGGTTGCAGTGGCGGCCGGCACCTTGTACCTCAACATCGAGCTTGACGTGTGGTATCTGATCGTGGCGTGGCGGGATAAGGACGCCGGTGAGATCGGGATCGCGGCGTACAGCCAGCGGGTGATTGACACGTTTGGGGACTTCTATAACGGGTACGTGTACACAGACGTAGACGCGACTGGGGCTGCGACCGGACAGCCGTTCGAGATCGGAGCGGCGGCGGGCAAGTACATCAACGGGTCGGTGGACGCGGTGCACTTTTTCCCCGGCGTCGTGCTCACGCGCGCCCAGCGGAATCTGCTGTGGAATGGTGGCCTGGGGCGGCAGCTTGCGATCCCGGCGTATGTTGAGGACGTAGAAGTTCTTACCAGACAAATGGCGCTGCTATGATCCTTGCAGGCTCGCTCGCTGACAGCCAGTTGCCAGCCGCGAAAGGCACGCTCTATGCGGTGCCAACGGCAACCGAGGCGTTCGGAATCGAGATCCACTTGACTGCCACGGGTGCGGCCGTGAGATCCGTCAACATCTACGTGAAGCGCTCCGGATCAAGTAGCCGCCGAGTGATACCCAAGGACCTCTTGATGAATCCGAATGACAACGCGGTCAAGACGATCCGGTCGTTGAGCGCTGGGGATCTGATTGAAGGAGATGCCACGGCTGCGACGGAAGTGGACTTCACGATCACTGGGGATCTCCGTACATGAGCCTGAAAGTCTACGATACGCGCGGCCGGCTTAAGATCGCCGCTCCGACCCAGGACATTCACGGGCGCTTCGGTGAAGTCTCTCAGGTCCGTGAACTGCTGACGGCTGAACCCTACCGTGTGGCCGGGGCGATCTTCGTTGGAACAACCATCGACAGCCTCTTCTGGACAGCGGCAGCAAGCGGGGCCGGGGCGGCAAATACTCAGGCAACCGGGCTGATCAGCAGCACATCTGGCACCGCCAACAGTGGCTATGCTCAGGTGCAGAGCGCAATGCTTGGGCGCTTCATGTTCGCCCATCCGCTCCTGCTAAGGCTGGCCGGGCGCATCACTGAGGCGGTTGTGGCGCTCAACACGCGCCGCTGGGGTGTGTTCACGACTACGGTCACTCCGACACCGACTGATGGATTCTACTTCGAGCAGAGCGCTGCTGGCGTGCTGTCTGTGGTATGCAGCAATGGAGGCACCCCTCAATCTGTGGCCTCGGGCAGTTTCAATGGTGAGGTGTCGGCCTACACGCTCAACACCAACGTTCACGCTTTCGAGATCCACTACTTTGTGATGCAGGTGCAGTTCTTCATCGACAACGTTCTGATCCACACGTTCACACCGACCACAGTGAACCTAACTGGTGATTACAATCTACCGATTTCCTGGAACTCAGTGAACGGTGGGGCCGGCATAACGTCTGGCGTATTCGAGTGCTGGGCCGCAATGACGAAGCGCATGGGTCGGGACACAACTCAGCCGTCCAGTGGCCGGCAGGTCGGAATCGGGACGCTGGTCCTAAAGCGTGGCCCAGGGTCGCTACACACGGTCAACTTGTCGGCGATCAGCAACAACGCGGTGGTCACGTTGTACGACAACATGGCGGCATCGGGGACCGTAATCTGGAGCAGCGGAGCGCTCGCAGCGAACAGCCTGCCGTTCGACATTGACCTGCACGACGTGCCTTTTTCAACTGGGTTGACAGTGGATATCACAGTAGCGGCAGCCACCGTGGTTGTCGTCTATGAGTAATCAAAGGGGGTATTAATGGCCGTTTTCAACAAGTACCAAGACTTCGTAGAGCAGCTGGGCAAGGGCGTACATCAGCTCCATGCTGCTGGGCACACGCTCAAGATCGCGCTCACGAACACTGCCCCCAATGCGGCAACCCATACCGTTCGGGCTGACATCACAGAACTGGCTAGCGGGAACGGCTACACACAGAACGCCGCCGGGCTTGACATCCAGAACGATTACACCGAGAGCGGCGGCACTGGCACACTGACTGGCACAGACGTGGTGATTACGGCATCCGGTGGGACCGTTGGGCCTTTCCGATATGTGGTGCTCTTCAATGATACGCCAGCCGCGCCGGTAGACCCAGTGGTCGGCTGGTGGGATTACGGCTCTTCAATCACACGCCAAGATACTGAGACTTTCACCACAGACTTTGGTGTCTCGGTTACGACGTTCGCATGAGGTCTACCATGAACATCCTCAGCAGCCGATGGACGCACAGCGGGCGCTTGGAACGGTGGCTCGGGGCTGAGAAGGTCGAACAACTCAGCAAGGCCGTCGCATCGTGGTACGGGCCTCCAATCGCGGTGGCCGGGGTGCCTGGCTCCGTGTGGGCTTGCAAGGGCGGTGACTTCAAGGGGCCTATCGCTGCTGGGCAACACGGACACGCGCTCGATTTCGTGGAGCAGCGGATCAAGCGCATCGCGCGGGGGTTCACGCAACGCCAGCGCGCCGCCTGCCATGCCGGGTTCGCCTCACTCTCCGACCTGATCGCCGAGGCCACGGCGGGGAAGAGCCGATACTACGCCTTCAACAAGGTGGGGAGCACGGGCGTCGTCCAAGTCACGAACTCGCTTTGGAGACTCGGGCCTCAGCCCCCGGCAGGTTCGGCTCCTGCGGCGGCGGCAGGCGGGACCGCGTTCACGGACGCGAGCACCGGGGCCTTTCTGAAGGGATTTGTGGAAGAGGGTCCATTGAGCTTGCAACGAGCCCATACACCAGGTTACGCTGAGCTTAAGGCACTAAGGCCAACTGACCTAGGCTGGG
>Ga0214473_10000349_pt1 | contig 64864 bp, 58 predicted proteins | sample RVTome_7_FD_203509 | JGI IMG/M metagenome (GOLD analysis project Ga0214473, IMG submission 203509) | Soil microbial communities from uranium-contaminated site in the Upper Colorado River Basin, Wyoming, United States - RVT98D197 | ecosystem: Environmental > Terrestrial > Soil > Contaminated >...
AGGGTGTGAGGGATTCTCTCCTGGGCTTTTAATTCGAGGAGCACCTCATCGAGGGCCATATTTTCAGCCGCTGAGCGAGCACCGGTATCTAAAAGTCGCCAGGTTTCCATTGGATATATTTTATAACTCAATTCTGAAGGGGCTTCAACGAAAATGGTAAACCCTGTTAGAAATTTCGGCGGGACATTATTCAAGGAGGTGAATCCCTTCCATCTTCACTTTTTCTTCTTTTAGAAGGGAATGAATGGCTTCCATTTCTTCCCATGGTATGCGAAGGCAGACCCCACAATCGGAACTGAGATGTCGGGGAACAGGGATGAGCCTTACGGAGAGTCCTTTCTCCTTGCTCTTTTTTTCTGCCCGAAGGGCAAAGTAGGTGGAGGGGAAGAGAATGACACCGTAAACCATAGTCAACAGTCAACCCTTTTGATGTAATAGATGACGAACCGCCACAATAGACTGTTTAACCTCCCCATCGCTGGTAAAGTAGCTGAGGCTGAATCGAACGGTTCCCTTCGGAAAGGTTCCGATGGTCCTGTGAGCGGAGGGTGCGCAGTGGAGTCCGGGCCTGCAGAGGATCCCAAACTCCTCTTCCAGCAGAGATGCAACCTCCGATGGAGAAAGGTGTTCAATATTAAAGGAGAGGGTTGCGATTCGGTCTTTCACCTCTCCGGGACCGTAAAGAGTGATTTGAGGAATATCTTTAAAACCTTCGATCAATTTTTCGATCAAATGGCTTTCGTTTCGGCGAATAGGTTCAACCCCTCGTTTCAGAACAAACCGGACGCCGGCAAGAAGTCCGGCGATGCCAACAGCATTGGGCGTTCCGCTCTCAAAACGGTCCGGTAAGAAATCGGGCTGTTCCTCAAATTCGGACCGGCTTCCTGTCCCACCCTGTTTGAGAGGAATCATCTCCTTCTCATGGATGCGCTCTCCAATGACCAGCCCTCCTGTCCCTTGCGGTCCGTAGAGACTTTTATGCCCGGTAAAGGCCAAAAGGTCGATCCCATCGCTTTCCATATCGATGGGATAGGCTCCGGCGGTCTGGGCGGCATCAACCAGAAATAAAAGATCGTGCTCTCTTGCCATCCGCCCAGCTTCTCTGACAGGGAGCAATGTGCCCGTCACATTGGAGGCATGGTTGAGGACAATCATTCTCGTTCGGGATTGAATCTTCTTTTCGATATCCCGTAAATCCAGTTCCCCTTTCGGAGAACAGGGAACGACACTCAATTCGACCCCTTTCTTCTCCAGGTCCCTGAGTGGCCTCATCACTGAATTGTGTTCCATACTGCTTGTGATGACATGATCACCGGGCCGCAGTAAACCCTTTAAGGCCAAGTTGATCGATTCGGTAGCATTTTGCGTGAAGACGATCCTGGAAGGGTCTTTTACATTAAAGAGCGTAGAGAGGGTTTCCCGAGTCTCATATATGATTCTTGCCGCTTCGATGGAGAGGAGGTGGCCGGATCGGCCCGGATTGGCTCCGATCTCCTCCATGAATCTGACCATCGCCTCTTTCACCTCAGGAGGCTTTGGCCACGAGGTGGCGGCATTATCAAGGTAGATCATCTTTTTTAAGTCTTTTCGAGAAGGAGTCGGATATCCCCGCCTTCCTGCTTCGTTTCGATTTTCCATCCGGACTGTTGAGCAAGGCGGGTGATATTTTCCTTTGCCGTCTCCGTATCAACGAGAACTTCAAAGACTCCTCTGCCCAGCTCTTTCATCTTCCTATCAGCCACGATAACGGGCTGAGGGCAGGACAGCCCTCTTGCATCAATCTTTTCTGACATATCTCTTCTCCTCATTAAGATATTATTTCCCTCATTGTAAATCCCACTACGATACAGAAGATTAAACCTACGATCACACTCGCCGGGCCATAGGCTCCAGGGCCTGCAGGCGAGGAGGCCATTGAAAAGTTATGGGCAAACCCTGCTCCCACGATCATCCCCGTTGCAAAGATGGCGGCATCCCCGTCTCCTTCGCCCGAAAGGAAGAGCTGTCTTCCGGGACACCCCCCTGCCAATGCGAAGGCCAATCCGGCCAGGACCATTCCCAAGAAATTCCAGAGGTGGTTGGCATGGGCAATGGGTTGATCCGAAAAGCCTGCTTTAAACTGACCCAAAATGAGATTCATGATGAAGGCCGCAATCACGATCCCTATGATGCCGCTTAGAAGGTGGGTGTTTCGGATCAGGATGACATCCCGTATGGCTCCCATCGTGCATAGTCTTGTTCGCTGAGCCAGGAACCCCACACAAAGGGCAATGATAAGGGAGACGACAATGGGGGCATGTTGCGAGCCAGGGCCCTTCTGACTGAAGAAGATAGGGCCTGTGGGAGTTCCTTCTGGAGTCCTTCCGAACTGGGGGGCAAAGAGAAGAAAAAGAAGGAGAACGATCATGACGATGGGGAAGACGAGCCCTGAAAAGCTACCGGTCTTCGTGGATCGGCCAAGCATATAGCCTGACTTGAGGAAGAGGACTCCGATCCAGATTCCAAAAGCGAGACCCGCTAATCCGACAATGGCATTCCAATCCCCTCCGGCCAGCCGGAGCAAGGCCCTCCAGGGACATCCGAGAAAAACAAGCGCTCCAATCATTGCAAATAAACCAAGAAAAAAACGGATGATAGGGGATGAGCCTCCCCTTGGCTTGAACTCTCTGAAGAGGATTGCCGCAATCAATGCGCCCAGAACAAAACCGATGATCTCCGGCCGGATATACTGCACCACCGCAGCCCGATGCAGTCCCAATGCCCCTGCAATATCTCTCTCCATGCAGGCGACACAGATGCCCATGTTTTTGGGATTTCCCCAATGCTGGAGAAGCGGAGCAAAGACTCCCACAAATAGACCTGCTGAGATGATTCCCCATCGGGAGCCGAGGAACTGAACCGTTTTTGCCATTTTTCATCCTCCTTTTATCGTTATACCTTTCAGATTTGAAATAAGCCCGATTTTATTTGAATATTTCGGCATGTCAAATCGAATATTTCGATAGAAAAGCCGATTGGTATTGAAAAAACCGATAGAAAGAATGGGGGTAAATATGATGGTCTCGTAAAAAGTCTGAAAAGGCGATTTTCTGTCATTCCTGCGCAAGCAGGAATCCAGTATTTTCATATAGTTAGAATTCTCTGGATTCCCGTTTTCACGAGAATGACGACTTTTTACGAGTCCATCAAGTATGGATTGAAAAAAAAGCAGGGTTCAATTAAAATAGGGTTAACTTTTGAAACGGGGAGGCCATATGGAAGAAAAAATGGATGCAGAAGCGATTTCGGAGAAAGCCAAAGGTTATTTTGGTCAGGGGTTTAACTGATCGGAGTCAGTCTCCTTGAGTTTCAAGGAGTATTTTGGGATTGAGGGTTCTATCATTCCGAAATTGGCCACTGGCTTTGGGGGAGGTGTCGGTCGGAAAGGGTCGCTCTGCGGAGCCTTCACCGCGTCGATCATGGCCATTGGAATGAAGATGGGAAGGACGGATCCAAAAGATCGGGAAGGGCTATTGAAGGTTTATGACAAGTGCCAGCAGTTCTGGGAGCAATTTGAAAAGGAGTTCGGAAGCAGAGACTGTTATGGCTTAATAGGGTTACATCTGGATGATCCCGAAGAAAGCAAAAAGTGGCTGACTACTGGAGGCAGAGAAAAGTGTACGGGAATTGTCGAAAAGACCGCCCAGATCCTCTGCGAGTTTTTAAATAAGAGTTAACCCAGATGTTGCAATATCGAACCCGGACGAAGATACTTCCAAACCCTTGCAATTGCGGATTTTTCGAAAATTAAGGGTTATAAAGGATCTCACTTTAGGTGAAGTCCCGGTTTCGCATTGAAACGCATGTAGGCAACTCCCAAAGGTGCCGCTGCAAGGCTTTTACAGTACCTCCGCCCGGTTTCGATATTGTTTTTTTTGCAACTGGCGGGTTAATGGAAGGAGTAAACCATGGATCGGATTTTCAGCGGGATTCAGCCCTCGGGTGAAATTCATATCGGGAATTATGTGGGGGCCATTCGCAACTGGGTTAAATTGACAGACCGGTATAACTGCATCTATTGCGTGGTGGACTATCATGCCATTACCATTGAATATGATGCGGAGTTGATGCAAAAGAGGATTCTGGAAACTGCCACGATTCTTGTTGGCTGTGGATTGACTCCGGATAAATGCATTGTTTTTGTCCAATCCCATGTGCCCGAACATACCGAACTGGCCTGGGTCTTTAACAGCATCACCCCTATTGGGGAGTTGGAGAGGATGTCCCAGTTCAAAGAGAAGTCGAAACAGCACCGGCAGAATATCAATATGGGACTTCTGGGTTATCCTGTGCTTCAGGCAGCCGACATTCTTATCTATAAAGCAGGTTATGTTCCAGTCGGAGAGGACCAGACCCAGCATGTGGAACTCTCGAGGGAGATCGCCCGAAAATTCAATGGACGCTATGGGGAAACCTTTCCCGAGCCCCAGGTCCTTCTTTCGACTGCCCCTCGGATTCTGGGAACGGATGGAAATGCGAAGATGTCCAAGTCGATGAATAATGCCATCGGACTTCTTGAGCCTCCGGAGGTTATCCGGGAGAAGTTAAGGACCGCAGCCACCTGTCCGCATCGGGAGCGGAGGAGCGATCCCGGACATCCGGAGCACTGCAATATCTTTACGATGCATCAGGCCTTTTCGAAATCGGATCAAATTGATAATGTCGAACAGGGCTGCCGGACAGCAGGGATAGGTTGCATCGAATGTAAAAAGATTCTCTATAAAAATATGGTTGAGGAGTTGGGTTCCATTCAGGCTCGTGTTAAAGAGATTAACGCCAAACCGGAATATATTGTCGATGTGTTAAAATCGGGAGCCTCTCGCTGCAAAGCCATTGCCACAGAAGTGATGGATGAGGTGAGAATAAAAATCGGCGTTAAATCGGAGTGGCTGTAAGGATTTGTAACTCTTTTTACTTCGCCACATCGCACCACTCCCTCGCATTTTGGAACATTTGAATCCACGGAGATGCCTTGAGCTCATCCTTAAGATCACCCGGCATCCATGCCCATTGCCATTTCAGAAACGCTCGCTCCGGATGAGGCATCATGGTCAGATGTCGTCCGTCAGGCGTACAGAGTCCTGTTATCCCGAAAGGAGACCCGTTCGGATTAAAAGGATAGCTTTCGGAAATCTTTTCATCCTGCCGGCCCCCATCATCCACGAAGGCGACCGGGACAAGTTTTTTATTGATGACCTCGTCCATCAGCGCTGGGTCGGGAAAGTGAAGCCTTCCTTCGCCATGAGCCACCCAAATTCCGAGTATTGAATCGATCATACCTTTGAACATGATCGCCGGACTTTCTAAAATCTTAACGGTCGCCCAGCGTGATTCAAAACGCCCGGACACATTTTGAACGAACCGTGGTTGTTTATTATCAGAAATTCCTAACCAGGGCACCCAGCCAAGAAGCGCGAAGAGCTGGCACCCATTGCACACCCCTAAGGAAAATGTATCGGGACGATGGTAAAAATCGTCAAACATTTTACTTAGCCTTTCATTAAACCGGATAGCTGCCGCCCACCCTTTGGCGCTTTCCGGGACATCGGCATAAGAGAATCCTCCAACCGCAACGAGCCCTCTGAAACGCTCCAACGTCATTCGCCCGCGGATCAGATCGGTCATCGTGATATCCCACGGTCTGAACCCTGCCTGATAGAAAGCGGATGTCATCTCCCGATCACCATTGCTTCCTTCTTCCCGGAGAATGGCGACCTCCGGTCTGTCTTCAACCTCGAGAAGATGCGCCGGTGTCGGTTCGGGTTTAAAAGGAATGACATAGCTTGGGCCTTTGCGATCGAAGATATTTTTTCTCTCTTCATCGGCACATTTGGAATTGATCTGAAGGCGCTCGATTTGATATGACGTTTCCTCCCACCCTTCCCGAAGGACACACAGATCAGATTCAAGAACCTTCTGCGAATTAAAGGTTACAAGAATTTTCTTCTCCTCCGTCGTTTCTCCGATCATGTTTGAGTTTAGATGAAAAGAATCAAGGATCTCCAGGACCTTCCAAACATCACTTACATGACACTCGATGACCGCTCCCAACTCTTCAGAAAAGAGTCTTTCCAGGGGACTCCATGGACCGTCCATTCGGATGCTCAACCCGCAGTTTCCTGCAAAGGCCATTTCGAGAAACGTCGTGATGATGCCCCCATCGCTGATGTCGTGTCCTGCGAGAATTAAATTTTCTGACATTAATTTTTGGATTGCATGGAAGGCGCGTTGAAGCATGTCGGGATCATCCACGTCAGGAGATTCGTTTCCGATCTGTCCATAAACCTGCGCTAAAGCAGAACCCCCAAGCCGGGCCTTCTGTTTAGCAATTTCAATGAAGATGAGCTGGCTGTGCCCCGGTTTTTTGATATCCGGAGTGACCACCTTCGTGATATCGGGCATCGTCGCGTAAGCGGAGATCACAAGCTCACGGGGGGATTTCACGATTTCATCTCCCACCCGAGTCGCCATGGAAAGACTATCTTTTCCGCCATCCACCGCAATCCCCAACTGGATCATCAGATCCCGCATGGCGCACACTGCATCGTAAAGGGCCGCCCCTTCACCGGGAAGTTTGGGCGCCCACATCCAATTGGCCGAACACTTTATATCCTGCAAGCGACTGATTTGCGCCCACACGATATTGGTCAGCGCCTCTCCAACGGCCATCCGGGCCCCTGCCTTTGGGTTGACCAGCATTTTTATCGGCTGCTCGCCAATCGAAGTGGCTGCTCCTGTTAATCCGAAATGGCTCTGGGCGATCACCGCCACATCACCAACCGTTAATTGAAGCGGGCCACAACATTGTTGTCTCGCAATCAATCCGGTCACACTTCGGTCCACCTTACTGGTTAGAAATCTCTTTGAACCGACGGCCAGGTTTCGAAGGACACGAGACAAAGCCTCTTCCACCGATAAATCCTCCGGCCATTCAAGAGGTTTCAGTGAATAGTCTATCCTCTCATCCTTGAACGTTTTCTGTGGCATATTGCCCAGAACCTTTGCGAGATTGAGATTGACAGGCGTTGAATCATCTTTCTCGTCATGCACAATGAAGCGGCCCTCTCCGGTCACTTCTCCGAGGATTTCGCAATTTACTTTTTCCCTATCGCAGATAGATTTGAATTCTTCAATTCTCTCGGAGGATATCAAGAAACCGCATCGCTCTTGATATTCGGCAACCCAGATTTTGAGCACGGATAAGGTTGGATCGCCAAGTTTGATGCGCCTCAATTCGATTTTGCCTCCGGCTTTCTCGACCAGCTCCTTAAGGACATTGGCGGGCCCGCCCGCTCCCTGGTCATGGATGCTGACAATAGGGTTGTTTTCTCCCATTTCAATGCAAGCCCGGATGACGCGGTTCATCTTTTGTTCCATCTCTGCATCGCCGCGCTGGACAGCATTAAAATCAAGCTCTTCAACATTTTCGCCCTGAAGTTTACTGGAGGCCGACCCTCCGCTAACCCCGATCCCATAAGCGGGGCCGCCGACTTGAACAATCAGCATTCCTCTTTGAGCTTCGTCCTTTTCAACATGCCTGGCATCGATCTGTCCGATGCCGCCCGTAAACATTATTTTTTTAATCCATCCCCAGCGTTCACCGCTGGGAAGCGTTTGGTCGAAAGACCGCGTAAAACCAAGCACCAGCGGCTCCCCAAATTTATTCCCGTAATCGCTGGCACCATCACTTGCTTTGATTTCAACTGCTAACGAAGAGGCCAGGTTCGATGGATAGGGGAAAGATTTAATTTCCCATGGCAGGTCATACCCAGGGATGAGCAGATTTCCGACACAGTATCCCGCTGTTCCGGCAACCACCAGGCCTCCTTTTCCCGTTGCCTGGACATCGCGAATCCTTCCGCCCGTGCCTGTTTCAGCGCCGGGGAAAGGAGCCACCCCGGTCGGAAAATTGTGCGTCTCCGCGGTAAAAATGATATGGTACTGCAGTTTCTGCCTCTTGAAAGGCGCTGGTTTTCCGGGTTGTTCGGGGACAATCGTCCAGCAGTTATATCCTTTGATCCCGCTCGAATTGTCCTTGAACGCGATGAGACTGTTTGATGGATTCGCTTTTAAAATCGATTTCACGATATCCATCAGCGTTTCCGGCATCGCCACACCGTTGATCACCTGTTTCCCTTTGAAATAGCCGTGCCGCGAGTGCTCGCTGTTGGCGTTATCCAGATCCCTGATTTCAACAATCGTAGGATTTCTTCCCTCTTCTTTGACAAAGTAATCATAGTAGAGATTTCTGTCCCATTCATCCATCGCCAGCCCAGGTATTTCAAGAAGAGCGTCCGGGCCTTTTTCCAACATCGGAATCTCAAAAACAGGTTCTGGCAGAAATCCGGTTTCGAAGGTCTGCAAGGGTTGATCATACAAGCATTCAGTCATTCGATCGTGATGTTCTTGAATAAAGCGTTCCTGATCGACGTCAGCCGGAAGGTGATATCGCCGGGAACGTTCGATGCGAACGACCTTCACCAGCCCGCAGGTCTGACAGATGGCGACGATATTGGTTGAATAGGCTGTTGCAAAATTCATACGTGGACCGAGTTCCACCGCATCGCGTCCTGCAGGATGGGGTGGTTTCGTAGATATACTTTCCGATACAAAGCCGTCGGCTAAGATCTGCCTTAAAATAGAAAGTTCGTCGGCATTCAACGGTGCGGAAGTTGCCACGTTGAAGCAGTATTCGAATGTCTCATCTCTGCGCAAGAAAAAATGGTACATCCCTCTCATCCTTTCTTAGTAATGTTTCATGACCGCTACGTCACCCTCAAACAATGAAAATCCCCCTAAGTCCCCCTTTTTCAAAGGGGGATAATTACACCTCCCTTTGGCAAAGGGAGGCGGGGAGGGATTTAAAGAAGCTATTTTCTAGGCAATTTGCTAATGAAGTCATCTTTCCCAGGCCACCTAGTAAAAAAGTCTTTTAGGCACACCGCTTTTGTAAAAGACCTGTCCATTACTAAGGTAAATATGCTGATGGACGACCAAATTTAAAATATGACTTTGCCAGGCGCGTTCTTTTTCGTTGACTCTTTTAGCCAGTGTCACGGCATCATCATCAGGCCTAATCAGTACGGGCATCTGGAAGATAACGGGGCCATGGTCAAAAGCAATGTCGTCAACAAAATGCATCGTCACAGCGCTCTGGGTTATTTCGCCCCGATGATAAGCGGCCATGACGGCTTCGTGTACATAATGCCCGTACAATCCTGGCCCACCAAACCGTGGCAGGGGTCCCGGGTGAATATTGACTGTTTTGGCAGGATCGAGTCCTCTGACAAACTTTAACCACCCCGAGCACATGACATAGTCAGCCCGATATCGTTCGACGAATGTTCGGTAACCTTTGGCCTCAAAGGGGCCAGGCCAATACTCAAAAGGGATATGAAGTGTGTCCGCTCTTCTATGAACGCCTCCATCTGGGTGGTTAGAAATGACTCCGACGATTTGAGCGTTAAGGACCGGCGGATTCGTTCGGGAAAATTCGACCAATTCCTGAAAACCAGAGCCTCCACCCTTCGCATCGCCACTCGCAAAAACTAAAACCCTGATCCTCCCGTCGTTTGACTCCATCTTCATCTCCTCCGATGGTTGATCAACTATCTCTATATGCAGATTAAATCATTTGGGGAAAAAGTCAACCCTTTGAGTTAGTCGTATAGTCGGTTAGTCAATTGATGATAAGACTATTGGGCTATGAGACTATATGACTCTTATAAGGAGTATGGCTTGTCTAAGAGCCATCGGCTTGATCGAGTATGTTTTGTAAAGTGACTTGGGGATGGTGATAACGCTGGTATTTGACGGTTTTCTTGCCATACTGGATGGCTTCTTGCGGGCACCACTGGATACAGGCCAGACATTGTTCGCATCGGTGAAGCCATGAGGGTTTTTCATTTTTCATCTCGATATTTCCAGCAGGACAAACTTTAAAGCAGATTTCACAGCCATTGCATTTATCGTCGACCCAGAATTTCTTGTCCATTTTTGGAACATGCCGAAAGGACATCTTATAAAACCAGGAGAATGGGATATTCTGCCATAGAGGTCCTCTGTCCACCTTTTTTCGCTCACCCGTCAGGACAGCATGGGCAATCGCTTTCACCTTATCCTGTGCATTTCTGAAAAGGTGCTGTTGAGTTTCAACCGGTCCAGGCCCTCCCCATGGGATGTAATTGGAAGGCAGGACAATGGAATAACCTAAAGAGAGCGATAATTTTCTGGTTGCCATTAATTTTTGCAACTGCAGGAGTGTGGCCGCCGGTTGCCCGGCATTGACGGCGACGGCGAAAAAGTAAGTCTCGGGCTTCATCTGAAGATGGTTGATAAACCGGATGACACGAGCAGGCAACCCCCAGATGTGGACAGGGAAGATGATGCCCACCCGATCTGCCTCCACTCCGAAATCTCCTGACAAGTAAGGCATAAATTCAAGGGTGGCTTCTTTTAATTTCTCCGCCAGTTGCCGTACAATCCATAGTGAATTGCCCGTTCCAGTATAAACATATAACTCTGTCTTCATGTAGAGGGCTCCATTCCAAACCGGGAAAATAAACCTATCCCCTTATCGGACAAAATTCGAACATATTTTCAAGGGTTTTTATAGCAAACTAGAACATAGAAAACCAGAATAAATTTGGGCTTATCGTGGAAGTGAGCGGGTAAAATACTCTCAAAAATGGGTATACTTCTTGTAACTCCCCCCTTTGCCCGCTGCGCCAGCGCATGCGCGGCGAGTCAAAAGGGGGAAATCCTTTTCCCTCCCTTTGGTCTCCGACCCAGAGCGCCTGCCTGCCGGTAGGCGGGGTCTTTGACCCGGAGGGCAAAGGGAGGTGGGGAGGGATTTTAAAAGTTTTTTCAAACAGCTAAATTGTCACTTTTGTCCTCATTATTGACACGGAGAAACCACCGTGGATACTAACTCGATATCGATACAAAAGATGTTGACAGTCAGACCATCATACCCTAAAATGATATTGGAAAAGGAGGTGTAGAAGGTGAGAAATACTATCGATCTTCGTGACTTACCAGAAGAGGAGACTAAACTCGTTCAGGAATTTGTTGAATTTCTGAGGGAAAAAGCAAAGGCGAGAGAAAAAAAAGACCACAAAAGCGAGGGAACCGTCTTTGCCACCTGGCCATTGGGCGTGAAGAGAAAACTAACGAGAAGGGAAATCTATGACTACCTCTGAGACAAGCCTCCTGGATACTAATGTCCTCGTCTATGCGGCGGATGAGACGTCACCTTTCCATCCAGCGGCCAAGGCGATTAGGGAAAAAGGTCTAAGGGGAGAAATTTCTCTCTGCATTTGCCCTCAGGTTTTAACTGAATTCTTTGCTATTGTGACTGATTCCAAAAGAGTCAGTAACCCAAGAACGCAAGAAGAAGCCCAGATTGAGATTGTAAAATATACCCATTCGGAAAACTTTTTGAAGATATACCCCTCATACCCCTCACAGAGCAAGGCAGTACCTGACCCCCTCCTTTCGGAATCCGCTGAAGCAGAGGGGAAAAAGTGTCAATTTTCAACTACGTCCCCGACCCTGCACCTCGATGGAATGAGTAAACCTGAGATCATTAAGATCCATTGGGGACGACGGAGAGCCTCACCTTCTTGCTCTACAAAGATGGCTTCTCCATTTCGTACGAGGTGAATTTCCTGATCCTCACAGATAAGCATTAACTTATGGCTGCCAGAACTCTATTCAGTTTGCAAAGAGCCATCATTCATCGTGGATAAATAGACTCGCGGGACCAACCCACTGCTTCATTGAATCTCCATAGCTATCGGCCCGCGGCTTCGCTCATCTTAATTGTATCCGGAATTGCGCTGCGCTCCACTCCGGATACAATCTTAACCGATATTGAGCCCTGCCCACTATTTCAGAGGCGCCCTTCCCAACGATTGACCTCGATGATTCGGAGTCTCAGATTTTATCCCCTGATTCCTTCTGTGCACACCTTTATTACCCGATGGATTCCTATGTGAGCTGATCGGTTAATGGATCTTTGGTGGATAAGGGGTTGGTTTGTCTGCAGGAGGGGGTAAAAAAACCCATTTTTATCGACTGGTGAGCATGGATATCCTGTCTTGGGTCATCCTAATCCCACTTCGAAATCTCTTTGTCCTGGTTTCCCCAGATTGTCTTGAGAAAGCACCCCATATCTTTCGATTTTTTCTTCTTGACATACAACTCCCCTTTTTTTATATTTAACCTATTCCAAAGCAAGTTCTTATCAATTATCAATCGAATACGCGATTGGCTTTCCTACTGGCATGAGGAGAAGACCATGGTTGGAATTACAAGTAGCAAGAGCTGGAATCCCCGGATCAGGGCCCTGTTCAACTGGAACCGAATTAGGATCGAGCTCCAGCAGGAATGCAGGGTTATTCTGGCGCTTGGCCTCGTTTTGGCTACCGGGACAATGCAAGGCATCGGTATTCTGGTCATTCTCTCTTTACTTGAGGCGGTCTGGCACATGTTGCCCAACATTTTCGTCCCGCATATTCAGACAGAGGTTCGGATCACCATAATTGGAGTTACGTGTATTGGGGTCCTCGTTTTGGCGGTTGTTCTCGTTGTCTTTTCGGTTCTTCGAGGCCCGGACTCCCTGTCGCCTTCCGGCCGATTTGACTTGGTGCCACTTATGCTCATCCATTCCCTGGCGGCAGCCCTCAAGATCGTCGCTCTCTCCTACGCTGCCGTGGCCGGCTCACTGGCAATCGGACTACTAGCTAAGCTCACCAATCCAGGTGACCTGATCCAGATGGGCCTCGCCATCCTTTCCACTTGCCTCCTCGAATGGAAAGGGTTGTATGTCATCTTCTTAGCCTCCCTTTCGTCGCAGGTCATCACTCTCATCAGAGTGCCGCGAGAGCTACCAGACATAACCCGAGCTGACCCGCGGAAACAGACGCGTTCACCCTTCCTGCAGCCCATTGACTTTTCACTGTACATTCCGGCCGCTTCGCATCTCTCCCACTACACCAACCCCAAGGGCCGCGATCTTGGCATAGGGGGCACTGGAATCACGGTAACATATCACGAGCCCGCTTGGACTCCGGGTTTGCTTGCTATACTTCGGATGGATTCGAAGAAGGTGCACCTTAGCCGTCTTACCAAGGACGTCCGCGATCGACTGCTAACCGTGAGAGGAACTCTGCGGCACGACACAGAAGGGGTGCTGCAAAGGAATTGCCTCTGCGGTTTCGAACATACGGCATCTCGTGTCCAGATCAAGATTGATCGCGAACGAATCCAGGTTCTTCAGAAGGAGGGTTTGCTCGATCTCAACTAAGCGCATAGTCCTCATCCTCCTTCATGTATGCATCGTCATCATAGTGACGGGCGTTTTCCTCCTGGCTGGCGCGATTCTCTTGTCGAGCCTCTTGCCACCCCTCGCCACCGCGAGCTCCTCCGCTTTGATAGTAGTCGCCATAGCTCTCACTGGCCCCTGCTTGCTGGGCGCAATAGCTGCTGTGGGTGTGTTTATCCGTCGGATCAGGCCAATCTACAGCTACCAACCCTCGAGGGTATTAGTTGTGATGCCTAAGTGGATCGGCGACATAATCATGGCAACTGGCTTCCTCAGGGCTATGCGCGAGCTCCTCGATGGGATGGGAAGGGGGCGAGTAGTGCTCGATCTTCTCATGAGGGAGGGCACAAAGGATCTGCTGATGTTAGATCAGAAGAGACCGTTCGACGAGGTTGTAGAGTATGCCTGGGAGCTCGATACCTTTCAGGGGGTTAGGGAGACATTTCTTGATCGATTCTTCGAGTCTGTCCGGACAGCGGGCCGCATCCGGGCAAGAAACTACGATATGGCCATCCTCTTGACTCATACCATGCGGCATGCTCTGATGACCCTTGCTGCCGGCATACCAAGAAGGTTCGGCTATGGCTTTCCCGAACAGAAATACTTCCTATCGGATCCGCTTCCTCCGCCTAATCGTGCACGGGGGCATGAGACAAGGACGGTTCGGTCCCTCTACTACCTAGGTCTAGCCCAGTATTTGGGCTACTGGAGAGGTGATGAGCCGCCCTATCTTGGAGCTGACCCAGGTGCAGAGGAGCTGGTGGGAAAACTTCTTAAGGAGAAGGGTATCCTGTACAATGATCCGTATTACGTGTCTATTGCTCCGGGGGCGAGTTCCGCCGAGAAGACATGGCCGATCGAGAGGTTTGGAGAGCTAGTGCTTCGACTGAAGAGGGATGCCGGCTTCACGACCCCATTCTTGTTCACGTTTGGGCCGGGCGAGGAGAAGCTGAAGATTGCGCTGCGGGGGCTTTTCGAGAACGAAGGCGAAACCTTCTACTACTTTACGCACAATGAACTTACCCTTTCCATGTTGGCAGCTCTTATGAGAAAGGCGCTCTTGGTCGTATGCAACGACAGCGCCCCACTGCATTTGGCGCGAGTGACGGGAACATGGTCGTTAGCCTTATGCGGCCCTACAAATCCGCTATACCATGCCTATTGGGCCGAAGGACCGTACAGGCTACTTTACCCAAAGGACGGCGTTAAGTGTGACGGAGCTGGCCATATGTGCCCTCGAGCGGGTAGGGGGAAATGCATGCACCTGATATCTGTAGATGACGTGCTCGGGGAAGCAAAGGAATTGCTGAACCGTTCTATTTTGGTCCGCAAGATCGACCAAGTCATCCAGAAATGTCTCGACGACCAGTCAGCTGAGCAGCTGTTCCGGGGCCTAGGTGAAAGAATCGCAAGGTGCATAACCTTTTTGGAGAAGGAGAAGCCCAAATTAGAGGAAGCAACGAGAGGAAAGGCACTAGACTTAGACTGGAGCCTCCGAGAGCGCAACTTGGAAAGATTGGGATACGTCTACCTCCTCCTAGATAACAGGCAGATGGCTGTAGCTGTGTTCAGGCAACTGGAAAGCGAGCGGTGCGAGCAGGGTCTCAGAAGCGCCGACGCGAGTGAACGCGCCCGCGAGAGGAACTCCGCGGGTAGGGCGCAGACGGCTGGCGAACAGCCGCTACGTCTCGGCTTCTCCCAAGAAGAAGACCCTGTTAAAGGAATGGTTGATACGTACGTACGGCTGCGCATGCAAGAGCGCAGGCCGAGACCCATTATCGAGGGGAACATGCTCTATTAATGCCGGAGGAGTCGGCCGGTGGAGAATTTATGGTCTATCCTTGACATTTGACAAATTGGTTTCGGGTGGCGCTTCGTTTTAACCCGGAAGATTTAAAGACCATCTTTGAGCATCACGTCTTCCGGATGCTCCTTGGCAAGGGAAAGATCACACAAGATTTAGTCGTTATGATTCACTCCTGGCGGCATTCGGGATTCCAGGTATTTGTGGGTCGGAGTATTTCGTTGGGGTCAGGTCTATTTTCTTAGCATTCTGATCCCTTCTCCTTGCGTTTTGCTAAAGGAACCAAATATAGACGTCCTGGGGGACGTGGGTGAAAATTGACACTTTTCATGACGAATGACTTTCCACAGATGCAATGAACCCAAGAACCGCTGTGCTATTCGCACCGGCTCCCAAGAATAATTCAATACCAAGTTGTTCCAAAAGTCAAACACATTTCTTACAGTGGATCATGGGGGCAATTCTTCAATCGTTACATTTTCCAAGAACCTCTTGAATAAATCCTGAGCATTTCGATCATCGCTCAGCCGATCCCTCAATCTCCTTCGCTCCTGGCTCACCGATCTGTCACCCACGTTCAGCATATTGTCATATGGCTTATCAACAATGAAGAATTGCCCCCATTGACTTGCTCCCTCGTTCAACCGCAGCGATTGGTTAGAAAGTTTCTCAATTTTCATTTTCTAAATTGGTACAGAACTTTTGTCGTTTGTTTTATATGGGGCAATCCAAGAGCTTCCATCCCTTGTTCTCAACGCAACATCATGAACTATTTTAGCATCAGATCGTTTCCCGATTAAATAAAGCATTCGTTCAGTAGCAAAGAGTAAATCTCTTATCCCTTCCGGATGATTTCGACGAGCGCCGATGAGGAGGACAAGTCCACGCACAAGAAATCTGAGTGCGTTCTTCGCATCAGATGTCTTTTGTGCGCTGCAAGCAAATAATTCACCGCCAATTGCAAGAATTGTAGATCGTGAACCTTTGTCCCAGCCTTCCAAAACAGTTATATTATGCCAATGCTCTTGGGCTTTATTCCAAGATTCATGTGCTTCCTTAATCTTGTTTTCAACAAGATTAAGCCTAATTGAATTCCATAAGCAATTAGATAACCATCTCTTTCCGTGTAATTCCTCAGCAGATTTAGTCATTCTTTCTATCTTGCCTAAACTTTTTCTAAAGTTAGCAAAAGGTGCATCTTGACCCTTGACAGCAAGTGTTGCCTGGATTAAGACCGAGGCCGCAGATGCCCATTTCCCTTCCCAATATTTAGTGCCTTTATCAATAGCATCAAGGCTTAAACGAAAACGCTGTCGTGCTCTCTCATGATTTCCAAAAAGCAAATTGATATAGCCACCTTCGTAATGAAACCAAGATTTAAAGTCTTCTGGTATGCTCTTTTCCTTTTCCAGCACAGTAAAAAGTTTAGCAGATTTCTCCAAGGCCCCACGTGCAGACCTTCGTCGCATTATTTCAATGATTTTCAAACGAAGACGAAACTTCTCTTTTTCATCACTGGTTTTAATTATAAGGCTCTCCGCTGCTGCTATAGCTTTAACTGTTGCTGATTTAGTAAGTAGAGATTGGATTATATTCGGCTCACCCGAGCCAATATTAGCTGGTTGACTCCGATGTTTTATATATCTATCAACCATGCGGTTTCTAAGTTGATAATCCACATTGCCATTTATCCATGCAAGCTTTGCATTTTTCATCTCTGCAACCGAAGCAAATCCGTCGTCAAAAAGTTTATGACAGCCAGCATATTTACCTTTTTTGTGTGGTCGATTGCAAAGCGGAAGGAGATTTTCCGCTGTCGTTTTTCCGCCCTCCTCTAAGGCCACGACATGTCCTGCTTCCAATTCAATATCTTTCCCTCGCTCTCCGCAAGCTGCACAAACATCGGTATGTTTATTGAAAACTTCACGTCCAAATTTATTGGTCTTTGGACGTTCGACTACTAGAGGGTCAAACTCTCTCCTTAGCATATCGTAAGTTTTTCCAAGAGCTTCTCGTATTTCTGTGGCAGTCAAAAGCATTGACTATACCCACCCTCTATGTGTTTGCTTATTTTTTGTCTAACGAGTCTGTAAAAAAAGGCCAATTTTGGCTATTTTCCGACTCACGGCATTTGATTTTATTGATTGCGAATTTATCAGAAAAAGACCTAGGGGTCAATTTCTCAATCGTTACATTTTCCAAGAAGCCCTTTGAATAAATTCTGAGCATTTCGATCATCGCTCAGCCGATCCCTCAATCTCCTTCGCTACTGGCTCACCGATCTGTCACCCACGTTCAGCATATTCTTATATGGCTTATCAACGATGAAGAATTGACCCCATTGACTCAACTACGAGGATTCGGCGGACCCAATAGTCCTACCCGGCATATCTTGGGGGCGGTTCTTATATTCTGATTCAATAACAAAATTAGATACAAACTATTTTATTGGTCTCTCAATTTTAGTCCTTTGTCGAGGGCAGATCCTGTGTTCTTATCTTTCAGCGTTTCCTGCATCTCAGAAGGTCCAGTGCTCTCGTCGCATCAGCCCCAGCAAGTTTATGCATGGGATGCCGAGATCACGGCATACGTCGGGTATGTAGTGAGTTCTCTTGGCGCTTTTCTTCTCTGCTGCCGAGGTTTCCTGCGACACAACTGTGCCGCCTTTCACCTTGGCAAGCGCTATAACATAAGCATCGGCTGACTGATGAAGGCTCTTAGGATCCATCAAATCCGGATATTTGGATTCAATGTTTGCTGCTTCGGTCTGCACCTTTGGATCAAGCGCCACAAAAAGAGCCGGATTCTTTTTTACCCACGCCCGCAATTCGGGGGTCCCAACAGCGTCGATTTCTTCTTTCACAAGCTCAACAGCAGAGCATTGACCAGCGGCAACCAGATCCTCGATTTTTGCGACCATTGAGATAAAAACATCGGGCGGATAAAGTCGTGCCTGCCAATCCATGAACACACTGGTATCGAAGGAGTACATTCGTTTTCCGTTATTCTCCGTCGTCAAAGGCGCCCGCAGGTCCCATCGGTTCCATGCGGAGTTCATTCCGTAGCTTGTCGAAGTGTTCGAACCTTAAATCGAGGTAGTGGCTTGCTTGCACTGCTGTGATGCGATTCATATCCAACGCTTCCAGGACCAACTGAACAAAGGGCCGACCGCTTCTTCCGAGCGTCTTGCCTACAGGGGACGCAAAGCCTTTCCGTTTCGGGAGCGTGCCGAGATATTGGTCCCATTCTAATTTCCACTGGTTGTAACCTTCCCACGACAGCGCACCGGCAGTCCGCAACCGTGTTGCCATCGCCAATGGTGTTATATTGAATTTGCCGGCGAGTGATCGCATCAAGGAAATATCCCACGCGTCAGGTGAAACATCCATTCTCTGCAGAATTAAGGAAAGCATTTCCGAAGGAATTAATGCCGCGCTGGCAGTTTCCTCGGCGAATCTTTCAACTTCCAGCCAGCCGGCATCATCGCGGGTCTCACCGAGAGCAGCGCGTTCCTCGTTGCCAACCGCAAGTGCAAGGTGAGCAAGCTCATGCAATAAAGTAAAACTCCGTGCGCCGGGAGACGATTCTTTGCTGTTAATGCCTATTGCAGGCAATGGGAACTTAAACAGCGTGACTCCCCGTGCCTGGGCGAGGCTCACTTTAGGAAACTGAAACACCAGCACGCCTGCTGTTTCGACGGCCTCTCGCCAGCGCCGCCATGCCTGCCAATCGGACGTCCATCCGAGCTGTTCATCCGCGGTAATGCCAAGAGCCTCGCGCAGTCGTGCTCCAACGGCTGCTGTGCTTTCGGACAGATGAGCGGTAAAGTTGAAGTCCTCCACGCCCACACCCAGTTCTTCACTCAACTCCAGCGCCACTTCCCGCCGCTGTGACATGACCCGCAGGGCAAGCCGGAATTCCGGCGATTCAACGCCCGGCCGCACACTCGGCAGCCGACGGTACTCTGCCGCAAGGGGGGGCAGAGCCGGAGGTTGAGGGAGGAAGAAAACACCAAACGGCCGGCGATAGAACTTAGCAAGATCTTGGGCTTGCCGCACTGTGGGCTTTAAATCACCACGCTCCCAGGCAAGCAGGCGCTCCGGCTTTACATTCAGCCGCTTGGCCACCGGCTCGGGCGGATACCCGCTTTCTTGCCGTGCCCATGTGAGCACAGTTGGATTAACGAGTGCTGGTGTAGAAGTTCTCATATTTTAATTATACCCAATTTCCAGTTAAATGCTCTGGGGTCGAATCTTTATCCTTGACTTTGCCTATATTTCACGTGTGTATCTTGGGGACGGTCTTATATTCTGAATCAATAACAATCATCTACAAACTATTTTATTGGTCTCACCATTTTTTCCTATGGCGTGGGCAGATCCTGTGTTCCTATGGATGCGGGGTGATGGCAATAATCGTAATCTGTTTTTGGTCCGGACCATAGTACCAGAATATTCTGTAAGCGGCAGGAGTGGATTGCTCCGCATAGGCTTCGAAGATTTTCTCTCCATTTGGTCCTATGAGACTGGTAAATTCGTGAGTTTGAAGGCTCTTGTGTCTCGGATTCTCGGAAAGAAAATGGATAGCCTTTTTAACGGCATGATATCTTTTTTCAAGGCCCTTGTCCTTTTTCAGCCTCTCCAACTGATTTTTAGCCGCATCGGTTAGATAGATGTCGAACAATTGCCCCTCTAAAGATCTTTAAGGTTCAATTTTGATATTTTACCTTCGGATGCATCTTTTAACCCTGCTTTGACGTTTTCCATTGCTTGTTCGTTCCGGAAAAGCCAGGCTTCGGAGGCGGGAATTTCAACGACAGGCTGTAAGAGCAGTTCTCCGGCGTCATTCTTGTATAAGCGGACTCTTTTGGATCCCTTCATGAGTTCTCCAAGCGTCAGCCTGTTTCGATCGTCAATCGTTCTCGTGTCAACCTCTTTAAATTCGTCCTTAACTTTTAAGATATTCCCTCGCATCGATATCACCTCCTGATCTGATTCCAACATACCATGAAACCCATTATGGGTCAATAGGAAAAACCCATGTTTCTGATTTAAGAAAACTTGCGAAAACTTGGGGACGGTTCTTATATTCTGATTCAAGGCAACAAGAAGGGTCACGTCGTGTTCGGGCACTTCCTGGTTCAGAGAATACACCTCTCAAATTTCTATGTCAAACGTAAGTTCCCATGTTGAAGAAGTCACCATACCTGCTCACAAAGCTGATGAACCCTTGCTTCCATTTTCAAAAAATGGCCTTACTTCAATAGCTCGAATGGGCTCGATAATACTGCCGCGCTCCACCCGCAATGTATCACGCAATAACTGTTGCATCTCTTTATGATTCAAATGGTAATTGCTGCCCATGTCAGAGGGGGCGAGGCACAATTTTTCAAGGGTGTCGACATAGCGCAGGATATTATCCTTATCATATACGAAAATGTGGCTGGGAATCGCCTGTATCTGGTTGAATAGCGCAAAAGCGAATCCCAATTTGCTCTGCGTCTCCCGCTGGCCGGAGCTTCCTCCCCCTCCATGCCACAATACCTTATACTCCGGCAAGGCAAAGTATTGCTGGTACGAATTACGGCTGTCCCAGTAGTTCAGGGGTTCGGGAATGGCATAAAGACGCTCTCTGCGCCTTTTTTTTCGGGGCTTTGAAATTTTCTCCATGGTGAATTTCTTTTTCCATGCACGCGGATAGAGATCTCTATACTGATCTCGGAGAATCCTTCTGGCCTGTGGATAGTATTCCTTTAAAAGCTTTCGGAAGTATCGGTTTTCCACATCGCGGTCATGCTCCAGAAATTTCGCCATCCGGGCGTTGATCTCGTGCTCAAAATAGCGCAGGACGGTTTCGTCAAGCTCTGACATGATCTGCTCTGTTGTAATCTTCACATATCGCTTGTCCCAAAAATGTGAAGGATCAAGCAATTCCTCTTCTATGATGATGGTGAACGGAGAACAAGGGGTTTGCTTCATGAGGCGTGCAATTTCGCGATGATCGCTCGCTTGACGGAACTTCTCGCTGCCATGACCGAACCCATAAGCCTTGAGCGATTGGAGGATCCGATGCACATCCGGCGGTATTTCCTTAAAAGAGGCTCGGCCGTATATTTTAGTCCCGGTCAAAGGCTAACCCCCGGCGATCTTTGCTAAATCTCTTCGCGTCTTCCTTGCGTCCTTGGGTCATTTGCGGGTGTATTTTTTTCTGCATAACTAAAGCTCAGCGGCGGCGACCACCGGGAGACACGTTGGTTCGAAAACAACTTTCCCAAATAGTCAAGCGGCCTTTAAAGGAGAAATTTTCTCAAGTTTTCTACTTACTGTCTTTGTTGCTTCCCATAAATCAATGGCACGCTGAGCGTTTAACCAAAACTCCGGGGTGTTTCCAAACAAGCGCGAAAGTCGTAGCGCCATCTCAGGGCTGACGGCGCGCCTTTCCCGTAACAACTCGTTCACCGTCTGACGCGACACCCCCAAGGCCTTCGCAATACTCGATACAGACAGCCCGTAATCCGGCATGAAGTCCTCCCTCAGCATCTCTCCAGGATGCGTAGGGCGAACTTTCCTGTCCCTTGTGTTGGGAATACTCATAAGGCACCTCTCCTCAATGATAATCCGTTAATTCAACGTCATATGCATCGCCATCAACAAACCGAAAACAAATCCTCCATTGATCGTTCACGGAAATGGAGAATTGCCCTTTCCGGTCCCTCTCCAATTCATGGAGCCGGTTACTGGGAGGGACCTTCAAGTCATCCAAACCTGTTGCCAAATCGAGGTATTCCAGCTTTCTCAATGCTCTTTTCCAGATCGCCGGAGGTAACCTTTTCGACTTCCCCGTTTCATACAATTCCTTCGTGTGCCTGTCGGCAAACGTTTTTATCATTGATCAAAAATAAACTGTAACGTGACGCTTGTCAATGAAAATATGAAATGGAGGGAGCGCTGGTTCTAAAGAGAAAAGGGAACTGGAGGGTCAGGAAATCGTAATAAAGTATTTTTTTTTGCTTACTCAGATCCTTTTTCAGCTTTGGGAGAAAGGGTAGCCCCGCCCTCATCCACCTGTAGCGGACATGGGGGTGACTTCTTTTTCGAGTCTGCCTTCAAGCATGTCCTCTGCCACATCCAATTCGTAGTCCATCTGCAAACCAAGCCAGAATTGCGGGGACATTTTGAAATAACGGGCAAGTCTTAAGGCAGTATCAGCAGTAACACCTCGCTTCCCCAAGACGATCTCATTGATTCGCCTTGCGGGGACTCCTAATGCCAGGGCAAGCCTGTTCTGGCTGAGCCCCATCGGCTCCAAAAACTCTTTTTGCAGGATTTCCCCGGGATGAACTGGATCAAGTTTCTTTGTTGCCATTTTTTTCTCCAATTCAGTGCCCTGATCTCTTGGTAAAAATGCTCGTCCTCAGCATAGTTGAAAGGGGACGGATCTATTTTCCCCCGTCATTCGCGCCATGGACCTGGTGCCTTCCAGGTTCCTCTGAAGACACGGCCCGCTGCCAACTGTTCCACAATTGGTGTGAGGAAGGTAGCAATGGCTGCGACTACTTCGACGAGGTTCTGTGGAACATCTACCAGCCGATTTTTACGGACAAACCCACGCCATTGAGCGGCCTTTCCAGCATCCTCGGCAAAGCTGTTCGTTAGGGCAACCGGTTCAGACTGAATATTCGTCCCACGCGTAGAAAAAGTTTTTGAGATGGCCTTGGATAGTATCGGACCCTCGAAGTCAAATTGGCGCAATATGAGCCAGATATCGTAGAAATCCTTCATCCGGCTGTTCAAAATGCCAAGCTTTACCATCGCTTCGAACTTCTCGGCGATAGTGCTTTCCCTGCTATAAACAAGGAGGCGTGGAGCTGGCAAATCAAGGAGTGTCGGATAACTCGCGGGTTCAGGCGAGGGGATTACTATGTCGCCAAAACCAATATCAAGTTGCATCACGATTCGCGCAGTATCTAAAGATCCCCGAAACCGGACACGTATTCCTTCATAGTCGGCGTCCTCAGCGATGCGCTCTGCCTCGACTTTTGTTATATCGAAATCAATACCATCTGGCTCCACTCCCTGACGGCATATTTCTCTTGTTAGCTCAACAATGGTTGCGATACTGTTGTCGATTCGACCAAGCAGGTCAATGTCCATGGTTGGGCGTGTAAGCGGTGCTTCCCATACGGTAAGCATCAAAGCACCTTTAAGAACGAAATTGTCGGCATAGCGGGACTTGGAGAGTCGATAAAGAAACCGTTCCATTGCGAAGTATTGCAGCAGTTCGCTAAAAGGCCGCCTTGTTTCCCTGGCCTTCATTAGCAGGCGTTCGCGCACAGAAGCGGCGATGTTCTTGGGGGGACGTCTTGTCACAACAGTGCCTCAAGGTAAGGCCGGATGATTTTCTCAACCCGGCATGCTCGTGCGAACTTCACCAGGTCATCCGCTTTAAAGTGTTTTTTTTCTCGGTAAAGCTTAAGCGCTTCGATGGCCGTATCGAGGCCGATCTTGTTCCGATACTTGAAACAGTCGGCGATTGTTTTTTCCGGGCTATAGATGCGCACTGGGACACCATCTATTTTATATGTTTGGATTCCAGTGGTGAAGGCTTGTCCTGAGAACCAGAAGATCCGAACAGGGGGATGATCCAGACGAGGAGGCTCGGTCCCCCGCTCCAGAGCCACGTAGACCTCATGAGGAACCTGAGTGGTGATCTCATGATATGCGAGAGCAGAAATAAGGCAAATTACACCGTTCGGTATCTTCAGGGAGACTGACACCAAGTCCGGATTACCAAGTGGAGGCAAATCCGTAAGGCGATACAGCCCCCGGGTTAGCTGTTCCAGAATGCCTGACCGTTGCATTTCGTAGAGCGTCCTGGGATGGATACCTGCGCTAAGAGCCTCCCCTGTTTTCAGCATGCCTCCTCGGTTACGGAAGATCCTTTTTGCTTTTTCGAAAGTGTTTTGATCTGACTTCTTCATTTAGTTCCTAATCGGATAAAAATACCAGCATTTATTAACATTTGCTGGTAATCTTATCCTTAAAGTCTTGCTTTGTCAAGAAAGTTCAACCTTCTTGGATCTTCTTGGAGTGTCGGACCAAGTTAAGTTACCGAGATAACAACAGAAAGTTGGAAAAAAGGGGTCTAATTTTAGGCTTAGAGCGGCCATTTTGGGGCGAAAATAAGATCATAAAGCTCCTGACTTATGGAAGACGGTTCTATTTACCCCGTTAGAAATAACCCGCTGCGCCAGCGCTTGCGCGGCGAGTGCACCGCTCGGTCTCGAGTCCCGCTATAGCGGGACTGGAATTTCTAACAGGGTTTACTCCCAAAAACTCGACAGAGCTCGCCGAGGTCTCATTACCCCAAACTATTTTGAAACCAGCCCAAAATCAATATGTCTTCTCTCCACATCGACCCGCTCGACCCGCACTTTCACTTCATCTCCGATCCTGAAGGTCCGTTGGGTCCTCTCACCCATGAGACAGTATCGCTCCTCGTGATAATGGTAGTAATCGTCGTGGAGGTCTGTTAACCTCACCAGCCCCTCTACAAAAATATCTTTCAATTCCACAAAGAAACCAAATGCAGTAACCCCACTGATCACCCCATCATAGGTCTCACCGATTTTATCCTTCATAAATCGGACTCGATACCGACCCAAAATCTCCCTCTCCGCTTCCATCGCCACCCTCTCCCTGTTAGAAAGATGGTCAGCCTTATTGGCCAACACCTCTTCCGGGATCTTGACCTCCTTCTTAGAAAGAACCCCTTTTAAAAGACGGTGGACAATCAAATCAGGATACCTTCGGATGGGTGAGGTAAAATGGGTGTAGGCCTCCGAAGCCAGGCCGAAGTGCCTCAGATTCTTGGCCGAATATTTTGCCCACTTCATCGACCGGAGCAGAATATTGTGAATCACTTTCTCCTCCGGCTTTCCCTTCGTCTCTAAGAGAATCCTCTGAAGCTCTTTCGGGGAATGGTCCACCTCCTTTTTCATCCTGTATCCCAGATGGGAGATGAATTTTCGAAACTCATCGATCGCCTCTCCGGAGGGAGGTTCGTGAATTCGATAAAGAGAAGAATCTTTTCTTCCTTCCAAAAAACTTGCAACGGCCTCATTGGCCGCAATCATAAATTCCTCAATGATCTGATGGGCAAGGTTTCTTTCCGAACGGATGATTCCCTCGGCCTCTCCCTGGAGATTGAGGATGACCTCCGGCTCCGGAAGGTCAAAATCGAGGGTTCCCCTTTCCATCCTTCTCTGACGGAGAATCCCGGACAGAACAGCCATCCGCTCCAGAGACAGGACGACGGGCTTAAACCTCTTCCTCAACTCCTCATCCCCATCCAGCAAAATTCTCTTCACAATCGTGTAGGTCAGCCTTTCATGGCTACGGATGACGCTTGGATAGAAACGATGTCCTCTGGGCTTACCCTTGGCATCATATCTCAACTCAACCGTCAGGGTGAGCCGATCTACCCTGGGATGAAGGCAACAGATCTCGTTGGAGAGTTCAGGAGGAAACATGGGAATTGCCCTGTCCGGGAAATAGACGCTCGTTCCCCTAAAATAAGCCTCCTCGTCCAATGAAGTCCCTTCCTCCACATAGTGGCTCACATCGGAGATCGATACGTAGAGATTCATCCCACCGTCGCTGTTTTCTTCGATGGAGACCGCATCATCGAAGTCCCTTGCATTCTCCCCGTCAATCGTGAAGGTGGGAACCTCTCGCAGATCAATCCGTTCACGATAATCCTCTATGTTTGGAGCAGAAGGAAGGCTTCTCACTTCTTTTAAGGCGGCCGGGGAGAATCGATGGGGAAGGTCATGCTTATGGATGATGATCTGAGGCACAATCTCCGGGTCATCCGGATATCCTAAGATGTGTGTCACCCGGCCTTCCGGTCTTGCCCTCTCGGTGGGATACCGGGTGATCTCAGCCACCACGATCTGGTTGGGTCGGGCCCTCTTTGTCTGACCTTCGGGGATGTAGACCTCCTGAAGGAACCTTTCATCCTCGGGGATGAGATAGGCGTAGTTCTTGCCCTTCATGAATTTGCCTACCACTTTTCGTAATCCCCTCTCCAGAATCCGGATGACGCTCCCTTCCCTCCCTTTCTTTCGTATCGACTCCACCCTCGCGACAACACGGTCTCCATGCATGGCCTCTTTCAGGTTTCTGGGACTGATAAACACATCAGCCTCACCTGCTGCCTCTGGAATGACAAATCCATAACCATCGGGATGGCATCTGACCTTGCCCACCACCAGATTCATCTTGAGAGGAAGGCCATAGCGGTTCCCTCGAATCCTGACAATCTTCCCCTCATCGGCCAAATCCCTCAGTCGTTCTCTTAGGGATCTCCTTTCCTCCTTTGCCAAACCAAAGCGCTGGAGAATTTCTCCCAAAAGCAGAGGCCGATCTTCGTCCTCCATCAACCGGAGAATCCCTCCGGCTGTAATCTCTTGTCCGCTAATCTTTTTCCCTCTTTTTTTCATGTTTTGATCTTTGACTCCAAACTCTAACCTCCGAACTAATTTTTCTATTCCTTTCCTTCCCATCTTTTAATCTTTGCCTCCGAACTGATGATTCATTCTTTCCCTCCAAAATCGAAAAGGGGCACGGAGAGCCCCTTTTCGATTAAAACCAAAACCTCCCATCCGCCAATCTATACCCCTACCCCCCTGAACAATCCTAACCCTCCTAAGAACATGGGGAGGAGGATCGCTGCAAGGATGCCTAAACCCAATACAACGATAAGAGGAAGAAGAACGGCGAGAACCGCTTTGCCGGTGGTAATCCGATGGCCTTCCCTCACCCCGAAGATGATGAGGATGATCATATAGACCGACCCGACGAAACTCCCGATAAACGGCACGATATCGAAGAGATGGGCGCAGTAGGAATAGGAGATGGCACGAAAAGTCGACTGATATCCCTTCTTATTCCCACCGACGATCATGAGGCAGAGATGCGTGATGGCGCTTCCGATGAAAATGGAGGAGATTACCATCAAGGGGATCCCGATCAGAGAGAGGGTAAGGATAAGATTATACGGGATCAGGGCATGGATCTGGGGTGGAATGAAAGCGGAGAAAAGAAACCATTGATAGACCAGCGACACCCCGAACCCGATAATCCCTGAGATAATTCCGTAGATGAGAGGGGACCAGTACCCTTCTCCTGCTGAAACTTTTTTAAAAAATCGCGTGGGGGAGAAAAGAGCTTCCTTTGTCGTTCTCATATAGGCCCAGAAGAATCCCCCTCCGCTCTCCCACGGGGAGATTTTCTCTTCACTGGAAATCTCGTGAACCTGGCCTTCGATGGAACGCGCCATCTCCTGATATTGCATAAACTTTGAGATGATGATGCCGCATTTGACGCAATCATCGCTTTCGGGCTGTTCAAACCCGCATTGGGGACAGGTCACCATAGGGCCGGTATAAGGCTTCACTTCTGGTTTGGGTCGGGGCGGAGGTTCGGGTTCCCGGGAAATTTCTGCAAACTCTGGGAGGGGTTCCTCTTCGACCCTCACTCTTCCCCCGACCTCTTCAAAAACCTTCACATACCTCTCCATCTCTTCCTTCGATATCCCCTTCTTCACAACAATGGGGACTCTCTGAAGCAGGCTCTCCGCCTTTTCCGGATTGAGGTTGAATCTCTTTTGAAGCCCCTGGATTAAACGAGCCTCCTCTTCCGGCCCGGCCACCTTCAGCCCTAAGAAGATCACCTTGTAAAGACCCATCTGTTCACCTCCCCGTTCAGAACCATACCGATTTTAGGATAGTTACCACATTTGACTTCAAACTACAAGAATTATTTGTTGGCACTCTTGTCCAAATTAAGAATTTGGTTGTTGACTGACTCCATGGCCCCAAGGTGTCATTCCCGCGAAAACGGGAATCCAGATCCTAAAAATCAATACCCCTGGATTCCTGCTGGAGTTTATCCCGATGAAAATCGGGGCAGGAATGACGAACCCGAAGAACCACCGGCCTGACTTTTAGAAACCCAAAAACGTGCCTAATATACTAAGAACATCTTTTTTTTCCAAAAACAGGTTTAATTTGGACAGCAATGATTTGTTGGGATGGATCGTTACGGAAATCCACAAAGGGGAATGCTGAAAATGCTCTATTTCATCATGAAACCTAAAAGTGGCCGCAAAAAATCTTTCTCTCTGGTTGAAAATTGCAAAACAATTCTAAATCTGGGATAATTTCCACTGTTAATCTTTTACTTTCCACTTTCAACATAGGAGGAAATTCAATGAAAACGAAAATGACGGATCTCTTAGGGATCAAGCATCCCATCATGCTCGCGGGAATGGCCTTCATCAGTTTACCCAAACTTGTCGCTGCAGTTTCAAATGCCGGAGGTATTGGCATGTTGAATTCCGTCACCTATACTCCCGACCAAATGAAAGATGTCATCAAACAGGTGAAATCCCTCACGGATAAGCCCTTTGGGGTCAATGCCACCCTGATAATGCCCAATGCGAGAGAAAATATAGAGGTAGCTCTTGAAGAAAAAGTCCCGATTATAAATTTTGCTTTGGGAAAAGGGGATTGGATCATTAAGGCGGCCCATGAATATGGGGGTAAGGTTTTGGCAACGGTGGCCATAGAGAAACATGCCCGTCGAGCAGAGATGGACGGAGCAGATGCTCTGGTGGTGACAGGTCATGAGGCAGCCGCTCACGGAGCGGATGTAGGTTCCTTAGTATTAATCCCTTCCATTGCTCGTCAAACAAAACTCCCGATTATTGCAGCCGGTGGTTTTTGCAACGGGAGGGGATTGGCAGCCGCTTTGGTCCTGGGGGCTGATGGAATCTCCATGGGCACCCGGTTCATGTTGACCCAGGAATGCGACATGCACCAGAAGACAAAAGAACTCTCCCTTAAAGCCACAGCGGAGGATACGATTTGTTCTGAGAAGATTGATGGTTTGCCCGGAAGATGGCTCAAGAATAAGGCCGCCATCAAGATGGCAAAGAGAAGACCGTCACTCTTTCAGGCCTTCTCAAGCGGTCTCCGTATTAAACGTATGATCGATGTTCCCTTTTTTAAGCTTTTTCTTGGGGGTTTGAAACAGCGGGGTGTCCAGGACCTCGCTCGCCAGGCGCTCAGTCTCAAAGGCTTGCAGGTCGCTATTGAAAACGGCGATTTAGAAACCGGAGTTTTGCCCATCGGCCAGGCCATCGGTTTGATCAAAGATTTACCTACCTGCAAGGAACTAATTGAACGGACCATTGCCGAAGCTCAGGAATTGGTGGAGTCGGTAAGTAAAAAAATGACCTCCTAAAGAAATTAGAATGGAAAGAAACTCAACCATGATCCTTCGCAACATCAACCATCCCGAAGTGAAGGCAACCCGCTACCTGGCTCATGGCGGGGGCATCGCCCATATGATCCTCACCACCCAATGCCTGAGGACCATGATGTTTCTTGCCCATGCCTCCGTGCCTCCGGGCAACAAACTCCTGGGCCATGAGGATCCCATGGAAGAGATCTACATCATCCAGAAAGGCAGAGGGCTCATGCAGGTGGGTGAGGAAATCGGCGAGGTGAAACCCGGGGATTCCATCCACATCCCCATCGGTCACTATCACGAATTGACCAATACCGGGGATGAAGAATTGACCTTGCTCGTGGTGGCCGGGCTTATTCCCGACTAATCATTTCGGATTTCGGAGTGCGGAATTCGGAGTATTAAAAAGATTCCCGAAGAATTCTTTACTCCACATTCCGCAATCAGCATTCCGAATTCCGCAATTGAAATCAGTCTTTCTTATGTCTCAACAGCCAGAGGAGGCCGATGACAATCAGAAGAACCGGTAGAAAATAGATTTTGACCACACCAGGGACCGAAATGTGGATGGAGTAATATTTTCCCCCCAGGATCAAGATTCCAATGATCGTTGTCACCCACGCAGCAATGGACCTCCGGTTTCGAAAAAGGCCTCCTATTCCAAGTGCAACCACCACCCAGGGCCACCCTTCTCTTAATCCATAACCCGTTCCCATCCGATCCAGGAAGATCAGCGCTCCGATCACGATCAGAGCCAATCCCAATCCCATAGAATCCCTCCTTCTGAAAAGATCAATGGGCAATGGTCAATAATCAATTATCATTGATCATCGGTCATTGGTCATTGATCATTGTTAATTTTCCCTTTCTCCTGAGATTTCTGAAAAAGTCCAGAAATCTCTGATTACATCGATTAGGAACCGATTACACAGATTAGAAATACATTGATAAATAAAGAAAAATCTGTGGAATCATTTTTTGAAATCTGTGGAATCAGAGAGCGAAAAGTAGTTTTCCAAAGCTCTTCTCCTCATTTGATGACGAACCGGTCTCGTACCTCCCCTTCCAGATCAACGAGAGGAAAGAATTGGATCCGTCCGGGTTCAATCTTTCCTCCTTGAAATAATCTCCTAAATTTTTCATAATAGACCCAGGCATCTACCTACATTTTCAATACATCATCTTCTGAAAAAAGGCAATCTATCTCAATCTCTAGAGAGAAGGAGTTCTTATGGATCCCAAATTGGTCAGACAGTTCATCACTTTTATAGTCCTCCTCTTTGGGTGGACGATCGTCTTTCTGCTCGTAGGACCGAAATAATTTTATTGAAGCATCAATCCATTTCATCTGTATGGGGCAAAGCCTTAGCCCTGTGATGAGCCGGGGCAACCCAACGAAGAGGGCTTGATCCTCTGAAAGGAGGTTTCTATGTTCAGAAAAGGACTTTTTTGGGTTCTGGCATTATCTCTTCTCTCCTTCCTCTTCTACCTCTCTTCCGCCCAATCCAAGAGGGTGACGATCCCGAAGGAAGAGGCATCCTGTTACCAATGCCATGAAGAGATCAAATCGCTCAAGGTTCAAAACAAACACGCCTCTCTCTCCTGTGCGAAATGCCACAGCAAGCTGGCCGAACACCTCAATGACCCCGAAAAACTTCCTGAAACAAATCTCGAACTATCCCTCTGCGGCCAATGCCACCCCTCCCAATACGAAACCTACATCTCTGTCAATCTGAAGTCAAAGGCCAAGGTTGAAAAGGCCATCACCACAAGCCGGTCTCCCACCTTTGATAAGCTGATGACGCCGCACGGTTTCACCAAGGAACATGACGAACCAAGATCCCATGGGTTTATGCTCACCGACCATTTCCTGGTAGACCGGGCCTATGGCGGAAGGTTTCAGTTAAAAAGCTGGAGGGATATTACCAAAGTCGGGAAACTCTGGGATGTCGTCTATGATACCGGAAAGGAACTCCCCCAGACAGCCAAAGCGGCCAATACAGTCTGCATGACCTGCAAGACCACGGATACTATCCTGAAATGGTCTTATATGGGCGATCCACATCCGGCGACAGATCTAAAAAGGGGAGGGAATCCCGCTGCCATCGATATGGCTAAGAAATATCTTAAAAACCCGATGGGATGCATCCAATGCCACGATCCCCATGCAACAAAACCGAGAGTAGTCCGGGACGCTTTGATCCAGGCTGTCGTGGATCGGGGAGAGGGAACGTACCCTTACAATAAAGATAAGAGCAGAGAAATAACAATGAAGAAAATTGAATTCCAACGGGATGGCAAACCCTTCAGGGCCATTGGAATTCTCAGCAGGATGGATTCCAATCTGCTTTGCGCCCAGTGTCATGTCGAATATAACTGTAACCCGGGATTTGACCCGAAAACCGGTGCTGCCATTGGAATGGAAGACCGTAGGACCAACTATTTTCCATGGGCCAATGCTCTCGATGTTCAGAAAAAATATGTTGATATTGGATTTAAGGATTTCAAGCATGCCGTCACAGGAGCTCCCCTGACCAAACTTCAGCATCCGGAGACAGAAACCTTTTGGGGAAGCAAGCATGAAAAAGCAGGGATTGAATGCAAGGATTGCCACATGCCCAGGGTCAAAGACAAAAAAGGAAAAACTTTCACCTTTCATGGGCAAAGAAGCGCAAGGTATATGTTCAGAGATACCTGCGTTCGTTGTCACACCTACTGGTCTCAGGAGGAGGCTGAATATCAGGTCGATGCCATTCAGAATTACATCCGCGGGAAAATGAGAAAAGCCGAGTACTGGCTGGGACAGTTGATTGAAACCTATACTCGGGCAAAAGACTTAGGCGTCAGTGAAGATATCATGAAAGGGGCCTGGCCCTTTCATGATAAGGCCCATATTCTCTGGGAATGGTGGACAGCAGAGAACAGCGACGGTTTTCACAATCCCCAGATGGCGAGGGAGTCTTTAGCCCAATCGATCAACGCCTCCCAGGAGGGGATCAGGCTTTTGGAAAAAGCGATTGAAGAAAAGAAGAAGTGAATGAGAAGGCAGTAGGCACCTGCTGCAGGGTCAGGAGCCAGAAGTCAGAATTAATAGTTAATTGTCCATCGTTCATTGTTCATAGTTCATTGTTAAGGATTTGATAACCCTTGAAAAATGTGGTAAAAATTAATGCGTAATAGGTATCGGACACGAAACACGGACACGCCTGCCTGCCGGTAGGCAGGGTCACGTTTTCTATAAAAGGCCCACGTAGCTCAGTGGTAGAGCTGCTGATTTGTAATCAGCGGGTCGGCGGTTCAAATCCGTCCGTGGGCTCCAGAAAAAATTAAAGGGGCCAATCCATATGGATAAGCCCCTTTTTCACACCCATTATTTTCTTGAGTTCTAATCCTATAATTGATTTTTAAAGGTTTGCTCCTTTGTTCCTCTATCCTTCCCTACCCTAAGATCGCCTTCAGGTCGGCATCAGGCGTGGTGATCGGTTTAATATCAAAGTTTTTCACCAGGGTGTCGAGCACCGCAGGCGAGAGGAACGCCGGGAGGCTCGGTCCCAAACGGATATTTTTAATCCCCAGGTAGAGCAAAGTCAGCAGGATGGCAACGGCCTTCTGCTCGTACCAGGAAAGAATCATGGAGAGAGGCAGCTCATTGACCCCCACGTTGAAGGCCTTGGAGAGGGCCACAGCAATCTGAATGGCCGAGTAGGCATCGTTGCACTGGCCCACGTCGAGCAGCCTGGGTATGCCCTTGATATCCCCGAGATTCTTGTCGAAGAAGCGGAACTTCCCGCAGGCCAGAGTCAAGACCACGGTATCCTTGGGTGCCTTCTCTACAAACTCGGTGTAATAATTCCGGCCTGGTTTGGCGCCGTCGCAACCGGCCACCAGGAAGAAATGGCGAATGTCCTTGGACTTGACAGCCTCGATGACTTTGTCGGCAACCCCCAGGAGCGTATTTCTGGCAAACCCGACCATCACCGTTCGCCCGTTCGTGTCGGCCGTGAACCCAGAGAGGGTCAGAGCCCGCTCAATCACCGGAGCAAAATGATGGTCTGATATATGGGGAATATCCGGCCATCCTGCCATCCCGCAGGTAAAGATATTCTGTTTGTAAGAATCCCTGGGTTTCTGGATGCAATTGGTGGTCATCAGGATCGCTCCGGGAAACTCGGCAAATTCCTTGGCCTGGTTCTGCCAGGCTGTCCCGTAATGGCCATAAAAATGGCCGTATTTCTTCAATCCCGGGTAGCCATGAGCCGGAAGCATCTCCCCATGGGTATAGACATCAATCCCCTTGCCTTCGGTCTGTTTCAGAAGTTCTTCAAGGTCTTTGAGGTCATGGCCGGAGACAAGGATAGCTTTGCCCTTCCTGGCCCCGAGGGGAACTTTGGTGGGAACGGGATGACCGTAGGCTCCCGTATTGCCTGCATCGAGGAGTTCCATGGTTCGCAGGTTAATCTCTCCGCATTTCAGGACCAGTTTTATCCAGTCGTCCAGACTCAGATCTTTCCGCGTCGTAGCGGCCAGGGCTTCATGAATGAAAGCGTAAACCTTATCATCTTCTTGCCCAAGAATCTGAGCATGATCGGCGTAGGCAGCCACGCCCTTAACGCCGAAAAGGAGTGTATGCTGAAGCGAGAGGATATCCGGATTAATCGTCGGATCGGATTTCAAACCAACTTTTTCTCCCTGGGCGATCAAACTTTCCAGGCTTGACTCGGGCTTGAAGGCCGCCGGCCCTTCAGAAAAATCCCCCTTTCCGCCGCCTTTAATCACTTTCTCTTTCAAGCCTTCCCTGACCTCGACACAACGCCGGATCAACTGGATGAAACGCTCCGGGTTGAAGTCAACGTTGGTCAGCGTAGAAAAGAGGGCCTTTGCAGTGAAGACATTGACTTGCCGGTCAATGATTCCAGCTTTGCGGCCCTCAGCAGCAACGATCGATAATCCTTTAAGGGCATAAATGAGAAGATCCTGGAGGGTGGCCACCTCCGGTTCCTTCCCGCAAACCCCGATCTTGCCGCATCCTTCCCCCTTTGCCGTTTGTTCGCACTGATAACAGAACATACTCAAGTCTCTCATTGTTTTTTCTCCTTTCTGCTTTAAATGATATAATTTTTAGGACCGGCTTGAATAGCTTTTAAGCCAATCTTTCTCTCAATATATTTTAAAAAAATAGGGCAATCCTTGACTCAAGTAAAGAATTAGTCTTCTGTCAACACGGCATTGGGAAGTTCGTCGGTGTCATCGGGGGTAATGGGAAAATACCGGGATAGCAATTCTCCTATTTCCTGAATGGCCTGTGAGAGGGCCTCGCAAGCACGGCCATCTTTAATCCCTCTGGAAACCTCATGGGCAAACCGGTTCAGGGTCTCCTGATCCATCTTCTCGTAAATGCCCTTATCCGCAAGAACCCAGACCTTCCTTTCAAGAAGGGAGAGAAAGAAGAGGACCCCTGTATTTTTCTTTGTCTTGTAGAGCCCTTTCTCAAAGAAACTCCTTTCAGCCCTCAGCCTGACCGCTTCCTCTCTTCTTCCGATTCCAATAAAGAGCCTTTTCAATGCATCGGTTCTCCGGAAGAGGACCCGGCAAGGGAAAAAGAATATGAAGCTCAGGGGGATATAGGACCAGATAGAGGAGTGGAAAAAAAGAAGAGTTAAGATGAGTGACAACAGGCTCCCGAGAAGGACCCCGCCGAAGATCTCTGCCTCAAGGTAGCGATCGCTCCGGTCAACGACCATGACAACGATCTCGCCAATGGTCCGGGATTCGACCTCCTGGGTCGTGGCCTTCAGCCTCTCCTTCTCTTCCGCAGTAAAGAATTGATCTGCTTTTGAATAGGGTCTCATCACCAGTCTCCTGATGCTCCGCCGCCTCCGAAGGAGCCACCTCCACCGCTGAAACCGCCCCCTCCTATGGAGTGGCCGCCCATCCCTGACCCAAAGAAGAACCCGCCCCCTCGAGAACCTTTTGCGAAAAAGAGGCTGGGAAGGAAGAGGCCCGCACCCAAACCAACCAGGGCTAAGAAAATGATGATGAGTATCCCGACAGGCAGGGCAGTGAGATAGACAAGGGCAGGAAGACCGAGGGCTCCGGCGATTCCTCCGAGGATACGGGAGAGGCTTCCAAGGATAAGAATAAAAATACCGAGAAATAGAAGAAAGGTCAGGAAAGGGGGAAAGCTTTTCTGTCTCCGTTGAACCGGTCTTTGCCCGGCTTTGAACTCGCCCCGCGTTGCACTGATCAATGCAGAGACGCCTGCAATGAACCCTCCTTCAAAATCTGACTGTTTAAATTTCGGTTTGATGACCTGATCGATAATCCTTCCAGCCATCAGATCCGTTAACTTCCCCTCAAGGCCGCGGCCGACCTCGATCCTGATCTTCCGTTCCTGTTTCGAGACGATGAAGAGAACCCCGTTGTCCTTGCCCTGATGCCCAATCTTCCATCTTTCGGCCACCTTGATGCCGAATTCCTCAATATTTTCTCCTTCGAGAGCTGGGATCGTCAAAATAACGATCTGGGTTGAATCCGACTGTTCAAAACCTCTCAGCGCCTCCTCAAGTTTCGACTTCGTGGAAGAATGGATCATCCCTGCATAATCGTTGACATAGCCCTCGAGCCTCGGAACATCAAGGCCGTAGGCAGTAAAAGGCACACAGCAGAGCAATAAAATAAAAAAGAGAAAAATCCTTTTCATATCAGAATTTAACCTGGGGAGCTTTTGCAGCTCCGGGCTCGGCCTTGAAAGGCTCTTTCAGGCTCAGATGGAGCAGAAATTTATTGGTCAGATTGTTCGGGAATACCCTGATGGAGGTATTGAAGACCTCGACCGCCTTGTTATAGCGGGTCCGTGCCACATTGATCCTGTTCTCTGTTCCCTCCAGCTGGTGCTGGAGGTCCTTAAAGTTCTGGTTCGCCTTGAGATCAGGATAGCGCTCGACAACGACCATCAGTCGGGAAAGGGCGCTGCTCATCCCGGCCTGTGCCTCCTGAAATTGTGAGAAGGCCTTGGGATCATCAGTGATATTTTTGGGCATCTGCATCGCCCCGACCTTTGCCCTTGCCTCCGTCACAGCGGTCAGGGTCTCCTTTTCATGCTTGGCATAGGCTTTTACGACCTCGACGAGATTAGGGACGAGGTCATTTCTTCTCTGATAGGTTGCCTCAACGTCGCCCCATGCCGCCTTGACCCCCTCCTCGTTTTTCTGCATTGTGTTATAGCCGCAGCCGGAGAGCGCCGAAAGGATAAAAACAGACAGAACCAACTTTATAAAAAACGATCCTTTTCTCATCTTTTCCTCCTGATTGGAATTTATGAACTTAGAGGGCGCATGGGAACAAGCCTTCCCCCTGTTAAACATGTTGGAATCTATCATAATGTAACAGGAGCCTCGTTTCAAGTTTGCAACAGTGAAAAAATATTTGGAGACAATCGTAACAGAGTATTGATCAAGGTTCAATGATGGGCTGGATCTGGATGATGATTTAATTCCTGAAAGATGAGGCGTAATGAATCGCTTGAATTTGTCAGACATTGAACAGGAAATTGATGATATCTCCGTCCTCAACAACGTAGTCCCTGCCCTTCTGCAGATATTTCCCCACTTCTCTAACCTTCTGTTCGCTTCCCAGCTTAATCAGGTCCTCATATTTCATCACCTCTGCCCGGATGAACCCGCGCTCAAAGTCAGAATGAATAACACCTGCGGCTTGGGGAGCAAGAGATCCCTGCCGGTTTGTCCATGCCCGTACCTCGTCTGGTCCGACCGTGAAGAATGAGATGAGGCCAAGGGTTTTATAGCAAAGCATAGTTAATCTATCCAGAGCGGGCTGGTCGAGCTGGAGTTCCTCAAGAAAGGTCTGGCGATCTGGCACATCAAGTTGACAAAGCTCCTGCTCAATCTTGGCAGAAACAGCAATCCATTGAAAGTCTTGTTCACCGAAGTCTTCCTTCAATTGACCCATCAGGTCGTCAGCCTCCGCGGCCTCCTCTCCAATATTGAGAACAATGATAATCGCTTTGCGGGTCAGCAAAGGGTAGCTGGCGATTAGTTTCTCTTCAGTCTCTGTCAAAAGGAAATTTTTCAGGAAACAGCCGGTTTCAAGATGATTTTTCATGCGAGCGAGAAGATCCGCCTCCATGGCCGTCTTTTGAGCGTCTTTCTTTTTGTTTTGTTCTTTATCGAGCCTCTCAAGGCGCTTTTCAATAAAAAGAAGATCGTTCAACTGCAATTCTTCGTTAAAGATCAGGATATCGCGATGAGGGTCGATAGCGCCACGGATATGGAAAACCGTGTCGTCCTGAAAAGTTCGAACGAGATGGCAGATCACATCTACCTGTTCCAGGCCCCGGAGGATCTGTTCTTTTCGAGAGGCCTGTTCGTCTAAGTCACGGAGAAGCAGGAATTCTATATAGGCAGGGGTCTCTTGGCGCGGCGCGTAAATCTCCGCAAGATGATCGAAGCGGACATCTCGCACCTTCGCCAACCCCAGACCATTCCCTTTCTTGCCTTCTGAATTTGGCTCCTTGCCGGTTAACAGCCGAAAGAATGTGCGTTTACCGACCTGAGGAAAACCAACAAGACCAAGCTTCATTGTATTCCTTTCTTTTCCTTTCTATCCATGCAACAATACCCTCCATTTGATTTTCGGGGGCATAGGTTTGCCTGACAAAAACCTCATACAAATCTCGGGAATGATCTTTGGAAAACCTAAGAGATCACTGCCTTCGGAGAAACGATCGGGAAGGATTAAAATAGATTAGACTAAAAATAACATAGGATATCATCATTTTCAATCCCATCAGAGCCATCTGCATAGTAAACCCCATTAGAAATTCCATCGGGGCATTATTTCTAACGGGGTAAAGGAGCGGGCTGGCGGTTTAAATCCGTCCGTGGGCTCCGCCATTTTTTAATTCCTATACCTGGGGCGTTTGTTTGATTCGAGGATCTTTTTCCTGATGTGGACGGAGAGCGGGGTCACCTCTACCAGTTCATCTTCTTTGATAAACTCGATGGCCTGCTCAAGGCTGAGGATCTTAGGAGGAATGAGCTGTAAGGCGTCGTCCGACCCTGCAGCCCTGACATTGGTGAGTTTCTTCTCCTTGGTCACATTGACATCAAGATCGTTCTCTCTGGAGTTTTCGCCGATCACCATCCCTTCGTAGACTGACGTATTCTCTTTTACAAAGAGTGTCCCACGGGGCTGAAGGTGGTGAAGCGCATAGATGGTCGTCTTTCCTGGCCGGTCCGCAACAAGAGTTCCGGTAGAGCGTTTTGTAAGTGGGCCATGCCACGGCTCATAACCATCGAAAATGTGGTTGAAGAGCCCTGTCCCTCTGGTGTCGGTTAGAAACTGGGAACGAAAGCCGATCAGCCCTCTCGATGGGATCCTGAATTCGAGGCGGACCCTGCCGTGACCATTGTTGTTCATCTTCTGCATCCTGCCTTTACGGATTCCTATCTGCTGGGTCACTACTCCGATGAATTCCTCCGGGACATCGATGACAAGATGCTCCATGGGTTCATGGATAACGCCGTTTATGCTTTTTGTAATGCTCTCCGGCATGGACACAGAAAGCTCATAGCCTTCTCTCCTGATCATCTCGATCAGAATCGCAAGCTGCAACTCCCCTCTCCCCATCACCTTGAAAGAATCGGTGGAATCAAAGTCAACTTTTATTGACACATTATACAGGAGCTCCTTTTCAAGCCGCTCCCTCAGGTGTCTCGATGTGACATATTTTCCTTCCTGGCCGGAAAAAGGCGACGAATTGACAGAAAAAACCATGGAGATGGTGGGCTCATCCACCGCGATTCTCGGGAGAGGCTCCGGGTTTTCAATATCGGCAATGGTATCACCAATACCGATCCCTTCAATCCCGGCCAGGGCAACAATATCCCCTGCGCAGGCCTCTTTGATCTCTGCTCTTTCGAGCCCCTGAAATCCATAGAGCGATGTCACTTTTGTCTTGATCGGTTCCCCTTTGCCGTTGATCATCGATACCCAATCCCCGACTCTAACCGAGCCTGAGAAGATCCTTCCTATAGCAAGTCTGCCCACGTAATCGTTATAGTCGATGTTGGTGACCAGGAACTTCAGGGGCCCTTCTCTGTCCCCTTCGGGTGGCGGAACCGCCTGAAGGATGAGTTCGAACAGGCACTGAAAATCTTTCGTATTCTCATCAGGATGAAGCTTTGCAATTCCGAGCTTTGCATTGGTGTAGACGATCGGAAATTCAAGCTGTTTTTCTGTGGCATCGAGGTCAATGAAGAGATCGTAGACCTCGTTGATCACCTCCTGGATCCTGGCATCCGTCCGGTCGATCTTGTTAATGACCAGGATAGGAGGAAGATCAAATTCAAGGGCTTTTTTCAGAACGAATCTGGTCTGGGGCAATGGGCCCTCCGAGGCATCGACCAGGAGCAGCACGCCATCCACCATCTTGAGCGTCCTTTCCACCTCCCCGCCGAAATCGGCATGGCCCGGCGTATCGACAATATTGATCTTGACTCCCTGATATTCGATCGCCGCATTCTTCGCCATGATGGTGATGCCCCGCTCCCGCTCCAGGTCGATATTGTCCATCACTCTTTCCTGGACCTTCTCGTTCAAACGGAAAATGCCAGACTGTCTGAGCAGGCCATCGATGATCGTTGTCTTCCCATGGTCAACATGGGCAATCAGGGCAATGTTTCGCAAATCTTCGCGCTTCATAAGCTTGTTATGAGAGAGGAGTAGGGATCATTTCCGTCAATTGGGGGGATTCGACTCTAAAAACCGGACGGGACCGCTTTTTGAAGTATTTTTTGTCATCCTGCCTCCCATACGGTTTGTGAACAGCCTGGAGGTCAGGGATGTTGCCGTGCCACACAGGGTCAATGCGATTCGTCTTCAGCAGGGACTTCAGAACCCCCAATTCCTGATCTGTCACAAAGGTCATGGCAATGCCTGACCGCCCCATTCTCCCGGTCCTTCCTGTCCTGTTGGTGTAGGATTCCAGGCCGAAAGGATAATCATAATTAATCACATGACTGACATGGCTGAAGTCCAGTCCCCGACCGGCAAGGTCCGTGGCAACCATTAAGTTAATCTTGTTTTGGCGAAAACGCTCGAAAATCGAAGTTCGCCTCGATTGCTCCAGGCCTCCATGGATATACCCTATCGATTTGAATTTTTTTTCTAACTCCTTTGCCAATGTCTCACCGTGATGCCGCGAATTGCAGAAGATGATGGCCTGGGAAATTTTCTCCCTTTTCAGGTATTCGATCAGGGCATTGAGCCGATCACGCCGCCCCATATACTGAAAATGGTGAGCAAGACTCTGCGGAGCTACCTGCACCTTATTTAATTCCACCCGAATGGGTTCTTTCAGATAGGCACTGATCAACCTTTCAATCTCTCCGGGCATCGTCGCCGCAAAAAACAGGGTTTGGTGCTTATGAATCAGGCTGGACATTATAAAGTCGATATCTTCAATAAAACCCATCTTCAGCATCTCGTCCGCTTCATCCAGAACCAGCGTGCGAACAGAAGAGAGGTCAACCTCCGTGGTATTATACAGGAAATCGATCAATCGTCCAGGTGTTGCGACGAGGAGATGGACCCTGTCTCTTAACTTGGCCTTCTGAATCTCCATTGAGAATCCGCCAAAGATGGCAAAGGGAGCGACACCCGTATGTTTCGCAATGTTATCGATCTCTTCCACATATTGGAGCGCCAACTCACGGGTAGGAACCAGGATGAGGGCCTGGATGGCATTGAGTGAAGGGTCGATCATCTGAACCAGTGGAATACCACAGGCCGCTGTTTTACCCGAACCCGTCTCTGCCCGGGCTAAAAGATCCCTGCCACTTAAGATCGGGGAGAAGGTCTTTTCCTGAATGGGTGTTAAATCCTGATAACCCATATTCATCAGGGCCTTCAGGATCTCCGGCTTTAAATCTAATTCTGAGAACTTCATCGTTTACCTTTAAATAGCTCCTTCCAAATTGAATAGAGTTATTCCTTTCTTTTTTATATCAAGCCAACGATTTCTACGATTTCACACGACTTGCAGGCAAGCAATGATCAAATCATGCAGAAATAGGTTGGGAGACTTCGTTTGGGGGCTCGCCTCTTCCTCGCGGATAGGGAGTATGCCATTTGGATGATCGAGGAAGCCTCAATTATTTAATTTCAAATAATTATGTAACATTTTTAACTGAAAAGCAAGAAATTCTCTGGTTCTCATATAATGATGGTTTCGTAAAAAATCCGGAAAGGCGATTTTCTGTCATTCCTGCACAAGCAGGAATCCAGTATTTTCATGTAGTTAGAATTCTCTGGATTCCCGTTTTCACGGGAATGACGACTTTTTACGAGTCCATCATATAATGCGATTCAATCAGGCCTGTTTACTCTGGGATTGGCCCCTATCTTCACCCTAATCCCAGAGCTACTTTCATTGCTGGTTTTTGACATTTTGTCCATAATCATTGAATTTTTTCATTAATACCACTCCTGTTTCAAAAACTTGACTTCTGTTCCCTACCCATTCCTCATATTCTACCATACTAATAACGCTTCATATTTTTTATTTTATACCCCCTTCCCCTGAATGTTTTCTAAACAACAAATTAATTGGTATGCCTTTTGCTTATTTACCTGACAGAAGGAGATATAAAAGTGAAAGATTCATCAAATTCAAAAGGGTTTACGTTGATCGAAGTTCTCATCTCCCTGGTCATTTTAGCTATTTCATTGCTCGCTTTAGCCGGTTTAATGACCACAACAACAAGAAACACCGCATCAGGAGGACATCTGACAGAAGCAGCCACATTTGCTCAGGACAGATTGGAGGAATTAAGGGTAACGGCCTGGGATAATATTGTTAACGGAAGCGATCCCAACCCGATACAAGGTTCCACAGGAATCAATTACAATCGAGTTTGGACAGTTGTACTGGGTCCGAATAGTCCTCCTTCCCCCAATGATAATGAAAAAAGAGTTACGATTACAGTTAATTGGAACGATAGAGTAGACCATTCGATTAATTTTTTAACAGTGATTACCCGATAGAAAATGAATAAAGAGGTTGAAAAACATGCGCATCTGTTCGTCACTTAATAAAAGAGGAATTACAATTATTGAATTACTTGTTGGGCTGGTCATTTGTTCGATAGCGATTGCTGCGATATATCGCGTGTTTACTGCTCAAAGTAATGCATATGTCGTTCAAGACCAAGTCGTTGAGGTCCAACAGAACATCAGAAGTGCCATGGAGATTATGGTGAGGGACCTTCGAATGGCCGGATTTGATTATGACAACTCAACTTCGCTCGTCAGAATTGAAGACTTCAAACCATTACCACCTTATATTATAGCTGGAAATACCATCACGGTCTGGTATGAAAATTATCAAACAGGCCCTCCTCTCATATCACAAATCCATGGAGTAACCTACGCATTAAATGGCACTAATTTAGAAAGACAACTCATTGTTAACGGTGTGAATCAGTCTACCGAAGTATTGTTAGACAATGTTAATGCATTCGTTTTAGACTGTGGCATCGATGGAAGAATTGGTGATGTTGCCCCACCAAACCAAGACGGAGTGATAGACAATTGGGTCAATTGTGGGGCAGTGGATAATAATAGAGATAAAGTCATTGCTGTTCGTGTGAGCTTAACCACAAGACCCGAGCAGGTCAACCCACAAGATGACCGCTTCAGGACGGTGTCACCGAGAACCTTAACTTCCATTGTGGCACTAAGAAATCTTTCAATTCAAAAGTTTTAAGGAGAGGAATCTACTGATGAACAAAAAATATGTTGAATTTATAAAAAATGAATCCGGAGTGGCTTTGGTCGTCGCCCTCATCATGATGACCGTTTTAACACTCATCGGTCTTGCATCCACATTCACCTCCACATTTGAAATCATGCTCTCGGGAGAAAAAAGGAGAGCCACCGATGCATTCTATTCGGCTGATAGCGGGGCTAATGTCATCTTGATCAGGTACGTTAACTTCGCACCTGGTCGAATAAATTACGATCCCTTCACGGACCCAGCGAATAGTAATCCTACCAACGTCGTAGCAAAAATTGACTTTGATCCATTTAAAAAAGGCCCGCCAACGGGATTCGGGTTCAATAGTAACTTTGCCTATTTTTGGGTTGAATCAAAAGGAAATGATGGGACTGGGATGACGAATAGATCTACATGCACCATTGACCTGAATGCAGTGAGGGTATTGCCCAAGGACGATTCAATTACCGAAGTTGTTGTTAATTGATTGGAGGGTCTTACACATGAAGAAGAAATATTATTTATTAATTTTAATGATTTTATTCGCCCCTTTTTCCGATCCTTTTGCGGCAGATACGGATGTTTACGTCCTTGATCAAACCATCCAGCAGGTTCCCCCGGATATCTTAATGGTCCTCGACTTATCCGGCAGTATGCGTTGGACACCTGCCGGCGCAACAATGTATATCTCGACCTCTCAAACTTGTGGAAATGACGTTCCCTATTACCCCAGCTCTGGGCCAGGATACACCAAGGCATGTACCATTGATGCTTATGGCACTGTCCCAAAATGGGGTGATCAAGCATGCTCAGGTCCATTTTATAGATCAGCAGGCACGCGTTCCGGAGTAGCTTATACCACCGATTGCAGCCGGGTGGAAATTGCAAAAAGAGCTGTGAAAAGTGTCCTGGATGCTGATAATAACGGGGCGGTAACAGCCGAAGATTACGATACGCTTAATATGAGAATGGGGTATATGAGATTTTATGACTGCGGAAGCGATACCGGTGCAAACTATGACGCCGGTTGTAACCGATTAATCAATCCAATTTTTACCCCGTATGATACCATATGGAGCTCTGTAAGCGCTGCGGGAGCCACCGGGGGGACGCATCTGGCAAGCTCTCTAAAAGAGGCAAAACTATATTTAGACAATCACAAAAGCGTGGATAATGCTAAGGCATGTCGGAAAAAGTTTGTCATATTAATTTCAGATGGCGAAGATACCTTGGCATGCAGTGGTTCAGGGCAAGAATCGCAATCAGACCAATATAAAAGGAGGAGAGAGACCATAGCAAGAGCAAGGGCTCTTTCGAATGCGGGATACAAAGTGTTTGTCGTAGGTTTTGGAGCACCATTGCCTAATACTCTTAGGAATACTCTGAATTGGGCGGCCTATTACGGAGGAACGGACAATGCATCGGCTCCGAATTCCATTTCAGGCACCTATATTATTCCATCCGGACTACTATACCCATCAGGCATCACCAGTTGCTCAAGCAATACCACTGATCCAGGAAATCAAATTATTTCAGGCTATGCCTATTTTGCTGGAACTCCATCGGAACTTGAGCAGGCATTAGCCGATATTAGAAATTATATTCTTAATCTCCTTGCGGAATCGGCTTGTTACGTTGCCCCTGTCGTTCCGATCAGCCAGATGGAGAGCTCAAGCTCTATGAATCGCATGTATCTGGCGATGTTTAAACCTACCCTAAATAGTTTATGGCATGGCAACATCAAAAAATTTGGAATCGCAGATACGATAAGCGCAAACATCCAGACTGGAGACATTGTCGATGTCAATAATAGCCTTGCCATCACTCCTCAGAATGAGATTGACAGGAATGCTCGATCTTATTGGAGCTCAATAAATGATGGAGGTGAGGTTGTAAAGGGGGGGGTTGGAGAACAATTGGCAAGTAGAGATTTAGTTAATGACCCCAGAAAAATTTATACTTATGTTGGATTAACAAGCAAGAAATTATTAACGGAACCTGAGAATGCCTTTACAGTAGGGAACCCCAACGTAACTTATTCAAAGTTAGGAATATCTGCTGATCCGGCGAAGAGAGAGCAAATTATTCAATTCGCTCACGGGTATGATTCCTATGATTGGAATAATAATACGGTTAGAAACGAAAAAAGAAAAGCTTTATTTGTAAATGATTTAGGACAAGAAGTGGAAGTAGATTGGATATTGGGAGCCTTTATCCACTCGAGACCGCTTATTATCCACTACTCAAACAAGTCTGTGATCTATGCAGGAGCCAATGACGGAATGGTTCATGCCTTTGATGACTCAACTGGAAGGGAATTATGGGCTTTTATTCCACCCAACTTATTGCCACAGCTAAAAGATTTCGAAACCAACAATACGCTTCAAATCTTTACAGATAGTCCTCCAAAAGCGTATATTGAAAAGAATTCAAGTGGAACCATTACTAAAGCGATTATTATGTTTGGACTTCGTAGAGGAGGAGATCGATATGTCGCTCTGGATGTTACCAATCCTGATTCCCCAAGTCTTTTATGGGAGATCAGTCCTTCAACCTCATCCCCTTTATTAGGCCATGAGATCACAACAGGTTTCGGAAGAATTGGACAGACATGGTCAACTCCGGTGATGAAATTAGTGGCAGATGGAGAAGAGAAAAAGGTCGTTGCCTTCTTCGCAGGCGGATATGACCCATGCAACGACCCTAATATGAATTGCGGGTCTTCGGATCAGAAAGGCAATGTTATTTATGCCATAGATGTAAAAACCGGAGCCAAGCTTTGGGAATTTTCTAAAGCGAATGACTCCCGCATGACTTATTCAATTCCGAGTGATATCGCGGCATTAGATATTAATGGAGACAATAAGGTCGACCGCCTTTATGTGGGGGATGCAGGAGGGCAACTCTGGCGGTTTGATATTGGAAATTTAAATAATACTGCGGGTTGGACAGGGAAAGTAATATTTAAGTCCAACCAGAATGGGAGTGAACAAAGAAAAATATTCTATCCGCCTGATGTATCTCTTGAATCAGGGTATCAATGGGTTTATCTTGGAACAGGAGACCGAGAAAATCCAAAGCAGGAAACCGGGACGGTAGCCTTTCCTACACAGAACAGATTATATGCAATAAAAGACAACAATCCCTCATCTCCATTAACCGAATCGAGCCTAGTTGATGTCACCAGCGACATTTTACAGAAACCGAATCCAACTGCTGGTGATATTATTACTCAGAACCAAACTCTAAATAATCTAAATACTTTAAATGGTTGGTTTATTACGCTGGAAAGCAAAGGTGAAAAATGCCTCGCCCCTCCAGTAATTTATTCTAAAGTTATATACTATACAACATTTACACCCTCCTATCCGGAAATAGGGGACATTTGTTTCTTAGGTGAAGGAACGGGAAGGGTTTATGCATTACAATATAAAACAGGGATGGCTATGTTTAATTTTGACCTAACCAATGATATTGAGGGTCAGCCCTCTACCATTTACAAAACGGATCGCTCGACTGCCATTGGACCCGGAATTCCATCCCAGGTTGTCATAGCAATCGTACAGGGAGACGTTGTGGGATATATTGGCGTAGGAGGTGGTGTATTTTCTCCAGAGGTTTCAAGTAAAAAAAATATATTGTCGCTTTATTGGAGAACTGTTTTTTAAGTAGTCTCCATCAGGAATCATAAAAATTTGAAAGGGAGAAAAGAAGATGATGACAATAAAAGTCGTGCTGTTAATATCCTTCGTTCTTATTACAAATTTATTATATTCTGATATTGGCTTTACACAAACGAGAGGGGGGGGAGAAACCATCTCTCTCTCGGGAGTTGTAAAAGATGTTTCTTGGGATCATAAGTCGATCGTTGTTAGCGAAAAGAACTTCTTCATCTCGCATGACACCAAGGTTATAGACCAAAATGGAAACTCACTAAAATTAGGCGATGTGAGGAAGAATGCCGATGTCGCGATAGATGCTATTCCGCATCCTAACGGATTCATCATCAAGGAGATCGTAGTAATTACAAACAGAGGTGTTTAATTTACTAATCTTTCACGACTTGACATTTTGTCCATAATCATCAAATTTTTCATGTTTACCACCTCTATTTCAAAAACTTGACTTCTCTTCTCTCCCCATTCCTCATATTCTAACATACTAATAACGCTTCATATTTTTTATTTTATCCCCTTCCCCTAAATGTTTTCTAAACAACAAATTAATTGGTATGCCTTTTGCTTATTTACCTGACAGAAGGAGATATAAAAGTGAAAGATTCATTAAATTCAAAAGGGTTTACGTTGATCGAAGTTCTCATCTCCCTGGTCATTTTAGCTGTTTCATTGCTCGCTTTAGCCGGTTTAATGACAACGAGCACAAGAAACACCGCATCAGGGGGACGCCTGACAGAGGCGGCCACGTTTGCCCAGGACAAATTGGAGGAATTGAGGGCAATGAGCTGGGAAAGTCTCCCTTTGAATCAAATCAGCGACTCTCCTATGAGCAGACCTGGAGTCCAATATGACCGAAGCTGGATCGCAAGACCGAACGCCTTGAATGCGGATATAAAAGAGATTGAAATTACCATTCGCTGGACGGATGCAACCTCCCACTCGTTGCGGTTCTTTTCAGCGCTTTCCAAATGAAAGAGGACGGAGAAGGAATGAAAATGATCAAAATGATAAGAAGAGAAAACGGAATCACGATCATTGAACTTCTGGTGGCATTGGTCATCTTTGCAGTGGTCATTGCCGGAACCTATCGGCTCTTCATTTCCCAGAGCCGAGCCTACACCGTTCAGGACCGTGTCGTCGAAACCCAGCAGAGCATCCGATCTGCCATGGAGGTCCTGTTACGAGATCTTCGAATGACCGGATTCGATAGCGATAGCCCTGATTCGAAGATTGATATCATCACTCCCCTGATCGCCGGGACGGATCAAATCACTTTCGATTATGAATTTGACAATACGACCCAATACTCGGTTCGTTACTGGAGAGATGCCGCTTCCCAAACGTTGAGGCGGCAGTTGACCACGATCAAAGATGACGGTTCGAGCGTGGCCGGCCCCGTTGAGACCCTGCTGGAGAATGTGGAAGAGCTCCAATTCACTTATGGGGTGGATATAGACGATGACAAAGCCTTGGACAATTGGGTCGAGGCCGGAGCCATCAATGGTGCAAGAGTGGTTGCTGTTCGAATCCGCTTGACAGCAAGACCCCAGCAGGTAACTCCGGAAGACCAGAAAATGATGTCGCCGAGAACCCTTGAAACAGCCGTCACCTTAAGAAATTTATGTATGAGATGATAGATCGAAAAGGAGTTTCAAAAATGACAAAGAAAATAAATCCTTTAAAAGACGAAACCGGCGCTGTCCTGGTCATTGCACTCATTATGATGGTTGTCTTCACAATGATTGGCTTGGCCGCCAGTTATACTTCCATCTTTGAGATTATGTTATCAGGACATAAAAGAGGTTCCACCGATGCCTTTTACTCTGCAGACAGCGGTGTTCAGGTCGTGGTCGCCAATATCGATAATTTTGATCTGACCGGCAAGTATGTCGATAACAAATATAATCCTTTTACCGATCCCAATAATCCAAATCTTACCAATGCCAGAGTGACGATCACTTACGATACGGTTCAGCAGGGGTCCCCGAGAGGTCTCGGATTCAGCGCCACCGGAAATTACGAATTCAAACATTTTTTAATGGAATCAACAGGTGAGGACCAAACCGAATTAAGTTCCAATAAGTCCACTTGCACCATCGAGCAGAAGGTGGTCAGGGTCGTTCCAACCCTTCAAGGAGGGAATTAAGAGATGCGAGCAACTCATCCGATGAAATCAGGGTTTTTAGTCGTCCTATTACTCCTTACGACCTCCACAGTCTGTTATGGATTAGATACCGACCTCTATGTCGTATCGGGGGCCAATATCCCTCCGAATGTATTAATCATTCTGGACAATTCAGCCAGCATGGATGAGGTGAGCGCAGGCCAAATCTATGATCCAGCAATTGATTACAACGCCTATGGTCCTTCCACGACTTACCCAATGTATGCCGTTTATATGAAGTCCGGTGCAAAATGGAACGAATGGATGCCGGATTATAGAGATATTACTTGTACAGACCTAAGAGACTATTATCTCGCCCCCTATGGCGAAGCAATCAACTATTCGGGTTGTGGACTCAGCAAGAAAGACTTTCAGACCGGAAATTTCAGAAATTTTCTCCAGCTCAATGGTGGGCCGAGTGGGAACATGCCGAGATTCGGTCTGGCCAATGGCATTCTCCGCAGTTACATCAATACGACAGGCGGAGTCCGTTTTTCCGTAATGTCTTTTAATAATGACACGACCGGCAAGACCGTTAAATATAACAGTGGCTCAAAAACAGAATATGTGGATCCCCCCGTTAGTAATACCGAAGATGCGATTGGAGGAAGAGTTTTAGGTTTTGTCGATGAAAATAAGAATGGAAGGACCGATCTCTTCCAAAACCTGGCCGGCTTGAAGAATGAGACATGGTCTCCGCTGGCGGAGTCTCTATATGAGGCAGGGATATTTTTCAAAAAAGGGACCAGTGCCATAACAGGAACAAGCTATGCCTCTAGCCCTGTTCAATATTACTGTCAAAAAAATTATGTCCTCATCATCTCAGATGGAGATCCTACAAAGGATACAGGAAAATTAGATGAAGTGGCAAAATCCCTTTTTGATCTTGATTTAAGCAATGGTCAATCTTCCTCAGGTCAAAACATCAAGACCTATACGATCGGATTCAGCCTCAACCAAAAACTGTTGGAAGATACGGCAAAGGCAGGGGGCGGAAAATATTTCTATGTGTGGAGCTCTCAAAGTTTTAACATCGCCTTCCAGACCTTCATCGCAGAGGTATTAAAAGAAAGCACCTCTTATGTGGCTCCGGTCGTTCCGATCAGCCAGATGGAAAGCTTTAAGTCAGGCAACCAGATGTATCTTGCCATGTTCAAACCCACTCCGAACAGTTTCTGGAAAGGGAATATCAAGAAATACACCATCGCTACAGAGAAATCTTCCGACTGCAATAATAATTTGGTCAATGTCGGGGATGTCCTCGATTTCAACGGTTGTCTTGTCATGGATTCAACCAATAACAATATTAAGATATCTACAAAGTCCTACTGGAGTTCAATAGCCGATGGAGAAGATGTCGAAAAAGGAGGGGTGGGCGAGATCCTCAAAAACAGGTCCGCATCGAGAAATATCTATACCTATCTGGGAAGCAATGCCAATCTCTACGATTCCTCCAATGCGTTTGCTCTCTCCAATGGCGCCATCACCCCAGCCCTTCTGGGTCTTTCATCCGGAGATACGACTGGAAGGGATAAAACCATCAACTTCATTCACGGATTCGATTCATACGACGAGAACATGAATGGAAATGTTTCCGAAAAAAGGGAGTGGATTTTAGGATCATTCATCCATTCGAGACCTGTAGTCGTTCACTATGGCACGACCTCCGGATCACAATCAATCGTCTTTGCCGGCGCCAATGAGGGTATGCTCCATGCCTTTGATAATGAAACGGGTGAGGAATTGTGGGCATTCATTCCTCCCACGATTTTGCCCAATCTGAAAAATTTAACCGGAGAGGCCCTTCAATTCCTTGTCGATGGAGCCCCGAGGGTCTATCTGGAGAGGAAGACGGATGGAACTCTGGACAAGGCCATCCTCATCTTCGGTCTCCGCAGGGGAGGAAACCGGTATTTTGCTCTCGATGTTAAGACCCCGGATTCCCCCAAACTCCTCTGGGAGATCACCCCTTCGACCACGGGATTCGGAGAATTGGGTCAGACCTGGTCTACCCCGCAACTGGGAAAGATCAAATACGGATCCGGGGAGAAGTGGGTCGCATTTATCGGAGGAGGATATGACGAGAATCAGGATAATATTCCAGTGGCCGCCGATGATACCAAGGGAAGGGCTGTTTATGTAATCGATGTCTTAACAGGCAGTTTGCTGTGGAGTTACTCCCGTGCCCAGAATACTAACATGAAATATTCCATCCCCAGCGATATCGCAAGGGTGGATACGAACGGAGATGGAAAGGTTGATAGGCTTTATGTTGGAGACATGGGCGGGCAGGTATGGCGATTCGATATCGGAGATCCGGACTCCGCCAAATGGACAGCAAAGATCATCTTCGACTCCAATCCCGGATCATCTAATAAAAGGAAGATCTTCTATCCGCCGGATGTCTCTCTTGAGAAAGGCAATTATGAGATGCTCTTCTTCGGGACAGGGGATCGGGAAGCCCCGAAATCGACGACTGCAGTGAACAGAATCTATGCTATTAAGGACAAAAACCCTTCAACCGTTTTAATAGAAAATGATCTGGCCGATATCACTGAGGACCTGTTGCAGGACCCAAATACAACTTCAACCCAGAAAACCAGCATCCTTAATGCGCTGAGCACGAAGAACGGCTGGTATATCAAACTGGATCAAAATGCCGGAGAGAAATGCCTTTCGAACTCGGTCCTCTTTTATGGGGTAATCTATTACACCACCTTTACGCCGGAATTCGGTGACCCGGGAGATCCCTGCTTCCTCAGCGAAGGAAAAGGAAGGCTCTATGCCCTTAACTACAAGACCGGAGAAGCGGTGTTCAATATGGATGGCTTAAGCGTAGGAGGAATGGATATTACAAAAGAGGATCAGTCCAAGATCATTGGACCCTCTATCCCGTCCGGAGTCATCATCACTTTCATTGGAAATCAATCCGTGGCTTATGCAGGGGTGGGAGGAGGAGTTTATCGGCCGCCCATGAAAAAGACCAAAAATATCATCCCCATCAACTGGAGAACGGTATCTAAATAAAAATAAGCCCCGATTCCTTTCCGGAAGGAATCGGGGCTTATTTTTTTCGGTAAGCCATTCGCCCCTATTTATCTTCCTTTCATTTTGAGGACAGTTTTGGCCAGGGCTTCGCCGTTACGGTCCATGGCATATTCCACGGTGTCATCAGAGCCTGTCGAGGTCGTTCTGAGATCGGTTTCATAAACCACTTTTCCGCTCTCCTTGTCAACGAACTGGTAACGGGCCGCAAAAGCAGACGTGCCGGTGTGCTCGCCTCCCGGAATAAAGGAGCGTCCGATTCGCCTCCCTACGGTTGCCTTCGAATACTCTTTGACTTCTCCTTTGAGGATGAGAACCTTCTTCCCGGAAGGAACGTCCTTGCCCCCTTTGCTCCCTTCCTTGACGATTGTATCAAAGAGTTTATATTTTTCAGAATATCGATTGAGCTGATAGATCGCCTTTTCAGCCATCTGAGCGCCAGCCGATTCCGGGGCAGGAGAGCCGGAAGGAACTTCAAGGTCTTTTACAATCAAGGCATTATAATCTCTCAAATTCAACTCCTGAGCACCTGCCCACTCGCTTACTCCAAAGACTAAACCCAGAACAAACACGATTGTCATGATCCGATTAAACTTCATCCCTCTACCTCCTTTTTTATTTGTTTGATTTTTAATCCTATCTCCCTGTCTGGTAGATTCTCTTGATATATTCTATGGAAAAGGTGGAGATCCGATCCACTCCCTGATTAAGAAAAGCATATCCTTCTCTGGCGCCCAATGCCCCGCCACGCATTCCGCTGGTAGGCTTTAGATGATGAGCGAGCAGAATCTTTTTCTCCTCCGCAGGGCTCACATAAGTCTTTATCTCTGCCACTGCCTTTCCGGCACCCATTCCAACCCAGAATCTTGCCGCCCCAGACCCGGGATGCATCGCAACGATATCTCCCCAGATCACCAATGTTTTGTGACCTGATGCTTTGGATTGATCGTCCGTTACCTCTTTAAAAATTCCTGCTGCAGTCAGTTTTGTCTTAAGCTGGATTCTATAAGTTTCCCTATATTCCTCCAGTTTCCCCGGCCCAATGTCCGGAAGCCCCTCCGTAGAAAAATTGCCGATTACGACAGTATCATAGGCTTTCAGATCCACACCCGGCCCCAGATAGACAAATCCCGTGGCATCTTTTTGAAAAGTGACCTTCGATTTATCGGTGACGGCCCCTTCCTGTGCATCGATCAAGTGGACCATTCCGAATATCAATAAAGCGGATACCAGCATTACCCATCGCCCTGTTTTCATAGCCTACCTCCTTTCAACATCTTAGAAGAACCTCTTTATATTTTATATTAAACCCAAAGGGATCGATTTTCAACCCTTGTTTTTTTTAAGGAAATAGAGTATTTAAGTTTTTGTTTTTAAATTATAAACAAGAGGGCACACCTCATGGAGGATTAGTATGGAGAAGGATTTGGTTGCAGTATTAGGCGGAGGGAATGGCGGTCATGCGGTTGCCGCAAACCTTGCCCTTAACGGATATAAAGTCAACTTTTTCGAACTCCCTCAGTTTTCTGAATCCTTTGAAAGAGTGCTCCGCACAAAGGAGATTCGTATTGAAGGGATCTCCATCGATGGGACTGCCAAGTTGAATCTCGCCACCACCGATATGCAGCAGGCGATCAAAGAGACCGAGATCATCTTTGTCGTCACACCCGCCTTCGGACATAAAGCCATGGCTGAAGCCTGTGCCCCTTTTGTCCAGGATGGTCAGATCATTGTTCTGATGCCCGGTTCCGGTGGAAGCCTCGAATTTGTTAAAATCTTTAAGCAGAGAAAGGTGAAACGGGAGATCACCTTTGCCGAAACATGCACCCTTCCCTACGGCGCCCGGCTCAAAAGTTCAGGTCATGTCTCTGTCTTCATTCATGCGGTCATCCTTCCCACAGGAGTTTTTCCATCGAAAAGGACGAACGAGGTCATTCCAAAATTGAAACAATACTATCCGATCATCACGCCTGCAAAGGATGTCATGGAGGCTGCCATCAATAACCCGAACCCCATTGTCCATCCGGTGGCCACTCTGCTGAGCGCCACTCGGATCGAACATGCCAAGGGAGAATTTTACCTCTATGCGGAGGGAATGACCCCTTCGGTCGCCAGGACCTACGAATCGCTCAATCAGGAGAGGCTTTCCATCTGCAAGGCCCTGGGATACCAACTCTACCACTGGGATAATCTCGAATTTCGAGATTACAATCTGGGCGAAACCGAGGAGGAATGTCGCTACCGGATCCTCAACACCAGTATGGATGCCGCCTTTGGAAAGGACGGGATTTATGCTGGGATCAAGATGAAGGGACCCGAATATATGAAAGATCGGTACGTTACCGAGGATGTCCCATACGGGATGGTCCTTCTCTCCACATTAGGAAATCTCCTTGGAGTTCCCACTCCCACACACGACGCAGTGATTCAACTTTCCTCTGTGGTCAATCGGACCGATTACTGGAGAACAGGTCGGGGAATGAAGGAATTGGATCTTTCTAAATGGGATAAAAAAGGTCTGAAAAAATTTCTTAAGGAAGGGAAATAGCTGTTTTTGGGGGAATCTGTTTCCGATAAATTCTTAGAATTAAAATATTTAGAAACCAAATCTAAAAAACTTCTTTAATTTCAATCTGTTAGTTATCTGAATCGAAACTTTTAAAATGAATAAAAAATTTATACTTCTCTGCGAATTTTTATCCCTCCCTGAAACAGACCAGAAATAATAAATTCTTAAATGATTTCAATATATTTTAAAGTGATTACAAGCTAATCTCTTTATCCAAAAATTTCCCTTGACAAAAAAATTCTATTATTTTAGTATCGCTTGCTACATTGTGATTGTTGTCACATAAAGAAATCTTCTATAAGGGTCTTTGGAAGAGACATTAAAAAACATCTTTTCAGAAAGGGGGGAAATAAAAAGTTAAGAGTTATGAGTTATGAGTTATAATTCAAAAAGAAAGGGGGAATATTAAACATGGGATTTACTATTTCAAAAAAATATAACGAGGCAGACCCAAGAAAGCTTCCGGATTGGCAGGTTGCGGAGATAGCTGAAGAATTTATGCCTTCTGTGGACGAATGGCAGGATAAATTGGGCCTAAAAAAGGAAGAAATCATCCCCATGGGGACATTATGTAAACTCGATTTCATGAAGATGATGGAGCGACTAAAAGATAGGCCAGATGGAAAGTATATTGAAGTTACGGCCATCACTCCTACTCCTCTGGGAGAAGGAAAAACAACGACATCAATGGGTTTGATGCAGGGAATGGGGAAAAGGGGAATAAATGTGGGTGGTTGTATCCGCCAGCCTTCAGGCGGCCCCACCATGAATGTGAAAGGAACGGCAGCCGGAGGTGGAAAGGCCCTCCTCATCCCTATGACTGAATTCTCCCTTGGTCTCACTGGGGATATTAACGACATCATGAACGCTCACAACCTGGCCATGGTTGCCTTGACTTCCCGAATGCAACACGAACGAAACTATGACGATGCCGAACTGGCCAAGAGGAAACTCAAACGGCTCGACATCGATCCCAACAATATTGAGATGGGCTGGATCATGGATTTTTGCGCCCAGTCTTTAAGGAACATCGTCATTGGCCTTGGGGGCAAGATGGATGGCTTTACGATGCAATCCAAATTCGGCATCGCCGTGAGCTCCGAGCTAATGGCCATCCTCTCCATTGTTCGAGATCTTAAAGATTTACGTGAGAGGCTGGGTAAGATTGTTGTAGCCTATGATAAAAAAGGCAAACCCGTCACCACCACAGACCTTGAAGTGGCAGGTGCCATGTGTGCATGGATGAGGAATACCATCAATCCCACATTGATGATGACCACAGAATATCAGCCCTGCCTGGTCCATGCGGGTCCCTTTGCCAACATCGCTGTGGGTCAGTCCTCTATTATTGGTGATCGCCTTGGTTTAAAGATGTTCGATTACCATATCACTGAGAGCGGGTTTGCTGCAGATATTGGCTTTGAGAAATTCTGGAATGTGAAGTGCCGATTGAGTGGTCTCACCCCTCATGTTTCAGTTCTTACTACAACCATCAGGGCATCGAAGATGCATGGTGGCGGACCCACCGTTGCTCCAGGACGACCCCTTCCTGATGAATATACGAAAGAGAATCTGGGACTTCTCGAGAAAGGGCTCGCTAACATGACGCATCTCATCGGGGTGATCAGGAAATCGGGGATCAACCCTGTGGTCTGCATCAATGCCTTCCACACCGACACCAAGGACGAAATCGCAATGGTCCGCAAGTATGCAGAGCAGGCAGGTGCCCGCGTTGCCCTTTCTGAGCACTGGCTCAAAGGTGGAGACGGTGCCCTTGAACTTGCCGATGTCGTCATGGAGGCCTGTAAAGAAAAACCCAATTTCAAATTCCTCTATCCTCTTGAACTGCCACTTCGGCAGCGAGTAGAGATGGTTGCCAAAGAGGTGTATGGAGCAGATGGTGTTTCCTGGACTCCGGATGCTGAAGCCAAAGCCAAACGGTTTGAGGCTGATCCTGCATTGAAGAACTTTAATACCATGATGGTCAAAACCCACCTGAGCCTAACATTCGATCCAACAAAGAAGGGAGTGCCCAAAGGTTGGATCCTTCCGGTTCGGGATGTCCTGATCTTTGGCGGTGCAGGATTTCTCTGCCCGATGACAGGAGCCATCAGCTTGATGCCTGGAACCGGCTCTGACCCTGCCTTTAGAAGGGTTGATGTCGATGTGAATACCGGCAAAGTAATGGGGCTCTTCTAAAAAGAGACCTCGTTTCTGATTGGATCGTTTAACACAATTTCCCAGTCCCGCTTCTATCGAAATCGAGGTGGGACTGGGTTATAATTTAATTGTTCATGCCGAAGCATAATGTAACTTTCCTTCCCAGTGAAAGAAAGATTTTGGTGGATGAGGAGGAGAACCTCCTGCAGGCCGCCATGGAGGCGGGGATTCATATCAATGCCTCCTGCGGTGGAAGTGCGACCTGTGGAAAATGCAAAATTAAACTCCTAAAAGGATCGATTGACTCTCCCAAACATCCAAAACTCACTCAGTGGGAATATGATCAAGGATATCGTCTCGCCTGCCTGACACCCATTCGGGGTGATATCGATGTCGAGATCCCCATTGAATCACAGGTAGATAAATCTGTTCTCGCTCTGAAAGGCGATCGAGGGGCTCACAAATACCTTCTCTCTCCCCAGGATATTTACCAACTGGTGAAAGGCTGGGACGTAGATCCGGCCGTATTCAAAAGATACGTCCAACTGGAACCCCCTACACTTAAGGATAATGTAAGTGACCTCACGCGTCTGATCAGTGCGCTGGATCGACAACACGGGATCACGGGGATCTCTGCTGATTTCCGTGTGATCATGAAGTTAAGTCGAATTCTTCGGGAGGCAGAGTGGAAGGTGACTGCCACACTGGTTCTGACGAAAAAAGGTTACAAACTGGTCAATGTGGAACCCGGGGAAAATACCCAGCAGAACTATTCTATTGTTCTGGATATCGGAACGACTACCATCTCTGGTCAAATCCTCGACCTCAATGGATGTGTCGTCGTTGCTTGTCCAGGTGGTATATGTGATGGATCCACCCTCTTCGCCTTAGCCGAAGCCTCAGATTACAATGCCCAGATCAGCTACGGAGAGGATGTCATCACACGGATTGTCTATACCCAGAGGCCTGGAGGACTGAAAAAATTACAGGAGGTGGTTGTTTCCACCATCAATAAGATCATCCAAGAATTGCTCCAGATGAGCAGGATTGATCGTTCCCTGATCTCCCACCTGGTCATTGCTGGCAATACTACGATGACCCAACTCCTTTTAGGACTTGATCCAAAATATATTCGAGAAGACCCTTATGTCCCAACGGCCAACTTCATCCCACCGGTAAGGGCGGTCCATCTCGGAATCAATGTTGGCGATCATGTCCATACCTACATCTTCCCGATGGTGGCAAGTTATGTGGGGGGAGACATTGTGTCGGGAATCCTGGGTTCAGGAGTCTTCCAGAGAGAGACGCTCACTCTCTATATGGACATCGGCACCAATGGAGAGATTGTTCTGGGAAACAAGGATTGGCTCGCCAGTATCTCTTGCTCCGCAGGCCCTGCCTTCGAAGGCGCAGGGATTAAATTCGGAATGAGAGCCACCCGTGGTGCCATCGAAGAGGTCAATATCAATCACCGAACCTATGAACCGATGATCCTGACGATCGGAAGGGCCAAGCCCATTGGCATCTGTGGATCAGGATTAATCGACACCGTTGCCGCTCTCCTCGGAACGGGGATGATTGATCCCAACGGAAAATTTCGAAGAGACCTTCCAACAGGCCGGGTCCGGATGGGTCCGGACGGTTATGAATATGTCCTTGCCAAAAAAGAGGAGACATCGATCCATGAGGATATCGTACTGACGGAGATAGACATTGAGAATTTGATACGCACCAAAGCGGCCATCTATGCGGGCTGTAAAGTTCTTCTGGATAGCGTCGGATTGAGTTTTAACGACCTTGAACAGATGATCATTGCCGGCGGTTTTGGCCGCCATCTCGATCTGGAGAAAGCCATTGTCATCGGCCTGCTTCCCGAGATTGATATCGATAAATTTATCTTTGTGGGAAATGGATCTCTGTTGGGGACAAGGCTCCTCTCCTTCTCAAGGAACCTTCTAAAAGAGGCGGAGCGAATCGCCCTGATGATGACCAATCTCGAATTGAGCCATCATCCCACCTTTATGAATGAATTCGTTGCGGCGATGTTTCTTCCCCATACCGACTCCTCTGCCTTTCCCGTGGTGACGGAAAGGCTACACAGGATGAGAGGGAATCAAGAGTCAAGAGTTATGAATTATGAGTTTTGAGTTATGAGTCATTGAAAATTCTAAAAGACATCATTATGGTAGCCGCAGGCTTTAGCCTGCATAGGATCACGCAACCTGAAGGTTGCGGCTACCAAAAACGTCGAGAATTTTTTTAGTTCACTATACTAACTTTCAAATTCTAAAAGGGGGACAAAAAGATGACGGCAAAATTGATCAATGGCAATGAGGTCGCACAGCAGATTCGGGAAGAATTGAAACAGGAGGTAGCCCAGATTAAAGAGAAATACAATGTCACACCCGGGCTGGTGACCATCCTGGTCGGCGAAAGCCCAGCCTCCATCAGTTATGTCACGGCAAAACAAAAAACCTCTAAGGACTTAGGATTTTATTCCATTCAGGACAACCAGCCTGCCAACATCACGGAAGAGGAGCTGCTTAAATTGATCGACAAATATAATAAGGATCCGAAGATCCACGGGATCCTGGTCCAGCTTCCATTGCCCAAACACATCAATGAGACAAAAATTCTTTATGCGATTGATCCGAAGAAGGATGTGGACGGTTTTCATCCTGTCAATGTCGGAAAACTGATGATCGGCGAGGCCGATTTCCTTCCCTGCACCCCGGCGGGCATCCAACAACTTCTGATCCGCTCCGGCACCAAGATTGATGGCGCAGAGGTCGTTGTCGTGGGGCGGTCGAATATCGTCGGGAAGCCTATTACGAACATCCTCCTTCAGAAACAGAAAGGAGCCAACGCCACCGTCACGATTTGCCATACCGGCACGAAGGATATGGCCTTTCATACGAAAAGGGCTGATATTCTTATTGTCGCTGCAGGCAAACCCAAGGCGATCACTGCTGATATGGTGAAAGAGGGAGCCGTGGTCATCGATGTGGGTGTGAACCGGATCGGAATGACTCCCGAAGGAAAGGCTAAACTCTGCGGCGATGTCGATTTCGACGGAGTCAAGGAGAAGGCGAGCGCCATCACTCCCGTCCCCGGCGGAGTAGGACCCATGACCATCACCATGCTGATGATGAATACGGTCAAGGCGGCCAAGGTGGCGGCAGGGATAAAGTAAGAGTTCGGAGTTCGGCCTCCGGCTCGGAAGAGCCTCTGGCTCGGAGAGAGTTCAGAGTTCGGAGAAAAGAGAGATTAAAAAAAATGAAGATTGCAGTCTCGGGCAAAGGGGGGACGGGTAAGACGACCATAGCGGCTCTGATTCTCCGTTACCTCCTCCGGAAAAACTACAAACCCATTCTCGCTGTCGATGCCGACCCCAACTCCAACTTCGGCGATGCCCTCGGAGTGAAGGTGCAAAGCACGGTCGGGAAGGTATTGGACGGTTTTTTAAAGGATAAAGAGAGCCTGGCGATGGGAGTGGTGAAGGAGTCCCTGATTGACTACAAACTCTCGGAGATCCTGGCTGAAGAGAAGGGTTTTGATCTCTTAAGCATGGGGCAGGGAGAAGGACCGGGTTGTTACTGTTATCCCAATTCCATCATCCGCAATTACATTGAAAAGCTCGCTTCCAACTATAAATATGTGGTTATCGACAATGAGGCGGGCATGGAGCACATCTCAAGGAGGACCAACGGGAGCCTCGATATACTCTTTCTGGTCTCCGATCCATCCATGAAGGGAATCAGGACCTGCAAGAAACTCGAAGACCTGGTCAGCGAATTGGGTTTAAACATCAAAAAGACTTACCTGCTCATCAACAGGGTCTCACACGAGACTCCACCTCAGATCGTGGAGGAGATAAAGAGATTGAATCTCAACCTTCTCGAAATCATCCCCGAAGATGGTCATATTATCGACCATGAATTGAGAGGGATCCCTATGCTCAATTTAGAAGAGTCAAGTCCTTCCGTCATAAAAATAAAGGAAGCTATGGCAAAGATATTGCCATGAGAAAAAGTGAGAGCAAGAGAGCTCTGAAAAACTGCTGCATGCTCTCTCGATTATACACCTGCCTGCCGCAGGCAGGGATTTCAAAAGATGATTACGCAGATTCCTATGATTTTTCAATGTGTTTCTTATGTGTAATCTGCCCTTAATCGGTGTAATCAGAGATTTCAGGACGTTTTCAGAAATCTCAGCAAATTCCATTGACAACTCTTTGTAAAAAGTTTTACAACTATTTGTGAAATATTTCGTAAAAGGAAAAGGAGGGGACAACATGATATTGATAGGAGAAAATATCCAAATTCTGGCAAAAGTCGTTTCCAATGCCCTGAAGGAGAGGGATGAAAAACCATTACAGGATCTTGCCGTCAAACAGGCTCAAGCAGGGGCCGATTATATTGACCTCAATATAGGTCCTGCAAGGAAAGATCCAGAGACGATGAAATGGCTTGTCGGGGTCATTCAAGAGGTGGTGAATAAACCGCTGTCGCTGGATACGACCAACCCAGTGGCCATGGAAGCAGGGCTCTCTGTATGCAAAATTCCCCCACTGATCAATTCCGCTTCCGGCAAAAAGGAGAGCAAAGAGAAGATGTTACCTTTGGCCGCGAAGTATAATTGCGATGTCGTCCTCTCCGTTCTGATTGATGCGGGCATCCCCTCTGATTCCTCTTCCAGGGCAGAGGCGATCATGGAGAGCGTAGCCTATGCCAACGAGATAGGCATTCCCAATGAGAGGATTTGGGTGGACCCCATTATGATGCCCATCTCGGTGGATCAGCCCCAAGTGGTAGAATGTCTTGAGTTCTTGAAAATCCTTCCGGATATCTGTCCTGGATGCAAATCTACGTTAGGGCTTTCAAACATTTCCAATGGAGCACCGGAACATCTAAGAGGGATACTCAACCGGATTTACTTGGCCATGATCGAAAGATGCAATGGCTTCTCCGCCATTATAGATAGTTTTGATGAAGAATTGATCAAATTGATGAAGGAAAAGCTTCCAGAGATCAAAAACCTCATTTATAGGGCGATGGATGAGGACGTGGATATATCAGGTCTCTCCAAAAAAGAGGTAGAGGTCGTCAAGACGGTCAATGTGCTCTTGGGAAAATCCCTCTATTCCCATTCGTGGTTGGAAACATAAATTTGAGGATTCAAGGGGTCAAGCGGTCAAGGGTTCAAGTGGTTAAATGCTTTTTACTTGAACCCCCGAACCCTCGAATCCTTGAACCCTTTTAAAATTTTTTCAAAAGGAGGCGACTATGCAATTAAGTGACCTTTTTGAACCTTATAAGGGTGAAGTGAAAGAAGTGACCATTGGGCCTTCCGAGAAGGCAGTCAAGGTGGGGGGTGAAAAAACACTTCCCTTCCATGCCTTTGAGGGAAAAGAAGGAACGCCGGTGAGATTTGCCTTGGAAGTGTATGACGTTCCTCCGGAAGGCTGGTCCCAACATCTTATTTCCTGCTATGCGGATGTGATCTCTGACCCCGTGGCTTGGGCAAACAAATGTATAAAAACCTATGGGGCGGATCTCATCTCCCTTTATTTAGCAAGCCTTGACAGTGAAAATTACGATGTTAAAAAAATCGCCGAAAATGTGAAGAAGATTGCAGAGAGTATTTCGGTTCCATTAATCGTGATGAGTGTTGGAGACAAAGATAAGGACGCGAAAGCCCTGGTGGAGATAGCAAGGGTCTGCGCTGGCAAAAATCTCCTCATGGGTCCATTGGTAAAGGAGAATTTTGAGGAGATTGCCAAAGCGGCACTGGAGGGAGGACACAGCATCATTCCTCAGAGTCCTTTAGATATCAACCTCTGTAAAGAGCTCAATGTCAAGCTTGGCAAATTTTTTCCTAAAGAGAAAATGATGATTGACCCCCTATCCGCTGCCATCGGTTATGGCATTGATTACTCTTTCTCGATTTTTGAACGGGTAAAACAGGTGGCTGTCATCCACAACGATGAGATGATGAAGAACCCTATTGTTGCGAATATCGGAAAAGATTGCTGGAAGACCAAGGAAGCAAAAGAAGATAAAACTCAGGGGATTATGTGGGAGGCACTCACTGCCTTCACCCTGATCCTGGCCGGAGCCAATATTGTGATTATGCGACACCCGGAGAGTTTGAGGTTGGTAAAAAAATTAGTTTCTTGAAAGGAGTAACTCATGAGTAAAGGAAAAAAGAAGCAAGAGGAGAACAATAAGATCATCAGGGCTGAAGATAATTGGGAACCCATCGGCCCAACTCCAATGCCTGAGATTTCCGATTTACGTCGATGGGATATGAGGCTATTGAAGACTTACAAACCCTTTTATGCCCCCTTTTGTGATCTCTGTTGTTTCTGTACTTTTGGAAAATGTGATTTAACCGAGGACAAGAAAGGTGCCTGTGGGATCAATATTTCTGGTCAACAAGGAAGATGGGGGTTGATCTTCTCTCTCATGGGTTGTTCAGCCCACGGTGCCCATGGCCGCCATCTCATCGAGTACCTCATTGAGAAATATGGTGAAGATTACAAGATTGATTTGGGTGGACAGGTGGATGTCGAAGCACCTCATATCAGGACGGTGATGGGCCTTAAGCCTGAAACATTAGGAGATCTTAGAAAAGCCATTGAATATGTCGAAAGGGGAATTATCCATGGCGTCTCAGCGACCCACTTTGGTCAAGAAGGAAGCGACCTCGATTTTGAATCGAAGTCCCTGCACATCGGTATGTTAGACCATGTGGCTATGGAGGCAGCCGATATCGCTCAGACGATAGGCTTTAAATTCCCAACCTCTGTCGCAGAAACGCCTCTTGCGGCCCTGGGCTGGGGATCGGTGGATAAAGAGAAACCCGTGGTGACCTGTGTGGGCCATAATGCCGCTGTGGCCACCGTGATGATTGACCAGCTCATGAAGGCTGGGATTTACAATGATGTAGAGGTTACAGGGATTTGTTGCACGGCCCAAGACAACATCCGATTCTCGGACAAAACCAAGATCATTGGACCTCTCTCAAAACAGCTCTTCTTCTTAAAAACAGGGATTGCGGATTTAATCATCACGGATGAGCAGTGCGTTCGATGCGATATTCCTCAAGTTGCAAAAGAGATGGGAAGTGCGTTGATCGCTACCTCCGACAAGATCAGTTATGGGCTCGACGATGTAACCCATAAAGAGGTGGATGAAATCGTCCGGATGATTGCTGAAGAAGGGAAACAGGTCTACATTCGAGATGTGGATAAAGCAGGAGAAGTGGCGGCAAAGGTCCTTCCCCTGGTGGCCAAAAATAGAAAGAAGGAGATTGTCACCAAAGAGAAGGCCCAAGAATTGGCCAAAGAATGCAAAAAATGCACGCTCTGTGATCGAGCCTGTCCGAATCTCCTGGTGATCTCCGATGCCATCGCCGATGTCAAAGAAGGAAAATTCAAAAAGATGACTGACCTCTTCGCAAGATGTATCGGCTGCGGAAAATGTGAACAGGAGTGTGCCAGAGGTGTCCCCATCGTTACAATTATGCAGGCGGCTGCCTCATGGGATACCTATAACATAAGAGTAGGAAGGGGACCCATCCAGGATGTGGAGATCAGAAAGGTGGGTGCACCCATTGTCTTGGGAACCATCCCAGGCATTATCGCTATCGTTGGGTGTTCCAACTATCCTGAGGAGATCGAAGAGATCGCCGACATTGCAGAAGAGTTCGCCAAGCGAAAATATATCGTTGTCCTCTCTGGATGTGCCGCCATGGCCGCTGGAATGAAGAAGGATGCGGAGGGAAAGACCATCTATGAAAAATATAAACCCGATTTTGATGCAGGGGGAATTCTCAATATAGGAAGTTGCGTCGCCAATGCCCACATTACAGGAGCTGCCATGAAGGTCGCAAATATTTTTGCAAAGCTCCCGCTGCGCGGAAACTACGAAGTCATTGCAGATTATATCCTCAATCGAGTCGGAGC
>Ga0214473_10000350_pt1 | contig 64685 bp, 102 predicted proteins | sample RVTome_7_FD_203509 | JGI IMG/M metagenome (GOLD analysis project Ga0214473, IMG submission 203509) | Soil microbial communities from uranium-contaminated site in the Upper Colorado River Basin, Wyoming, United States - RVT98D197 | ecosystem: Environmental > Terrestrial > Soil > Contaminated >...
CAGATACTCCGGAGATAAGGGAAGCACTCAACGAGGGTAAGATCAATACTTACTTTCTCAAGAGAAAGCTACAGATATTACACAGTAAAGGAGTGAGCATAACTAATCCTTACAAACAGATAGCGGACACTTATGTAGACTATGGTCTCACAGGAGATATAGGTAACCTTAACCGCATCTACGAGCTTCAGGTAAGATACTCAGATGAGTACTCCAATGACAGTGTAACTAATGCAGAGAATAATCCTCAGCAGGAGCACTCTCTTAATAGTACCCTGAGTAAAATGTACCTTAGGATAAATGCAGCGGAGACTTACCAGGATCTTGTCCGGACACCCCAGATGAAGCATCTGGATATCAGGACAAATCCTCATGCTAAGTCATCCGTTATACTGAACTCAGTATTCGATATGGACGAGCTTAGTCCTACCTTTGGACAGAGGAGAAAACAGTATGATTCCCCCACTGCTCCCGATGTTCAGCTAAAACTAGAGAATCTCAGCGGCGTACAGGTTATCAATAATGGGGAGTATGCTGAGGATGGTGTAGGAACAAGTCGTGCAGATGAGTATAGTAAGTTACTCATGGACTTCCATATGATGCTTCTAAGAGGTACTCCCGAGCTTATGAGACATGCTTCCAAGAGTACAGCACTCTCACTGTCGGTAAGCAAGATTAATACCCGGGATAATGCATCAGGGTATCTCTATGTAGATACTGCTAAGTTCCTCCCACAGTATGGAGACAGGGGATTCGAACTCGCAAGGGATATTATCTTCGGGTACATGGAAGCAGAACTAGAGAGGATCAAGATTGTAAAGACAGGTACTTATAACAACATCCCAGGTTTCTCCCAGAGAGGTAAAGAGTTTACTGTCTTTGATAATGTCTTCTCTGCCGACACTAAGAATAAGCTCTATGGAATAGAAGTTCCCTTCTCAACATTCCTTCAGCAGACAGATGAAGCCTCCATGAATCTTAAGAGAGCTCTCAACAAGGAACTGAAGTCCTACTTTGACGCTTTGATAGAGGATACTGCCACACTTTTAGGTAAGGCTGAATATGTAGATCCTACTATCTATAACACTATCCGGGAGCAGATAGGCAAATCTGACATCAAAGGGCTCCTCAGAGAAGATATGAAGAAGGCATCCATAGCCTCCTTTACCTACAATAGCTGGGTACACAATTTCGAGACCCTCTCACTTCTATACGGAGACCTGGCTCTCTATAACACATACCTTAAGGAGGAGTTCCATAAGCGTAATGCTTCTATAGCCTCTACAGGAGATATACCTGTCACAGATGATGAGGATATCAAGTTTATCAACTCTGTAATAGGCAGAGGCTACTCAGCACAACTGGATATACCACAGAAGGACTTTAACGGAACCTTTGACTCGGCTGTTATCCATGATACCAAAGTGCAGTCAGCATACCTTCCTATATATACAGAAGCCTTCAGATCCTACTATAGCCGTAGAGGACTTACAGGAGAAGCTCTGGATAATGCTGTAGAGATTGCTTCCGGGCCTTACAAGAGTATGAATGAAGGAGATGCCCAGGGATGGATGAGTATAGATAGTTACAGGATACTTAAAGTGCTATTAGGTAAGTGGACTCCTAAACACGAAGTGCTCTACCAGAGAGTTATTAAAGGAGAAACTGTGTATCCCCAGGAAGTAAGTACTTACCTGGCCCCTATGAAGATTCAGTACTTTGGACCGTTAGTTAATGCAGACTTCAATCTTACAGCACTACATAAGTTCTCCATTATACCTTTAATCCCTTCTGTAATCAAGGGAACATCTCTGGACGAGTTGCACAAGGATATGGTGAAACAGGGGATAGATTATGCCCTTATGGAATCAGGGTCTAAGATTACCACCATGACTACTTCAGGTATACCAGATAAGATATACCTCGACAATAACACCAGGATTCTGGGAGATGTGAAGTTTACCAAGAATACTGTGCATCTTGAGTATCTCAAAGACCAGCAGGATATAAACAATGAGTTTAAGGGTAATGCCACCTTCTCTACTCAGCTCAGGAAGCTCATAGAGGAGGGTCTCTTTGAGAATGGAGTTCCGGTTGACTTTATGGCGAAGTCTTCCCCAGATGTCCGTATGGACTCCTGGAGCAAGTTGTCAGAGGAGAAGAGAGTCCAGGCTTCAAGGATGTATGACCTGGCCCGTAAATATGAGCTTAATGTAGATAAACTCAATAACCTTAAGAAGTATGAGCTCATAAAAGAAGCAGGCTGGAAGCAGGATGCCTCAGGGAATGTTATTGTGGGTAGCATGAAGAATATTATGGAGATTATCCGCAGGGAGCTTACCCGGCAGGATCTGGCAGATCACGAGATAGACTTTGTAGAACTTACCCAACAAGGTAATATCAAGTATGATTTCTCTATCATGCCTAACGCAGAGAAGATAGAACGTCTGCTGACAGCTATAGTTAACCGCAGACTTATCAACCAGAAGATCAACGGAGAAGCACTCGTACAAGTCTCAGGATCTTTCTTTGAGAACAGGTCCGCCTTTAGTCCCGAGAGATTTACTAAACCTACTCAGGAGCAGCTGGATCAATATGGTACTAATGATCTTCCTACATATAGTTTAGGCACAAGTATCTCCAGGAAAGTCAATATAATGATGCAACCTGACAATGTATCTAAGATACTGGCAGGTACTAAGACTACCACTACAAGATCTTCCTCCCAGGCATCTCAGATAGATCTTAAGAAAGGAGAGTCGGGAGTTGCTGAATTCGGAGGTAAGAAGTTTATCGTTACCTCTAGAGGAGAACTTACCATAGATGAAGCAGGGGGTAAGGAAGTTATGATTACATCAGAGGGTGTCAAGTCTGAAGAAAACTTCAAGTTTCAACAAACTAAAGACTGGGTAAACGGTAAAGGTAAGTTATACGTGTATGACATAAGACCTTATATCCCTGGTAAGACCAAGGCCATGAAGGTAAAAATAGCTATGCAGGGAGGGTTCGAGAATCTCCTCAGGCTACCTGATGTATACACTAAAGCAGATCAGGAGAATATTACTCTTATAGAGGCTCTTAATCTCCTGCTCAAGGATGAGAACTGGCTCAACACAGGAGACAACCGCAAGTTCATAACTATGGTTGCCGTGCGCATACCTGTGCAAGGCCTGAACTCCATGGAATTTATGGAAGTACATGAGTTCCTCCCCAAAGAAGCAGGTAACATTATTATTCCTCCCTCTGAGATAGTAGCTAAGTCCGGGTCTGACTTTGACATAGACAAACTTACAGTTATGATGCCTCACATCAAGACTAAGAAGGGGCAGGTTATGCTATACAGCAAATATAGTCGTGAAGAGGCAACACTGATCTATGATACCATGAAGAAGAGGAAACTCTTTAATCTCACTTTCCAGGGTATCACTCAGGAAGAACTCCGGAGATACTTCAATCCTAAGATATTCGAAAGCATAGAGAAAACTATGTCAGATCTCATAGGAGATCACTACTGGCAGTCTATAGAGGAAGTTCTCACTGAGGAAGGTGTACTTACCTTTGATCAGTTCTTCTATAATCTTAACGGAGTACGTATCACCGAGAACGAGCTTATAGATAATATCAGGTCTATACTAGAACTTCCGGAGAACTTTGTGAGCCTTATACGCCCCAATGCCGTTGATCTTGTGGAACCCCTGGCTAGAGAGATGGAGGAGATTAACAAGACCAAGAATCTGGGGGGATATAACCCAAGAATGAGCGTAAGGAAGACTAAGGAGGGAATCCGTGTAGAGACGACCCGGGTTATTGATGGGAAGAGTAAGGTTATAGTAAGTCCTACAAGAATACTGGAAGTACCCTATAATATACATAAGCATGCTTCTAACAACATAGGTAAGCAAACTCTGGGAATAACTGCAGTAGATAACTCTTACAACACTGTCTTTAACAGGATAGGTGCTCACATGAATCCCTTCTATGGAATAGGTATAGACCACTACGAGAAACTATCTAAGAAGAATCCTAAGTCTCTTACTAATGAGGAGAGAAGAGACCTTAAGAAGTACCGCAGAATTACCATGATGCTCAACCACAATAAGGTTAGTTATAAAGGTTATGATATCATATCCCTCTCTCATATATACGATATCACAGGAACTACCAAGATATCAGATGTTATCTCTCAGCTTATGAATGGGCTCGTAGATATAGAGAAGGATCCCTTTATTCTCTGGCTCCAGATGAACCAGCAGGCGGCACCTACTATTCTATTTATGGTGCAGTCAGGAGTACCCCTTAAGGATATTATCTACTTTGTCTCCCAACCCCTGGTACGTGAGTACATAGAGCAACAGAAGCTGGCAAGAAGTAGATTTGCGGGACCTCTGGGAACAGCTCCTGAGGGTAATGTGAACTTCTTCAGGAATAAGGCCAAGCAGGTAGTAATAATGAACCCTAAGTTCAAATTTGGAGTAGAGTCTCTCAGAGAAACCTTCGGGGACGAACTTTATAAGCTCCAGACAGAGGCTACCGGCAAAGTAGGGGCTTCTGCTTTTACCTTGACAGAACTTGAGAAGAATCTTGACAAGCAGGATAGTGACCAGGCACGCGCATACTTCCTCCACTACCTCGAGATTGAGGATATAGCCAAAGGTATAAGAGACCTGAAGATGAACTTCAACTTTGACACCCGTAAATCAAGTACCAACTTTGACGCCTTTAACAGAGTCAACAAGATAGCAGAAGTTAGAGGTAACAGCCGGATACCTGAGTACCTGGTAGATAAGATAATGAGTGAATCTATCCCGGGAAGCTTCTTTATACAGAACTTCCAGCTCTCACTATGGAAAGAGTTCTTTAAGCTCAGGAATAACCCGATGCTCAATGAATACTTGACTATGAGAATAAAGATGGCTAGCAGAGTCATAAAGATAGAGGGAGAGATTATTCCTAATGATATTGACAAGACCTTCGGGGATGCAGAGAAGTTTGCTGAAGAGTTCCGCAACGATCTGGTAAGCTATATCTTCCAGAACTCACTAAGACATTTCAGGCTAAGGGATACCAGATCCTACAAAGGATACAACACTACCACAGAGTTACCGGTAGAGCAGGTTAGTCTTGCATTCGGGGCTTTTGTGAAGGGTGATACACTTTATGTAGATCCTAAGCAGCTAAAGAAGGACTGGGACTCTAAGGCTTTCAATAGTGCAAAGTATGAAGCCCTCGGGTTAGCTAAGGTGCCCGAGAAAGTATTCTCCAACAAGGTTACTAACTCTCAGGAGGAATTTAACCACTATGTTCTTGAGAGGGAATATCTCCGTAGTATCACCCCCTTCAGAAGTTATACTGCCACACCAGACTATGCAGAGAGGTATACAGAACTTCTCTCCTCTGTTGCCAGGAAAGAGACAGAAGAACAGGAAGTATATGAGAAGAGGATATCCAGAAGAGCTTATGAAGAGATGCTCCGTGATACTGCCCTGGACAATATCATGAATCCTACCAAGCTCTTCTATGGTAATAAGCGGAGTGTAGCCTACACCTTTCTGGATATACTCAAGAAGAACCCTGACTTAAGAAAGGACTACAGTTTCGTGAGAGCTCTTGCCGTCTCTGATAATGAGAAGATAGGTATGAACAATCTGAAGATCAACGACAGGATACTCGACTCAGATACTCTTGAACTCTACTATGAGAACATGACCAAGCTTATGGATCCTGCAGTCATCAAGAGTCTGGATACAGAAGAGAACAATCGCATAAGCCAGTTCTTCCAGAGATTACCCTTGGTAGCTTTCGTGCAGTCAGGCCTCTCTAAAGGAGAAATGTCTCTTACCCGCATGATGCCGCAGGACATCTTCTTCAGACTTATGGAAGAGCCTCTAAAGCAGTATGTAGAAAAGATGAATCCTAATATGCTGGATGACTTCTATGGTAAGTTTGTGTATGAGAACTCACTCAAGAGAACCCGCCGCAGGTTCAAGAACTACCAGGCACCACTTACTCTTAATGATTATTATAGTCTTTATAAGTCAGGAGAGACCAAGGTAGTTACCACAGCACCGGAGCCAGAGCTGACGCCTTCCAAGAAGGATAATATTTCAACATACAGTAGCTTTGAACCTACAGGTAATAAGAGAGGTATTACTTCCTATAAGAAGCTGGCGGATAATAACCCCGAGACACTCTTTATATACAACGAGAACACTAAGTTCACACAGGGACAGACCACTGATGCTTCTCTAAGAGGGTTTAATAACGCACTGGGAATAATCACCAAGCTGACCGGGGCGGAGAGTCGTGGTGCTATTATGGAGACGGCTAAGTTTACTGATACGACCTATGAGAAGAATATAGCACAGATAGAGGAAGATATCCGGAAGATTAACGATCTTTACAACAGCGGAAAGTCTATAACCTTCATCAAAGAGGGATACGGGACATACATGATGGAGTCTGCACCACAGACCTTCAACTATCTCTCCAGAAGACTTTTCGAAGAGTTTGGATATATTAATCCCGGCTCAGATAAAGCAGGTAGTGTGAGGGAACTTATACAGCAGTCTCAGCCTGTAACAGATGAAGAAGTAGCTAATATTATAGAGAAGTGTTTTGCATAGAATATGGCAGCAGTGTGTCCAAACAAGAGTCTTAACGAGTGGATCAGTCTGGAGAATATCTTCGGGGAATTTGATGCCCACCGTATATGGATGATGAGTGGTAGGGATTACCCTTCAGTACTCCATGGATCACTCTATCTATATCTACATAACCAACCTGCAGAGGCTACCTCTGTACTGGAACAATACTATCCCTCAGAGGATATCTCAAGACTTGAATCAAGACCGTCCCTCACATCTGTAATCAGTGGGATGAACTCAGAGGTCTTTGCTGATAGTAACTACCTTAAGTGGATGCAGGACTCAGGACTATCTCAGAAGGTAGGACTGGACAAAGTCTATAAGAATGATAAGATAACCAAAGATGGTATCCGGTTTACACAGATCACAGTCCACAATGTGGACACTCCGGAACAAGAACCTACCACTAACTTAGATATAGCAAAGCAGAACAATGCCAGGGCTAAGGAGATTATAACCCGTCTCTCAGACAGACTCTCACAGAAGTTAGGTATTGAATATGAGATGATATCTCCTGAGGAAGCAGAGAAACTTCTATCTCCTACTAAGACTCCCTGGAAAGGGGAAAATGCTTTCTTTTTCGGAGGAAGAGTGTATTTTGTAGGTGACAATATTACTACTGAGCAGGTTATTCATGAGTTCTCACATCCTCTGGTGAGGGCTATTCGTGTAGGTAATAAGGAAGCCTTCAACAATCTCTATAAGGAGCTTGTAAACACTCCTGAAGGACTCCTGCTCATAGAGGAGACAGTTACTTTATATCCGGAACTCAACAGAGAAGAGGACCTCTTTAAGGAAGAAGTCATAGTAAAAGCTCTCTCCAGAAGTGTAGAGCTAAAGAACCTGGGGCAGAAGACTAGCAAGGGTTTCGCAGGATTCATAAAGAACCTCCTGTATAACATCAGACAGATACTGCGCAAGGTATTCGGGAGTAAGGTGAAAGTAGAAAAACTCTCACCGGAAACTACCATTGAGGAGCTGGCTGCACTACTTCAGGAAGAAGACTTCATTATAGATAATGAACTTGTCACAGATGAGAATATAGCAGCTTTTGTGAGGGACACGCGCAAATATGAGCAAGGACTTAAAGATGTGGAGAAAAGTGTCCTGATAGATAATGTTAACCGGTTCTATGATGTGATAAGCAATCACGTGAGAAAGGTACGAGAGAATAAGAACTACGCAGAGATGCGTAAGATCTTGGCAGATGAGATAGGTCAGGGAGACCTTGCCGAGATAAAGAGTACACTCAGATCCTACCAGACTCTTGAGAATAAGATGGCAGAAGTGGCAGAGAATGCAGAGTTTGAGAGACAGAGAATGCAGGCTCTTATACTGAGTGTTCTGCGTATGGAGGAAATGATACAGAGGGTGAAGACCCACCTCCTGGAGTTAAAGTCTAAGTCAGATAAGGATAGCTTATATAAAGCATCCTACTACGGTCACCTGACCAAGAGCTGGAAGAACTTTGTAGAGGAATCTAAGAAAGGCCTCACAGATAGTGGAGTACCGGAGTCAGCCGACTTCTACCAGAAGTTAAGTAATATATCCTCAGCTATAGACAGCTCGGATCGCATTATCGAGTCTATCTTCAAGCCTGTACTTGCTGAAGTATTTGAAGAGCAGTCTAAGAATCTACAGGCTCATATAGAAAAAGCTCATAAGGACATTATGGAGCAGCTTCGTAAGAAGGATGCTTCCCAGGCGGAACTTGATAAGGAAGTGAGCAACTACAACCAGGTAAAGCTAGATAGGTCTAAATTCGAACTTCTCCTGGAAGGAAAGCTCGGAGATGCTAACTTCATGAACTCCTACCTGGAAGGTTACCTCTCTAACAATGATCCTGTCATAAACAGCTTTGCACTCTTTATAAAGAACACCAAGGCTGCCGCAGAGTTTTCTGCACAGAAGAAGGTAAACGAGTTTCTCAAGACACTGGAGCCTCTATATAAAGACGTAGGCTTTAGTGCCACTCGCTTCACAAAGACCAACAAGAAAATGATCTTTGCTGACAAGGACGGGTACGTAGATGATGATGGGACATTTAAGGAGAGAATAGTCTTCACCTTCCTTAACAGGTTTAAGAACTATAAGTATGATCTGGAGGCTCTCAGGCACAAGATACAGTCAGCTAAGGAGAAGCAGGATAAGGATGCCTTGAGAAAGTCCGTGACGGAGATGAAAGAGCTCAGACGTAAGTGGTTTCACCAGGAATATGCTCCGGAGTTTTACGAGAGAGAGAAGATATTTGAACAGTCTGATCTGGCTATGGAAGCAAGAGATGACAGGCAGAGAATACTGGACGAGATAAATGCTGTCAGGCTGAGTATCTCTGATGAATTCTCTATGGCAGAGGCTCAGGAAGAGATAAAAGTTCTGCTGGATGAACTCAGGCAGCTGCATTCTCTCAGAGACCTCGGTGGTAATCTCAAGACCGGTACAGAACTCGAGAAAGCACAGATACTAAGACAGTATAGAGAAGAGTCCCGGAAGTTTTATGAGTGGAAGGAGATACCCCAGTCATTTGAGACCTCTCTTAATAATTATGAGCAGCAGCTCTTCAACCAGGGGATCATAGGGGAGGATGCCAAAGTTCAGAGAGCTATATGGATACGTAATCATACCAGAACCGTAATTAATGAGAGGTTCTATGAAGTCAGGTCTTCTATTCTTAACAGGATAAAGGAGATAACTTCTCAGTTACCAGAGGATCAGCAATCCAAGCTGGATATATCAGCCGCATGGTCTGACATTATAGATACCGTCTCAGGATTCAGGGATAACGACGGACAACCCGTGGGTAGTGATATGAGTGAAGGAAGAGTAGCTCTCATTAAGCAGAGGCAGGAAGAGATAATCCAGGCACAGTCTCAGCTTGCAGGTCTCTCGGGACTTACTCTTGAGGAAGTAGACGAGCTTAATGATATATACTCGAAACTAAAGAATAAGGAACCGGTCTCCCAGGATGAGAGAGACAGACTTACTGAGCTCTCAGACAAGAGAAGTGAACTTAGTCTTACAAAGTTAGAGAGATCCGAGCTAAGGTCTCTCTATGCTTCTTTGAGAGAGCTGCAGAGTAAGCAGGCTACAGACTACTACCTTGACATACTGAATAACTGGATGACCAAGCTCAATTCTCCAAAGCAGGATATCACCAGGGATATCGCTGACGAGTTTCTTAAGGATCCTGTCCTGGAGCAACTGTTAGCATCAGACACTAACTTTCGCAGCTGGTTCCTGAAGAACCATGTAAAGAGAGAGCGCTATAATCCCGACACACAACAGAAGGAGCCTGTCTGGGAGAGACTTTATGTATGGAATGTTATAGTCCCTAACAATCCCACCTACTATAAAACTACAAAGCTTTCTACAGGGGAGGTTATAAAAGGTGTACCTACACTTGAGCATTACAGTCGTAATATCAGATCCGAGTTCAGAACCAAGAAGGTAGTAGGAGAGACCATAGATAATACAGGAGAATGGCTCCCTAAAGATATTAAAGGCAGCCCTTATCTTAATGAGGATTATGACAGGCTAAAAAGGGAAGATCCTAAACTCTTCAAGTTACTTGAGACTCTTAAGAGTTATCACCTGAAGTTCCAGGAAGGTTTACCTAAGACTTCTAAACTTTATCTGGAGATTCCTCGTTTCCGTAAGGACAACCTGGAGTATCTCCAGACTACTAATGTGGCCAAGCAGAAGATGTCTGCTGCAGGATCATACCTCAAATCTATCAAGGACTACTTCACACATGCCAAGGATGATGCTGAGGTGGGACTCAATTACGAGCAGAACTTCTCACTGGTAAGTACAGACATGTTCGATAATGAAATCACCCGGATACCTATCCGTGGTAAGTATGACCTGGATCTTGATCAGGTTTCGCTCGATATCACTCACTCTATGGCCCGCTATATGTTCTCAGCAGAGAAGCAGAAAGCACTCATAGAGATTAACCCCTTAGCTCAGGCTCTTAGCCAGGTAGTCTCTAACCAGGAAGACAATGGTATCAAAGATCTCAAGAAGGTAAATAAGTACAACTTCGTAAACAGAGGTATTATTACCTATATGAACAAGAAGGGTAAGGGAGTAAGGCAAGCTGCTGTGAACAATCTTATAGAGAGGGAGCTCTATGGTAAGACTGTTACAGGAGTAGGCTCCGGAAGTCCTGTCCTTAACAAAGTGGTAAACTTTATGTTTAGCCGTGCATCCTTTCAGTTCTTTGCCCTGAATATTCCACCGGCTCTTGTTAATAGATGGTCTGCTATGTACCAGACTATGTTGTCAGCTGCGGCCGGTCAGTATCTTAATCTCAGGGACTATACTAAGGGACGCAAGTGGTCTACTACAGCTGCAGCAGAGATGAGCCAGCAGATATATAACCCCGGCCCTAAGAGTCTCAAGCTACAAATGCTGGAGATATTCGATCCGGCACAGGGAAGACTCGAAGAGAAATTCGGAGAAGGACCAAGCAGAAGTATAGCCAGAGATGCAGCAGGATTATCCTGGCTGTATAGTCACAGGAAATGGCTGGAGATAGAGGCTACCTTCCAGCTCTTCGCGGGAATGATGCATCATGTAAAAGTAGAACAGAAGATAGGAAAGACTACCAAGCAGATCGATTATATAGATGCCTGGGAGATCAAAGACGGACAGATACAGCTGAAGGAAGGTATAGACCCTGAGTGGGCAGTAGGAGGAGCTAAATTCTTAGCTCAGAGAAACCGGATGCACGAAGCCTCCAATCAACTCAACGGATCCTTCGGTAAATTTGATCAACCAGAGGGGCAACGTTACATACTTTACAGGTTTGTGATGTTCCTCAAGAGGTACTTCACCTCTATGTTTATGCACAGGTTCGCCTTTAATACCAGCACAGGAGGCTCCCGGTATAATATTGCACTAGGCGAAATGACGGAGGGAAGATATATAACTTCCATGAAGTCGGGAGCAAGGTTAATAAAGACACTAGGGGGTCATAGCTACTACATGACACCCGGTGAGAAAAGAGCTCTCCTGTCTAACGGTATAGAGATAATCACCCTTACTCTTATGAATTACATGCTCACCTGGATGTTTGACTGGGATCCAGAAGACGAGGAGAGATTCGAGAAGCTCCGGGCTAAGAGTGGTCCTTTAGGTGCAGAGGATTTCAAATTCGGAGGATGGATGTCTAATCACTTCCTCTATATGGGTATTAAACTCCGGTCAGAGAACCAGCAGTTTGTGCCTCTGCCAGGACTAGGTATGCAAGACCTTATAGCTATGGCAGACCCTACAAGTATTGCCAAAGGACCTACTATAGAGTTAGCCGGACAGGTTCTCACAGATCTCTACAATCTTACCCTGGGGGTAGAGCGAAAAGCTTACTATCAAAGAGACATAGGTCCTTACTCATGGCAGAAGGAAGGAGCACTTAAGACATGGAACCGTCTGGGAAAGGCTCTGGGGTTAAGCGGAACATCTGTAGATCCTGTTATGCAGATCAAGAACTTTACTTCTATGCAGGCACTCAAGAGATAAGTTACTTATATCTATCCTGTATACTTCTGGGAGGAAGTCCGGAGATCTCAGATAAGTCTTTCACTGAGACCTTAAATCTACCGGATCCAAATTCGCTATGACTCACCAGGGCATAGGTATACCATGTATCCACATAGAGTATGTAGATCTTCTTCTCCTTATAAACTGCGGCGAAGCTTCCTCCTGATCTCTCACTAATAACACTCATATCAATCATGCTGACGATGATAGCAAAAAAGGGGAATAGGTATTACCCTACTCCCCCGAAGGTTTAACAGTAGTATCTGCAGAGCAGAGTTTTATATTCAAAAAATCAGGATCTACCTGAAAGGTGTACTCTCCAGGGCGTACTATCCATTCTGGCTCATCACCAACGGTGATAGGTAGAGGACCTATAGTAGTCCAGGGATAGACACGAGGCTGAATATATGGGTATAACCCCTCTGACCCCTCTGTTTTGGGCATAAGAGTATATTCCTCCCAGGCAAAGTCAGGGAGTAACTTCTGGAGTGTATTGATCAGCTCCTTCATATTTATACTGTGATCTACAGTTAGTGTTTTAAGGTTAGTGTCTATGGTTATTCTCATAGTCTGTTTGGTTTCTGTCATTATACATAATTGACAGAAGGCACAGATACAGGTGGAAGATCCATCCCCTAAGGGTGTTCCTCCTCCTGTAGTCCTTGTACCTCTCCTGTAGCTTATTTTGTGACATGACTTACTTCTTCAAGTGCATCATCAATAGTGAGCTGATATCCCGGGGTAGTTTTGTCTACCAGGTTAGACAGGTGAGCATTATCTATTCCAAACTCTGTAGTCAGGAAGTAGTGAATGGCCATATGACGGCTCATCCAGTCCTTAGGGTGACATCTCTGCATAGCATAGAGTATATCATTAAAGAACACCCAGAGACTCTCTGGATCCGCCTTATAATCGAACTTAGGATTATGTATCTGATCCCTGATCACAGACATCTGCTCAGTATTTAACACACCATGCTCTATAAAAAGCTTACCTACAATCTCAGCTCTCCTGGTAAGGCTAACTGTAGTCTCCTTCATAGCATCCTTATCAGCAACTACCCGACAGAAGTGCCTTTCCGCTCTTCGAACCTGTTCCTGTATAGTAGATATCATCTCTACATCTGCCACACCGGTATGTTTGCGTCCCCAGGAACTCATATCCCCGGAGATAACACCGTTACCACTAGCATGCACAAATCCTCCCATGGCACACCGGAAGCGCAGACTCTTATCATAGCTGTTAGACCAGGTGAACATCATACCCATATCCGGGTCATTTCCATACTTAAGGTAGTATATTCCCTGTGCTACCTGTGCATTCATACTGCACTTGTATAACTCCTTGTGGACCATGAAGCCGTTTATAGCCAGCTGATCTAAAGTGGTGGATATAACAAGCGCATGCTCAAGGGTAGTGTATGTATCTGTTTTCTCAGGAACAGGAGCATTAGTTATGTATTCCTTCCCTGCTGTTGAGTTTCTCTTTGACATATAGTTTCCTTTTTATATCATACTGGAAAAAGCTCCAGCTCTAGTTGGTTTGATTTCACAGGTACTATCCTAGAGAGCTCACTGTAGATCTGCTCAAGATAGTAACTTTCGTTGACATCATAGTCTCTCCACTTTCTCTCTATATAGGAATTCATCTCTGTCTGCATCCATCTTCCACTCTCCAGTCTTAACTCCCGGCCATCAGTAAGATTAACCTTGATGATCTTGCATCCTGAGTTAGAGATATAATACCGGATAGTATCCTGCATTTTATCGTAGGTAACTTTTCCGTCAACTACACATGTCTGCATAAATGCCCAGTCTCCGCGTATACGGTGACCGGCACAGTAGTCGAATATATTACGGTTATCCTCCAGATACTTCTCGGGCATGATGTCGTGCACGAGGTAGTGAAAGATAGCCTTTGGTATAATAAGGTGGCTCTTATTTTTATGTAAGTGTGTAGGCTTATGATTCTGCAGGTCTTCCCACTCGAACCGGCCCTTACACTTTGTTTTACCACTGTAGTATACACCGATGTATGAGTTGACATCCCAGATGAACATCTTGCTATACTCAGCAAATTCCAGCTGCAGACCAGACAACTTCTCCCAGTTCTTACATATTTCTTCATATCTGGTAAGGTCTGATCTTCTTATCCGCAGTGTTGCTCCGTCAGTATTAGTTTGTAATAGTTGGCAGTCTTCCAGACTCAGTACAAGGTCTTCTACCAACATAGTGAGTAACATCTGTCCATTGATAGTAGTCTGCATAGTGTACTGGCTGTCGAAGAGCCATGAGTATTTGTTGTTAGAGTTGCCGTAGGAGGCATTTGCCGCCTCTTTAAAGCCCTCTACTATTGCCTTGTCTCCTTTATCTCCCTTAATCTTCTCCGCAGTCCTGACATCAACTATGTCGTTCTTATAGACCTGGAAGAACTCGTCACCCAGATGTGCAGGATACATCCCGTTGGCAATAGCCAGGTTAGGATATAGTCCCGTCACATCAAGATCTTTAATAATGTAGGTTTCATCACTTAGATAGATCCCTGGCTTTATGCATTGGTGCATCCCTCCGGATCCGTAGTCAAACTGATATCCCCTGAACTTCTCACTGAAGGTAAGGTCTCCCTTTGTGTTTACTATAACTTTACCCCGAAGAGTCTCCAACATACGCTGAAGTTCTATACTCCGGAAGGATATATAAGGAAAGAGTATATCACTCACTTTTATGGGACCTCTCTTAGTTCTTCCTCTGCGAACCGATTGAGGTTTCCTTCCTGTCTTATCACAATAGAGCTTAAGCAGGAGCTCACTCCCTATCTTAGTATTTGAGTAGCTGTAACAGGGAATCCCGTACCGCTCGTGCATGAGCTTACGTAGTCCTATCTGAGACTTACACAGGTGTAGTATGTTCTTTGTTGAGAGAACATCATTTTTACAGTAGCTCACTACTGTCTCTATCTCTTCTTCTGTATGTACTTCCTGACTATGATGTATAGGCATCTCCTGGAGATTGTTCCAGTCCATAGAGAATTGTACCCACTTAAGGGAGGCTCTCTTCTGGGGATTATCCCAGTGATTCATCCTATAGACATCCAGCTGGGGTATAAACAGACTCTTCTCCGGATATTCTGAGAACATGTCCTGATCCTGCCGGGATATTACCTCCTGAGCCTTTCTGTATATAGCTCTTGCTGTCTTGTCACCAGAAAGAGATAGTAGAATTCTCCGGTTAAGAAGAATCCACTGTATAACCTGACTGTCAAAGTTCAGACCGTTGTAGGATATATGCTTCTCCCTGTTTCTGCGGTTCCTGTCGAGAAATTCCAGAAGAGCCGGGAGATCGTTCCTCTTATCATGTACGACGAAGGTGTAACTCTCCTCGGAGGTATAGTGTATAAAGCAAGCCACAAAAAGCGAGCTTAAAGTCTCGATATCATGTACCCAGTGGGATTTACTCATCTGAGAGGGTCATGGACAGAAAAGGGAGCATTACATGTGCTCCCTTTCTCCCCGGTTAGTAATATATTTATGGTGTTACGATCAGCTGGGCTTTCTCAGGCTCAGGCAGCTCAAGTGCTGTCATGTAAGCCCCGTAGTCGAAAGTTCCCGAGTTGATCGCGAACATATTAATCATCGTCTTGATATCTTCAGTATCATGTACGTAGTACTCCTGGAACGTGTCCAGTATCTTACGTTCTTCCTTGTACATCTTTCCACCTTTCCTGGCAGCTTTAAGTACGTCTACATCTCCTAGAGCATCGACCTTAGGGACCATGTGCATATTCTCTTTAGTGATCTTAGATATAATCACCAGAACCCTCGTAGTGGGGTCATATAACATTTCTACGAAAGGGCAGTCAGACCTCAGAGGTATCAGCCTGAAGCTCTTCTTCTCTGTCCAGTTCGAGTGAATAAGGAGCATATTAGCTCCTGTTGTTAAGTTGGTCATGTAAGTTGGTTTGAGCTGCAAATTAAGAGACAATATTCTTAACCTCCAAACCTTTCAGCTCTACCTGTAGTGTTTCTTTATCAACATCTGGTCTGTCACATAGCTCTCCGGCTATCTTCAGGTCGCGCATGCTACATTTTAGCAGGTCTGAGTATATAGCAAAGTACTTCTCAGGATGTACATAACTACACACATAAGCGTAGTTTCTGTCCTGACCCCTGAAGTACTCCTTTATCTTTGACTTGACCGGCTCAGAGAGCTTTGAATATCTTCCGTTGAGGAAGTGTTCCCAGTCTCCGGCATATTTACTAAGGTCAAAGGTATATACAGCTCTTCTCTCAGTTACCTCGTGATAACTTTCAAAGAGTGTATTCTCCAGTAACATCTTCCGTTCGAAGGTCCTGAAATCAGGATCCTCCCTCCGATAGTAGAGACATACCAGTCTCCTATCTGCAGGCTTTATCGTTCCCTCCCAGCCTATGTAAGACTGAATAGGAATGATACTACCTCGTTTGATACCCAGTACAGGGAACAGAAATACCCTGCTCTTCTGGAAGTATTCAGCATAAATCTTCTTGATCACACCATTAGACATAAGGTTTTTAGTTTACAGTACAACAATACCCTCTGCGAACTTACGTGGCAGAGTAAAGTCACGCTTGACATAGTGATAAGAGGCATCATCCAGGACATCAGAAGTTTTCAGATTCCACTCTCTCATACTCTCGTTAGTTACACCGAAGCAGTAGACTTGGTTGCTGATATCTATAACTATAAAGTGGAACACCATTGTCCAGTCCTTCTCACCTCCGGTAAACTTTTCTACATTGAAGGCTACCAGCTTACTATAGATCACAGCCTGCATCCAGTATCTGTAGTACTCTAGACTTTCTGGAAATTCGGCTATAGTCTTGCTTGTTCTCTTAACATCATTTATGTATAAGGTCTTAGTGGAAGCCCCTGCACGCAGATTATCCAATATACCCTTAATTCCAAAACTTCTCCCCGGAAGATCTGCCTCCAGATATAGTTCATTCCAGACTCCGGAAGGGGGTTCCCCGCAACCGAGTCCCAGTAGTTCACAGGCTTTCGGGTTCATTCTTATAGCCTCCTTAGCATCCATAGCTCTCTGCATCATCTCCATATCCACGATATTCTTCGTGTCACGTATTTTAAGGTAGTCAAAGTAAGCGGAGTTCTCATCAGTCACTATCTTCTCTATCCTTTGTGCATCTGTACCTAAAGACTGGTAAAGGTTTATCTCCTCCAGCACCTCAAGTATCTTTTCTCCGAAGCCCGAGAGGACCTCTTCTGCCGTACCTATCTCTTGCTCCAGGAGTTTCCGGTACTCAATATATATCCTATCCACCACCTTCTTTGGATTCTCCGAAGGTAGTTTAGTCTGTGAAAGCACAAACTGCTCTGAGAACTTCTCCTCATCCAACAGCAGACAGTGGGTAAGCTTTCCTTCTATAAGGTGCTTATCCAGTTTCTCTACTCTTCGCCTAAGTACATAGTGCTTATAAAACATAGAGGGAGAATATAAAAGTTTGTTAAGACCTGAGTAGGAGAACAGGAATCTCTCACTATAGAACTGGTCTTCAGCCTTTCTTTTATCCAAGGTCTCTATCATAACTTCTCCTCCCCGAATATCTCTACACAGTTAGAGCAGCTTTCCTTCACAAGCTTCCTGCCGGATTCACTAAGGGTGATCTTCCCTATAATAAAGTGCTCCTGATGAAGGATTCTGTTAACGTCACGCTTAACATGATCCATAAAGACCCTGTAGCTGTCCTTGGTCATCAGCTTTTTACTTACCATTGTTTCAAGGGCACTATCTACTGTCATCCTGTAGTTTATTCCCAAGTAAGTCTTCATAGCTGTAAAGTTAACATGACTATGGTTCCTATGCTGGAATATCTTGTCCTTGAACTCCAGACACAGACTCATGAGATAGACTGCAGACTTTACGTAGTCACTATTAGCCATAATTTCCATAGCTACGGCCCAGTTCCCCGAATCCTCACTCTTAAACATGGCAGATAACCTGCCACAAATCTCCTCATCTATTACAGTAGCCCCCTCGTTGATCAGAGAGAGTATGCTGTCTTCATGATAGGACACACCTGCAAAATTAGGTAGTGTATCTTCTGATGGCAGCTTCACCCAACGACCATAATTATAGTCACCATGAGCAGAAAAGTTAGTAAGTACCCAACTAGAATTACCCGTGAAGACTACGTAAGGGACCTCTGTATTATTCATTTCACTCAACAGCAAATCACGCTGCCTGATATCTATCGTAGAACTACAGGACAGAGAGTTAACCCACTTACCATATACCTCTTTAGTTATATAAAAAGCCCGGAAGCTGGGGAAGCTCTTATCTATATAATCTCCTCCGATTATTATTACATCAGCGTCCTCCCGTGACTTTACAAGTCTGACATCTGATCGCTTACACCACTCCCTTAGCTTTACCTGGGGTATATGGTGGTCCTTCAAGAGCAGGATTTTATCTCCGGCTTTTGGTATATAACATGAGCTCTGCCCGGATATATAAGCATTAATATCAGGGTCAGGCGTCTTGTAGACAGTGACTATCTCAGTCTCTACCTCTACCGGAGTAGTGGTGACATCGATGTTAGTCACATAGAGCATAGACACAAAGTCCTCTCTCTTCATTTGCATGTTGATTTTAGTTGGTGTGAGAGGGGATATGGTTCTCCCCTCTACTCCTGTTATTCTTACTTAATAGTTAACTTGATCACGTCCTTATTATCGAGCAGTTTCTGAAACTTCTGCTTATTACCTGTGAAGAGACGCTTGACAAAGATGTACTTCAGATCGTGCTCTATCATATCTTCTTCAGTGATAAAGCGGATGAGTCTGCTTATGATATCACTGGTTATAGAGTTGTCCTCTGCATGCAACAGCGCAAAGTTAGCAGTCCTGGTTATAATAGTACTTGCAATATCAGCTCTGTATTTTCCTCCCTTCTTACCTACACATGACCTTATAGAGGCCATGATGTTGTCTTCGTTCTTACCAAGCAGGATTTCTGCAGGGGTAATAATTCTGTCCAGGCGGTTATTGATAAAGGCAGTAAACATAGAGCTTATATCCGGACCTACACTTCCCTCTCCCAACATCTGGATAAGAGGAAGCTCCGCATCAAAGTCCTTGATAGAACTGATGTTATTAAAGAAGGTCGTAATACTTCTCGGGTTCACTGCATGATTACCATCTTTACTCACGATTTCAGGATTCAGAAGTACGAAGTTTATACACCGTGTATCAATCTTCTCTCTGTCAGCCCACTCGGACCATACTTTCGCGTCGAACTTCATATTCACACTTGTAAACCTGCTCTTCTGGGCAGGATCGAGTTCATTCACCAGGTAGTTACCATCAGAGGGGTTACTGGTGAGGATAACAGTCCATCCCCTGGGAAGTTTCCAAGAGAGATACTCCTGTCTCTGTACAAGTTCCATGGTTGCCTGAATAAATCTTTCTGATGCACGGCTGTAATCATCTAACATAAGTATACCCCCTCCTTCACGACCTTGTATCCACTCCGGGATAGCATATCCCATCCTTTTCTCACCTGTAGGCTTAAACTTCTGGTCGATATACTTTGGCACAGCTGACTCAGGTATCCACCGTGTTTCTCCCACATCATTCTTCACTTCAAGCTCTTTATGGGGATATCCTACAAGATTCTCTACTTCCTCAAGCTGGCTCAGGTTTAGCTTCACACAGTGGAGGTTAAACTCCTCTGCCATCTGTATAATCACACTGGTCTTCCCAAGACCGGCAGGACCTACCACCTCCAGTGCACCCGCAGGTTTATTGTTCTCCTGAAGGAACTTATTGTTGTTTATCATATGCCTGATCACGTCCTTCAGCTCGGTAACGTTCAGGGCTACTACTGTTTTGGCTTTACTCATCGTACTACTTATTAGTTAAGTTTGATCTTATGACCTATAAGGTCTTCATTAATTGTGCTCTTGGTACTATGTACCCAAAGAGTTCTCAGTCTACAGGGTTCTGGAGCAGGGGCACATCCATCAGTCAGGTAGATAAGGCAGGTGTATTTCTTGGAGTGCTCGTTAGCGTAATCAATCACAGGATCAAATGCAGTTCCTCCACGACCTTTCACCTTGATCTCCTGGTTCCTCTTGTATCTCTCCACACTACTTATAGCAGCATCGCACTGTATCACCGTTACATCTGACCCTGTTCTGTGGATATGGTCTATTTCCTGGAAGAACTCCACGAGCTCCTCCTGGGATACTGACCCGCTGGTATCAACTGCTACCAGTACATGATTCTTGGATTTCACTCTCAGCCCGGGGGCATCATCGAACTTTTTGTTGAGCTTAGTCCGGACTTTCTTAGTATAGGTCCTGATAGACCCTCCGGCAAATCTCCTAAGGTAACCCTTCCAGTCAAACTTAGGTGGCTCATACTTGTTGAGGTTCTTAAGGTATTCAGCTAATTCCGATGGAATAGTTCCCCTGCTCTTCTCTACCTGTTCAGCTACCTCTGACATGAGGTGATCTATGTGACTCTTCAGGAGCTTCTTCTCAGCTTCTCCCAGCTTGTTGATAGCCTCCCACATGGAATGATCCGGCACACCTACCCCCTCCCCATTCTCGCCTTTGACTATGATGACCACAGGATTCCCGTCTTTGTCTTTCCCTTCACCATTCTTTATGGCATCAAGAATAGCACTCAGGGTCTTGGAAGCATTCTTCTGTGCAGCATCGTTAAGCTTATCATAGTAGTACTGTGTACCTTTATGAGGCTCTAGTTTAAGTGTAGGAAAACTAGAGGGCAGTATCGGGTTAGGAGGGAGATCGTTAATATCAATCAGCTGGTTAATCTCACAGTCCATAGCCAGATTAGCTACCTGGTGATTCTCCAGATGTCTCCAGTCAGTTACGTGAAAGAAGCACATGTGCATTAATTCGTGAGTGATTAAACCTTTGTGTTGGCGGTCACTAAGTTTTGCCCAGTACTCTTCATTAAGACCCAGTTCATACTGTATACCTCTTTGATACACTCCTGCGGTGGGGAGGTCTTTCCGCCACCGTTTATTAAGCATACAGGAGAAGAGACCATAGAAAGGCTGCTCCAGTAACAGATCTTTGCAGGCTCTCGCCAGGCTCTCGTCTTTATCCATTGTTAGCATCTTTAAAGGTTACTTTCATCTGTAGTCTCTTTACAAACTCATAACCACCCATATCTGCGATATGTGTGAGCAGGAAGTTTCCAAAGTGATCCAGGATAGGCTGTGTATCCTCCTCAGAAATACCTGCCTTAGGTAAAACTGACTGGAAGAGGGTATTAAGAGTCAGGGGAGCATTCATAGCCACTCCCAGGCTCTTGAGCTTCTTGGAAACCTTCGGGGCTTCCTTCTCCCATACTTCTCCTGCCAGTACTGAATTCATCCTCAGCAGGAGGATATGAACGATAGATTGATCATGACTACTGTTTTCGATGCAGGTAAGACCTATAGAGCAGTCTCCCTGATCACTTGAATCCAGCATCTTCAGGATACGCTCGTAGTCTTCACGGCCTATCACTGCTTTTTCTGAGGTTACTGTGTCCTTCTTCATTGTTCTTGGATTTTTAAGGTTCGGCGTGCCCATACAGGCACTTTTTTACCGGTTATAGCTTTGACCCACTCTTTTGCGGTAGGGATCTTACCGTTACAGTCTTCGCGAATATGCTGTTCACATATATAGCGGGTATATACCCTTCTTCCATCTGAGTTGATGATGAATGGTCCGAATACTTTCTCACACTCGAAGATACCTTCTGAGTGATGCCGGAATATCCGGTGAATGCTGTGAGGTATCCAGGCCTTTGTCTCATCGAGCCAGTTGTTCAGGGGTAAGTAATCTTCTTCTTTTCCTCCCCACCGTTTCACACAGGTGCGGGAGTGTTCATAGGGATGAGCCATTATGTCCCCTCTTCTTCTATCTCAGTATGGAGAAACTGACCTTCATGATTTGAGGAGTCAAAGGAGACTACCCTTATATGATTACTGATAGTATAGTTTCCACTTGGGACCTCTATGTTCATCTCACCCTGTCCTCCTTCATCATTCCACCAGTCTTCTATAGAGCCTCCTGAGATTATGGTATCTATCTGATTTCTCACAAAGTCATTAATCTTACCATCCACCTCTACAGAGGTTCTATCAACCTCTTTCCTACCGAGTTTACGTACCATATAGTAATCTATATCATCTATATCCCCCGAGTCTCCGCTTCCAGAATAAGTACAGGCAATCTCAGAGACCTTAAGTTCTTTAAGATAAAGCATGACGGGTAACCATTGGTTGTAGTTGACTACTTCTTGCTTAGGTTTCTTCTTCTCGGTCCTGGTCTTCTTTTTACTCATAACTTTCTCCTTCCGTACTCGGCCATAAGTAGCGCGTCTACTATTCCATCATGAGGTTTAGTACTCTTGCCTATCTTTAGATTGACTCCCGGGAAGAGATTAGAGGCAGCTATAGCAGCTCGGGCTTTAGTATCACTCTTAGGATTAGTCCCCAGGAGCATTTCCTTCTGCCATGTCTTGGGAGGTACTTTCACAAAGGGGAGTCCCATAGCTATACACATCATCTCCACAGCACCTGCCTGATGACCCATAGAAAATGCTGTAGCCTTGGAAGTTCCAAATATAGACTGTAGCTTCTCAAATATCACCAGAAACTCACCACCTATTCTGGTAGTGTTATAGACCATAAGACTTTGTAGTGTCCTGTAGTCAAGGTCTGTACCTATAAGAGGCATAGGCCATATGAGAGGAGAAGGCTTGAGAATAACTATTCCCCCCTTCTTCCCTATGTCGATTCCTATATAAGTCTTGTCTTTACTCATGGTTTTAGTATAGGTAACATTAATTTATACAGCTCTCTCTTGACCGGGAGTATCTGGTGATCTTTCACCGAGTCTGCTATGTCCTTAGACATCTGCAGGTGTACATAGGGCAGCCCGTAGGCTTTCTCGTAAGAAATCATGGCATCCACACCCTGCTTGTCATTATCAAATATAGTAAAGACCTTCCGGTACTTCTTACTATACAAAGCTATAACGGGAGCAGATATCATTACATTCTCACTGTCGGGAGCCACAAACTCTATACTCTTAAACTTCATAGAGCTAAAGGACATAATATCCTTCAGAGAAGAGCAGATAGCTAGATAAGGTTTCTTACCTGTAAGCTGATCTGTACCCTGAATATAATCCCGGACTTTCAGAAACTTCTTCGTGGCAGACTTAGGCTGGTATATCTTATACAGACTCCCATCTTTACGGAAGTAGCCATAGATGTAAGGTCTGTTACATCGCATCTCTTTACCGGAAGAACCCTGCTTCATAACAAACTCCCGAAGTGGAGCTACTCTGTAAAAGTTAAGCATAGAAGATCCTATACCATAAGAAGTCCAGTAATCCACATCCAACTTGATCCACTCTCTCTTGATAAAGGAGGTAACCTTGTAAGACTCATCAACAGACATGTCAGATACAGTGTACTTACCTCCCTTACTAAGAAAGTTTCTATAGTCCGCATTCACTCTTCTGATAAGGTAGTCTTCTGATGCTCCTCCCTCTTTATACATTAGATAAGCCATGAGATCTATATGGTCACCACCTATGCCCGAGGAGAAGTCGTTAAAAAGATATCTACTATTCTCACGTGAGTAATATACAGAGCAGGAAGCTCTCTTTTCGTCAGGCTTCCGGGGACTCTTTATCATCACCCTTTGTCCGGTGAGCTTCTTCTTCAATTTCAGGTAGAACTCAAATATCCATTCTACCGGAGCTTCAAGGATATATACTGACTTAGTGCTGATCCTAACAGGAGGAGACAACAAAGGGGAGATATTACTCTCCCCTCCCGTCTCTACTTCTGTCATATAATCAGAGTTTAAAATCATCATCTGAATCAACAGGAGGTGTAGTATCTCCTGGTTCGAATGAAGGGACTGCTTTAGACTCTTTACGCTCCAGATGCTGCGACTCCACATATTTGATAAGCTGACTAGGTTTAGCCTCAGGAGTTTCCAGAGGAACCTTAGTCCCTGAGAATCGTGGGAGATAAAGGTCATGCTTTGTATAACCTCCCTTACCTTGATACTCTACAGCAGCAAGGCACCAATTAAGGAACTTGTCCTTAAAAGGTTTCTCATCATTAAGAGCCTTGACAAAAGCCTCGATAGTCTCGTGCTTATTATCTTGAGCATCACACCACTCCATCCATCCTCCCTGAGCACACAGGTTCTTTATGAACCGAACTATGCTTACGTCTCTGTGAATGACAGTTCCCCCTTTTGTCTTGCCATCAGAGAAGGGCCACTTATCTGCCTTTACTCTTCCTATCTGTCCCTGGTAGCTTCCCAGAGCTTCATTATCCTTCTCGATCATGAAGCCTTTGAAATCGCCTCCCATATCGGGACCTTCCAGATGCATTACCAGATGGTAGGCACCCTCTTTATAGGGAACTGTTGTCAGTTCCACACTGTAGATCTTAGCTTTCGCATTACCGGGCTGGAGTGTCTTTGGAACATCTCCGCCTATCTTTACATCCTTAGTACTTAACATGTGTCTTCAAGTGTTAAAAGTTAAACTTACTAGTCAATATATATCCGCTCCCAGAAGGTGGTGAGTTTTCCATCCTCTCCTGCCTCAGAGACTACTATTTCTTTATTCTTGAGATGCTCAGGCCTTGCACCACACGTCACTTCGTCGTTGGTTTTAAAGCTGAGCACATTTTGATTACCCTTACGGTAGAGGTAGCCTATTGCATCCACCTGTGAAGTTATGATACTTTTGAGTTTACCGGTGAGATCAAGATCAAACGTGTTGAACTCTGACCCACCTTTCTGCAGTAGTATCTCTTTGATATGGCCTAAGAGTATAATTCTCGGAGCTAAAGTCTTGACAAAGTCTATTACCTTAGTTACAGCTTCTCTGTGCCACTTATATCCTGCTCCATCGGGCATATTCAGTATGTTTCCATACTTAGCCTTTCCACTCTCGGGATGCAGTTTGTCTCCTTCCTTGCGGAACCAGTGCTTTCCCATTATACTTCTCGCGTATAGCGTCTCAGCATAGGGAATACATATCTTCTCGAGCGCAGACATAGTATCCAGCGCGATATACTTATAAGGATTTCCGGCAGCTTTAATAGCCTCTCCTACCTTCTTTAATTCATCTACTGAACCAGCACTTATCTTTAGTGCTTCCAGGAACCCGGCACCATCCTCAAGATCTATGAGGAGGCATGAATCCAGACCTGCTGCAAGTGAGCTTTTACCCACCTTAGGTTTGGAGAATATGATTAGTGTTCTGGGGCTGAGTGATACCGGCCCTACTTTTTCTGTTGGTAGTGTGATCTCTGGCATCAGAGTTCTTCCTCTATGAGTTTATTTACCCACTCCTTAGTGGAGACAGGTCTGCGATGTAAAAGTGCAGCAAAATCCCTTACGGTAAGCTCAGAGATATTAACATCCAGACGCTCACTACTCTTTACCTCAACTTCAGAAGAAGGCTTGTCGGTTGCATCATACTTCTGAAGATCCGTAACAGGTACAAGAAATCTGCTTCTTACATCTGGCTTACCTTCATCAGCAGAATGCCTCTCATACCTGAGTGCATAGTCAGAGTGATAAGGAACTTTATAGAGAACTCTGTTGATAGATTCAGTAACAAGAGGTTTGTGCAGGTCGTCTGTGAGTTCTACATAAAAGTTCTTGCGTTCTAACTCATTGCCGTAGGGGCTTATATACTTAGGTCCTTCAGGATACCCCTTTTTGGCATGCCTAAACTTCGGAACTACATAAGCTCCGGTTATACCATCAGCTGAGAGCTTCTTATTATTAAAAGCTTTAACCTCGCTGGTGTTTATTTCTTTCTGTCTTTTCACGTCTGTAACTTCTGTCATATGTATGTGTAGTTTTGGTGTTACTTGATACTCTTTATAGCCATACTGTAGAGCTGACTCAGCCCGATAACTATAATCTCTATGATGAGATACTCCCCTAGTCCTATTTCGATAACTAACGAGTTCACAGTTAACCATGAGGCTACAGTTCCTCCTGCTGCTAAGAGCAGGGATATAGATATCTTCTTCATGAGTTCTTCCTTGTTCTTTTTGTCCTTGTCATCTTTCTGCTTTCTATAGATATCAGAGCCTCTCTACGAAGTGTAGGTAGAGAAGTGTATATAGCTTCATCCTCCTCATACTTACTATATGCAGCGGGGGTGCGGCTGTAGCCCAGTTGTTTAAGACCTATTCTTACCCTTCGGTAGAGATCTGTAATCCTGAGGTCTCTGACGTCTAAAAGAGATTTGATAGCCTTAGCACTATGTACAGCAGTGGAGTGATCAAAGTCTATAAAATCACCTATGTCACACCACTTATACCGGGCATCTCTGGCTACTATAAAATACATCTGTCTGCAGGTCTTAATGTGAGACTCTCTGCTCTTGTCACGAATGCTGGCATCTGAATCCACTTCCCTAAGTATGTTATTACACACAAACTCGATATCCCCTAGGGTGAAGTACTCTCTGACACTCGCAATATCTGCATCCAGAGTGTAGGTTACCTTGACAGTTCCCTTAAGCTTGTGTTTAAACTCCCTGGAGAATCTATATATGAGACCACGGGCTATTCCGTGTGCCTCTCCTTCAACTTTTTTACCTTCTTGTTCATTGTCTTCTGGCATAATTCATGTACTTTAGCTCCGGATATCCCGGGCTTAAACTAACAACTAACCTCATAATAAGTTCTCATATGAAGAAGCGCATTAATGACTTTCTTGCAGCCTTAGATAATAAGACAGGCGGAATGAGTCTCAGAAAGCTGCTTGCGGTAGGTCTTTTCTGGGTAGTTGCCGTTGAGACTGCACAAAATACTACTACTGAGAATCTCCCCGAGGTACTTATGATAGAGGTCCCTGGTATCCTTACCCTTGCAGGTATATACAGTTACTTTAACTATAAGGAGAAGAAGCTGAATGTAGAGAATAACAACACTAACCAACCAACCCCACCTATAGATGAAGCTTCCCAGTCTACTTAAGCAACCCCTCTCCAGAGAGTTTATACTTCTTGCAGCACTCACGGGAGCCTGCATACTCTGGTTCAGATCCTGTAATGGCAACCAGGAACTCCTTCATGCCGCTAAGAGACAGCAACTCATCTATGAGCAAAACCGAAGGGCTCTGACCGACTCTCTCAGAAATGAGAAGAACAAAGCCGGAGACATTGAGTCTGTAAAGTCGGCTTTTGTAAGTAAAGTACAGGACCTCGAGAAGCTCAACAAAGACCTCTATGACGAGGTAAAACGTGAGATGGGAAATGTCAAGTCTCTCATCAAGGCTCAGGCTACTATAGATCGTGGAGGACTCACACTCTCTAATGAGCTTGTGAGATACCCCGATAATGTTACCTATGGTCTCAAGTTTAAAGATACCTACGTGGACAGCTCTATGTTCTGGTCTGTCTCAGGAGAGAGTAAGTTTAAGCTTGAGAATAATATTATCTATCCAGGGAAGACTGATATCACAGAGAACCGTATCAGAGTCGGGCTCGTTATGGGATTCACCGAGACTGATAACACCTATACCGTCTTTGCCAGATCCTCTTCTCCCTTGGTGAAGTTTAACGAGCTGGACGGTGTTTTGCTCATACCCAAAAGGCAGGATATCACAATGCCCCCGTGTCCCCGCAAGAAGCGCTTTGGTCTGGGTCCCAGTCTCGGCTATGGCTTCACACAGGATCTTAGACTCTCCCCTTATGTAGGATTCTCACTTAGCTATAACCTGATACAGTTCTAGCTAGCCGGTATACTTCTGCTTTACTTCCTGAAATACTACAGGCTGCTCTATTGACCCGAAACGCTCTATGAGACTCACAGCCTCCTTCACAGGGAACTTAGCTCCCCAGTCCAGGATAATCCGCAGAGTATCTATCATCTCACTGTTACCCTCTCCGTGTCCTATATAAGCCTTAGGTCGTCCCTCAGTGGTAACCATAAGCACTATTCCTACAGTCTTTGTGGAAGTGAACCACACTACTCCTAATACTTTACTCATTTGTTACATGCTATTAATAACATTGTGAATTCCCTGCGAGGTCTGATAGTATAGATAGATACTCTGTTTCTAAGTAACCACTTTATCTCTCTGTGTCGTCCCTTACCTCTATAGATAATTTTTATGTCTCTGTCTGTAAAGTTCACAAGTGATCTGGGAGACTCCTGATATCGGAGCCTGCAGTAATCTATAGTATCCTTAAACTCTCTGACTCTAAAAAGTTTGGAGGCAGTACACCTATCAACATTTAGCCGCCAGGCAGAATATAGATCCCTGATCAATATTAAATGCAAGATTATGAGTAAAGGTTCTCTGCTTTCCAGATGTGTGAGACTTTTTATCAGATGTAACATATCATGCCTACTCACAGTACCTATAAGAGTATGTGCAGTAGTGTTCTTACCTCTACCAAGTAATATGGTGAGAAAAGGTACTCTCAGACCCGCGTCTGCAAGTGCTTCTACCAGATCCTTTTTGTAAGTCACAGTCTTCCACCCGGAGCTCTTAGTCTTCGGGCTGAGATTCTTCTTGTGGCTGTACTTATGAATAATCATGGTCGTAGTATAAATAGTTTATCAGAGGCTCTTGTGTAGGCCGTATACTTGATTCGGTTACGCTCCACTATCCTCTTATTGTAGTCAAGGTCTTCCTCAAGGAGAAAGACGTTCTTGTAAGTCGAACCTTGCGGTTCTTCCTCTACCTTTTAGTAGAGGCCGGACTATATCTTATGTCGTATCTACTCATAGTCAGCAGAGTGATACACAACATCTAACTGTTTCGAGCAATGATTATGCTCTACTCCCTTACGGGATAGTCTCTGAACCTTCATCCTGTATTCAGGATGCTTGGCTGCGGATTGTCCAATCTCTATCTCTTTTACTAGGCTACAGTCATTACTGCTGTAGAGAGTGTGTAGAGCTCTAAGGATGTCCCCGTCAATTAAGTTAGTTTTACAAGACCCAAAGTTAAGCCTTGTGCACAGTAATAGCATAGTTATATTTCACCTGTGCAAACTCCCTCATGAAGTTGAAGTAGTTAATCCAGGATCCATTAGCTCCCGCACTCGCAATGGCTTTAGCCTTCAGTATTGAGAGTTCTGCTACATAGAGCCCGTGACTATCTTTATGCAGCACCCTAATAGTATCCTCCACATTAGTACCCTCACAGGTATTACACCTGATTCGGCACTCGTACGTCTTAAAGATCTTAGTTATCCCGAGTCTGTAGGGAGTGTGACTTCCTACTCTTACATCCAGGACTTCAAATTCATCAGAGGTATTAAACTTCACTCTCTGCTTAGCTCCATCATCAAGGATAGGTTTATCAGTTATGAGCCAGTCTCCCTTAACTAACTCAGGCGTGTCTTTACCAAAGCGTATCTCCCGGATGATAGAATTCATAGAGCCTACCGTCTTATTACGCCAGGCAAGTACCTTTGCATAATTAGGATCTCTCTCAAACTGCCAGCAGTCAAAGTAGTCCTTGAGTAGTCCTCTGAGCCGGTCTCTCTCTGACTGATGTTTACTGTCAAGCCAGAATACACCGTTACCCTTAGAGTCAACCTCTATAGGTAAAAGCTTGGTTACAGGTTGTTCTGCACCCAGGTAAGTACGAATGGTAGTAGACAATCTCACTATGGGATTATCCTGCTCCTGTCTCATTATCTGTGTGAGCTTCTCACGTACAAAGTAATATCCATCCTGGGATACCCCCGTGTCCTTCTTAAGAGGTATACAGTCCATCCTGTTCACAGGAGGTATCTGGCACCGGTCTCCCAGGAAGATGATATGTATACTGTCAGCATACTTGATCAGTTCTTTAAATAAGGAGTCATCCAGCATACTAACCTCATCCACGATAAGGACCCTGAAGTTATTGATCACACATCTATCAGCTTTCTTCTGCACGAAGAGTTGTTCACCCTTATCTGTGATTTCCTCGGTGAGTCCCAGGAGCTTATGTATAGTCATGAAAGCTACGCTATTCATGGACTCATCGAGCCTGCTGGCCCTATACAGAACATTCACTGCCTTATTGGTAGGAGCGGTCATAGCTATCTGCCAGCGTTTGTGAGTCCGGGTAATAAAGTTTACCAGCTTACTTATGAGAAAGGTTTTTCCCGTGCCTGCGTATCCCTCTATGACAATACTGGTATTTTTTACGGCATATCTCTGCTCTTGGGGAGAGATATACTTCTTTAGACGACTATAGATGGCAGCTTGCTCCTGATTCATCCCATTAGATATGAGTAGCTCACTCTCCCTGATCATCTTCAGCATAGGATCTATAGATCTCTTCTTCATTACCACTGTATTTTGCATCCGTTATACTTGTATAGTACGTTATTCACCTTATTCCAGATATCTTCACACTCCCAACGTTCTGCATTTATATAGGCAGCACTGGCGGGGTGACTCACCATGAACTTATGGTTGTTCTCAGCTACTGCCTTAGACCACTCCTGAGCTTTCTTACCGAAGTAGACATAGATCATCCCGGAGTTGTTCCAGTTAAGTACATCAAAGAGGTAAGAGAGAAATGGTCTCCAGAGCATGTAATGCTGTCCCACCTTACCCACTGTGGTAGTGAGAGCCGTATTGATTAGAAGAACCCCCTGCTCAGCCCATCGGGCGAGATCCGGGAACCATACATATCCATCTGGATATACAGTCTCCTCCAGAGACTTGAATATATACCTGAGAGAAGCTTCCACCTTCATGGTATTACCACAAGAGAAGGCTAGTCCGTCCGCTACTTCAGGTTGCCAGTAAGCATCTTGCCCAAGCATAACTACCTTCAGTTCTTTGTAAGGACACACCTCAAATGCCCGGAGCATAGTCCTCACAGGAGGGGTGAATCTCTTACCTTCCATCTTCTCTTTATGCAGTTGAACAAGGATCTTCTCCATGTCGCTGCTCAGTAGAAAGCCCTTAAGCTTATCCGCCCATCCCGAGGGTTTAAGTCTCTCATATAACTTTTGCTGTATATCTTCGAAGTTTACACTCTTCATGTTTAAACTAGTTTAGTATCTTTGTATCATGCAAGCTGAAGCTATCCCTTTAGACTCCACAGTCTCTATAGAGATTAGTGGTGCCTTCTACGCCCGTCTCCACCAGTTCTTCTACTCCGTGGCCTCCAGTAAGTCCCCTGAGGAATTCGCCAAGGCTCTCGAGAAGATCAAATCAGGTAAGACAAGCGATGATGCCTGGGCATATCACCTGGAAACACTTATCAACCTTCTTAAGGAGGTGGAGGATCAGGCTAAGATACAGGGAAAGATCAAGATGATTGATGTTCCTGATCAACCTTCCTCGATGCTCTCTTAGTATCTAGCCACAAGCTCACTAATAGGATAAGTAGAATTACCAATGCAACTATCATGAGTCTATGATCCCACCTTAAATAAGGAAGCTTCCTGACCCACAGGATGTCCCAAGTAACAAAGCTCACCAACAGATAAGAAGTTGCTAGAACCATAAAGTAGATATATAAATATTGTCTCATGAGCTGTAGTTTTTAGTTTACTTTGTTAAGGGTCTCCTTCAGTCTCCCTACCAGAGCCCCGTGTAACTGTTTTATCTTTTACCAAGAGGTAAGGTCTGCACCAGTGTATTGGGAAGTATAGGTCACCAGGCTGTTGAAGTTGTGGTTGTCGTTGTTCGAGTTCTGAAAGACTAACCTCCGACCAACAGCTAGCGTTAGATGCATAACCTGTTACATTAACTTTTCATATATACTCGTGAAGGTCTTACCTACAAAGTCTGAAGTAGGCCTATCTTTAAAGGCCACCAGGCCGTTGAAGTAGTGGCCGTCGCCGTGCGAGATCCGAAAGACCAACCCCCGACCAACAGCGAACTCAAAGTAGGGATACCACTTGTACTGATCTTTATTTTTCCAGTCAACTTTATACTCTCTGTTAACTAGTTTAGCTATCTGCTCTAACTGTGTCCGGGCTAGTAATCTAACTTTGAGATATACTGGTATAGATCGGAAGTGCTTGAGAGTCAGCTCCTTTTCCCCTAACTCCTCACATATATCTTTATAGTCTCTAATTCTGTGCTCCAGTGGCACTTCTAATAATAGCTTACTGGCTTTACCGGGGGGAATATTCAGAGTCTTAGATCTGATTATACTAACAGCTAGGTAAACGTTCTCCTTATCAGGAGACTTAATCATCTTTTCAAGTTGGAGATAGTTCATGGGAGATACTTCTTTTTAAGGTTGATACTGTTGCAGTGCTTGAGCCACTCATTATAGGAAGCTAGGGACTTACGGTTTCTGCTTCTCTTCACCACTCAGTCTCCACTTTGCACTCCCATCCATAAGAGTAGAGATAAGTCTCTATATATTCACAAAGACTTTCACAGTCTCTGGGAGCAGCTTCTTCCACAGTTAAGATAAAAGTACCGTCACCATCGGGAGATTGTCTAACTTCAGAACATCCCAAATCTCCCCAGTTAACAGGCTCGGTATCGTCCACTCCGAAGTGAGTAAGTCTGCTTTTATCAACTCTTCGTACTGATTCTCCCTCAACAGGGATATATAGTGCTTTTATAAGACCTTCTGCAAGGCTTTTGATCACTGCTTCTGCAGTGAGTGAACTTTGTGGTACGGCCTTCTTCATAAACTCGAAATGTTCTCTGCTATTCATAGTAGATTATCTTAGGTTACCCCCGGCTTTATCCCCGAGTTCCATACAGGTTTCTATAGCCAGGGACAGGTCTTCGCTGGAGCACTTCCCGAAGGAGTACTCTACTAACACGGGCTCCCGGTCTTTCTGATGCTTGACAAATAATAGTCCGGATCTCTTCTTTACTACAAGTTTCATTTCTTCAAAGGTTGTTCCTGTCATCTTTGCCAGCTCCCGGATGCACTTGTGGAGCTTTGCCAGCTGAGCTAAGTTACCACTGTCATCATGGACATCAATAAAGAGGTCTATGAGCTGACCTTCCGGAATCAGTTTTATGAGTTCTTTATACTGGAGCTCATCTGCCCGACGTATATGCATGAGTTTATCCCCCTCCTTTTTCAGGGAGCAGGAGAAGGCGGTATTTATACCCTTCTTCTTCATCAGATGTGCTTAGTGAGATCTACTCTCCGGATAATCCAGGTAGTAGGTATCTTCAGAATAATACCGTGCATCTCTGCACTATCATCATCCTCGGGTGTATACTTCATAGAGAGGAGGATATACTTCTTGGTCTGCTTAATCAACCAGCCTGTCTGTTTAATTACCCAACTACTCTTCTCTCCCCATACCAGGGCCTCTTTCTGTGTAGACCAGCTTTCCATTCGGGTTATGGCATCACACCACTCCAGGTATATAAGTTTGTACTTCTCTTTTTTCTTCTTGACCTTACTTTTGCTCATATTCTTGTTTTAGCTCCCCCTGAAGGACTCGAACCTCCGTCTCCTGGCCATTGGCTGCCAAGCACTCTCACCACTGAGCTAAGAGGAAGACCTTAACCGCCATGGTTAAGGCTTTAAAGTTATTTGTAATATCCTTCTACCGCATTATAGATACGTCTTATACAGAAGGGAGTTACCTTACTGAAGAAACCGGAGAGATTAGGAAGAGCATATAATTTCTGATCCTTTATTACTCTCCACGGGGTTCTCTCTGTAGCTTTATGCACACTTGCAGAGATCAGATATAAGATATCCTCATCAGAGAGTTTCTTAGGTCTGAACTTGTCTGCTATAGCTGTTGCCAACATTCTGTCATCTCCCTCACGTGTTTTTGCTAAGAAGTAATCAGCATTCATCCACCCCCATAACTTAGGGTTAGGGGGAGGATAGAGTAATACAGGAGGTATGATATATACACCAGGCTCCTCTTGGGTTATTCCCTCTACCTGTTGCTGATGACTGTTACCACAAAGTGCCCTAAAACCTACATCTGCTGCTATGTCCCATATAGCAGGCCACCCATTTACACGAGGCATCTTGTTGTTTCTATCTATGTAGTCCCGATGACCTTGTACCCGGCCATAAATATCACCATTTCCTGAGATAGACCCTCCTGTCACTTCCTCCCACCGACCTATAGTTATAAGGTTATATCCATGAAGTTCTGCCAGTGTAAGTAGCTGTATTACTCTCTTAGTCATAGGTTCTTTATTAAGGTTCACCGCTCCATATCTTGTAGCGGTTCTTTATGTGCCTGTTATATTCAGTGACTCTCCCGACATTATCTGAGAGCCCGTCATACTGGAGAGCTACCATGGGATAGCATACATAACCATGCTGGTTACGCAGCTTCTTCCCACTGATCCACTTGTCCAGGTTAATAGTCGGGGGAGCACTAAGAATATCTCTATAGAAGAGGTCTCTTACTATGTAACAGTGGAGCCCGCTAAACTCGAGAATCCTCCCGAGATTGTTACTAACACCTGTTAGCTCCATATCATAGACCCCGGCGAGATAGATCATCCAGTCTTTCGGGAGATACTTTCTGTGTTCCAGGAATCTCTGCATGGACAGGGGATGTGTAAACATGACGTCGTCCTCCATGATGAGAACTTCCTCATACCCATGGTACATGGCCCAATTAACAGCACTCTTATGTGCGCTACAGATATTCTCTACGGGTTTCTTACTCAACTTCACAGCTGGGATAACTGCCACATCCATGTGATTAATACCCTGCCCTGCCATCTCCTGGACAAAGAGAGTCTGCCGGTCCTCTCTCTTCTGATCATGTATGACTGCCATATGAATCATATTCTACCTATTTTAGTTAAGAGGTGTAGTAGAAGGTCAGTATCCCTGGTTGCAAGGAACTTGTCGCATCCCATAGTTCTATAAGGAGCATTGTTACTTATCATAGTACCTACTATGAAGTGAGGAGCATGTATCCTGCTGCACAATATATCCTGATTTCCTATGTTTAGTCCTCGGAAACCTATACAGGCCAGACACTCTTTGTAAGAGTTGTAATGAACTAGTAGAAGGAGTTCTTTGTGCTTATCTTGGGTCATAACTCATGTGTTCTAGTAGTTCGAGTATCAGCTCTGTGTCCCGGTGCATTTTGAAACTAGGGCATCCTCCTGACCAACTTGTCCTTCTGCCAGATGCAGGGAAACCTGACAGAGCGGCGTTATTACAGAGAACCATCCCTTCTTTGATGCCCTTACAACATGTGCAAGACTCACACTCACGTAAGCTGTTATGATTTATGAGTTCCAGGAAGTCCTCATGACATAGCACTACTTTATTCTTCATTCATTCTCTTGATTAAGTCTTGTACCAGAGATATATCTGCTGTTATCTCAAAGCCGACACCACATCCTACTGAATTCTTATCATGACTCTTCTCAGGATAGAAACCGCAGACGCCTATCACTACACAGTGTATCTCTCTCTCTTTCACACCTGTGAAATTCCTGCAACATTTACACTCGAGGAAACCACTGTACTTAACCATTCTTAGTACATCAAAATGTCTTCTATCAAGTCTACCCCGGAGATGGGATCCTGCATTACTCTTCTTACTTTCCATATCTACCTCCTTCCTTCATCTCTAAGAGTATAGATAATATACCCCACATCTCTTGGGTCATCCGGAATTGTAAGCATCCTTTGGGAGTAGATGAACCAGAATGGTCCTCCTTAGATCGTGTGCCTACATATCCTGCTATCTGGCACCACATTGCATCCTTCTCTACTATACCTGAGAAGTTACGGCAGGATCGGCACTCCTTGAAGCTGTTGTACTTAATTCTCTTAAGTAACTCATTATGACTCTTCTCGAGTTTAGCCCGTAATGAGATCTTCTCACCAAAATTCATGATATGTGTTTTTTAGATAGAGGAAATTGTTGAAGCAGCATGTAGTAGAGCAGAGAGTCGATCATAAGGAAATCGGGGTTACCTACTGATAGACTACAGCTACCAGAGCCTAGTATAAGCTCTACGCTAAGGTTGTAGCCAGGAGCACAGGATATTGTTCCCAAAACTGCTCCGTGGTAATGTATACACGCCTCACACTCCTTTATGCCATCCAGAGTGCCCTGAGTCTTAGTCTGTATCATAGCTCTACCATGTTTGTTCTTCAACTTCAGATAAGAGTATCAGCTCTCCCTGCTCTTGCTTTAGATCAGCTTCATAGTATACCCTCTTGCGGGTCCGGAGTTTCTCTCTTACGAGATTTACTGCTTCCTCTCCTTTAATCTCGAAGTGGAGACTATGGTCTCTGTTACATATGAGTACCTTCGTGACCCCGTCGGGGGTATAAGGTGACTGCTGTACTTTAACTATCATAAGTTCCTCCTTTTAGTGAACCATGCTGTACGATTTATGTACTCGGGCCTCATTTCGTAATCTTCCTCACTACCACCGAGCATCTCGAGGTATATGGATGCTAACATCTGCTGATCATCATCAGCAGTCATACTTCTGCAATATCCTCTATGGATCGTAGCCATAAAAGTATCATTATGATATGCACAAGCAAAGAAGCTCCGGTGAAAATGTAATTTCTCCCTGTGTATACACCTCCTGCAACTAGTCTGATAGACTTTATATATATCATTATCAAGGGTACGGTCATGCTGGTGATTCTTCATAAGGGTTCCCTCATCTTGTTAATTATCCAGTTTACCATCATGAAGTCATCATTATTATAGTGGTTTGGACAAAAGTCCTCCAGTACGATGGAGGGTCTCGGGTAACCTCCTAGTTTATAACAGTGTATAAACCCTGAGTTTCCGATACCAGTCCCGAACCTACAGGTTTTACACCAGTTGTTGTAAAACTCTATGTATTTGTACCTGTTTCTCATCTCACTGGCTTCCTTCCTCCCATAACCTGTGTCATTAACATGTGTAACTTCTGTATAAGGATCATATCCTCAGTGTAAGAATGACCCATACAATATCCTCTGGGTGGAGTTACAGCGTAAGATCTGTAGAAAGTACACGTGGTACGTACCCGGGATCTCTTAGTGCGAGCTCCCTGAGAGTTTACACAATGCTGACATTTAGCTCTATAGTTTTCCAGGGACTTGCTCATAAGACGTAGGGTGAAGTAGTTCTCGGTTACTGATCTTCATAGCATATATCAGCAGATCTATAACCTCGTATCGATAGTCAGCTTGATAGCAACTCATGTCAAAACGACGAAAGTAGTCTTCCCTTTTCAACCATCTCCTGGGAAGGCGAAGGTGGGTTGTGTGATCACACCATATTATATGGGAAGTTACTTCCCTGAAGCTAATACACTTATCACAGGTTCTTGTGGGCTTCTTCATATTAGCTGGCTTTTACTTCCCGGTGACAGTATACACACTCCCATATCGGGGTGCCTGTTTTACGACCGCTTCCCTTAATTATCCGGTAACGGTGAGGCCCTTGATTATTATGAGGACACTTCCTCTTCTTACTTTTTAAAATAGTAATCATATTCATAGCGATAGTGTACCATTATAGAGATTGTATGCTTTACACTTGTTCCTAACCTCTGGCGAAAGTGCTATGTCTCATATACCAGTAGAGGCGGGTGATAACGTAAAGGTCGGAGATGTAATCATGCTGGTTACAGTGAGTGCTTAACGGATAACTATCTATCAAAGGATAGCCACACAAGACTTTGTTACCGCTGCTAAGTCCTCCTGAGAACTTGCAGGTAGCGCAAGCACTAATCTTATATACCTTGATGGGTCTTACTTCTTGCATCATGAATTCTTCTTATGTAGACTGCTGAGTTGTATGACATAAAAGCTATAAGTCTCCTTATCATATAAATATCATCCCGGAAACCGTGCTTGTCACAACTATACATGAGTATAGATGGAGAGATCTTCGGTGAGAGTATCCTCTCTCTTGCATACCAGTGGTGATTACAGTGCACTTTATGTTTTACAGGACCACCCGTGTGGATAAGCTCCAGACCTCCACTATGTCGGCAGGTCTTGCACGCTTTCTCGTATAAACTCATAGGTAGTCCGGGTTTTAGGATGATGCATTCTTTGGATTATGGAGGTACAGAGATGATGTGCATGTCTTTCATGTAGAGGTACGTGACAGTTTGAGATAAATCTCAAGTTTAGGTAACTCCTTCCGTGCCATTTACAGATGACATGGGGACCAGGGAAAGTGTGTTCCACACCACCTGCATACCGGCAGGTAGCACAGTTATCCTTATAGAACCGTAACCCCGTCTCTGAATTTCCCATGGTTCACCCGCATTTGGTAAAGTATATTGTGAATTATAGCCTCCCGTCTTTCTATAAGAGATATCCCACACGAAGCGATGTAACCTAAACTTGATAGTGTAGGTCCCCTAAATTTACAGATAAACAGACGTTTCATAGGAGCAGGTTTATCTGTCCAGATCATCCCTCCTCTGTATTTACACTTGGCACAGTTGTTCTTATAGAGTTCTAAGCCCTTCGACTGTTCTTCTGAGGTTTTCATGTCTTAGGAAGTCATAGTGTTGTTGTCTTGTATAATTAGGGACTCTACCCAACATGGTCAGGTTTATAGTAAAGATGAGAGTCATATCAGAGGTGAGCTGTTTGTCATGGATGACACATGGCATATTGATATCAGCCAAAGGGTAATTAAGGGGTGACCTTAACGAACGGTCAGGATGTCTGCACCATATAACTGTTTTGGGAACCCATACAGAGCCTATAAGAGAGGGTATATACCCGCTGTTGAAGATGCACCCCTTACATCCATCTTTAAAACGCTCACTCAGGTTATAGAAGTATTTACTCATGGATCCCACTGTCTTAGATTTAGTCCCAGCTCTACCACTTTCTGGAATAACTGGTCTTTCTCATTCTTAAGCTTCCTCTTTTCACTCCGGAGCTTCACTATCCGCTCCTGAAGCAGCTTATTCTTCTCCACAAGGGAGTGTATATGCTGACCCTTGACAGACTCCAGTACTTCTTTCTGTACTTCATCCTTCTGAGTTCTTAGCTTATGCTCGAGTTCCTGCATAAGGGACTGGCATTCTCCCAGCTCCTGTCGGGAGGTAGAGAGTTGCTTCTTCAGATCCTTTATCTCGGTCTCGGCAAATAATAGTCTCTGCAGATCGTTTAACGGCCGCAGGGACATTAACGGCTCTTCAGCCGGGTCTTTGGGCATCTGTGACAGATGTAATCTTATAACGTTCCTTAAGCCACTCTACAGTGAGCTCTGGCTTAAACTTCATAGCATCATCGAGGCGGGTCCTTATCGGATCTATATTCTCGTGATATCTCCTCATGTCCTTTGCGAACATGGTTATAATCTCAGCATAGGGATCAGGTCTCCCGTTGTTAGCTACGATCTGTCCTACAGCCTCCCAGTAGACAGGAGTCTCTACCCCACAGTCTATGAAAGCCTGCTTGATATCATTGACAGCCTCTATGGCATGCCTGAGGTCAGGGTACTTACCCAGTATCCTCTTTGCGGATGACTCCGGTGAAGTTCTTGTGTTCATTCGATAGTTACTTTAAGTCCGTTTTCCTGTAAGGCCTCCTTAATAGGTCTGAGGACTTTCATAGTCCCCCGTTTCACGTCACACTTCCCGTTGTTATGTACTATGAGAGCGCACTGTAAGGCTTGTTCCTCCTGATGCTTACAGTACTTTACCAGGCAGGAGATGACATGATTAAAATTATTCACGTCATCATTATGGAGTATAATCATGTTCTCCTTCTTAACTTCAGTCTTGTCCATGACCAGTACATCTTCTTCGTGATCTGTACCTAGATTCCTTAGCATAAGCATTCTCTTAAAGCAAGCAGGTAGGTGCCGCAGGTTAGTAACATTACAGATACAGCTCCCAGGAGTACAGATAATATCATATCTCCCTTCCTGGCTTGTATGATGGCACCAGCTGTAGTTACACATCCCAGTGCTATTAATAGTCCTTCAAGCATAGTTAGTCAGTTTTAAGTTTGTTTCCTGAACAGAGTAGTCCGGGCAGGATCTTTGTCATCAAGCCATACTCCGAGATCTATCTCTACTGTAAAGTTAGTGTCCCGTGGCATTTGTGCTATGATTTCTTCTCTGAAGATCTTGTAGAATCTCTCAGCTGTATCCTGACCATAACACTTAAGTAATATAGCAAGTGCGAGTTGGGAAGGGCCACTACCGTTATAACCTACAGAGAATCCGTCAGGAGAGTGATTCCGGAGCCTTTGTGAGGGCCCCGGATCCAGTCTTATCCCGTCAATAAACACCTCTGAGGTATTCTTGTTATAGATCATCTTAACTATCATCGGTCCTTCCTACTACTTAAGATAGCCGCTAAGAGACCCCCTCCTTTATCTTGGGAGGATACCTGTCTCCTGGTTATCAGATAACTTATATAAAAGAGTTCGTTGACATGTTTACATTCCTTGGAAGCATCATGAGCCGTGGCTACTATGTTGGTGTTGGTGGTGTAGTAATAGTCAGTCTTGGCCCTTAGTTCCCGGGCTCTCTCAGTTGAGATAGCCAAGGCATCTTCTATGTTATCAGACTCCTTTTCGATCTCCTCTATTACTAAGTGAGGGTTCAAAGGGACATCAGGTTTGGTAAAAGGTGTGTTACTCATAGTTTTCAAAGTTAAAGTTAGTGATTAGTTTACTTCTGTCCAGGTGATCTTAGACTGGTCGAATCCTGAGAGAGCACTACGGGTCCACTCTATATCTACGGTATTCCTGTAGGTGAGAATATGGATAGTAGCCTTCTCGCCGGGAGGCAGTCTTAGTGCCCTCCCGAGTCTCTGGGGTGTCTTGATGTTGTTGCCATAGGAGTGAAGGATGATGACTACCTTCAGTCCCTTAATGTTGGCCCCCTGACTCAGCTGATGAACACAGGAGAGTTTCTTAATAGTTCCCTCTTCAAAGAGCTTCATATTCTCTTCAGAACGGGAGTTACCACTGTGATAGCTGGAAGGGTACAGGCGGTCTGCCTGCTTCTGTGTGTTGGCAAAGATGACACACTTATCATCTGTGTCATAGAGCAACTGCTTGGCATAGACTTCCTTAGACGGAAACCCCTGGAGAGCTTTCATTCTCATCAGACGCATCATCTTCTCCTCTGCAGGGGCTGTTGTCATATCAAGTCTCTTGCACCAGTAGTGGTAACTCTCCAGTTCAGACGTCATCCAGCTTTTACCAGCTTTACTGGTCATCTGTAGTGTCTTGCTACTATCCAGGGGCATAGCATGTACTATGATACGGTAGTCATTAAGGATATCGTCCTCCACAGCATCATCAGTATCATACCTGTAAACTACAGGACAGTACTTATTTATGAACTTTCCTCTGTCCGTCCATGACTTAGGTTCTGTACCTGTTACACCGATAATTCTTCCGGTGAACTGGCTTAACCAGGAATCGTGCTCCTCTGGTATCAGGGAGTGCATCTCGTCCAGATATACCGTGTCGTAGTTAAGTCTCTGCTTGGTAAGTGAGAGGTATGTACTGAAGGTAATATGATCCAGCAGATACTCCATATCGAAGTTCCGGAGATCATCCTTCCAGCTTTTGAATACTGTGAGCTGAGGAGCTACTACCAGCACGTCGGAAGTTTCCGAGTAGTGATAGTCCATATCCTTCAGACACAGTAAAGTCTTCCCGATACCCATACTTAGTATCACACCCGCCCTCTTCTCATCACGGATGAGAGGGAGTACAAGGTTCTGGATATCGTCTTTAGTCTTTGCCATAGTTAGTAATTATATCAGTATAAGCTTTAGCAACAGGGGAAGCGGGATACCTATCTGGTGATATCTGCAGTATTCGCTCAGGTCTGATGCACGGGCTTTGAGAGCATTTATAGCATTAATCTTCATGGTACTTCTGTTAGAGGGGTGGACATAGACCTTTCTTATAAGGTCTACATCTTCCTCCCATCTCTTAAGATTTACATCATGTGCAAGAGCTGTGGGATTAAATTCAGGTATCGATATCTCCCAGCGATTTCTTACTGCTTGTCTACTCATATGCATATGTCTTGTTGTTGTTCTTGAATAAGTTCTCTCAGTAAAAAGCACATGGCTTCTCCCGAGTAAGGTAGCTATGGGGAAATGCTCCCCATAGCTAAATATAACACTTCCTTCGAAGTAGTAGTTCCCTGTAGGAGTGCGGGCGCTATCCTGAGTCTGTTCGACCCAGAGCCTGGCAACTTCCCGTGGAGAAACTACTTTTCTCACTGGAACTCCGTCTTGACTATGTGATTGAGCAGATGACTTACCTGCTTAGGCATATCATCAAGATTCATCACTACGGTATTATACGGATATATATGTTTCACATGTCCACTTAGTATACCTACTCCGGCTGTTACGAACTCATCTCTCTTACACTTCTCCACTATCTGCTTAAGCTGTTTTACAGCAACCGTTCCTCCATAATCTCGTCCTGCAGGTTGACCATCTGAGAGACTAATGAATATTATACGGTCACTTGTCATGGACCGGACTCTCTCGTACACCTTCTCAGTTATAGGACCATCATAATTCTCTGAGCGACTGCGAGACATCATTTTGTCTATGGTCATATCAAAGTTAAGGTTGTGAGGATCATGATATACAAACAGGTGTGGTGTATCAGATCCGGAGTGTCCATACATATATATCTTATCAGCAGGCAGTATCTGGGAGAAAGCACAGAAGAGTGCCTTCACAACATGGTACTGTGTCTCTATAGGTGAACCGTTCATACTACCTGATTCATCCGCCAGTATAACTATACTAAAAGGCCTGGTAGATTGCTTCTCGATAACCTGGCTGTACACACACAGGTTACCTGCAGGAATCTCTGCAATCTTGCTGGTATCGAGTCTTCCTAATCTCAGGCTCTTCACCACGTCCTCCTTAGGATCAAAGGTGATGTCCAGTAGCTTGATGAGAGATTCGGCGGCAGTTGATTCTTCACTTGAGTAAATAGTTTCCTCAATATCCTCCTGGATTTTTACCTCTACCTCCTTGGTGAAGGTATTAATCCTGTCACTGCTCCACCAGGGTTCTTCCTCCCTGGTATCTTCTAAAGCTTCTCTAAAGACCTTAGATATCTGGTCAGGTGAGGTAGGTTTCTTACTATCATTACACTCAGAGTCATTTTCTTCCTCATTCTCTCCGGGAGAAGGTTTGGGCTTTCTTCCAGATCCTCCTTTATTATCCTTCTCCAGGTCATAGTACATACCTGAACTCAGGATAAAGGATATATAGTGTGTAAACAGGGGAGCCGTCTCCTGATCATAGACACATACCTTGTTGTAACAGTAAGTCAGGCTATCTGAGCTTACGGTGACCCTTGTCACCTCTTTCTCCTTATTAAAGAAGGATGCCCTTGATCTTTCCTGAGTTGTTACAGCTCCTTTCATCAGCGCATCCACAAGTTTGTACTTTACTATCCTGTGGAGTAATATCTTCAGGAGCTTCTCTTTCTCAAACCACGGGAGCCAGAAACCCTTGTCTTCTCCGTGAATAAAGGTGAGATTACTGTCCACCTTAATATAAGGATGATCTGATATCACCCTGGTAAAGCCACCGTAGTAGGAGGTCTCCCATTGAGAGACGCTCCCGCCATAGTCAGCATATGACCTTTTTTTACTTCTTTTAAACCAGCTCATAGATTAAGTCTTCTCAGTATCAAGTATAGTCTGCACAGCTTTGAGTCCTTCTACACCCCCGATACCCTTACAGATAGCATGATAGGAGTCGTAGATAGTAAAACCATTACACACCAGAGTACATATAGTCTTCAGGTGCCTCATAGATAAGTTGAAACTGATCTTGAACTCATTATGCTCCTTGTTGATCTTGTAATAGACCTTGACTATCTTTGTAGCTTTCTCAGATTTCAGAGCCGGGTGTGTGACACTCAGGCTCTGCGCAAGGTTAATCTCATCCAAAGGATCTACAGTTATCATCATGAACCGGTCCACTAAGGCTCTATCGAGCTTATGTGTGCCAGTATACTGAGAGCCTATGTTAGCTGTGGCAAAGAACACGCACTTAGAGTGAACCTTTACAGGCTCAGTATCATCAAAAGCATACTCCATAGAGAGCTCCCTGCGGAAGTCAAGACATGGAAAGAGCAGATTATTACTCATCGCTGCACTCCTGCTTATTTCATCACAGAGAATGATCCCGGGATTCTGTATAAGTTCCGAGAACCTGCTTCTTCTGAATTCTGAGTAGGACTTTCCGTCTTTGACTGTGATAACGTGGGTTCCTACTAATCCCATAACCGGATCGGTCATAGTACCCATGTCAAGTATTGTCAGAGGTACATTCATGACCTTGGCCATATTTGATACCATCTCTGTCTTTCCCTGCCCTGTAGGGCCTACAAGCAGGGTATTAATACCCTTCCGTATATTATGCTCAAGGATCTTAAATGTCCCTGTAGCTAGTTTGAAGTATCCGTTAAGTGTAGTCATAGTCTCTGTTATAACTATATCCTCTGATATCTTACCGGATCTTTTCCTGGTCTTACTCACTGGTGACTCCGCTGTCATAACGGCACCGTCCAGTGGAAATTCTGCTGTCTCTGTCATCTTCTGTATATGTATGTGTGTAGTTAATTACCTGATTTTGCTGCCTCACCTGCCAGGGAGGCCGTCTCACTGTAGTTCTTACTCAGGAGGTTAGTGAAGAGTCCCGATACCTTCTCATCTTTCTTAAGCAGCCAGTTACTTTCATAGTGCTTCTTCAGAGAGATACGATCCCCTTCTCTTTCAATCTGGAAGGAGCTTATACACTCCTTATCAAAAGTCTCCATAACGATAACAAGAGCCTCCACTCTGTTAGGGTGGTTATGGGGTCTCACTGATTCACTCTGATAGCTCCCGTCTTCACTAAGAACTTTGTCTTTGTCAGAGGCCTCTATAGAGAGTGTCCATGCTTCTGTTATAAAGGCCAGAGCTAAGGGCTTAACCTGGTCACTCATCTTCTCTATAATCATAGCTGCAGTAGCTTTTCCCTCGTCTGTTCCAAAGAGATCCCCGAGTCCTGCAAGCACAACTATGTCGAACTTTCCCGAAGAGGGATTACTTATCATAGCTGTTACCAGGGGAGCATGCTCTCCTTCCCTCAGAAAGCTTTTCTTAGCTGCCTTTATAACAAGCTCGCCGAAAGATGTGAGGGCTCTGTGAAACTTCTCCTTGAATGTTTCCATAAGTCATGGTTCTTTAGTAAAGTGATATGAGAATGTCTCCGCACTTATAGATAGATATCTCAGGGGTTTCCAGAAGCAGTTCTGCCTCGAACCTCTGTTTATCTACGTGATACCAGACTCTGGAGAAGGTCTTCACAGAGGTGGTTGTAGTTTGTGCCTTTATCTTTGGGGACTTCCTGGATTTACGGGGAGAGTCATACTGGATTCTGTAGAATCTATTCCGGCAGGATCCCTTACTTCTGCCCAGCTGTTTGGCAGCGTTTGCATACCCTCGTCCGGGACCCGAGGCTTCGAATACAGCAACCTTGAGAACTTCGTCTTCATCAGATGTCCAGAGAGGACTCAGTGCCGACCTCGATTTCTTACTATTCTTCATAAGTTTAAATGTGTTAGTTAGTATCTTGTCTCAGATAATCCCAGCTCTATAGCTTCAGGATTGTGGGTAGTAACCCAGTCGTGGCATGATCTGCAGGTAGGGAGCCACTTCATAATATCCAGGTAATTCTCCTCCATGCGACCTGCACGATGGTGGACTTCAGTGCTCTTGAGAGTACATCCTGCAAGCTTTGCCTGGCACATAGGATTCTCAAGAAGGAATATCACTCTCTTAGCCGAGTATAGCTTCTCCTCTTTAGTACGCTTCTGAGAGCGTGGGCGTATATTCTTCTGCCGGGTAGTTGGTTTGCCGGGACGGAGGAGGTTCCAGCAGACCCGACATAGCCTTTTACGCCCACCATTCTCAGTTAATATCTTCCATATAGGACGTTCCTTGCTGCAGTTGTCACATGTCTTAAGTCTCTGCTGCATCACTTGCAGGATTATCCGAAATAGTATCAGTCTTGGCCGGGGCTACTCTCTTTGTTATAATTACTCCCTTAACTGTCTTGTTAAGGATGTGAGCGGCACTCCGGAGTTCTATAATCTCGTTATCCTGCTTAGCCAGTGACTTAAGTAGCTCCTCCTCCATCATGTTCTCAGGGGTTAACACTAAGGTTACATTCCCGTTTACTAGAAAGTCATACTTCATATGTGTGATTTTTGTGGGGTAGGTTCCTGTAACTCATAAAAGTTCTCAGGTAGTATATTTGATTTTATGAATACCTCAACAATCTGCCTGTGCCGTATGTTCAGGTCTGGTAGCTTTAACTTGTTGATGTATCTCCTGTCTGTGTGGGTGAGATCCTTCACCAGTGCCTGTGTTACGGGACTGGCAGGGAAGAATGTCATGAAGAGATTGTTAGTCCAGGTATTGCATATATGCTGCTTCCAGAGGTTGATTACTTCCTGGGCTTTACGATTCACTATCTCTATTCTCTTCTTCTTGTTTCTGTTCATGTGTTTGAGCTCCTCCGGTGAATAAGCACTCAGCCCGAACAAGGCTCTCCTATATAGAAGATCCTGGTAAGGAGTGAGCCTATGTAATCCGGAGTATCTCTGCTTCCTGAAGGATGATCCCTGTGTCTGGTAATTACCCATCCTCCCGGTATATTCGTGATCGGACTTAGTCCTGATCTTTCCCTTTGCTATATCCGGAATTCCCATATGTACTGCTCTCTTAGTTTCTTTAGTAGTGGTAGTAGATAAAAAGGGATGGAGAGACTTTTATGCCTCCCCATTGCCCTTGGGTTTATGTGTGTGAGAACTTTACGGTTTACTGTGCATCAATAGCTGATGTAGCCTTAATCTTCTCGTTCGCAGCTTTGATCTCTACAGTGTTGTCGTGCTCGACGATAACATCCGGAGCACTTGGGTCTGAGTTATGGAAACACTTCCTGTAAATCGGTTGTCCGGCTACAGAGCAGACGATCCCGGTCTCTCCGGCAATCTTCAGATCCTTGTCAGGATTCTCCTTGTTGAAGGGAGTTAGCTGTTCCTTAACGTGGATACAGCCAGGGATCTCCTGACCTATTACCCATCCGCTTTTCTTAAGGGCATCCAGATCACCATGGACCAGTGCACTTAAGGTTATGGTCCTCATCCATCCATCTTCGGATAACACACGTGTTTGCTGCACGCGGATGTGACCTTTTCCATTCTTGCTGGGGGTGATGACGTGGCCATCTTTACCCGCCGTTACTGTTACTTTGTTCATAACTTGGTTTTTAAGTTGGTTACGGGACTGGTTAGTGAATACGGAGCTATGCACCTTGTCCCTTATCGGCAAGGCTCTGTCTTTGTCCCTCTTCTAGGAAGGGATATCTTAAAGTTCTTAAAATGGTAGTGTATCATCCGTTTGTGGTGGTGACGCTTCTTGCGGCTTATCGGGTAGCAGCTTGAGGGAATCTGCTGGATAGATATCTTTGTGACTTGCATAAGTTTCGTAATCTATAATCCTACCCTGAGTATCCATAGCTTGTATAGCTATATGGAGAGTGTGTGTACTGTGAGTTCGTACGAATTTAACAGTTCCTCTGAGAAATCCCTGGAAGAGCATCCCTCCCTTTATAGTTTTCTCATCACTGATGTTAGATATGTATACATTACCTCTCTTTATCCAGACAGCATCTCCGGGTTTAAAGTCTATGACTTCTTCTACTCCGTGAAGAGCCTTCCATAATTCTGTCAGTGCAGCGTCATCTTTAAACCATCCCAGGATGACATCTGATATAAGTCCCGAGTGGGGAGAGCTGATGACCCGTTGGATCTCAGCTCTCATCTCCCGGGCTGTTATCTTAATGTAAAGGTCTCTGTCTTCCTGCATACAGCTTCTCCTTATCGTTTATAAGATTTACGTGGTAATCAGACTTATCCCTGTCATAGGAGAGTTCTGCTGACCGGTCATTAGAGAAATCTACGTCTACCTGGAAGTATCCTCCCTTGGTCACCGTGACCAGGAGATGTTTCCGGGTGCCGTCCTCTGCTATAAACTTCAGCAGATAGGTGGAACCTTCCTCCAGTTCGAGATAGAAGAACTTTGTGAACTTCTCACTCTCTATCTGTATACTTACAGAGTCAGTGACGATGAAGATGTCACAGGTGACTTTCTTCTCCGAGATGAACTTACCCTCAAGGGTCAGTATCTTTGTCGGGTTTGAGTTGGCTTGCAGGGCACACGTAAACAGTACGAGTATCCCTAACAGAATTGACTTTTTCATGTTGGTTGTATAGATTGGTTAGACTTGTGGCTACCGCTTACTTCGGGTGGGTTGCCTTTTACCCGTGTGCTCATTGAGCGTTTTCATACGAGTTCTCTTTGTGTGACGTAGCTGGAGAGGTTTATACCGGCAGTATTAGTGTGGAGGGTTGCCCAGGAGTCTTTCTCATTCTCCCGGCCGAAGGTGATACCCTCAAGCTCATCCACGAATACCTTATCGGATATCTCGTCATAGTCTGTAATGAGCAGGACTTTCTTCTTTCCTGATACTCTCAGGCTCATCCCTTCCATGGGTTCTGTCTGCATATTAAATAAACAGAAGTCTCGTATCTCTTCTGCCTGTTTCTTCCCTACAGAACACGAGTGTAATGATGGTGGAAGGACAAGGAGTATATCTGACAGTACCGTTCCCTTATAGCTCTTGTCAGCTTCAGGGGATTCTATGACCGGTATCCTCTTATCTCTGAGCAGTCCTCTTACGAGATATGCTATATCGGGATTACAGGTCTCACTTATGGAAAGATTAATGATCTTCATGATGTGTGATATTCTTATGTGTTAATACAAGGGAGTATCTCCCGGAAGCATTAGTTCCTTTACAGCGGAGCAGGGCTGCGTATCGGATGCTTACCGGGAGATAATCTCCCCTAATGGGGTGGGGCTCCGAACCAGGCTCCCCTGCCACTCGCGAGCGGCATGCCTGATTGAGTACTCCCAATCTCTTGTCTTTGTCTATTCCGCTTTCGGGAAATCTTCATCACTGGACCAGCTTATACGCTTGGCTTCTTTACCTGCCCGGTAAAGATTCCAGGCCCTTATGATGATAGCATACTTATTAGTAGGTTCTATCTTGTGTTCTGTTCCCATGAAGTTTATGAGCTTCTGTCTCAGTACATAGATAGGACTGTCCACCTTGGAGGATATACCTTCTCCGGTGGTAAGCTTGTCAAAGAAACTTGCAGCCTGGATCCGGTTCTTCCTTGAGAATATGTAACACAGAGCTGAGTAGCTTCCTGCAGAGAGGAACCTTGCTGTCTTGCTGTATCTGCTGCCATTCTCGACACAAATAATCATGAGCTCATCATTCTTCTTCTCCATCCACTCTATAAGATCATGGTTAGTGGGTCTCTTGTGAGTCTCCACGTTCTTGTTGTACTTAAGGTTCCTGTTATCATAAGCTATGACTATCTTTATAGCCGCTGACAGGATAGTGGAGTTCTTATAGCCTGCTATAGCCATGACGTCTCCCGAGCTCCTGTTTTTACCTATGTCTATCTTATCGAAGGTCTCGTCAGGTAATCCCGTCTGGATATTCCACTCCTGTGTAGTCCCTGAGGCTACCACACTAAGTAACCGGTGCTGGCCATCAAGAATAACTCCGGTGATAGATATCCGGATAAGATCTCCGTTGAATATCCACTCACCTTTCTTCATCTGCTCTGTGTAGAGCTTTGCTGTACGGGCTTTCACCGGTCTATTGTTAGTGTTAAGCTCCAGTAGCTCCTTAGCTATGGAGGGAGAGACTTTTACCGAGGGATACACATGTACCTTCTTCAGGTTCTCCCTTATGTCTGTTATTATTTTGCTCATAAGATTGTTATAGGTTGGTCTTCTCTTGAAGAAGGATCAGATCTTTCTGACGTTTATGGCAGAGAGTCCTTTAGGGGTCTCCTCTGTTTCGAAGACTACCTGGTCTCCCGTTTCTACTTTCTCCTTAAGTCCTGAGGAGTGCACGAAGTACTCCTTCTTGTCAAGGTTGTCTATGATAAAACCGAAATTACGGTCGTTCCTGAAGAACTTTACTGTTCCCTCTTTCATGGTTGTTAGTTATTAAGTTAAGTATTATCTGTATAGCCAGTTCCTGAGACTCCTGGTCTGGGGAACTTAGCATTTTGTATAATCTCTGGGCTTCTTCCTTCTTCACTGTTAATGCCTTAGTCAGATTGTGCAGAAGGGCTACAGTTGCCAGTACTCTCTGAAGTCTTGTGTACCTCTTATACATTTCCACATCTTGGAAACCAGGAGGTGGTTTACTAATCATGATTCCTCCCTTTATTTAGGTTAGTTATGAGTTTTACCGCCATCTCCTTCTCTACCGGATCCGGTGAGTTCAGCATCTTCATGATGTTGGCACCTTCCTTGGGAGATATGGTCTCTTGGGTCATCAGAGCGATGAGTAAGTCCAGAATGCGGATATATGCCAGAGCATTCTGCTCGCGCCTTAAACTATCATTAAGTCTCTCTGAGTAAATCTCAGTTGTTTGCTGGAGCCTTCTACTAATGTAGTCATCTCTAATAAGTCTACTTTTTGAAGATAGAGCCATAGTTACTTTGTTACTTAACAGTGACCAGGGTACTGGAGTTGTTACCCAGAACTGTAGTAGGGTTTACTCCATTCCACCTGGTGACCTTGAGGTAATCCACATAGAGAGGTGTTATCTCCCTCTGTTTTACCTTCACAGCTTCTGCCTCCGCCCTGGCTGTGATCAGGGTAGCATTAGCTTCTCCGGAAGCTGTAATAACGGCCTTGGCAGAGTCACCTCTGGCTACTGCTATCTGCTTCTTGGCATTCGCGTCAGCTACGAGAGCTTCCTGAATCTTTGCCTGTGCATCCTGAATAGCCTTAGTCTTAGCTTCAATGGAGGCCTGAAGAGACGGGGGTGGTGTAATGTTAGTCCTGAGCTGGCTCACAGTGAACCATTTTGAGACACGCTTATTACACTCTACGATGATGGCAGACTCGAATTCTTCCCGCTTGTTAAATATATCATCTACAGCCCACCGGTTAGCCACATCATTGACAGAGCTGATGATGGCATTCTTAAGCCATCCCTGTTCTACTTCACTAATCTCCCGCCTGAGGTTCTGGAACATATCTCCAACGGCTGTCGGGATCAGGGAGTAGTTGAATGACGGCCGGATTGTAGCACTGAAACCACCTTTGGTGATCACATGCTGGTCTTTGTACTCGATGTGTTGCTGATAGGTCGGGAACTCATAGAGCTGTTCAGTCCAGGTGTTATAGATTACCCAGCCGGTCTTATAGGAGTAGTTAGATACCCCACGGCTATCGCCGGTGAGCCTGACTTTTATACCTACATGTCCGGCATCTACTCTATCGAGGGCATAAGGCTGGAAGAGGGCAACAAGTAGACCTATAACAAAGATAACCACAGGTAGTACAAGCCACTTGGGATTTGATGTAGTATGTCTATCTCCGTGCCTGTCCTCTGTAACGACTTCGTTGTACTTCTTACGGGTGGCAACAAGTGCCCCCACTGCGGTCAGCGTAGACAGCAGCAATATTATCCATGATATCATAATTACTTAAGTTTTAGTAGTTTAATAATGAGCCTGACCAGGTATCTGAGATATAGTATCCAGGCTATAGTTATGAATATTGAGACTACACACATGACGGTGTAGTTCACTTCCCTGCTCACGCAGTATTCGAAGAAGTAGTCACTCCCTATGATCACAGCTGTGGTCACCAGGAGGAATATGAGGAGGACCTTCATCAGGAAGCCTCCTTAGCAATCATGTCCCGGAGATCTGCAGCCAGCTCATAGTTCTCATCTGCTACAGCATGAAGTAACTTCTCCTGGAGGTTAGTTTGTTCGGTTACCTCTGAGCCAAGTATAGATACCCAAGCTTTAAGGTAGGTAACGAGGTTCTCCTGACTAGTATGGGGGTCGCATTGCACCTTCCGGACGACTTCCTTCTCCTGAGTCAGTCCTATTAATCTCAGAAAGAAGTTAGAGTGCTTTACTCTCTTTTTTACCTTCCGGGTTCTTTCACAGCTCTTTAGCTCTACCTTAGCCAGTATTCCAGGGTGACTCATGTATTCCAGGTGCACTATATCCTCAGGGGACATTCCCGCTTCCTTAAGTCTCTTTAAAATGTCTAGTAGAGGCTCTCCTGTTATGGAACATCCGAACTTCACCAAGTTCTTCCAGGTGTGATCTATAGGTATATCTGTCTTTTTCATGTGAGGGAGTATCACACCGTAGCCTTCGTCAAATTCCCTTCTCAGGGAATATAAGTTTGTTCCCAGAATAGCCTGGGCCACTACTCCACAATTACAGGACTCTTGCCTCTCCCACTGATAGTGTACTGCTCCGGTCTCAAGTGCATTAATAGCTACCTTGAGGGCTGATATGAGTTTCTCTTTCTTCTTCATAATGTTAGTTATTAGTCCCAGTCTATACCGGGACAGTTGTTAGATTTAATAGCTACAAGTATATCCCAGAGGTAGGTAAGTCCCCGGCCTATCCAGCACAGGATCATCCATAACCATAGGAAAGGGTACCCGAGGTACTTCAGATGTCTCAGAGGACGGAAGAAGGCCTTTATCCGGCGTTTTCTCTGCTCACATGAGTAGCAGTAAGTGCTAAATACACATACCCCTGTGGATATTATTTTTACAAGCAGGTAGATTACCACAAGACCAGCGCCTCCGATACATCCCCATACTAGTCCGTCTAGGCAGTACTCCCCTATAATGTACCAGTCGAAGGTAATCATCCACTTTACGAGACTGTAAGCTGCATATGTCAGGAAGAATATGACGACATAGAAAAATATAGTAGCCACCTTCTTGATCTTCACGGTTAGTTCACCGATCCGTTGCTGACGGGACTTCCTGGGTTTCTTCCTGGCTTCAAGCTCTGCTAATATATCATGAGCTTTTTTCAGGCGATCCTGCTCAATCTCACGAAGCAGGATGTATCTTTCTCTCATCTGTGCCATTCTCTCCTCCCACCCCTTTCTATAGACCTCATCTTCAAAGTACTCAGTAGTGAAGAGTCCTTTGGTACCCAAGTAGCGTGACACTTGTTGATACTTCTTGATCCTATGCCACTCAAAAGGGTTCTCGTCACACTCGAAATACTCCCGTATAGCTTTATCATCCATCTTCTCCAGACGGTGAGCAAAGTCCCGGGACCAGTTCTCTGCTTTTCTCTCACAAGCATCATAGATGCTGTTTCCTATCCATCCTATCAAGAGTATCAGGAGCTTGATGAGAGAGAAGGGTATAAAGATCACTATGTTAAGTATAGTGATCCAGAACAGGGGACAGAAGTTCCTGAAGTCAGAGTGATCCCACCCCCAGGTCCACTTCATGAGTTTTATATACCACGCACCTTTGCGTAGCTTAAAGACGTCTTTGATCATGTGCAAATATATGTATTAAGTTTAAACTCTCGTGAGTTAGAAGGGTCGGATCATGGTTTGATAGTATTCGGTATCTCTACCTATAACTAGTATCACTAATCCTCCCAGGGGTATATATCCCATACTGATGAGATTGTTGACCTCTCTCTCAATCTCATCTATATAGGCACTTTTCACTACTTTATAGTCTCTATACATAGGCTGTGTAGTTAGAAGGGTAAGGCTACTGCCTGCAGGAAGTAACTAAGATCATCCTGGTAAACTCCTCCTATAGGTATATAACCTCTGGTAAGATACTTATTTACCATATCCTCTAGAATATTTAGAGTAGATGCTTTCAGTATACTGTACTCTCTGTACATACCCTACTTCTTTAGGTAGAATATACTCTTGGGAGCACCATACTCCATAATCAGCGAATCTGCTGTCTGATAGGTGATAGTGCATACCATGCTACCTAATGTAAGGCTTGTTCCCGAGACTGATAACTGCCAGGGAGAGGTAGACGGGTTACATGTAAGTCCCATGATGCCATCATACCAACATGGTGTCCCGGAAGTCACCAGATCCTCTTTAAGGTCTAGATGACACTGAGACGGGTTAGAATGATTCGTGGTACTTATCACAGAGTCCTGCATATTGCAGTAGTCTGTGCGCTTAAGTATCCAGTCTCCGGAGATAGCCTGCTCGGCTACCGTCATGGTTTTTGGTGAGCCGGTGCTACTCTGAGGAGGCTCTTCCTTCTTGCATGCTACTGATAACAGCAGACATGTGAGTATAATAGTCATGTTCTTCATATGATGTGTTATTAAGGTTTCTTCTTTTCGGAGGTGGTTCCCCGCGAGGTTTTAGGTTGTGGAACGTGTCTTGCGGATCTCATGTTACGTAGGAGTCCGGGACTATGTATAATATTGTGAGCGGGGCATCCGCAGGATAGTCTTGGAATGCTCTTACGAGTGTAGGGAACAATTTCCGCCCTCTCTATATACATATCTTTCTCATGATATAGTGCGTTATCCTTATATATCTGGTGAGTCAGGGTCTTACCTACAACCCATCTCGAAAGCCTCAGAGCATCTTTGTAGGAGTAGTAATCCAGCAATTCGCTCCCAGGGACATCTATATGTATATAAGTTTCAACTGTCCAGCTCTTAACTAGGAGTTCCTTAGGAAATCTTCCTCTTAAGGGACTATCGTGGTCCATATAGGTATCGGTAGCTACTCTAACTATGTACTTAGCATCATTCATGTTTAAATGTTCTTGGGTTAATCTAGTCTAGCTGTAAGAGATGAAGGTAGTCTTATGTCTATGAAGGCATGAAGACTATGAACTTCCTTTTCCAGAACCACTCTTACGTTATAGAATATGTTGCGTCTCTCCTTACTTACCTCTCCTCTTCGTAGAGAGGTCCATTGCACTATTTATTAGAAGAGTCCTCAGGCTCTCTCTCAGAGCCTTCGGACTGGTGTTAGGAATGTTTCTCCCACCGGCTCTCAAAAGTTGGCAGATAGCATAGTCTCTCTTAAAGTTATACCTATCCAGTATATTCTCTATCAGTGTTGCTATGTCCTCTATAGTGAGACCTCTCATTAATCTACTCTTCTTAGTCATGGTTGTTGTATTTTAACAAGATCTTTAGGGACAAGTTCGATGTTCTCCACAAGGTACATCTCGGGGGAGTTGTGTACCTTATATCTACGTCCTACAAAAGATCTCCGGATGTCACAGATATCCTTATGACAAGGATTTACTACCCGGAGTCCCATTTTATAGACAGTTAGATCACTGGTATTTATTACCGTCATGTATATCTCGGGGTTATTCAAGAGCTTCTCTGCTGTAATCCGATCCTGAGATAGATGCTTCCCTCGAAAGAGGTACTTATCTATCCCTACTCTCATGTAGTACATCTGTGGTTCGGTCATCTTGCAAGGTTATTAGGCACCAGTTCTATCGAGTTAATCATGATTCTGACCTTGGGGTTCGTGGTAGATACTATCTTACCTAACCATCTCTTTCTTGCATAGTCAGGATCCCAGACGAACATAACTACAAAGTGCTCTATAGAGTTCTTACTATCACACTCCTCTTTGTATTTATCCCCGGTGTAACCCAAGTATAAGTCAGGACCTACACGGATATACCAGTAAAGAGGAGATTTCATGATAGTGGATATGGTTCTAGTTCAAGGGAGTCTATAATCATGTATTCTCATAGCTCAGGGCACTTGTATCTATTACCCAGATAATCTCTCTTTACCTGACCAGGATCCCATCTGGTGACGGACAAGAAAGCAATATGTTCGCCTCCCTTCCCGTTCCAGGAACTACTAATAATGATCTCTCCCTTTCTAGAGTGGGCCAGGTACATATGGAGACCTACTCTTACATAGTACCTACTCATCATGCTGCTATGAGTTTCTGATCCTTCCGGATTATAAGACCTGAGGGTAGTATAGAGCCGATGTCCCAGTGTCTCTCGAGAAATCCCTCAGCGTGCTCCTCATTAAGCAGAAAAGGCATCCTGTGATGTACTTCTCTTATAAGAGGCCAGGAGTCCATAGTAAGTACCGCGAATTCATTGTTGGAATTAAGAAGAACTCCTGCCAGGAGTTTCTTCCCATCTTTGTGAGTAAACTCGACTCCTCTTTCGAAGAAGCTGTCCAAGGTCACGATCCCGGTCTTAAAGTTACGGTAGATCTCATTAATACGCTCTACCCGGGCATTATACTGCTCTCCGTTACGGAATCCCCAGACAGAGCTGGAGGTTCCTCTTGTACCTTGGTTGACACGCATGATGTCACCGGGCTTCAGAATTTTCATCCCAGATCTTGTACGTCCACACATAACCGGAATATTAGTTGTCTAGAATGGCAGGTCTTTCTCAGGCTCCTGCTCTGGTCCCTTGGAATCTTTATCTCCCGGGTCAAGTACGGTGCCTATAATAGGTCCATACATTATCAGCATCGACGGAGGTATACCGGATGCTTCTACCTCCTCCATGAACCTGTCATGTTCTTCGGCGAGGTGCTTGTCTCTGTGAGAATTACTCATAAGATATTAGTCAGGTAGTGCTTGGTTACATCCTCTTCAGATTCTATCCTGCTGAGGACACTCTGTGCTTCCTTGTCATCCTTAACCCGGAAGCTGAGGGTATTCAGGATCCTCTCCCTGGTTATCAGAGAGCCGGTGTTCTTGTCCCTGATCATCTCTCTGGTGAAAGGTGCATTCCTGATGTGGATAGTGAGTCTTTTCATGTTGTTATTGGATAAGCTGTAGTTTTTGTAGGTCCGGGGGAGGTCTCAGGCTTAGGTATGAACATACGTATATGTCTATCCACCTTTGAGGTTTCGTCATAGATAGTAGTGTAAGAGAGAGTTCTCCCGATGCACTGACTCTCTTCCTGACTTTTAAAAGAGAGAGCTTTGCAGGAGTTATGGGTAAAGTAATACCTTCCGGTATCGTCTTGTGCAAGGAAGCGTGACTCTCTGGGAGGTACTCTTATAGATATTCTATATATGCTCATGGCAGTTGGTTATTAAAGTTAGTGAGTGCTATCAAGTATATTTGCAGATTCTACAAGTATAAGCACTGTTTTATCTCTGTTGAAGTCTGTGACAACTATTCTCTTTCCTATGAGTGCTTTACAAAACTTAATGGCATACTCTCTTTTAACACTTAGAGGTATATAGGCTAAAGCTGTTGATCCAAATAATCCTGAGAGGTTTCCCTGAGAATCTTTAACTGGGAACTCTACAGAGACACAATGAGGGCCTTCCCCAACTATCCTAACTATTTTCTCTTCTGGTATATTCTTCAAGGTTCTGATAGATGAAATAGCCATAGAGCATATAAAGATAGGAGTGTTCCATCCGGGAGGAGGATTCACAATAATACGGTAGTGCATAGATTTCTTATTCATGGTGCTTAAAGGGGATCTAGCTTACTTCTTATCAAGTTTACTGACTCTATAAGGAGTACGAGTGAGGAGGACCCAGCATCTATATTCGATTTATCAATAACAACTATTCTCTTACCTATAAGCTGTCTACAAAAGTTTACACAGCAACCCGAGGGTAGATCTATAGGGCTATATCCCCTCCTCCTAGTGGATCCGAATAGACCTGGTAGTGTGTCATTTATATCAGGTATATGAGTATGAGGTAGTACTACCGTGGCATGAGCAGAGGGAGTCAGATTCCACTTTACTCTTATTATTTTATTAGGAGGTAGCCTCTTGTAATAATCGTGTATAGAGGCTACGGACATTGAGCATAGAAACACAGGAGCTCTCATTGATGCAGGTGTGTTTAGTATAATATTCATGTTGATATATATTTAGCTTGTGTCTTCCAGTACTCCAGTCTTCTCCTGAGTATGGGGGCACAGTGCGTGACTCTCCCATTCTTCACTATGAGCCCTGCACAAAGGTAGGGTGTGGTTACCTGGTATAGTCCGTCTTTCATAGGTAGTTCGTGTATTAGTTATCCCCGAAGGGACTGAGTCAGCAGGGTTAACTTCTTGTGGCTTCTGCAGCCCGGGTAACACTTGAAGAGCTCAAAGTCTCAAGAGCAGAGGTGTTATCAAACAGCGGTCGGTGAGTTCTGTACCTTACCCTGACGAATCCGGGTTATGGTACGCTCTCAGTCTCCGGTTAACCTACTTCTGTGCTATACTGCTAACTCAATGGGTAGAAACTTCTGTAGATTAATAAGGATGTGCGCGTCCTTATTGCTATAAGGTATAGCAGATAATCCTTCCTTGAGATATCTTACTGCTCTTTCCCGGACAAGCTCCATGAGTGTGTCCCGGTGAGAGTCTTTAAGTTTCTTATATAACTCATACTGCTGGGCAAACATAATAAGCTGCGCATGCATACTAAGGGTAAGGTGTGTAATATGAGTCATGTCCTTAAGTTTAGGGTCGTGATGATCTCCTGCATGACCACAGTCAAATCCGAAGACTATGTAACCTGTAGGGTCCTTAGCGAGCTCGTGATTGATATACTTTATACGGACCATGTAGCTGTCCGGGGGACTATCGTTTAATCTCTCCTTGTATTGCTTCTGGACTTCTTCCTGGGTATTGCATCCAATCTGTACGCAGTAGGTTATGCCCCCGTGAATATCGAGCTCGTGCGATCCTTCAAAGTCACCGTTTCCCCACCACTCCTTAGGTACATCTGACTTAGGTATAACACAGTATCCACAGGCAAACTCCATTATCGGGTGATGTTGTGTTCCCGGAGGTTTATTTACTACACAGAGGTTAGCATAATGATATATCTTAAGCCCCTTATCTGAGTACTTAGGGCTGAGGTAAAATGGATAGAACCTGTAGGGCTGCTTCATTCTCTCGAGGAGCCCCTTGATGAGATGGTTATCAATAGTCCAGGTGAACCGTATAGGTCTTCTATCTGTCTTAGGTCTTTTCATTCAAAGATAGTTGGTTAGCACCAGTTCTATAGAGTCAGGTCTTATATAAGGACGGTACCTCTGCACATTATCAAATGTACTTATCTTCTTCCCCAGGAGGTAATTCCTTAGAAGAAGAGCCTGATCCCTTGGCATAAGATCGGGATTTATTAGTGAAGTAGCAAACCATACCAGGTTTTCTGGAGGGACACCTGCTATAAATCTGGCTAATCCACTATGAGTATCTGCGTGGACATATACGTATTGAGCTACCCTAAGAGCGAAAAGTGGGGTGTGGTTCATGGTAGGTTAGTCATAGTTATTTGCTTAAGGGTTGTATTCTTTCATGAGATAGTCTTCCTGCTCACCTGAGAGATACTCGCATCTCTCTAGATTGTTTCTTTCTTTAGTAGTCTCATTTCCGTCCAGGAGTTCGTCCAGGAGTACGTCTCTGGTATAATGAGAGATTTGTCCCGGGTTATTTGTCCGTATCTCGTCAATGTTAAGTGACAGATAGATATGGTCTACAACTCTATAAACAGTAAACAGATAGGCACATTGGATGTCTTTCTCTCCTGGGTCTGAGTCAAGGTATGCTACCATGGCATCCGCAGCATGCCTCCTGAGAACTCTTGGGGTGAACCCCGTAGCTTTACCGGGATATATCAGCTGCAAGATGGCACTGGCTCGTACAAAGTTATAATTGTCCAGTATATGTCTTACTCTCTTAATCATCTTCTCTTCTTTCCTGGTCATGGTATACGTGTTATTCCGGGAGTTACTTCTCCCTTATCACTAATAGTGCGGGTGTCTGTCTTGTGGATAATGTAGATTCTTAAGTATACCCACCACTGGCCTTCTTCATACCTCTTAGCCACACTTATACCAAAAGGCTCTATTATTACGTCCTCCCGACCTCCCTTAGTGAGCATGCCTGTGAGTATCCCTCTCAACCATGATTCCATGTAGTATCTCGCATGTGGCCAGTAGTCCTTTGAATATAACTTACCTTGCTGATCACACAGCCGGGATAGCCGGTCAGTATCTATAGTAGCCATTATCCTCCGAACTGTTTCAAAGGGGTCGGCTTCATAATAAGGGATAGGAGCAGGGTCCATAGGTAGTTAAAGTAATCTTTAGTAGAAATAGTTCTCCGGTACTACTTCTACTGATGAGATATATGACTCAATCAAGGTATGGGTGGTGTGGTGAGACTAGTTACTTTTTTACGGAGGATCCCGAGAACTTCCTCTCTTGTCAGAGAGCAACAGAAGAACCCGTGAGGGTTGTCATCAGCCTTCACTGTGAATCTGTCTTTCATAAACTCTTCCTGAACGGTGCAGGTCACCCATCTCTCCTCTTCCTCCAGGGGACGCTTGACAACTGCAAAAGAATAGTGATTCCAGTACGTCTGTGTGAGAGGGTACCTTATAGTTATTCTCTTACCTATGAGATTTTCTGGGTTATTCATACTAGTACTTCTTATATTCTCTGCTTTAGTTTTTAGTTGTGACTAGGTCGGATTCGAACCGACACTTCCCTTCTCCAGGATAATACTTACACAGATGATTTTCACCAGGCTATACAAACCCTGCTACTTCTCATCTTGTATATGTGCTTTCTTTCTCGGAGAACGGCGTGCTACCGTTACACTACTTTGCCAGTTATATACTTAGAACTTCTCCTGAGATAACTCTTCATAGAGATGTGTAAAGGTCTTCCCCATATAGTCTGATGCCTCTTGTGTTTTTAAGTAGGCCACCAGGCCGTAGAAGTAGTGGTCGCCGTAGTCCGAGCTCCGAAAGACTAACCTCCGACCAACAGCTAACTGAAAGTAGGGATACCACTTTACTCCCTCTTTTCTCCAGTCTGGAAAGGTTCTGTCTTCAATAAGAATGTTTATAGCACGGGCTATCGTCTTAATCTTATTAGAGACAGTATCATCCGGATTAGGGATTATGCTGAGCACTTTACAGGCCTTATCATAGGAATCAACCTGGTGGAACTTAGTTATCTTACCTCTTTGCTCGTCAATTTGTCTGAGCTGGTCAGGTGTGAGAGTTATGAGAACTCCGTCTACTGTTATCTTAGTCATGTTACTAGTTTTTAGGATTAGAATTTACTTGCTTACAGACACTCTCTTCTTACCAGTTATTTTTCTGATAGCAGTAAGATGAGCTGCAAGATATATGTTGTCAGGATCTTTAGAGAAGATCATAAGTCTGATTGTCTGCAGATCATCTCTCATGTGAGTATATATTAGTTATTAGCAGACCCCTCTGCACTCAGTTGTAATAATAGAAGAGTTAGCATAGTTGCGACCGATCATGTATTTCTACCCGATTGGTGTGGTGACTTATTTACCACTTTATTAACTACTTCTATTTACTACAACTGCTCACCCTTGGGAGCTGATTAACCTCGGCAAATCCGATACTATATCGGGATAATCAGGTAGTTTCACATCTTACTCCACATATTCGTCCCTAAGGATAATGTTATTTTGTGGTACACCCCCTTAAAGGGCTGACGGAGGATATCCGTTTCTTAAGAAGTCTTTATATCTACGTAAGTTATGGTGCATTATTGCAGGCCAGGACTGGTGCTATCTGCTTGGTGGCTCATCGTGCCACAGAGGATTCTCACCCTATAAGTACTTTCTTTATGAGGTTAGTTTTAGGTGAAGTTACTGTACTTCATGACTCCCTATCCGGACTATCTCTATACTGTCTATGAGAAGCTTTCTTCTTCCTCCTGTATTCTTTAGGGGAGGAAATAGAAGTTTCCCTATATAACTTCTTGCTTTCAACATAGCTCCTCTCTTTCCCCTTACCAGGAGGACATTAGTGGTGGCTGTGTCATAGGTGTGGTGAATATAGACCTCCTCGGGAGTAGGGTTTGTAGTAGGATGGGTCCGGTATCTACTTATACATAGATTTTCTCCGACCCGGAGCTTGTATAGTCCTCGCATAAAAGTTATGATAGTTGAGTGATGTGTTGATTCTTACTCAAGTCCCGGGACGGGCTTCTTTTCTATCCAGTAGGTATATTCTTCGTAGGAAAGTCCGTGAAGAATACTACCGTCCCTTTGGTAAAGAAGCATCTGGTGAGACAGGTATATGGCTACCCGATTGACTCCCTCTGCTGTAATTATTACAGGCAGGAAGGATAGCTCAACTCTCTTATCAGAGTAGCTACGCATCTGAAAGCATATCTCTGTGGGAGATATAGAGAGGTCCTCTCTACTAAATTTAAGGGCACCGGCGGCCCATATTCTTAGATTCAGAGGGGTTAATATATTACGATATTCCGGATGCAGGAGTCTCATTACAGCAGCTGCCTCGACAAAGTTGAACTTATCAAGGTGCTCACGGATTCTCCGGAGATAACTGTGTAGCTGAGCTATAGTGTGGGTCATACTGGTATGATTTCTCCGTTTTCTATGAGTAATTTTATCTCCCGGTTATAGTATCTGGTAAGTACCTTACCTTTACAGAGGTTGAGCACTTTTATAGCCTCAGGTCTACTGAACTTTGCTGCTTGTGTTGAAGGAGAATTATTAGTTTGCCAGAGATTGTAACCCAGGGATCCTCCTCTTACGATTCTTACGGAGGAGAGAAGTGAGGAGTGTACTATATACAGATTTTCTCCGACACGGATGTAATATTTCTTCTCATCTCTTTCGGCTATAGTCATGATAGTTAGTTAGGAGAGGCTCTGATTAGTTCTATTGACTCTATAAGAAGTGTCCTTCTTGCTAAAGGGCACATAAAGACCTTGCCTTTATACCTCTTCACTGCCTCTATAGCTTCCTTATAGGTAACGGGAGGCCAAGCATTGGTATCAACCCGATATCCTCCTTCGGCAGGTCTAAGGTATAGATTCTCACCTATCCTAAGATAGTAACCATGGTAAATATGTGAAGTCATAGTTTGAAAGCAAAGGATACTATCTCTATAGACTCTACGAGGAACTTCTTTGGATCGCCATTATGCATAGGCAGGAGCTTTCCTTTATATGTGAGTGCTCTCTTTTTGGTGAGCTCATAGGATCTGGAGTCCCAGTCTATAATAACTGTATCCGGGTAGTAAACCACACATGTTTCAGGAAATCTCTTCAGGTATAAACGAGGGCCTACCCGGAGGTTGTAATAGGTTATAGTAGTAGCCATGGGATTTAGGTTATATACTCTTGCTATCTATAAGCTCAGCATTCTCAATGAAGTACTTCTTACTACTATGGAAGCCCGGGACTTTCCTTGCTCTGATCTCTCTGATTATATTCAGGGCTACATCACGACTATAGGTTATTATAGTGCCGCTCGTTCTTAGCGAGGCTATCTGCCATATCTCCAGATTTACTACGTAGAGAAGACCCTGGTGAGACATCGACGTGTAGATATACTGATCAGGACCGGTTCTTATGAGATAGTGCATGTGGTGGTATTTTAAAGTGGACCCCGGGATACTCATCAGAGCTCTATAAACTCGGCTGTCTCTATGAGATATTGTTTATTCTCCCGCAAATCCCCGACTCTCTTTCCTTTAATCTTAGCTAACATCTTCCAGGCTTCTATCCTGGTGTAGCCTATATGAGAAGAGGCCCGATAGGATAACCTGGGGGTTACACTGCTAAGGATTGTATTATGAAAGTCTCTGTATATAAAGTGTTTAGGTCCTACCCGAAGAGCATAATAGCAAGGAGAGGTCATGAGAAGTTAGTGAGTTAGGTATGGGATATTAAGTGTGAGCAATCCCCTCGATCAGAGATATATCCACGATCTCAGCGGAGTCTATGAAGTGCCCCTTGTTTGAGAAAAGGCTTATGAGGTTCTTTCCCTTGACCTGGTGAATTATCCGGAGAGCTTCCTGGAAGTTGTAAGTCGCGTGTCCTGGATAAGCTGTAACAATCAGGGGTAACTCTGGTGCTGAAGAAATGTACAAGTCGGGACCTACACGTATGACATAGGGCATAAATGGTGAGTTGGAAGGTTATGTCTTTATCCCCATAAGAGCCTCTTAGGATCTACGAGTTCTCCGTTAGCTGATCTGAACCGAACCCATATTTTCCCGTCTCTCATCGAGGATATATGGCCTCTTTGGGCATCAGGGTGGCTAGTATCTTCCCCGACGTGACGTGGAAGATACGTGACCGGAGACCCTATATCTTCTTGTATTACTTCTCTACCCTCGATGAATATTCCGGTAGGGAGACAGAATTCGCAGAAGGCCCCGTGAGTCGCTAGCTTGGTCTGACACTTGGTACATATAGAGACTACAGGCATATAACAGAGATTAGATATCAGGTTAGAGGTACAGGAGAGTTACAAAGATCTGTGCCGGGACATAAAGATACATACCTGCCGGTAGTACTCGTCCTTTATGTTGTCATAGTTATCATATAACCAGGGACTGTTCAGAGCCTGAGTTACTGCTTGGTGGAACTTCTTCATGGAGAGGTGGATTATATTAGATTTGAGATAGGTGGGAGATAGGTGAGTATTGGAGAAGGGATTAGGTGAACCTAAGTGGGTGAACCTAAAAAAGAGCCCTGTAACTGGTTGAGAGTGAGAGAGTATACTCAAGCGATATCTGCGGAGTGTGCTCATAATCAGGCAGTTAGGAGAGTGGAGAGAGGGGG
>Ga0214473_10000351_pt1 | contig 64658 bp, 65 predicted proteins | sample RVTome_7_FD_203509 | JGI IMG/M metagenome (GOLD analysis project Ga0214473, IMG submission 203509) | Soil microbial communities from uranium-contaminated site in the Upper Colorado River Basin, Wyoming, United States - RVT98D197 | ecosystem: Environmental > Terrestrial > Soil > Contaminated >...
CCATTTAAATATTTGAATAATTTGGAAGTCATTAGTTCATTCAGTGTCATAAGAGTTGGTTTGTCAAAAACCTCCTCTCTAATATCATAATCTTCTGATCGTTTTCTGAGTGTGCGGTTTTCATCTCTATTATGTTCAAATCGCTTTAATGCTTTTTCTACAACATAATTATCAATCTCACCGTTATCGCTCATATTACTTCAAATCATTATTTTTCATAATTGTCATATAATAATATTATTAAATAATGTATTATCTTAAATATTTCACAGATTGAACTTGTATATCATTAGAAATGATATTGACTTTACTTTCTTTACTGCCATACTATTAGCTAAACCATCTTGTATGACTTTTTCAACTATTCTATTGCCTGCTAGATTAACTATCTGACATTTTCTAACTAAGTTGAGAGCTTCATCTAAGTTTAATCGTTCATTTCCAAAGTACTCTTTTGAAATGTGAATATCTATTCCACTATTGAATTTAACATTTTTCCCTATGATCTCTTCATCACAAATACTAACCATTGATATTTTATCATAAGATACTAACCTAACAATAAATTCTTCTTTGTTCATTTAGATACTTATCATAAACTTTATAATTTAACTATTGTTATCATAATAAAGTTTTCAATATATTATAAATTAATTTCTGGTTTTATTTTCTAAAACACTACTGAGTAGTAATTAGATGATGCTATCGTCATCATTTTCTTCAAGACATATAATTTATCTAAATACATAGATTAACTTGAAAAGTGAATAATATACAAATACAGATTGATAGAGAAGTCATACAGAACACTCTTGCAAAATCACAAATAACAATTAATGAACTAACTGTATGTCAATTGAAGTAATTCATTCTTGTACAATTTGAAAAAGTTCTTAATACCCAAAAAGATACTATTGCAGATTTAATGACAATAGACTTACCAAGCAATAAAATAGTAGTAACAAGTGCTCTGCCTTATGCAAATGGAGAAATACATTTAGGGCACATAGTTTCTACATATCTACCAGCAGACATATTTACACGATATTGTAGATTAAAACAGTATAACGTAATTCATATTTGTGCATCTGATGATTTCGGTACACCTATTCTAATAAACGCTGAAAAAAATAATAAAAGTCCTGAAGAGTATGTTGAATATTGGAACAAAAAAGATCAAGAAGATTTCAAAGATCTTGGTGTTAGCTTCGATTTCTTTCATAAGACAAGTTCCAAAGAAAACATATCTTTAACACAATATTTTTTTGAACAACTTCAGAAAAACGGGTATATCTATAAACGTGAAGTTACACAACCCTATTGTGAAAAAGATCTAAAGTACTTACCTGATAGATATGTGCTAGGTTCATGTCCTTATTGTAACGCTTTGGGTCAATACTCCGATGGATGCGAAAAATGCGGTCGAACATTTGAATCAAGTAAAATAATAAATCCCGTATGTTCTCTATGTGGACAAACACCAATTTATAAAAAAAGTGAACACTTCTTTTTCCGACTCTCTTTCTTTTCTGAAAAACTAAGATCTTGGTTAATCAAAAACAAGGGATTACAAGATGAGACAAAGAATTATTTATTAAAATGGATTGAAGATGAACTAATGGATTGGGATATTACTAGAGATATCAATTGGGGTGTTCCAATTCCAGCTGATAAATCCAAAGTATTTTATGGTTGGTTTGATAATCACATTTGTTACATATCATCAACAATAACCTTCTTGGATAAGAAAAATATCAACGGAAAATCTTTTTGGAATGAAGCAACTATTTATCATTACATAGGTAAAGACATCATCTATCATCATTATCTATTTCTGCCAGCAATGAGAATGGGACTTAATGAAGAGTATAAACTACCAGACTTTATACCTACAAGAGGCCACTTGTTACTGCAAGGTAATAAATTTTCAAAAAGTAGAGGTTGGTATATTAGTCTAAGAGAATTCTTAGATGCCTTTCCACCAGACTATTTACGATATTATTTAGCTGCTATAACACCGTATGATCAATCTGATATTAATTTTGATTGGGATGAATTCAGAGTACGGATTAATAATGAACTAGTGGCAAATATAGGCAACTTCATCTATAGAACCCTTAAGTTCATCTCTAATAATAATAATTGTGAGGTACCTACACCCAGTGAGTATCTTGAAATTGATATTAATTTTCGAAATGAATTACTTTTGATAAAGGACAAAGTCGAAAAATGTATTGAGGTTAATGAATTAGAAAAAGCTTTAAGAAACATAATTGAGTTTTCAGCTATATGTAATCGATATTTTCAACAAAAAGAACCTTGGAATAATAAAAAGGATAACAAAACGTGTCTATATTTGTGTGTAAATGCAGTAAAGATTATCGCAATACTCCTTTATCCATATATCCCATTTTCAATGGAAGAACTCTGGAATCAATTGAACATAAAAGAACAGATTACGTGGGATGCAGCATCAGAAATAGGAATAAAACAAAGCCACAAAATAAACAATCCAAATATATTATTCAAGAAAGTAGAAGATTCAGTGATACTAATACAAAAATCCAAAATAAACAATAAATCTTAGTAGAATACATTATTTACCTTTATTACAAAGTATATCATTGTGTAAAGAATCGAATTGAAAATAATGAATGAGGTGTCTTTTGATGAATTTATGAAACTCGACTTTAGGATTGGGAGAGTAATAGAAGCTGAAAAAATTAATGGCTCATCAAAACTTCTTAAGCTTATAGTGAATCTAGGTGATGAAAAGCGTCAAGTTATAGCCGGAATAGCTGAATATTATACTCCTGAAGAACTAAAAAGTAAACTTTTGGTGTTTGTAGTTAATTTGAAATCTAGAAAGGTTTTTGGAGAAGTTTCTGAAGCCATGTTATTAGCTGCCTTTGATGAAACTAATATTTCACTTCTAATTCCAGATAAAGATGTTTCAATAGGGAGTAAAATATCATAAATATAACGAATCTAACAATATTAGCCGGTATATCAAAGAGATTAAATTAATCTATTATTTATAAAATCGATATACTCAACAAAGGATTCCTGTAATCAAAAATACTAGAAAAACTATTCTTAATAGAATAATAATCTGTCTGAATTTAAGTTAAATGTTTAAAACTAACAACCATTAATTCTAATCATGCCACATATGATGAAAATTGGTGTTGTAGGGCTAGGGAAAATGGGTGAAGCTCTAATATCTGGCTTATTACTATCTAAAGCTTATAATTCTAAAGATATTTACGGATACGATATTATTCCTGAAAGATGCAATTATATTCAATCCAAATATAAAATAAATATACTAAACAACATTTCTGAACTAGCTTCAAAGATAGATCTTGTTGTCTTGGTTGTAAAACCACAAGATATATCTAAAGTAATCAAAGAATTATCTAAGATTTCCACAGCCAAAATAGTGTTGTCATTGGCAGCCGGAATAAGCACAAATTACTTGGAAACCAGACTTCCAAAAGGTATCACTGTCATTAGAGCTATGCCTAATTTAGCTTGCTCAATTGGAGAAGGAATGATTTGCATAACACATTCAGAAGCGGCATCAAAAAAATATATCGATAAAGTTTCAGACATTCTCCAACTTACAGGCAAAGTGATTAAAGTAGATGAAGAAAATATGGCTGTTATAACAGGATTATCAGGAAGTGGACCAGCTTTTGTCTATACATTCATAGAATCTTTAGCTGACGCAGGTGTTCGATTAGGTCTTAAAAGAGAATTAGCCGTGAATTTAGCGGCTCAGACCACTTTGGGTGCAAGTAAACTTGTAATATTTACAGGTGAACATACATCTATCCTTAAAGATAAAGTTGTTACTCCAGGAGGAACAACTATAGAAGGTCTTGTTGAATTAGAAAAAAATGGATTCAAGGGAATAATAATAGAATCTGTTTCTAAGTCGGCTGAGAAGGCGCGTCAAATCCAAAATAAACTCAATGAAATGATAAAATAAACAAAATGCTTTAAAAATACGACTTTTTAGAATGGAATCTAAATGGCTTCAAAGTTTGAAAATGAAAATACTTGGTTGAAAGCTTCAAAATCTGGTCAAACATCAGAATTTCATAGAAAATATGAAGAGTCTATTGAAAAAGTACGTGAACAATTTGGAAAGCGTTATCCTAACCTAATTAATGGTGAAGAAATCTATTCTAATGAAGGCGAGTTTGAAGAAGAAAAAGCTCAAGTTTTATTCGAATCTAAAGATGACGTTCATGTTGGAGAAGGAGAATTTGAAAATCGTTCTCCTAATGATAAACGACTATTAATCGGAATATTTCAAAAAGGAACTAAAAAAGACACTTCTAATGCAATTGAAGCAGCTTTGAAAGCATTTGATCAATGGCGTAAAGTGAGTTATAAAGAGCGAATTACTATTTTTAGTAGAGCTGCAGACATTTTCTCAGAAAGAAAATATGAACTAGCTGCATGGATGAGTTTTGAAAATGGCAAGAACAGATTTGAAGCAATAGCTGATGTAGATGAAACTATAGATCTTACGCGGTATTATTGCTTAATTCTTGGTAATGAAAAAGGTTTTGATAAGAAAATGGGGAAGGCAATTCCAGAGGAAGAAACTCGCAGCATTCTTAAGCCATATGGAGTTTGGGGTGTAATATCTCCATTCAATTTCCCTTTAGCTATAGCAACAGGGATGAGTGTAGGTGCACTTATTACTGGAAATACAGTTGTTTTCAAACCTTCTAGTGACACACCCCTAATGGGATTTATGTTATACAAAGTGCTTAAACATGCAGGCTTACCCAAAGGTGTATTCAATTACGTATCTGGACAAGGGAATACTGTAGGTGAAGAAATAGTTGAAAATCCTAATGTTGGTGGCATTATTTTTACTGGATCTAAAGAAGTTGGGTTATCAGCATATTCTCGATTCATTGGAAAATTTCCTAGGCCATTCATAGCAGAATTAGGCGGTAAGAATCCAGTTATAGTTAGTTCAAAAGCTGATTTGGAAAACGCTGCTGAAGGTATAGTAAGGGCAGCTTTTGGATATGGTGGCCAAAAATGCAGTGCCACATCAAGAGTTTATATTGATAAGAAAATCAAAAATAAATTTGTAGAGATTCTTAAGTCAAAAACTGAGAGACTACCTATAGGAAATTCAATCAATAAAGATTCGTTCTTAGGCCCTCTTATAAATGAAAAAGCTTATAGAAATTTCCAGTCTTATGCAGAAATAGCTTTTAAAGATGGATGTATAGTTACTGGTGGTCACATTATCAAAAAAGGGGACTTAAAATATGGATTCTATGTTGAACCTACTATAGTGAATAGTTTACCAAAAAACCATCGTTTATTCAAAGAAGAACTATTTGTACCTATTCTTTGCATAGTTGAAATTAATGGTATCGAAGAAGGAATAAAGCTTGCAAATAATGTGGATTATGGTCTAACTGCTGGCATTTTCACTCAAGATGTAACTGAGGGACAAAAATTCTTAGATGATATTGATTCTGGTGTTGTTTATATTAATAGAAAAATGGGTGCTACAACAGGTGCAATGGCTGGTTCTCAACCTTTTGTAGGGTGGAAAATGAGTGGCACTAGCGGAAAAGGTGCTGGTGGATTATATTATCTCCAACAATTTCTAAGGGAGCAAAGTCAAACGAAATATTCTTAAATTAATTATATGATTAATCTCTTAGTATTTTCTTGAAGAATTATTTCAATTCGTTTTCTGCTACCTATGAAAATAAATGCTATTCCAAGTCCAAGAAGTACTCCACCTAACACATCTAATGGATAATGGACTCCAACATATATTCTTGAAAAACTAACCAGTGCAGCCTCAGTGACTAAACCTATTGATATTATCTTTCTTCTAAGTGAATCACGAAATAACTCAATAACTACAGCTGAGCATGAAGTTACTATCATAGTATGACCTGACGGAAAGGAATAATCAGATTCTGAAGGAATTAACAACTTTAATTCTGAAATTGATGGGCGTGGTCTTTGTACTATTTCTTTAGAAATAGAACCAACCAGTGCTACAACAATTATTGTTAATAGTAATATCATTACAATCTTTCTACCATTTGCACCGCCAAATGTAAAGAATAACAATATTACTACACTCCAAACTGCTTCTCTTCCATATTGAGAGAAGAAAATCATTAATGTACTAATGACTGAAGTCTGGCCATTGTTAATTATTAATAAAAGAGCAGTGTCATTAGAATTAATTAGGTTGTTTTGATCAATTTGTGATACTATGAATGATAATATTATAAATAATGATAGCGTTATTATTGAAGAAGCATAATATTTGTTCAATTGAAACAGGTAAGAACATCGTGATTATAAAAACTTCTAAAAATCTTTTCAATATGATTTCTGGGTGTTATAATACCTATTACTATAATATCATTTGAATTGGTTTTATTTAAAAGATTTACAATAGACTTGAGTCTCTTTGGCTTACCAGAGATAGTCAATAATCTCTTTATTGGCTTTTGGGATTCAATCCCATGTTTCATATAAGAAACATCCTTTATCTTGCTAACTTAATCTCATTGGTCAGATTCGTAAGAATTCGAGATATGGATTGAACACTATAGTAAAGCAGACTCTATCTTCTGGAAATAAGCATCCTCCCACGTATCTTGATTAAATTGGAATTGGTTTCGGGATAAGTCTTCAAGGTAATAATATATAAAACGGCATTTTCTACAATGGTGATATAACTATTTGTCAATCAAAGTCACTGAGGTTCGTTGGCACGGTAGAGGTGGTCAGGGAATAGTAACTGCCAGTCAACTTCTAGCAAGAGCTGCTTTAAGAGAAGGAAAATATATTCAATCTTTTCCTGAGTTTGGACCCGAACGTATGGGTGCTCCTATTAAATCATATACTCGGATAAGTGATGCTGCTATAAAGATTCACAGTGGAGTAGAATCTCCAGATATAGTAGTTGTATTAGACCCTACCCTAATAGGTCATATTAATATCGGAGAAGGTTTGGCTGAAAATGGTCTCATAATTTTGAATTCTAATCTGAGTATTGAACAAGCAGCAAAAGAATCTGGTTTGAGTGAAAATAATATATTAACTATTGATGCTTCAAAAATAGCTGTTGAATCTATAGGGAAAAACATTGTCAATACATGCATTATGGGGGCATTAGTAAAGGCAACAGGAATAGTTAGTCTTGAAACACTCATTAAGGAAATTGAGATGTCATTCACAGGAAAGTTTAATAGAAAATTGATTGATGGAAATATTACAGCTGCAAAGAGAGCATATTCGGAGCTAAAATTGGATGATAAAAAAGGGTTGGCGTGATTTACCTAAAGGAGGCTTAATATTATCTGCAGGAAACGCTATAGAGTATAAAACTGGAAACTGGCGTAAAGAGATACCTGTGATTGATCTTCAGAAATGTAATAACTGTATGATATGTTGGATATTCTGTCCGGAAGGAACTATAAGTGTAATCGATGGAAAAGTTACAGGCATAGTTATGTCGCATTGCAAAGGTTGTGGTATTTGTGCAGCAGAATGTCCAACTAAGGTTATTGAAATGAAAATGGAAACAAATGAATAGAAAATGAGTAAAATGACCAATATCATGGCTCTGAACGGTAATGAAGCAATTGCTGAAGCAATGAAACAAATAAATCCGGATGTAGTTGCATCATATCCGATCACACCTCAGACCATCATAGTTGAAAGATTTTCTGAATTTGTAAGTGATGGACTTGTAGATACAGAATTCCTTGCAGCAGAAAGTGAACATTCAGCTATGAGTTCCTGTATAGGTGCTGCAGCAGCCGGAGGAAGAACCATGACTGCAACCTCCTCACAAGGATTCGCGCTAATGTTGGAGATGTTGTACATAGCTTCATCTATGAGACTTCCAATAGTAATGGCTGTAGCAAATCGTGCTCTAAGTGGCCCTATTAATATTCACTGTGATCATAGCGACAGTATGAGTGGAAGGGATTCAGGTTGGATTCAAATATATTCTGAAAATGTTCAGGAGGCTTATGATAATATTATCCAAGCTATACGTATAAGTGAAAATAAAGATGTTCGACTACCTGTAATGGTTTGTATGGACGGTTTCACTACAAGTCATTGTGTAGAGCGGGTTGAAATTTTGGATGAAACGTCGGTCAAGAATTTTGTAGGGGAATATGAGATGCACAACTCTCTTCTTGATATAGAACATCCAGTAACATATGGTCCAATAGCATTACAGGATTATTATTTTGAGCATAAAAGACAATTATTAGACGCAATGGACCACGCTATTACTGTTATTGAAAACACAAGTGAAGAATTTGAGAAATTATCTGGCAGAAAGTATGGGCTTGTAGAAGCCTATAATATGGATGAAGCGGAAATTGCGATAATTGTTATCGGTTCTACAGCTGGAACGGTCAAAAGTTTCATAGATGGCTCTGGTAATAACAAATTAGGTCTACTTAAGATAAGATCTTTCAGACCATTCCCAATTAAGGAAATAACTAATAAATTAAAGAACTGTAGAGCTGTTGCAGTTCTTGATCGTGCTTTATCTCCAGGATCATTAGGTGGACCACTTTTTACGGAAGTTAGGTCTGCTTTTTACGATGAACAAACAAAACCAATTATTCTTAGCTATATTTATGGCTTAGGTGGACGAGATACAACAACAAACATGATCAGCCAAGTTTACCAAGATCTTGAATCCACAATCAAGACTGGCAAAACAGGAAAACTTGTAAATTATCTTGGATTAAGAGGTGAATAGAATGGTTAGACTCAAAGAAATAGCTGGTTCCGAAGAAATGTTAGGTTGTGGTCACAGGTTGTGCACAGGATGTGCAGAACCAATTATTGTAAGACAAATACTGCACGCCACTGAAAATCCAGTGGTAATATCAAATGCCACAGGATGTCTAGAAGTTGCTACCACAATATATCCATATTCTGCGTGGAAAGTTCCGTGGATTCACAGCGCATTTGAGAACGCTGCCGCAACCATGAGTGGAGTTGAATCTGCATATAAAGCCCTTAAAAGAACAGGAAAAATAAGCAAAAATATAGATTTTATAGTCTTTGCTGGTGATGGTGGGACTTACGATATAGGTCTACAATCATTATCAGGTGCACTTGAGCGCGGTCATAGATTGTTATACGTTTGTTTAGATAATGAAGCGTACATGAACACAGGTATTCAGAGGTCAAGCTCTACACCAAAAGGTGCTTGGACTACCACATCACCTGTAGGTAAAAAAGTTGTTGGTAAAGCAGAAAATAAGAAAGATATTATCGCAATAGTTCTTGCCCATAGTGTAAAATATGTTGCACAAGCAGCTCCCAGTCACTGGATGGACCTTATGACTAAAGTTCAAAAAGCTCTTAAAGTTGATGGTCCATCTTATATCAATGTCATGTCTCCTTGCCCAAGAGGATGGAGAAATGAGCCTGAAGACAGTATTAAACTGTCAAGACTAGCAGTTGAGACATGTTATTGGCCATTATACGAAGTAGAAAACGGCATCTGGAAGTTGAATTATAAACCTAAGAAGAAACCTTTAGAAGAATATTTTAGACTCCAGAAACGGTTCGCTCACCTATTATTACCTGAGAATAAACCATTGTTTGATGAAATACAGCGATTGGTTGATGAACGTTGGGAATCATTACTAAAGAAAGTTAGTTTATAGATTAATTTCTTTTCTTCTGATTGTTTATCACATAATAAGGTAACCAAATTCGAAGGAATGACAAAAATGTATATAAACAGAATCAATCTCACTCATATTGACTCTAATTGTCAACTATGAAGATCGATAGAGATCACGCAGTTTATCTTAATCCGGATGAAACACCAACCTCATGGTATAATATTCTACCCGATCTTCCTGAACCTTTGCCTCCACCTTTGAACCCTCAAGATAAGAAACCTTTTTCGGATCCCGCTCCGCTATTTCGTATTTTTGCTAAAGAACTTGTACTTCAAGAAATGTCGTCTGAAAGATGGATAAAGATACCTGAAGAAATTTATGATGCATATTTGAGAATTCTACGTCCAACTCCTCTTGTGAGAGCTAAGAGACTAGAAAATTTTCTCAAAACCCCCGCGCAAATATATTATAAATGTGAATATCTGAGCCCTGCTGGAAGTCATAAGCCAAATACTGCTATAGCTCAAGCATATTATAACAAAGTTCAGGGAATAGAGAGGCTTGTAACTGAGACAGGCGCAGGACAATGGGGTTCAGCCTTAGCTATGGCAACATCGTTGTTTAAGATGAAATGTAGAGTATACATGGTTTCAGCAAGCTATAGAAGCAAACCCGGTAGAAAAACTATGATGGAGCTGTGGGGTGCTGAAGTTTTCTCATCGCCAAGTAACAAAACAAATTTCGGCAGAAAATTATTAGCAGATGACAATAATCATAACGGTTCGCTCGGTATAGCCATAAGTGAAGCAATCGAAGATACACTTTCTGACGAAAAATCTAGGTATTGTCTTGGTTCAGTTCTTAATCATGTTCTATTACATCAAACAATCGTAGGTTTAGAAGCTAAGAAACAATTCGAAAAGATTGATGTATACCCAGATGTAATTAGTGGGTGCATAGGCGGAGGGTCAAACTTTGCAGGATTCGCATATCCATTCATGATGGACAACCTCTCTGGAAAGCGAGATACTGAATTCATAGCATGTGAACCAAAAGCTGTTCCGTCAACAACTAAAGGGACATACACATACGATTATGGAGATACTGGTGAAATGACTCCTCTTCTAAAGATGTACACATTAGGACACGGCTACTTACCTCCACCAATTCATTCAGGTGGATTACGTTACCATGGAAAAGCACCGAGTCTATGTCTGCTAATTAATAAAGGCAAAGTAAAACCTGTTTCTTACCATCAAGTAGAAGTTTTCGATGCAGCACATATGTTTGCTCAGACTGAAGGATTAATCCCTGCACCTGAAACAGCTCATTGCATCAAATACGTTATCGACGAAGCATTACGATGTAAACAATCTGGTGAAAAGAAAGTGATCGCTTTCAATGATTGTGGTCATGGTCTACTGGATCTTCAAGCTTATGATAACTATTTATCCGGTAATCTGAAAGATTGGGAACCAGAGGAAATTAAAGTTCCACATTACTTGTAGAAGAAAATATTATGTAAAACCAAATGAATTATATATGTAATCTTCATATTAACAGTGTTGATTATACTACTAGTTGATTTCAGTAGACTCTAGATTATCCAAATAGACAGTGATTGTTAGATCATTTGTCTTCTATGTCTCTTTGTTTAATATCTTGACTTTACATTCTGCCATTGTGCTAAACTTTTCTGCATCATTTAGATCTCCAACTATACTGCCGTAATGCATAGGTATGGCTAACTTTGGCTTTATTCTTCTTACAGATTCTGCAGCTTCATCAGGTGTCATAACATAAGTGCCGCTGACTGGGATAAACATCACGTCTACACTCAATCCATTCATTTCCGGAATCAAATCCGTGTCACCAGTATGATAAATTGAAACTTCATCTATTTTAATTAAGTATCCTAAGAAGTCTTCACTTCCCTTATTGTGGAATGGCGTCTTATCTGATTTGAACTTGTTCACGTTATATGCTGGTAATACTTTTAGATTAACGCCTAAAATACTGAAAGTATCACCAGCTTTAGCTATCTTTGTTTTTATTAAACCATGTTTGTTAAGTTCATTTTCACATTTTTTTGGGGCAACTATGATACTATCATCTGACACAACCTTAAGAATATCTGTTATGCTAAAATGATCTGAATGTGAATGAGTTATTAAGATTAGATCAGCTTTGTTTCTTACTTTGTCTAATCTGAATGGGTCAATATAGATATTTACCTTTCCTTCAATTCTAAAGCAATCATGTCCTAACCAATAGATCTTAAGACCCAAATATTCAATCAAAATGGTACAGATCCCACTTGATTCTCGCAGTTTTATTAAGTTTTCAAACGTTATATTTAACTCCTATATATTATAATTAAGCTGTTAGTAGGCTTAGAAAAAGATGTTAGGTTCAGAAGATTCTCATAATTTAGAATCTCTAATGCAAGTTGCGGAAGAATTCCCGCCAACTAAAGAAATTACTGAACAAGCTTGGGTAAAGAGCAAAGATATTTATGATTTTGCAAAAAAGAATCCTGAAAAGTTCTGGGCAGAGGCTGCAAGTGAACTCGCATGGTTTAGACCATGGAGTAAAATATTGGAGTGGAATCAACCAGATGCGCGTTGGTTTATTGATGGAAAGATTAACGTTTCATTTAATTGTCTTGATAGACATATTAAGAACTGGAGACGTAATAAAGTAGCAATATTTTGGGAAGGCGAATTAGGCGACAGCAGAATCTTAACCTATGGCCATTTGTATAGTGAGGTTAGCAAATTTGCTAATGTATTAAAAGAACTTGGGCTAAAGAAAGGTGACAGAGCCACTATCTACATGCCTATGCTACCGGAACTTCCAATTTCTATGTTAGCTTGTGCTAGAATCGGTGTTATACATAGTGTCGTATTCTCTGGTTTAGGCGTCAAAGCACTTCAGGACCGTATAAAAGACGCTGAATCCAAAATCTTGATTACCGCTAATCATGGTTATCGACGTGGTAAGATTATTCCTTTAAAACAGAATGTTGATGAAGCCCTGTTAGGTGCTTCAACTATTGAGAAAGTTGTAATCTATAGACGAAGCGATATGTCCACTTCTATTAAGGAAGGCAGAGATTATTGGTGGCATGACCTAGTTAATAAAACAAATTCAAAGTGTGAACCTGAGTATTTAGATAGTGAAGACCCATTATTTATACTCCATACTTCTGGAACGACCGGTAAACCCAAGGGTATTGTTCATCTTAACGGTGGATATCTAGTTGGTGTCTCTAGAACTCAAAAATGGGTTTTTGATATTAAAGATGAAGACATATTTTGGTGCACTGCAGATATTGGATGGATAACAGGACATAGCTATATAGTTTATGGGCCTCTTGCACTTGGTGCAACTGAGGTTATGTATGAAGGCTCTCCGGATTACCCTTATCCAGATAGGTTTTGGAACATTATTGAAAAATACGGCGTGACAGTATTTTACACTGCTCCAACTGCGATTAGAGAATTTATGCGATTAGGTGAAAATTGGCCTAAAAAACATGATCTTAGTAGTTTACGCCTATTAGGAACTGTTGGAGAGCCAATAAACATGAAAGCGTGGCTTTGGTACCGAAGTATAATCGGTGCAAACAAATGCCCAATTGTTGACACTTGGTGGCAGACAGAAACAGGTATGATAATGATTTCACCTCTTCCCGGAGTAACTGCAACCAAACCTGGTTCAGCTACAGTGCCATTTCCCGGAATAGAAGCTGAAGTTTTGGATGAAAAAGGAAATCCAACACCATCTAATCAGGGTGGTTTCCTTGTAATTAAGAACCCTTGGCCATCCATGCTAAAGACTATATATAAAAACCAAGAAAGATATTTGGAAACTTATTGGAACCAGATTCCTGGCGTTTATTTTACAGGTGATAGTGCAAGAAAAGATGAAAAAGGATATTTCTGGATAATGGGTCGAGTCGATGATGTAATCAAAGTATCGGGTCATAGATTAGGCACGATGGAACTCGAAAATGCTATATCCAGTTATCCACCTGTAGCGGAATCCGCCGTTGTTGGCAAACCTCATTCTATAAAAGGACAATCAATAACTGCTTATGTTGTACTAAAAGAAGGGATTAATCCAGATGTTGATTTACGCGAAGAGATTAAGAAATATGTTAGAAAAGAGATTGGTCCGATCGCTACACCTGATGAAATATTTTTTGTTGATAAAATACCTAAAACAAGAAGTGGCAAAATAATGAGGAGAGTCATACGTGCATTAGTTAGTGGAAAAGATTTAGGAGACTTGACTACTCTTGAAGATCCAACAGCTGTTGAAGAAGTAAAGAAATGGTTAAACACTGCTGGATAAGTATTTTAAACATACTATCCAATTCTTGGAAAGTAAAAACTTGAACTATACAATTCTTGAACAAAATAGAGTTTTGAAGATTCTTAAACCACCAACTATAGAAAGAATTATGATTGAACTCTCAGAAATGCTTGAGCTAGCTAACTGTAAAGAAACGGTTCTTGGTCAAATAGTTGTTGAATCGAAGAATGATCCATTCAAGGTTCTAATAAGTACAATACTTTCACAAAGAACTAAAGATGAAGTTACTGCTAGAGCATCAAAGACACTTTTCAGAAAATATTCACGGCCAAGTGACTTGGCAAAAGCAGATAAAAACAAGATTCAAGATATGATCAAACCAGTGGGTTTTTACAGAATAAAGGCACAACGAATAATAGAAGTATCCCAAATCATTACTGAGCGTTTCAACGGGAAAACGCCCAGCAATTTCAAAGACCTTGTATCATTACCATCCGTAGGCCGAAAAACAGCTAATTGCGTACTAGTATATGGATTCAAAAAAGCAGCAATTCCTGTAGATACACATGTTCACAGAATATCTAATCGACTTAACATTGTTCAAACAAAAACACCAGAAGAAACAGAGTACAGTCTCATAAAGAATATTCAAGAGAAATATTGGCTTAATATAAATAATTTATTTGTCAGATTTGGTCAAACAATCTGTAAACCAATAAAACCAAGATGTGAAATATGTACATTAAAAGACAGCTGTGCCTATTACATGCTCAAAGAATTAATTAGTAATTCCAAGCTTTTATAGGCTTAGAAGCATTTTTCATTATATACTTAATAACTTCTTCACCAGTTTGATAATACAAGAATATTTCCTTTCCCCCAGGAACATAATCCCTTGACTCATTATCATATATGCGTTCAACTGTGTTAACACAATAATCTTTAGAGGCTTTATTAATGAAGATGAAACCTCCTCCTCTTAGGTCTGTAAAACAACCAAGAACTCTTACACCTTCATCTAAATCTAGTGAATTTATTATTCTCTTCAAATCTCTTAAACTTTTAATTCTTCTTTCCGAAAACTTAATGCTCACCCTCCTAACTATTACATTAATGCAACTTATCTATAATGTTTAACTCAGGAAAAGACTATTATCATCCCTAATTAAACAATATAATGAATAATCGGTTGGTAGATAAACTGAAACTATATAATACACTAACACACACGAAAGAGAATTTTATTCCATTCAAAAATAATATTGTTAAAATGTTCGTATGCGGCCCGACCGTTTATGATAGCGTTCACTTGGGACATATTCGCACTTATCTAATATATGACGTTTTGGCTAGATATCTTAAGTATAAAGGTTTCAAAACTCTTTTCATCGTAAATATAACTGACTTGGACGACAAGATATTTGAAAAAGCTAAGAATGAACAAATTAGTCATAAAATTCTCTCTGAAAAATACACTAAAGAATTTATCAAATATCTTAAACTATTCAACATAAATTCTATAAACCATTTTCCTAGAGTATCAAAATATCTTGAAGAGATAGAGAGCCAGATTGAGCAACTCATCAGGAATGGACATGCTTACGATGTTAACGGTGACATTTTTTTTGATGTATCAACTTTTTCAAATTACGGTAGATTATCACATCAATCTCAGACAGAATTAAAGCTCAGAAGGCTTAATCTAGATCCAAAAAAGAGAGATCAAAGAGACTTTCCTCTTTGGAGAAGTTGGATGGGAAAAGAACCACCATACTTCACAAATAGGTTTGGACAGGGCCGGCCAGGATGGCACATTGAAGATACTGCGATTTCTATGTCAGAATTAGGTTCTAATTACGATATACATGGGGGGGCTATTGAACTAATATTTCCGCATCATGAAGCTGAAATTGCACAAGCAGAATCAATAATAAATAATCCACCTTTTGTAAAATATTGGGTTCATGCAGGTCTATTATTAGTAAATGGTGAAAAGATGTCAAAATCTCTCGATAACTTTGTTACTTTGGAAGACGCAATTAGAAATTGGTCTCCAAACACCCTTAGATTATACTTTCTTTCTCATCATTATCGAAAAGATTTCAACTTCAAAAGAAATAACGTTAGAGAATTTGAAAGAAAAACATACACTATTCAAAAAGCAATTAGGCTTCTAGATAAACACTCAAAACTAGGCGTTAACAGCAACACATTTAATAGTATAATTGAGACTGAAATCAATAAATTCTTCAAAGCTATCGATAATGATCTTGATACTCCAAAAGCAATCGACTCTATGCTATTATTGATTAACGAAGTAATTAGTGATCCAAAATTGATCAATAATAGCGTAATTAACACTATTCAAACAATGTTGACAATAATCGGCTTCAAAATAAGTGATTTCGATGTATTCAATAGATGACATCAATGTCTTTGAAGATAATGAAAATTCATGGTTTTCACTTTGGTCTCGAGATACTCATTTAGATTCACTATTAATTCTTATGAACAAAAAGTTATATGATGATCATTTCTTTAATCACGTTACTAGGATACATTCAAAATCTGAAATCACATCAAAGACAATAGATGAAGTAATTTCGAAGTATTTAGAATTCAATATTCATCCTTGCTTTTACATAACACCTTTTCTAAATAACAACGAATTAGTTAAGAAAATTACAGATAAGGGATTTAAAGAATCTGACCAATTGTACGTTATGATTCATTCAGGAGGAGACACTAAATTAAAAGGACCAGTCGATGTTACTAAGATCAAACCTTATCAAATTGACGTTTGGATCAAAGTTTTTTCGGAATCATTTTCAGTATCTTCAAATCAGATTCCAGAGTACTTAAGAAGAATAAAAACCATATCTTTACGACCTGATGTAGACTTCTTTCTTGCAACTTTACATGGTCAAGTTGCAGGTTGTGCAGCCCTTTTCTCAAAGAACAATGTTGGAGGATGTTACTTCTTAGGCACAATAGCCAAATATAGAATAATGGGCGTGGCATCTAGCTTACTAAATAAGATCACATATGAAAACAACAATCGAATGAATAAGATTCTAATAATTCAATCTCTGAAGAATGATAAATTGGAGCAATTTTATGAAAAGAATATGTTCAAAAAGATTTACGCAAAACATATCTATATTAAATGGTAATTTACTATAATGTTAGGATTCAGCATTTGATCTTATTTGTATTGTTTTGATATAATGGTGTTAAAATAGATTACTTATTGCCTTTCTTACCATTTATCAACTTAAAACCTTCAATCAGAAATTTGTAGGAACTCATTTGTCTTGCGCGTAACCTGAGAGTAGAATCTTTACTTCGCGCCAAACAGCTTTTGCCACAGTTCTTCATAGTTGTTAGCATTGTGAATTTCAAGCAAAATGGTATCTTATGTTTTTTATCTTCAAACTCCTATTCATACATTATGTCGGCTTGTTATCTAGTCCAGGAGGAACCATCCTGTCATGGCCCACTTCTTGGCTATCGCCGCTCTGACGTTCACATCGTACACTAGCAATCCTTCACTCCGGAGGAACGAATCAAATTTGTCAAGACCATGCTCTTCTACCAGTTTGGAAACCATCGATCTTTTTTCAAAGCATCATCAAGCCCACATTGAAAACAAGCTTGAAGCTTCTCTGAAACTAGCCTGGATTGCTCCAGCCTCGGCAACTCACCCATCAATTTTACGAACTTATCCCGAATCCCAAGATAAACCTCTCTTGTCTCATCGCAACCCTTCTCGTCACGAACATTACGAAGAATTGTTTTTCAGTCTCTTGTTTCACTATGATTTGAAACACATTTTTGTTCCCGCCCGTAGCAGAGACAGGATGGTTTCAGATCACCGGGGAACAATCGGGAACGTTCCGAACGCAGGAACATGGGGAACGTTCCGAGTATTTTCGTTGATATCTTGAGTTGTAGATATATAGTATGTTGTTCTCATTCTCCTAAGGTCTAAAAAATATTCATCGCTTTCTTTCTATTCAGGATAAATTTCTCAACTAAGAAACTTATATCTCCGTAGCCTCGATCCTTTGTTTCCACTTTACAATATAATTTACAATATTATTCTGACTAAGTAAATCCTCATACCTAGCGTTTTCAATATAGAAATCAGATTAATTGCAACCATTTAAATGAAAAGAGGAACTTATGCTGATAGTTTTTCTAACTATTAATCACATCCATTAACTTCTTCAAATATCTGTGATCAAGCACTGAGTAGAACTCATTCATCTTCCCCATCAAGCTTTTAACGTACAAAACTCCTTAAAAAATCAATCTAGATATAAAAAAGGTGTGGGACCGCCCGGATTTGAACCGGGGACCTGTCCCGTGACTTAATCATTTCGGTTATCAGCATCGTCAAGGACGCATACGCGTTACCGTTCGAACGCTCATTGGCCCGATTTCAGTTAACCATGCTGAGCTACGGTCCCATTATTGGATCTCAATTGAAATCCCATCATTTCCTGTACAAAGCGACGTTTTAAGTTTATTCCCATTATATTATTCATCTAATCAATTGGATTATTTGATTTGATGGTTTCATTAAAGAAGAACCGAGTTTCCCCTAGATTCAGTGTTTCCGTTTGAGAAACCTTAACCATTATAGGAAGATTAGCAACAACTTTTCCGATAGTAAGACAAGTTCTCTGTGGAAGATTCCTTACCAATGATTTTACTGTATCTGTATCAATCATTGCAACTCTAGCTATTTTTTCTAAGTCATTATCATTAGTAAAATTGAAGAGAAAAACATTATCAACTTGTCTAAATATTTCATCACCTATGGCATTAGGTTGATTTGTTATGAATGTAGCGAATATTCCAAAATGCCTCATTCTTGTTACAATATCAGTCCAATAAGTTTCTGACAAATATAGATGAGCTTCTTCAGCTAGTAAAAAAACTGGAGGAATTAGTTTCCTCTCTAATAATTCTACTATTTTACTCAATAGAATTTCAACAATCATTCGTCTATAAAGAGGAGAAACACTTCCTAGAGAAACAACAATTAATCCCCCATTCTTCAGTTGAGAAATGATATTTTCTATTTCCATTGATTTGTTATCTGAAAAAAGTTTTGAAGAAATAAGGGTATTGAATCTAGAAAATAAAGCATCCCGTACAAATTCATTACAGTGGGAGTTATTAATCAAATTCTTAAATGAACTAATAGAAATCTCTTTTTGATTTTCGAGTGTTTCCCACATTTTTGTGAATTCTCTAAGAGATGCGCCTGGAATTTCGAGAACGTGAGTAAGTAAGTAGGTCATTGTAGCTAACCCCAAATATTGAAAACTAAATACTAATGAATTGCAAGGTGACAATAAAACCGTTTTATTTGCATTAATACTTGGTGAACCATCTTTATTCCATACTAATCCTGAATATTCATTATTCAAATCAAAAATAATTACGTAAGCACCATATCTTACAAGATTAGTTGCTAATAATTTTGCAAGATGAGATTTACCTGATTCTTTTTTTCCAGTTATTATATTTAGCTGACCGTCAATAGATTTAGCAGATATGTTAATGACATCACCATCAACTGTTTCGCCCAAAGCAATTTTTAAATCATTATTTTTCTTTGCAAGTATTAATAAGTCTGGAATACTCATTTTTTTTATCTTAGACTTAGCTCGTGAAGGAATCCACGATGCATTAATGTTAAATCTTCCATTGTCTATACTTCCTCTTATCTTGCATTTCAATAATTTGATATCTTGAATAGTTGTTGATATTGTATTTATTTGTAAGGGATCACTATCTAAACCTTCAGTTGAAGATTTCATTATTTCATCTCTAACAATTTCTTCAATGATATTTTGATTGTTTAGAAAACGTTCATCGTATATCTGTACTACTAATTTACTTTTTTGTTCTTCATCTTCTATAAGAAGATAATCTCCAATTAGAACTTTTTCAGTTGGTAAGGCTACTAACGATATTTCAGTCCCTATTTTTTCAACTATTTTCATTGAAAAGACCTAACTAATACATCAACTCATGGAGCCTAATGTAACATGTCTTAGATCTTCTGATGGAATTTCTAAAACTCCAGCTTTATGCACCAAGTAGCTCTTTATTGAATTACTTTGTGAAGATGTGAATACAGACAAATGATGAGCAACTTTTAATGTTTCAGGATATCCATGATAAAATATATCATTAGAAATAATACCTGAAAGGTTATCTTCAAAATCAGGTGAAGACATATCTACACGATGTGGATGTCCATCTTCTGAGAATCTTACTAATAATATATGTCCTAGTATGTCGCTGAAAACATTTGAAATTAATTTATCAATAATTATGAATGAAGGAATAACTTTTGAGGTGTATAATATTTGTGATAATTGATTCAATAATCCAAGTTTAGTGCTCTTACTAATTCCAATTATGACATTATTATTATTCTTAGCAATATTTAAAATTGATTGTAAACGTCTATTTATTTCTTCAAGTTTGGATGATTTTAGACAGCCATCAATAAGTATTATTGAATCTGAAAGAGTTTTTGCTAATTCATATGTAACTGTCCGTTCTAGTTTTTCCCTTATTAATCGTTGAGCAAGATATCTGTCAAAAAGTAATATGTTTTTAAGACGTGTTGAACCACAAGTTTCTAGTGAAATCTTAGATGCGTTTTCTTCATCAATATAATAAATAATTGGACCAATTCTAAAATAGTTGTATAGTTTATTACTTTGTGAAAAAACTACCGACACCCTCGCTGAATAAATTGAACCATCAGATGTTTCAGCTATGTGAATTGATGAAGAATCTATTCCAGCTATTGTTATCTTTTTAGAACAAGTTTTGAAAGATCTAATTTCTAATTCTGATGTTTTATTGTTCCAACCATTAATAGGTCTTATTTCATTTTTGCCTTTACAAAATATTACTTTTTTATTCAACAGAATTTTTAAATTCGTGTCTATGTCAGAACCAAGTTTACTATTCAAATTACTGAAAAGATTCGTAGTAACCAAATTGGATGAGTTAATAATAGGAATATTTAATTGAGTGCTCATCATGACCAACATGATAAGGTAGTGGCGTGATTATAAATGTTGCGCAACATGGTCAACAATAAATAGCAAGATGATTACAATTTGATTGAAAACTCAGATGAAATTCATATAAAATTAAAAAGAGGAAGTTGGGAGATAGAAATAACTTGTACTGAAGATAAAATTAAGCAGGCAGTAGAAAGTGTACTTAATGGAGTAAATACTTCTATAAAAGAAATACCAGTTTTGAATGAGAGATCTGTTGAAAAAAGAAATGTAACATGTAGAAGTCTAATCGAAAACCTTTGGTCTGAAAATTGGTTTAATGAAGAGAGAAATCTTTCAGATGTTGATGATGAACTATCAAGAAGAGGTTATAATTATGATAGAACAGCAGTCTCACATGCCTTAACAGATCTTGTTAGAGAAAATACTCTGACGAGAGTTGGTATGATGAGAAATTATCGATATATTCAGAAAAAGCCAGCCGTTTAAGTCAATTCACGATTGCCAAATTTCTTTTCAAGTATTCCGTTAAGCCAATTTATCCCCAATGTAGTTACTTTATATCTAACACCTTGATCTGTTTGTTCGCGTTCCACGTAATTTGCTTTTGAAAATTCACTAAGTCTTGAGCTTATTGATTTAGGATTCAAATTTGTTGAACTATTTATTTCTTGAAGTGTTAAAGAGATAGAACTAGATTTTCCAGTTTCAAAACTAATTTTAGCAACAACTAATAATAGACAAATAATGTCCTTATCACTTAACTTTCTATCTGAAATCCAGACGCGAGGCCCTTCAGGTGTTATTTTAATGTAGTTTCCAAACATATCTATTAATTCTTTTATTGAATAGTTTAAAGATATTTTTTCAGCCAAGTCAAATGCAGGTATTTGTTTTGAAATAAAATTATTTACAGAAATAAGAACATCTTGAGGTGATCCAGATAACTCCGCTTTAATATTACCATAAGAAATAGTCATTAATAGTTTTTTTTCTTCACTCAAAAATATCACATCCCATATTTATTGGGTATTAGTATTTGAATTAAACGCTAAAGTAGTAGATGCAGTATAAACATATTCACCATTATCTCCTTTAAATCTTCTAAGTCTTCCTGACTGAGCAAGTCTAAGTAGAGCAACAGCAACTGACTGTTTAGGAAATATTTGTCCAAATGATTGGAGTATTTCCCTTATTTCATTTAACTTACGCGGATTTCTCCCCCAGCTGTTTGTAAAGAGTTTTATTATAATATCTGAAAGAGAATCATTTTTTTCTATTTGCATTTCTGGAGTATTTATCAATTCTTTGGATTTTGTTGTGTCTACAGTAGAAATGTAATTATCTAAATGATCCGATTCAGAATTCTGTATAAGTGATTGGTTATTTTCAAGAATACTGTTTGGAATAACTTTGAAAATATTTTGAATAATTTCAACCGATTTTGTTATGTCTTGTATTGAACCTTCTATTTCAACTTCATTTAATCCAAATTTTAATTTTAATCGTAAACTTCCTTCAGACATTGTGAATTAGAATGTAAAAATAGTTAATATGCCTTCCTATTATTATTCAGCTTTATTATCAATATAATTAATTTAAAATAATATTTTATAAAACAAATAAATTGAACTTACATTCATTACGATTTATAAACTTGATATTGTAATGAAAAATCAATTGACTGTTTCAAAAAGATAGTGAATAAAATATCTTTATCTATTTTTTCTTATTATAAATCTAATAATATTATCTTTTTTTGATATTGATAATAATTCTTGGCCTGTTTTCTTTATCCAAGATGATATATCGGATTCTGAAGATGGATCATCAGCCAATACTTCTAGAACTTCACCTTTATCCATTTTATCAATTTCTAGTCTTGTTCTGAATATAGGTTCTGGACAGTAGAAACCAATAACATCAATAGTTCTGTTAGGTTTTATGTTTTCTTTTTCACCTGGATTATTATTCAACAAAATCTATCAATTTAGGGTGTAGTTAGTTTATGGATATACTTTTCTTGTAGATATATTAATAAAATGCTAAGACTTTTAGTTAATCAACTTGATAGAAAAAGAAATTATTATGACTGAATTATCAAAAGTAATGGATCCTGAAATAGGTGTTCCAATAACTGAAATGAATCTTATAGATGATATTAATATAGTTGATAACGAAGTTACAGTTAAGTATCATCTTACTATGCCTTTTTGTCCACCAATTTTTGCTTTGTCTATTGGTAAAGATATAAAAAACAGAGTTTTATCTATTAAAGAGGTTAAGAAAGTTACTGTTTTACTTTCAGATCATCAGATGTCAGATGAAATAAATAAAAGGATTAATTTGGATGAAAAATAATTAGTTAAGATTCTTCGGTATTTTCTTCTTCATGTGAAGAATACATTGAAAGATATCTATCTTTAAATCTCCAGACTGGTGATATAGACCTAAGTCTCTTTACAATATCAGGTAAAGTAGATAACAAGATGTTAATCTGTTCTTCATCGTTATATTGTGATAATGAAAATTGCAGTGTACCATGTCTTTGGATTTCATTTAGTCCTATAGCTTTCAAAACATGAGATGGTGATAATATTTTTGCGGCACATGCTGAACCAGTTGAAATAAAGATTCCCATACTATCTAAATCTGTTACAATCGCTTCCCCCTCAACACCAAAAATTCTAATTAGTGCAATGTCAGGTAACCTTTTTGTCATATGTCCGTGTAAATAGCTATCTTCAATGTTATTTAGTAGACCATCAACAAGTTTATCCCTAAGTATTGATATTTTTTTAGAATATTCTGGCATTCTTTCTTTTATCAATTTTGAAGCAGTTCCAAAACCCACAATACTAGGCATATTTTCAGAACCAGATCTCAGTCCTCTTTGTTGTCCACCCCCTTGAATTATAGGTTCAATTGGTGTTCCTGTTCTTACATATAGACCACCCATGCCTTTTGGTCCATAAATGTCATTAGATGATATAGTCAACAAATCAATATTATCATCTATTACATCTACAGGTATCTTGCCTACAGCTACTGTCCCATCAACATGAAAAACTATATTATTTTCACGTGATATTTTGCCTATATCTCTAATAGGTTGAATTGTACCTAATTCATTATTTGCATACATTATCGAAATAAGTATAGTTTTATCTGAAATAGTCTTTTGAAGTACATCCAGATCAATTACTCCGTATTTATCAACAGGTACAAAAGAAATCTTAAAGCCATTCTTTTCTAAATATTTTGATATATTTATTATAGACATATGTTCTATTGAAGATATTATAATATGATCTCCCTTATTCTTGTTTCTTAAAGCAAATCCCTTTAACGCAAGATTATTAGATTCAGTAGCTCCCGACGTAAAAATTATTTCTTTTTCAGCTGATTTTGCACCTATTAATTCTGCAATATTATTTTGCGATACTGCAAAAGCTTCCCTAGCTTCAGAACCAATAGAGTATAATGAAGAAGGATTACCGTATTTTTCAGAGAAATAAGGTAACATAGATTTTAGAACTTCTGCATCAGCAGGATATCCTGCTGAATAATCAAAATTAATCCGATAAGGTATGTTCATAAATAGTCTCTCCTTATTTCAAGATTTATGATTATGTTTTGAATAGTAATCTTTCAATGCTTCTTCTATAGCCTCAGTAGCTAATACTGAGCAATGCATCTTTATTGGAGGAAGACCATCTAATGAATCAGATATAGCTTGTTTACTTAGTTTCGCAGCTTCATCCAAACTCTTACCTTTGACAAGCTCAGTTGCCATACTACTTGAAGCGATTGCTGCACCGCAGCCAAAAGTCATAAATTTAATATCAACTATTATTCCATCTTTTATTTTCAAAAAAATAGTCATTAGATCTCCACAAACAGGGTTTCCAGCTGTCCCGACGGCATCCGCATCCGGAATCTCCCCTACATTTCTTGGATTTCTGAAATGATCAATAACTTTTTCACTATATCCCATGTTCCCATATTGACTCATAATTATCCTCTATACATAATAAGTATGGCTATCTAATATATACATATCTTCATCTGTTTAAGAGTTAGTTTTATTTAGACATGTTAATTAGAGGTACTGAACAAGATGAATAATTATGATGTCCTTATAGTGGGAGCTGGACCGGCAGGAGTTGCGGCTGCTAAGAGTTCTGCGATAAAGGGAGCAAGTGTCGTGTTGATAGAAAAACAACCAACTATAATGGCTTTAAAGGCTTGTGGTGAAGCAACTAGTCAGAACACATTAGAGACTGCTGGAGTAGATCCAACCTCAAGTATAGTTATGCATAAAGCTGATGCAATGGTATTTTCACCTAATATGAAATCAGTTGTAATTAATCAAATAGGTTTTTCAATAAATAAGACAATGTTATTGCAATATATGGCTGCTCAGGCAGCTGAGGCTGGAGCACATATACGAGTTAGAGAAGAAGTTCAAAGTATTAAAAAGACTGTGGATTCTTCTTTGTTAGTAAAAACTTCTCGAGATGAATATAAAGCAAATATTGTAATTGGGGCAGACGGTTACGATTCGACTGTAGCTAGGAATATGGACATAAAAGAGAAGTCAGAATCTATTCCAACAGTTCAATATACAATGGTAAACTGTAAACTCGAGTACAAAAATTCAGTTAGATTCTACCTTGGCAATGAAATAGCACCCAAAGGATACGCTTGGATATTTCCAAAAGGTGAGAAGTTAGTAGAAGTTGGTTTAGGTGTAAGAGGTGTTCCAGCAAAGAAATATTTAGATAGTTTTGTTAGAAAATTTGATAAAGAATTAGGGTCTGGACAAGTAATCGACTTTAGAGGTGCACCAGTACCAATAGGTGGAATGATAAAACAAAACATTGTAGATAACACCATACTTGTAGGAGATGCAGCTGGTACTGTAATACCACTAACAGGCGCAGGTATTCATTCCTCAATTGTTGCAGGTTTGATAGCAGGTGAAGTTGCAGCATCAGCGTCTTTTGAAGGCAACTATTCTAAAGATAGACTCGAAGAATTTAATGATAAATATAATGAAGATTGGGGTAGTAGAATAAGAAAGAGCTTTAAAGTAATGCAGACAATAGAAAATCTAAGTGATGTTGAACTAAATATGCTTCAAGAAGTATTGAATGAAAACGATATACTGGATTTGGCAAACGGTGTCGATATTAAGAAAGTTGGAACAAAACTTTTAAAACATCCAATATTAGCTATCAAACTTGCTAGATATTTATTATAAATTATAAATTGTAATAAATCAATTTCTTACAAGTTATCTAAATAGAAAAAGGAATAATAGAATATGCTAATAACAATAATTGGTTCAGGAAGAATTGGAAGCACTGTTGCATCGAATATTATATCACGAAATTTAGGTGACATATTACTTCTAGATATTATAGAGAATTTACCACAAGGCGAATCTTTAGACCTTGGTCATATGGCTGCAGCCTATGGGGTTGATGTAACTGTATCTGGAAGTAACAATTTCGTCGATATGCATGATTCTGAAATAGTTGTTGTTACAGCTGGATTATCTAGAAAACCTGGTATGACTAGACTTGATCTTTTGAATAAAAATGCTAATATTATTGCTGATATTTCAAGAAAAATAAAAGAATATTCACCAAAATCAAAGATTCTAATGGTAACTAATCCACTAGATGTGATGACTTATGTTGCCTTGAAAACAACTGGCTTTGAATCAACTAAGGTATTTGGAATGAGTGGGCTATTAGATTCTGCAAGGTTCAGATATTTTATTTCTAAAACTCTTAATGTACCTATCTCTGCGGTTGATGCTCTAGTAATAGGTGAGCATGGTGAGTCAATGCTACCGCTTTCAAGATATTCAAAAGTGAATGGAACAATTCTTAGTGAAGTGACTTCTTTAGAAGTAGTTGAAAGAATAATTAAAGAAACACGTGAAACGGCGGCTGAAGTTATTTCTCTGAAAGGGGGAACAGTTCATGCACCAGCTGTTGCTATTGGTGAGATGGTCGAAGCAGTAATAAAAGATAGAAACAAAACTTTGCCAGCTTCAACTTATCTCAATGGCGAATATGGTATAAAGGACATATGTATAGGTGTTCCAGCTATTTTAGGAAAGAATGGTGTAGAAGAGATTATAGAGATAAACCTCTTAGATGAAGAAAACAAGATGTTTATGAGTGGAGTCGATTATTTAAGAAAAGCTATCGATGAAATTAGACTTGCTAAGATATTATGATTTCTATATACAAACAAATCAACTCAATATATATAGTTAATTTCTCTTATGAAAAAACTTCTACCGTCACTTCAGATGAGTAATCCAATATTTGATAGAGGATTCAATCAAACACACATGATGGTACCTTCACAAAGTAGTTAACCCTCCATCTCCAGTATCGTTTTTAAGTAACTTGAATTATGGTTAATAGTGATGACGTATAGTAGCATAGACACTACAATAATTAGTATTGATGCTAAATGTTCAGAACCAGTACAAGGTAGATATTACTTTGAGTACTAAAATTTCGATTAAAGAATTAGATTCAACATTCGCTAAAATTAAAGGCTTGGACATTTTCGTCGGGAAGATAGTGGACTCTGAAGGTGATTGGAATGAACCAATGGGTCCAACTCCTTATCCTGATATAATGGCTTTAAGAAATTGGGACCTTAGATTATTGAGTCGATATCCGTCATTTTATTCACCATTAAGTGACTTCTGTGAATTTTGTACTTACGGTAAATGTGATCTAACTGCTGGTAAGCGTGGGGCTTGTGGCATTGATATGGAAGCTCATATGGGTAAATGGTCTTTGCTGCAATGTGTTATGGGAGCAGCATGTCATGTTACTCATGCTCGACACATCATAGAATTCTTAATAAAGAAATACGGTAAAGATCGTGCTATTGATTTAGGCAGTGAAGTAGGAATAGAAGCACCTATTATTCGACTTGTTGCTGGAATAAAACCAAAGAAACTTGGTGACTTAGAAGAGGTGTTAACTTATCTTGAAGGCCAAGTATCTCAATTATTATCTGCAACAGGAACCGGTCAGGAGCAAGATCCTAATGATTATGAGTCTAAGGCGCTTCATGCCGGTATGATAGACCTTGTGGCATTAGAGGCTGCGGATATAGCGCAGATATCTGCTCTTGATATGCCAAAAGGAAATGCTGATGCACCTCTAATCCAAATAGGTATGGGTGTAGTAGACAAAACTAAACCTGTAATATTATGCATAGGGCATAATGTCGCTCCTGGAAGCGAAGTAATTAATTTTCTAGAGGACAAAGGTGAATACGGTTCCGTAGAAGTCGCAGGAATATGTTGTACTGCCCATGATCTTGTGCGCTACTCCAAGAGTGCGAAGATTGTTGGACCTATTTCAAGACAACTAATGTTCGTTAGAAGCGGTATCGCGGATGTAATGATAGTAGATCAAGAGTGTGTTAGAGGCGATATAATAGATGAAGCACGTAAATTAGGAACTAGAATCATAGCATCTTCTGACCAATTATGCGGAGGTCTTCCAGATTTAACAAATAATGATACTGAAGATATTGTTAAGATAATGGTTTCAAATGAAACTCCAGCTGTTCTAATACGTGACCCAGTCAAAGTAGGTGAAGTAGCGGTTAGAGTAGCTATAGCAATTGAGCCCCAGAGAAGAGCCAATAAGGGTTTGAAAAACGCAGAAATACTTGCAATTACATCAAAATGTACTCTTTGTGAGGACTGCACTACGAATTGTCCCATAGATTTGGATATAGGTAAAGCTGTGAATCAAGCCAAAAACAACAACCTAGAACCACTTCGCAAAATATTTGATGAATGTATAGGATGCGTCAGATGTGACTCAGCTTGTCCGCAAGATATACCTGTACTATCTACGATTAACGCTGCTTCAAGTGAAGATATTAAGAACGAAACCTTTACCATAAGAGCTGGACGTGGTCCAATACGTGATACTGAGATAAGAAATGTAGGGCGCCCAATAGTTATGGGCGAAATACCTGGAGTAATTGCATTCGCGGGATGTTCAAACTATCCTGGTGGTAATGAGGACCTAGCTAAGATGGCTGATGAATTCGCTAAGAGGCAATACATAGTTGTAGCATCAGGATGTTCTGCTTCAGATATTGCTAGATATCGAGATGAAAATGGTCAAACTATTTATGAGAAACACCCTGGTAATTTCGATGCTGGGGGAGTTGTTAATACTGGATCATGTGTCTCAAACGCGCATTCAATTGGCGCAGTTATCAAAATTGCGAGTATATTCGCGAAAAGAAACTTACGTGGTAACTTTGAAGAAATATCTGATTATATACTGAACCGAATAGGAGCCGTGGCTATCGTCTGGGGTTCGCAACATCAGAAAGCTCTTGCTATTGCTACTGGTGCAAATAGACTAGGCATACCTGTAATTCTAGGTCCACAAGGAGTGAAACATCGACGGGCATATTTAGGAAAACGTGAAGATGATGAACGTTGGACTGTCCTTAATGCAAGGAACGGTAAGAAAGTGTATGGAGGACCTGCGCCTGAGCATTTATTATATGTTGTCGAAACGATCGAGGAAGCGATGGTAACTGCTGCTAGATTGGTTATGCGGTCAAACGATACCCCTAAAGGAAGAATGATAAAGTTATCTAACTATGTTAACTTGTATCGACAATTGTACGGATGTTTTCCTGACGATATTCATCGCTTCATAAGATCTGAAAGTGACCTGCCTGTCACCATAAAGAATGAAATTCTAGCTGATATAAAGCAGAAAGGCTGGAAACCAATAGAAATACCAGACCCAACTTTACTCGATCGAATGGTGTTAATGAGAGAATAACCATGTCTAAAGCGACAGCTTGGGAAAGCACTGAAGTTAGAGGCCCAAAATTAGCGTTTTCACTAACGCCTGAAAATTGTGGCCGTATGTTGAAGAGGGCCAAACGACTGTTAATAGTTGTAGGTGGTGGTGCATTAGACGTGAAATCAGATGGATTTGACGTACCTGATTTTACCGTAACACTTGCTAAGACCCTTAAAGGAACTATTGCTATCTCACCTGGCGTGTACAAAGCTTATCAAAAATATAGCGATGTGAAAATCATAAATATTGGTCTTGAAGATTTGGTTAACAGACTAAAGGAATCTGATTGGAATGGATTTGATGATTGTGGGGCTTACGATATGGTAGTATTCATAGGCGGACTCTATTATTTTCAAAGTATGATGCTTTCAACTCTAAAACATTTTGGACCTAAGGTTAAAACTATATCAATTGATAGATTCTATCATCCTAATGCTGAATTTTCATTTGAAAATCTTAGTCTTGAAAAATGGCGGGAAGGACTTTACTCAATGATTAAAATACTTAAGGTGAAATAATGGTTAAAATATGTGATGCAAACGAGCTTCGTTCACTATCTTCAACTATTCAGAAACCCGAGTTCCCAGTAGATATTGGTGAAATGTATGAAGGTGAACGTGTACGCAAGCCACAAATGTATTTAGAATTCGGCGGTATGAAAGCTGAAAAGAAATGGGAATTGGTCAGAACCCGTAAGGAAGAAGAAATTACAGATGCACGTATAATAATAAACGGACCAGATATACTTGAACTTAAAGAAGGTGGAAGTTATCCAATTGGTATACTAGTCGAAGTTGCGGGCGATAAAGTTGAGAACGATATAGCAGGTGTTTTGGAAAGAAGATTACACTACTTTCTTAATTACATTCAAGGTGTCATGCATGTTAATCAGAGATATGATGTTTGGATTAGGCTAAGCACAGATTCATATAAGAAAGGTCTAAATTCACTCGAATGGTTTGGAAAGGCCCTAATATGGCTTTATAAAACAAGTTTTCCAATACTAAAGAAAGTTCAAGTAACATTCTACACGGATACTCTTCAAGTATCTGAAAATCTGAATGCAGCAATGAAGATCTGGACAGAACGAGATGAACGAGCAAGAAGTCTAATGGATGAAGATGTTGAAGATTTCTACGGCTGTATAATGTGCCAGTCATTCGCACCGAGCCATATGTGCGTCATTACTCCTAATAGAACAGGGTCATGTGGTTCAATTAGCTGGTTTGACGCTCGTGCAGCTTCTAATATAGATCCCACTGGCCCTAACTTCGCAATTCCTAAAGGAAAAGCTATTGATACAGAAAAAGGTGTTTATGAAGGAGTAAACAAAATTGTGCAAGAAAAATCGTTAGGGTCAATAAAATCAGTGTCTATTTATAGTATGTTCGAAAATCCACATACATCATGTGGTTGCTTTGAAGGGATTGCTTTCTACATTCCAGAACTTGACGGCGTAGGAATAGTTAATCGTGATTATAGAGAAGTAACTGCAAACGGCCTAACATTCTCGGCAATGGCAGCTAATACCAGCGGCGGAATTCAAAGCCCGGGATTTAACGGCATAGCGATAGAGTACCTTCGTTCACCAAGGTTGCTTAGACCTGACGGGGGATGGAAAAGAGTAATTTGGATGCCTTCTGAAATAAAAGGGAGAGTAAAAGAATCTATTCCTGCTGAAATTGTGGATAAGATAGCGACCGAAGCTGATGCTAAGAACCTGACAGATCTAAAGGACTTTCTAATTAAAAAGTCTCACCCAATTGTAGAAAGATGGTCTGAGAAAAAAGAGGAGGAGTCTGACTCTTCACAATCTATACAAGAATCAATGCAACCGGGGAGTGAAACAATTATTCAAACACCTATGTTACAATTACCTTCCTCTGGTGGTTTTAAGATTATTCTTAAGAATGCAAAGATAACTGCTGAAAAGATAATTATTAAACGGCTGGAAAAAGATAGAGATTAAAGGTTGAGTGACTAGGTTTGGGAGAAACCGAATCAAATAGCTTTGATTATATAAAGAATCTTATGAAGGCATTTGAGAATATTAATGAATTAGAGATCGATAATGTAACAATACATGCTGAAGAATTGTCTTTTATCATACAGCCAATTATGACTACTGTTGCTGAAGGTTTAGCTACTTACAAGCCTCTTGATATTAAGCGATTAATGAATTCTAAATTTACGATTCCATTAGAGAACTTCTCAGGACAAATCTCTGAAGTTCAAATAGGCTCGACTAAATCTGAAGGTGGTTCAAGAGGAAGAATAGTAAAAATAGGTGGTGCAAAAACTATGCCATTTTATAGCTTTGAATTTGAGAATCAAAATAGACCAGCTTTTGCTATGGACATATTCGATATGCCTTTGAAGCTTGCAAAGATGGTTAGAGTTCACTATGAGGATGTGGTAGAAGATCCAGCTGAATGGGCTAAAAGATGTGTAGAGTTAGGAGCTGATGTGGTTTCACTAAATCTAATAAGCACTGATCCTCTTCTCAATGATACATCTCCAAAAGAAGCTGCTAAAGTCGTCGAAAAGGTTCTACAAGCTGTTGATTCTCCGATAATTATAGGCGGCTCAGGTAATAAGAAGAAGGATCCATTTGTCCTAGAGGCTGCTGCAGAAGTAGCTGCAGGTGAAAGAATTATACTTAATTCGGCAAACACAGACAATGATTACAAGAGAATAGTAAAAGCAGCTATCAAGCATAACCACTCTGTGATTGCCTTTACTCCGATGGACATAAACAATCAAAAGAAGCTAAACCGCATGTTGCTAAACGAAGGGTTACCGAAAGATCATTTGATCATAGATCCAACAACAGCAGCCCTAGGCTACGGCCTAGATTACAGCATAAGTATAATGGAACGAATTAGGCTTGCGGGTCTTCTTGGTGATGAAGACCTTCAGATGCCAATTCTTTCTCCTGCAAGTAACGCATGGGGTGCAAGAGAAGCATGGATGAAGAATGATGAACTTGGCCCAGTAGAATATAGAGGTCCCTTATGGGAGACTATTACAGCATTAACAATGGCATTGTCAGGTGCAGACCTATTTATGTTAAGTCATCCAGCTTCAGTTAGGGTTTTAAAGAGCTTAATTGATGATATTCGTGGAATTTCGGCTAAAGGAAAAGATGTAGACGATTGGATTACCTGTCTAGGATAGATTTGATAATATGAGTGAAAAAGCTAGTTTACTATCAATCTACAAACTATTGCCTCAAACTAACTGTGGAGAATGTGGAGAAGCTAATTGTATGGCGTATGCCTCTAAATTACTTGAAAGAAAAAAGAATCCTGAAGACTGCAAACCTATGTTTAAAGGAACAAAATATAAAAAGAATCTTATGAAATTAGTTGAACTAGTCTCACCTCCTATTAGAGAAATATCAATTGGAATTGGTGAAACAACTGTAAAAATAGGTGGTAAGGAAGTTCTTTATCGGCATCAGCTTACATTTCACAATCCCACAGTAATAGCAATGGATGTTAGTGACACAATGAATGCTGAAGAAATAAAAAGCAGGTGCATATTTACAGAGAAGTTCTCCGTAATCAAAATGGGTGAAGAATTAAAACTTAACATGATTGCCATAAGATCTGCTTCAGGTGATCCAGAGCGTTTCGCATCATGTGCTAAACTAGTAACAGAAACTTGCAGACTTCCTTTAATTCTTTGTTCTTTAGATCCCAATGTTCTAAAAGTTGCTCTTGAAATTGAAAGTGTTTCTGTTCAGCGTCCACTGCTTTATGCTGCAAATAAGGATAATTGGATGGAATTTGGAGAATTGGCTAAAAGATACAATTGCCCAATTGTAGCATCTTCTCATAATAATTTGGATATATTGGTGTCCATAGTTTCAACTCTTGAGTCCATGGGAATTAGAGATATTGTATTAGATCCAGGAACTCTTTTAGAAGGTGGACAAATCAAAGACACAATTAACAATCTTGTTATGCTTAGACGTTCTGGTTTGAATAAGGTAAAATCAACGGGATATCCATTGCTATGCATACCTGCAGCTGTATGGGCTATAGAAAATAATGATAAAGCATTAACGTCTTACAGGGAGTCAATTATTGCCTCACTACTGATAAATAAGTTTGCGGATATTATTATCATGCACACTTTAGATATGTGGGCTTTGCTCCCAGTAATTACTTTGAAGTATGGTATCTACACCGATCCTAGAAAACCAGTTTCTGTAGACGCGGGTCTAACGCAATTTGGGATTGTTGATGAAAAATCGCCTGTATTGTTGACTACTAATTTTGCATTAACTTACTATACTGTCACAAACGATATAGAATCTTCAAAACTAAATTGCTTTCTGATTACAGCTGACACAGGAGGACTTGCTGTAGAAGTAGGCGTTGCTGGAGGCCAATTGACAGCTGCTGGTATAAACGAAATAATGAAAAGCACAGACCTTGCAAGTAAAGTTATGCATAAGCGCATAGTTATACCTGGTAGAGCTGCTCGCTTGAAAGGAGAGATTGAAGACGTTACCGGTTGGGAAGTTATGATAGGTCCTCAAGACTCATCTGAAATCAAGACTTTTATAACAAAATACTGGGAGGAAAAATAATAACGTATTGAGATTCACAATAGCTGTAGAAAACAGTTCTAGATGCATAGGTTGTTACAACTGCCTATATGCGTGTTCGAGACATCTTTTCTACAAAGTAGATCATGCTAGGACTGCAGTTTTTGTTAGACCAGATAGATCTCTGAGTAACAGGTTTACAGTGGTTGCCTGCCGGTTTTGTAAAGATCCTGAGTGTGCAGTAGCTTGTAAACAAGGTGCCTTACAGATTCTTCCTGAAGGAGGAGTAACTCTAGTTGTTTCTAAGTGTAAAGATTGCAAAACCTTCGAATGCATAACAGCTTGTACCTTAAACGCAATAACGATGGATATGAAGACTAAACTTCCGATAATCTGTGACAACTGTGGTGACTGTGCTAAATACTGTCCACATAATGTATTCTCATTTAAGGATGTGAAGTAATGATTTGATACGAGGTAGGATACTATATGTAGATTTATCTAAGAAATCAATAAACGTAGTTGATAACCCCGAACTCTTTAAGAAATACATTGGTGGTGCAGGTGTAGCATCTAAGCTACTTTTACAAGAGTCTTCTCCGCAGATGGACCCATTCTCACCTGAAGCCCCGATAATTATTGCGGCAAGTCCACTAACCGCTATTTTCCCTTGTGTTGCCAAGGCGGTTGCCATGTTCAAATCACCTTTAACAGGAAACCTTGGGGAATCTCATGCAGCTGGATACTTTCCAGCAGCATTAGCTCTTGCTGGATATAATGCCATTGTCATAAAGGGTATTTCACCAAGCCATGTAATATTGGAGATTAATGATGAGAAAGTAAAGATACGAAACGCTTCTTCATTATGGGGTCTTTCTTCACCTAAAGTTGAAGAGGCTCTAGGTAGCTTTGGGCAAAACGGTCTACATAGTGTTATCAGTATAGGTGTTGCTGGGGAAAATCAAGTCTACTACAGTAACGTTATGGTGGATAGATATCACCACTTTGGAAGGCTAGGTCTAGGCGCAATCTTTGGAAGCAAGATGTTAAAAGCCATATCTATAAATGGTTCAGAAGGAATAGATCTAATCAACCCCTTAATCGTTAAAGACTTGTATGAAAAGTTGTATCATGATATTGTCGGAACAGACGTTATGGTCAAGTACCATGACTATGGTACACCTGCTAATCTTCTTATGTTAAATGAGTTGGGTGCACTTCCAACTGAGAACTTCAGAGAAACTAGGTTTGAATACGCTGAAAAGATTTCTGGTGAAGCCATAGCTGAGAGTAGGCTTGAAAGAAAGATATCATGTGCAAGTTGTCCGATAGCATGTGTACATCTTGCTAACATAAAGGACAAGTTTAGCCCAGAACATGAGAGAGGACTAGCCGAGGTCTTCAAAGAGAGTAAACTTGTACCATACAACTACGAACCATTGTATGCACTGGGCTCCAACTTACGAATTAGTGATTATGACGGCCTTCTACTCCTAATAGCGACCTGCGAAGACCTTGGATTAGATGCGATGACTGCTGGTAACGTTCTAGGTTGGGTGACTGAAGCATTTGAAAAAAAAATTATTACTGAAAACGAAACTATCAATCTAAAACCAATTTGGGGTGACGCTAAGACTTATGCTATCATATTGAGAAATATTTCTGAAATGAAGAATCCTTTCTATGCAACTTTAGCCAGAGGTATTGACGCACCTGCTGACAAATATGGTGGAAAAGATTTTGCAGTATCTCTAGCCGGCAACGGTCCTTCTGGCTACATGACTGGCTACGCATCAGTAGCAGGAACAATAGTTGGAGCTAGGCACTCTCACCTAAGCAACTCTGGTTACTCATATGATCAAAACAATGTCGGTAAGATATTCAACTCAAACGAGATAGCTGATTACCTCATAGAGCAGGAGGACTGGCTATATGTTATGTATTCTTTGGGTGTCTGCTACTTTTCAAGGAAAGTATATAATAAACAAACTGTTCACAAGATTCTAGCCGCCATAGGAATAGAATATGATCCAGAAAGTCTGGTTGCTCTGGGCAAAGAGATAACTCACAACCTTTTGAGATACAAGGTTCAAGAAGGATTCAAGATGGAAAACGTTCGGATACCTAAACGATTCTTAGAGCCAGATACCCCTTGGGGAAAACTACATGAAGATAAACTGAAGATGATAATAACTGCTTACATCAAGAAGAGAGAAAAAGAAGGTGTGAAGTTGAAGAACGAAAACAATGTTCTTAAAGGTCTTCTATTCAGTAAGAAACCTTCTTCATCTACTTCTCAGGAGGATGCAAACATCTAAACATCATTGAAATATATCCTTGCTCTACCGTAAATTTGATTATAGCATATTCTAAAGAGTTTAGCATTCCCTCTATCATTCTCATTATGACGAAAGTGTGTTGTAACGGCATTTCTGGGCTGAAGATTGCTATTAGATTGTATGTGTCTTTCTCTTCTTTTTCGATGGAAATTTCGTTGCAATCTAGAAATAGTTTGTTCAAAGCATCTCTGAACATCTCTATGAATGTATCTTCAGGTATTTTACTAAGGAATACTTTACCATACCATTTCGCTTTCTCGTAGGCTTGGTTCAACCATTCCTCTTTATTTTTTTTGTAGATTATGTTACTAGCATTGTACCACATGTCTTGATTTACGAGTATTAATCTAGATTTTATAGCCTTGTTAAGGAAAGTTTTTGCTTCAATTGCTTCTTTGATTGAAAAGCCTTGTCTATATGCCTCTATTCCAAATGTTGTCAGTTCGTTTATAAGACTGTATAATGTCTTTCCTTGAAGATTGGCTATTCGATTAAGTTCATCTGCGATCTCGTTACTTATATTTACAGTTCTACGTTTCTCAGACTTGTAATCAGAAGGTAAATTTATTCACCTTGTCCCTATATAAATTTGAGTGCATTTGCACTCTAAGTTAATCACTATGTTTATAAAAATACTCCCAATTAATGTCTCAAATTGTCAGCTCTTGGGATAATTGAAAATATCGAGATTAATCATATTTATCCATCTACTTATAACCCAAGAATGTATTATGAAAATCTTAATGATCTTCTTCTTTCAATAAATGATAAAGGGTTACTTCAACCTCTGATTGTAAGGCCCATCAGAGAGGGGTTTGAGATCGTCGCCGGAAGTAGACGTCTGAAAGCATGTCACCGTTTAGGCTGGAGAAAAGTTCAATGCCATGTTATCGAGTTAAGCGATAAAGAAGCGTTCGAAGTATCTCTAATAGAGAATATTCAACGGCAGACTTTGCATCCATTAGATGAAGCTGAGGCTTTTAGAAAATATGTTTCAGAATATGGGTGGGGAGGGGTCTCAGAGCTTTCACGGAAAGTTAGTAAGAGTCAAGAATATGTAAGTAAACGACTGCGTCTTCTCAAACTACCAAAAGATATTCAAGATCAGTTAGCAAGCAGTAAAATAAGTCCTAGTGTAGCTGAGGAACTTCTATCTTTTGAAGATGAAAATATGCAGCTAGAGTTGGGATCTCTAGCATCATCCAGCCATCTTACTATGAAAGAGGTTCGTTCGTTAGCGAAGATATTGAAGAATAATAATTTTACAGATATTGGTAGAGAAATGACTACATCTATATCTTATGATCAGAATTATATGTATTTTGATAAGAATCTTCGTAAGGTTATCACAGTTCTTCACATTGCTCTATTGAGGTTAGATGAGATTATTGCTGATTCAAGTGATGATTGGTTTCTTAGGCAGATTCTTATGGAATACAGGTTGGCTCTTCATAATCAGATATCGATATTCATTAAGGCTCGGAGAAGACTTGATCATATCTTTAATCTAGAGCTGCAAGTCAATGTGTGAATATAAAAAAATGCAATTATATCATCATATTTTAACATTTGACCTGAATTTAACGGAATGAGATCTATGGTAATTTTCTATCAATTCGAGTTCGGTTTTGAGTTATTATCAGATGTAGTCTCACTTGTATTTGTGTTAATAAGCTTCTATTATGTCTATAAACTTATACGCTTAGGAAAAAATATAAAATTACTTGCAATTAAAGGTGGAAACGGTCCAAAATACATTGCGTTAGCTATATTATTTTTAGCAGTTAATCGTATAATGGATCTTATAGCTGAACCCTTAATTCCTCTACTGACATTTAATATCGCATCATCTTTAGATGACCCACCAGCAGCTCTCTCCGCTATATTTCTAGCGTTCGGTCTTAGAAGTATGTATATGCTTTACATAAAAGCCACAAAGCCGTCGGGTGAAATTTATTCGGCACCGAATAATTCAGAATCTGCGATAAATATATCTGATGATAAAACAGATGTAAAGGCGTGAACCTGTTGACCGGTTCATTAAACATCAAGGATAAGTATCTGAAGTGGCTTTTCATTCTGCCCGCATTAATATTACTCATCATTTTTGCAATAGTACCTTATGCTTGGACATTTGGAATAAGTTTCTATGATTATTCGATTGCATCGTTTGGTAAAGCTCCTGATTTTGTAGGCTTCCAAAACTATCAAACGATTATTTCACACCCTGATATCTGGTTACGGTTTCAGAATACTGCGAAGTTTGCAATAGCCGCAGTAACATTAGAATTTATCCTCGGATTAATCTTGGCCCTAATACTTTCTGACTATTTTAAAGGGCATAGATTGGTCTTAACGATTCTTGTTTTACCTATGATGATAGCTCCGGAAATCACTGCAATGGTCTTCAAAGAAGTTATGTTCGGGCCCAAGATTGGATTGTTCAACTATCTCATTAATACTATGGGTATTTCTTTTCAAGGATATGGACAAGATGCTCTGATATCAGTTATTCTAGTTGACGCTTGGACCTGGACACCATTTGTGATGCTTATGATAATTGGTGGCTTTTCATCTGTCCCAAAAACCGTATTAGAGTCAGCAAATATTGATGGAGCTAGCTGGTGGGCTAAGTTTAGATACATTACATTTCAATACGCAAAACCTTTCCTATTTCTTGCATTAATATTTAGATTCGCAGATGCTTTAAGGACATGGGAAGTAATCAGGGAATGGCTAGACGTGCCTCCACCTTTGGGTCCTAACCCATTAAACATAGATACACTTCCTTCATATTTGTATACCCTCGGTTTTAGAGCATTCAAGACAAGCGAGATGGCTGCTGTTGCTAGTATAATGGTTGTGATGTCTATGGTTTTGATCTACACATATCTCAGATATCTGTGGAAAGTTGAGAAACATGATTAGGTCATCAAAGAGTAAACGCAGGCTATTCTCACTGTTAAAAAAGGTAAGATTTGTTTTCATAGGCTTTTGGCTCGTAGTAGTTGTCTTACTGCCATTAGTATGGATATTTCTTACATCAATTAAGCCAACTAAAGATACGCTTTCTTCCACACCTATCTTATTCTTCACACCTACTCTACAAAACTATGAATTTGGAGCGTCAATTATAGATCCATATACAAATGAACCCGTGTTTGCAGGAATAGCTAGTCAATTTCCCAGATTTCTTGGGAACAGTATCATAATAGCATTGATGAGTACAGCTATAGCGCTATTTGCTGGTATGCTATTAGCATATGTTCTCTCTAGAAATAAATTCCTTGGAGGAACAGCATTACTCACATTCATGTTGACTATTCATGCTGTTACGCCTATAGTATTCACACCTGCTCTTTTCGAGATTTACCAGAAGATTGGGCTCCATGATACGTATATTGGTCTTTCGTTAATCTATGCAACCTTCGCATTACCGCTTACAGTTTGGATACTAAAGAATTTCTTCGACGGAACTACAAAATCTATTGAAGAATCTGCTAGAATAGATGGTGCTTCAACACTAGATGTTCTGTTCAGGATAACTTTGCCGCAGATGAAAATAGGTTTAGTAGTTGCTGCGGTATTCGCTTTCACAATAGCTTGGAACGATTTCATATTTACCCTCACCCTAACTGAGACTAACGCTTCAACATTCGTTTTTCTAGCAGACTACTTCGACGATCTACTTAGAGTAGGCACACTAGCACCAGGTCCTTTAACTTCAATGTCTATAGTGCATATGCTTCCATCATTCATCTTTGCATTTCTAATACAACGCTATCTACTGATAGGTTTCTCAGCAGGAACAATTCGAAAAGAGGTGGAATAGATAAATGAATAAGAAGAACATAATCAATTTAATGATTCTTAAGATTAGAATTGAACAGGCTGGACTACTATTATCCTTAACAGGCTTAGCTTCTATCTTACAACCTATGAATTTCACGCTATATTCATACGGCTTCTATATACTCTTCATAGGTGCTGCATTAACCTTCATTGGAAGCGCAATTCCTGAGGCAAAGAGGAATCAAGCCTTACTTCAAGCAGGAATAATAGTTGCTATTATGATTATTATAATCCTTATTTCAATATTTTTAGCTCCGAAATTAGTGGTATAATCAGTAGATGGGAATGTGCTTAGATGGGATTGTGTTTGAGTATCTAGCGTATTTTGTTTGAGGTTGGGTTGCTTGAAGGGTGTGCGCTACCCTTCAAGCATGATTCATAACAATTCATCCTTACGGATGGCGCACAAGTACGGTGCGTCAAAGGAGGCCTTTGATAAGACTACCCAAATTATGTGCACTGAAGTGTCAATACCTGTCTCTCACAGGTACAATGCGAGGCATGGTGAGAAAGATCTCCACCACTCTCTGATGGCTCTCTCCATATCGAACTGGTATGCAGAGTCTGGAATGAAGAGACTGGCAATGGAAGCATCCTCCTTGTATGTTCCATCCGGCTCATGGATCAGAGATGCGGTGGAGAGGGTTCAGGAGAGCATGATGACGATTATGCTCAACGATGCCCTGCAGTCAACTCTTGATCAGGTCAAGCACTTCGGCGTCTTCGCGACCCCTGTCATAGCAGGGCTAGACAAGCACAAGATACCTCGCTATGACTCCACCACAGACAGGGGTCATCTGACAAGAGGAAAGTACGGAAGAGGCACAACGACGTATGAGACCTACGCTACGCTTCAGTGTGTGGAGGAGGGCCGGAGGGCGCAGGTAGCCTGCGAGCACGTCGGACTGTTCGATGAGAACGCGGAGCTGATCAGCAAGCTTCTGATGACCACAAAGATGGATGGGATTGATATCTCACTTCTCCTTCTTGACCGGGAGTTCTTCTCCTGCGCGGTGATAAACGGGCTCAAGAGGCTTCGCCAACCGTTCTTGATGCCTTGCAGGCTCACGAAGGGTGTGAAGCAGGCGCTCATAGAGTATGGTCAGGGAACCAGGAAGTCGGTTTCTGGTCATGCTATACGTGGATATCGGGGCGAAAAGGAGGAGGCGTCGTTTACCCTCGTCATTCTTCCTAAGAGGGGGTGCGGGACAGAGATTGACCCTTTGAAGAAATACATCCCGTTCGCAACAAACATCCATATCGGAAAGATTCTCTGGAACATCAACAATCTCTCCAAGGACTACAGGCTCCGCTGGGGCATCGAAACAGGTTACAACGCAATAGAGCAGTTCAGAGCAAGAACCACAAGCCGGAACCATTCGCTGAGACTGCTATACTTCTACTACGCGATGATTCTCTACAACGCCTGGCTCCTAGCGAACCTGACGCTTGCTAGAAACATATGCAAACACCTAAAGAATCCAATCATCACAGTTCAAGTGCTAAAGGCAGTCTTTGGCAGAACCATCATCAAATCGATTAGCAAAGGATGAAAATAACCAAGAACATGTGATGAGGCAGGTGAGAACACAATCCCATCTAAGCACATTCCCATCTACTGATAATGCAAATAGAGTTAATAAGCGAAAAGAAGGATGGCGCTTAACATGACTAGAATCTTTACTTACATTTTGATAGCAATAATAGTCATAGCAGGTGGAGTTGGATTGTATCTAATCAATCCATCAGAAAAAAAAGTATATCTCTCAGAAGAGGTTTCATTTCAAGCTTCAGATGGTATAAACCTTAGTGGAACTTTCTATACTCCAATGAATCAAGATGGGCCTTTCAGAGTCGTAATCCTAATCCACGAGTTTGGAGCTGACAGGCATCAATGGGATTCATTCATTAATGATTTCATAAACCGAGACTTTGCAGTACTATCATACGATATGAGGGGTTTTGGGAAGAGTGAAAATGTACCTAAGAATGAAGATTATTATGATACTCTCCTAAGAGATGCAGAAGGTGCGGTCACTTGGCTGAATAAGAATCCTAACGTTATTCCAGGTAAAATCGGTGTAGTCGGTGCTCAGCTTGGAGGAACTATTGCGTATGCGTCTTCAGCATATTTTAGTAATATAAGTTTGGCAGTGGCAATATCACCATCTGCAAATGTAGGTAACTTAATACTAGGGCGTGAACAATCTGATTTCAACCCTCATTCTATTCTCTTCCAATTCCTCGATACTGAGCGTACATCTATCCAGCCACTCATAGATATATCTGGAGAACCCAAAGAAGTTAGAATCTACAGACCTGAAAGCCCAGCGGTAATGGCCTCTGGTATTGCGCTTTTGCACAGAGATCTTAGAGCCTTTGGTGATTTACTCAGATACTTAGATGATAACTTGCAATAATAATCTTAATCTAAGTTAAAGTCTCTCCACTTCTATTGAAGATATGTATCTTATTTTTGTTAAATGTTAACCAAACTTTTTCACCGGGTCTGATATCTATTTCTGCATCAGCTTTAACGTTCAAGATGTTACCTCCAGTTTTCAATACTAATACAACTTCATATCCAAGAGGTTCAACAATAAACACTTCTGATTCAACTGTTGCTGATGATTTTTTCTTAGATACTGTAATATCTTCAGGCCTGATACCGAGCACAATGTCATTATTCTTTCTTTTATCAAGTACGCTTTTCAAATCTGTCACATCAAGTTGAAATGATACCAAATCAAGGAACATTTTTCCATTATTCTCTACACAAGAACAGTTTAGGAGGTTCATCGAAGGCGAACCAAGAAAACTAGCCACGAAAGTGTTTACAGGTTTATTGTATATCTCTGTTGGGGTACCCAATTGCTGAAGAACCCCCTTGTTTATGACTGCAATCTTATCCGACATTGTCATAGCTTCAGCTTGATCATGAGTTACGTATATCGTGGTAATCCCCACTCTTCTCTGGAGTGTCTTTATCTCTATCCTCATTTGAGTTCTTAGCTTTGGGTCTAAGAATGTTAGCGGTTCATCCATTAAGAAGACTTTAGGTTCTCTTATGATGGCTCTGCCAATAGCCACTCTCTGTTGCTCTCCACCACTAAGCTTAGATGGTTTCCTATCTAGAAGCTCCCTTATTCCAAGCATTTCAGCTGTTTCCTTTACTTTGCTATCAATGTCTTTCTTGGAGAGACCACGCATTTTCAAAGGAAACGCAATATTATCATAAACCGTCATGTGATTATAGAGCGCATAAGTCTGAAATATCAAAGCTATATCCCTTTCACTTACAGGAACATCTATAACTGACACATTATCTATTAGAATGTCACCAAGAGTAGGTGTCTCTAGCCCTGCTATCAATCTTAGGAGAGTGGTTTTTCCACAACCCGATGGACCCAGAATCGTTAGAAATTCCTTATTCTGGACATCAAATGTTATGCCTTTAATAGCTTGAATATCACCATATTGTTTCGAAATATCTTTAATAGAAACAGTTGCCATTCCAATAAACGCTAAATATACATATGAATTAAACTTTATCCTAAAACTAATTAAAGAGGGTTTTAGTATGAACAAATTTATTTTTCTTAGCTGAACCTTTTTCGTTATTTAGGCTAATAATAACAACAGTATTTCATAAATTGTTGTTACTGCTTCCATGAATGATGCAACACAATATCCCATTAAATATATTACCAGCAAAAAAGTTAAGTATACTTATACAATACAGTAACCCTAGATAAATATGGACAAGAAAATAATTATAGTTGGTGGAATTATGGCACTTATCTTTGCAGTGTTAGCGGTATACATGATAATGTATAATGAACCTCAAACAGATACAAACAGCTTATCTGGTGGAAAAAAAACTATAACTTTAAAATTAACTGAAGTCGCGGACGAAGCAAAGAATTGGGTGCCATCTAATATAACCTTGAAGAAAGGTGATTCAGTGCAGCTGACGATAGTAAACGGAGATGACGATGTTGAACATAGGTTTGCAGTACCTGATCTCGGTTTAGAATCCGTTTCTATTCCTCCAGTCAATGGAAGAATAACGATGCAATTTAATGCTGATAAAACTGGAATCTTCAAATTCATAGATCCCTCAGTACCTGCTTGGGAATCACCTGATTGCAATCCAGATCCTGAGAAGATTTGTATACCCCCTGGAAAAATAATAGTAGAGCCCTAATATCTAATCAATTATTTCTATGATTTAAAAAATTCATCAAATAAATCACTAACTTCATAAAGAAAACAAGATTATCTTAATCTATTCAGTAAAACAGTAAATAAAGAGCGAAAGAATTATCTACTTACATATTTCTGTATTCTTTCATAAGAATTGAATAGAAAATTCTTGTTGATTGGGATAATTGTAATTGTAGTAGTATTTGCTGGCTTAATGTATTTTCAAGCTTCTAACAATTCTTCTGTTATTATAATCAGATTGGTTACCACAAACCCTCCTGTTGAAGGAGGTATAATTCTGTGGCAGAACGAGAAACGAAACTGGGACCCAGATACTATAATACTTAGTGTAGGTGTACCTATAACAATTATTGTTGTAAATAACGACGATATTGAAAGCCATGGACTCTCTATACCAGAATTAGGAATTGAAACAACACGTATCAAACCATTTGAACAATCAACCTTGGAATTCACACCTTCAAAAGTTGGCACTTTCAAATTCATAGACCCTGGATCTGAAGAAACTTATACCTTCACTGATTACCGTGGAGTAGAGGTTCATCAAGTTGTTACCCATTCAGTAGAAGTAGGCACAATCGAGGTTAAACCCTGATGAAAATACAATGTCTAATAATACTGAGCTAGAATAATATATTAAGAATAATAATAATGAGGTGTTGTCTAATATAAATGAAGCTAATTCTTGATTCTGTCAGCAAATATTTTGGCAAAATAAAAGCTGTAGATAGCTTCAATCTAACAGTTGAAGATGAAGAATTTGTATCTATATTGGGTCCGTCAGGTTGTGGCAAAACTACTCTCCTAAGATTGATAGCAGGGCTAGAGACACCTACATCTGGAAAAATATTATTCGGAGACCGCGTAATGAATGATTTACCTCCAAGAGATAGAAATGTATCAATGGTCTTCCAGAGTTATGCCCTATTTCCACATATGATTGTTGCTGACAATATAGGTTTTCCACTATCGATTAGAAAAATATCAAAAGATGAAATAATAAGAAGGGTTAAAGAAATTGCTGATCTTTTGAAGATAAGTAGCCTATTGGAACGTAAGCCTAGAGAGCTGAGTGGTGGGGAGCAACAAAGAGTAGCTTTAGGACGGGCAATAATCAGAAAACCTGATATTTTGATAATGGATGAGCCTCTTTCAAACGTTGATGCTAAGACTCGGGCGTATCTAAGGTCTGAACTGAAGGAGCTTCAGAGAGATATTAAGACAACACTTCTCTATGTGACTCACGATCAGACTGAAGCAATGACTATGTCTAATAGAATTGCAGTAATAAATCAAGGAAAGCTCTTTCAACTGGGAACACCTGAAGAGATATATGAACATCCAAGTGACACATGGGTCGCAAGTTTCATCGGTAATCTTCCTATGAATTTCTTCGAATGTTCACTCATAGATAAGGCTGGAATAAGAGCGATAGGAGGCTCTTGTTTTACATTTAAATCACCTGATCAAGTCATGAAGAATCTTGAAAATGTTAAAGGTGGGACTGATTTTAAGCTTGGAGTTAGACCTGAAGATATTAGAATAACTTCTGGGAGAAATGAGGATACGACATGTGAAGGTGAAATTTATCTGCTTGAACCGCTCGGTGATAGCTTGATAGTATCTCTGAAAGTTGGAGACACTTCAATGAAGGCTAGGACAAACCCCGGTTTCAAAGCATATGTAGGGGAACATGTGTATATAACATTCGATTGGAATAGAGCACATTTATTCCTAAACAGCTCAGGTAAAGCTATCTAGATATATGTAAAGGGATAATTAAGCTAGAAATTAACGATACATTAACAAAACAAACTTTCTTGATAGGCAGTATTGCTCCAGTGGTGAGTAAGCATATAGCAGAGTGATATATATTTGAGCTACAACTCAACGTTCACAAGAGTCTCCTTAGCATTCGCGTCGTGAGAGAGAAGTAGCGTCAAAACCGATAATGTTCATGTAAACCTTAAAAAAACGGGTTCATTTTACTCTTGCGGTTAAGACAAGCCTGATTACTCTAGGAAAACAGCTAATATCTTAGGGAAAAATAAAAAACCTATTCTACGTGAGAATCATGAACGCAAGCGTCAACCACCATCTCTGAACACACTGGGAATGCAGTGTTTCCATCTGACATCAATGTGTGCAGGTATTGATTCTTTTATTACTAGACATTTTGGTTCAGAAATCATATTCATGTGCCTGCTGGTGCGATTGTGTTCATAGCACTTTGAAGGAGAATGAACAGATGGGATTCAGGGATCAACCAGAAGAAGATTGGCGACTAATCTGTTAGACACACTTGACACCTCCAATAAGTAAGAGAATAAAACCGAGATAAAATCAGGGCAAGTGAAGAAGGATTGTGTACAGCGATCTGTGGCCGTCCTCGTTTATCAGTTAATCTGGTTTGATGATGACTTTCAGCAATCCAAAGCTCTTGGCCGCCTTTTCCATCGATTGCTGAAGACTATCGATTGACTGTCAGTATTACCGCTTTGAATGCATTGACACGGCGTTTTTGTGGTCATCTTTAGCAATCGATGTGAAGTCACTTGCTACCATAAGAACTAAAATGGTTGCAGAATCAAACTGCATCAAGTCTCCTATAATTCACATGAGAAAAAGAAAGTATAACGATTGACATTGATCTTGTAATTCAAGACCAATATCAGGCTGAAGATGTGCTAATTCTAACATCTTTTACGCCTAGCTATTTCCTGTAATGTTCAAGTTGACTTCCGACCTTTGCTCAAGGTGTTTAAGCAGAGGTGGTTTGGTAACACGGTAACAGTAACAATACGGTAAAAAGTGGCATTAGTAACGCTTAAATTGTTACTTTCGCCATTGTTACTTTGAAGAAATGTTGTTTGCAGACAAAGGTAAATGGTTCACCGCCAAACAATTCAATGACATTACATTCGGTGAATTGTCGTCGACACTAAGCGGCCCTCAGCTTGAGCATGTTAAGGTGAAGTCGATACTATGTGGGAGCAAAGGGGAGTCCGGAGAGAAGGCTAATTCAATGGCCCTTCTTAGAATGGTTAAGAAAGGAATTGTTAAACGGACTAGACAAGGAAGAATCTATCACTATCAGCTAAGCCAGCATGGATGGGAGAAGGTTTTAAACCAACAGGTAAGAATGTCTACGTCAATCATAGGAGGCGCTTATAGAACTGGTGTCGTTGGAAGAGCCGCTAGAAAAGCTGTGCCCCAGCTCAATATTACATCGATAGAACGATATGACCCAGGCCTAGAGGCGCGAAATTTAGCTGGGAGTTACGTAGAGTTAAGTACTATGAAACTTGAGAATGAAATCATCCATAATCTCTACAAGGAGCATAAGTACAGAGAGGTGGTGGAATATCTAAATGCAAGCCAAGCGCTGGACCGGCAGAGAGCCGCTATAGAACGAAAGAAAACTCAATTCACAAAAGCTAATGAAAGATTCATAAAAAAAACTGGAAAAGACTGGAGGACTTTCCTCGCCGAAGAAGGTAGTGGTTATATCTTAAAAATTATTAGTGATTAATAAGATTCTACTCAAAAGAGTTTATAAAACCTATTAAAAAAGACGCTCATATCATTCTTAATCTGAAAACGCTATTTGTTTCATCTATCGGCTGAAATGATCCTTTGAGATAGCTAACAGAACCACAAACAAAATATAAAAAATTGAGTTATCCGTTATTAAATGCGTAATTAGCCACGCTTATTAGTTTCTAGAATGCAATACATTATAATTCAGGTTTTCAACGAAGAGCCCATTGTAAAGCCACGTATAAGATATCTTCGTATTAATAACACTAGTATAAGTGCCGGAACAAAGGCTAATACTCCACCAGTGTTTATTGCATCCCACTCAACCTGTCTGTACCCTGCTCCTTCACCCATTCCAAACCAGATTCCTTTAGTCACAGTCTTTGTAGCCGGACCTGTCAGAATAGATGAGTATAGAAATTCGTTCCATCCAAGTACGAAGGTAAATATAACTGTCGCCAATAGACCAGGTATTATCATAGGTATAGCTATTCTTCTCAGGATAGTGAAATCAGTAGCTCCATATACAGTTGCAGCTTCCCAGATGTCTTTGGGTATATCACTAAAGAACCCCCTTAACATCCAAACAATTACAGGTAGATTTATGACCCAATATACCACCATCATTCCTAAGTAAGTATCCCAAAGTCCATAATGTCCATATATTGTGTAGAATGGTATAAGGACTGCAAAAGGTGATATTGTTCTGAGCGTTAATATTAAAAACTCGACAAATCCTTTACTTCTAAACTTGTATCTCGTTAAAGCGTAAGCTGTAGGTGTTCCAATTATCACACATGACAAAACGCTTGAAAGAGCTATTATTACTGTATTAATGACTAAATGTGGATATGATACAAATGAAAAAGCGTTAATGTAATTTTGTATACTTGGACGGAAACCTCCGCTGTAGAACGGTACACCGCCAATAAAGCTTATTCCTCTTCCTGCCAATAGAGGGCTTAAATCAATTCGGAAGCTTTCTAAGAACATGATTCCAATTGGCCATAGAATCCATAGCATAACGAATACATAAATTATGAATTTCAATATTTTACGTGTTTTGTGGTTTGACAATTTCATCTTTCATCTTACTTCCAAATTCTTCTTCCTATCAACATTAGAAATGCTGTTGCTGCTAGGCTTATCAAAGTCATTGTCAGCGCTATAGTTGCAATATATGAATAAGGTGCATCGTAAGCTGGAAATATCAGCAATTTATACATCATAAGACTTAGAGTATCTATAGGTGATCCAAGCTTCTCTTGTCCAATCCATCCTACCCAGGTGAAAGATATTTCAAAGGTTCTGAATGCGTCAATAGACCTAATCATAATGATTATCAAAGTAATAGGTGAATGCAGTATTATGGGTAGTTTAATGCGAGTAAACGTTTGCCAAGATGATGCTCCGTAACTGTCTGCGGCTTCATAAATCTCCTTGGGAACTGATTGTAAAACACTTAGAAATACTAAGAAGAAGAGAGGAGTCCAAAGCCAAGCATCAGATATTAATATCATTACAAAGGCGAAGTTTGGATCGAACACGTTTATCATTGGAAGTCCCAAATCATATTTTAGAACTACGTTGACATCATCCCATATAGCGGCTGGTGAGAAAAAGATTCCAGCTATTAGAGGTGAAACCGCTAAAGGTAGTATGAGAATAGTTTGGAGTCTTCTGTATTCTGCGTTTCTAAATATCAGCAATGTAAATAATAGTCCCATAATAAAAGCTATGCTCACAGTCCCAAATACGTAAAGTACTGTCACTCTGAGGGATATCCAGAAACTACTATCTGATACCATTCTCATATAATTACTTAAACCTACGAACACCGGTTCAGGTGTAGATGGGTCAAATTGTGTAATACTCATAAAAATAGAGTAAAATAATGGATAGCCCTCAACAATAACCAACACAAGCAGCGTGGGGACAATAAATAAATATGGCAACAGCTTATTATTCATTAGTTGTTCCTACTATGATTGAATATCACTCATCTATAAATACTTCAACATTTATAAATAAATCAAGGTGTAAATAAATGTGTGAATTTCGAGTTTTTTTAAAGAAGAAAGATGGCGAAGAAATAGTGTCTGATGACATAATCTATGCGAAGGTTAATGGTTCATCAATAGTTTTAAGGGGTATTCTTGGAAATGAAGTAACAGTTGACAAAGCATCTATCTTAGAAGTAGATGTATCTGCCGAACGACTTATTCTAACACCATCTTAATTAACTAAATAATATATCAAATATATTCTCTATTAATGTATTCATAAGAGGTTAATAGTGATGACTTTTAGTATAGCAGTTTCTGGGAAAGGTGGAACTGGCAAAACTACAATATCAGCTTTATTGATTACTTTATTAAAGCATCATTTTGACAAACCTATTTTAGCAGTAGATTCAGACCCTAACTCAACACTAAATGAAGCACTTGGAGTAGACTTGACAATAACTGTAGGTGAGGCAAGAGAAACTCTGCTCAAGAATAAAGATAAGCTTGGCCCATATCAAACTAAAGAGGAGTACTTTAATTATTTATTTCAAAGTTCTATAATGGAGCTTGATGGATTTGATCTTATAGCAATGGGTCATTCTGAAGGCTCAGGATGCTATTGCTATGTCAACAATCTTCTTCGTAAGATTATGGATGAATTAGCTAATAGATATCCTTTGATGATAGTTGATACAGAAGCTGGTCTCGAGCATTTCAGTCGAAGAACAACTCAAGACATTGATATTTTACTAGTAGTAACCGACCCTACTACTAAAGGTGCGTTAACTGCAAAAAGAATAAAAGAAATAATCAGTTCACTTAAAATAAATATCCGTCAAGTATTCCTTGTAATTAACAGAGTAACTTCAAAATCACTAGATAAAATTGAGGAACTCGAAAAAATATCAGGATTGAAATGCATAGCGGTTATCCCAGAGGATCCTTTGATCAAGGAGTATGATCTTTCTGGACTATCTCTAGATAAGCTTCCAGAAAAATCACCAGCTTTGAAAGCGATAAAAGACATTATAGAGAAATTAAACCTCATCCCAACTATAACTGGTGAAATCAAAAGTTGAAACTAGCTATAGTTGGAAAAGGCGGTGTTGGAAAAACTCTAGTTGCTGGAACTCTAGTACGTTTATTTGCCGGCAACGGCTTCAAGGTATTAGCTTTTGATTTAGACCCTGCCATGAATCTTTCATATACTATTGGGATTAACGCTGAAGTTGCTAGCAGAATTACTCCATTATCTGAAAACCATGACTTGATAGAAGAGCGGACAGGTGCTAGACCCGGTTCATCAGGATCTGTTTTTAGCCTAACACCTAAAGTTAGCGATATAGCTGATAAGTATGGTGTTGTAGGTCCTGACGGTATTCATCTAATTGTTATGGGCACAGTTAGATCTGGTGGAACTGGGTGTATGTGTCCGTCTAATGCCTTAGCAAAAGCCTTAGTTCGTCATCTTCTTGTTTCGTCAAATGAAGTTGTGATTATGGATATGGAGGCTGGGTTAGAGCATTTAGGTAGAGGTACTGTGAGAGGTGTTAACGCTATGCTTTGTGTTGTTGAACCTCGGATGCAGTCTATTGAAACTGCTCGTAGAATATTTGAGCTTTCAGAACAAATAGGTGTAAAGGACGTTTTTGTAATTGGTAACAAGATCAAAAGTATTGAAGATAAACAGTTTATAGAGACGTTTCTAAATAAAGAGAAAATGCCACTTATTTCGATAATTCCATACGATGAGCTGATGGAAAAAGCTGATAAGGCTAGAATTGCGCCTATTGATTATGCTCCCAACTCATCAGCTATAAAAGCGATAGAAGTTCTGAAAAATTACCTTATCAATAGATATGAAAACCTTAACAAACCAATAAATTAGATTATAACAAAAGATAACAATTATGACTTGACATTATTAGTCTGTATAACAAGAAGTTCTAATTAATACTGAGAATTATTGTGGTGTTATACAGTCAAATCATTTTACTTATACCGATGGGTCAGAATTCTGCTCTTTTAATCGTTATAATAGTTAGATACGTTTATCTGTTAATCTCTTCTTAATCAAATGCGTCATGAAGAGTTCAAGACGCCGCTTTATAAAATATGCAGGTGCTTCTATAATCGGAGGCGCGGCAATGACTCTAGCCAGTCAATACTTTTTGTCACCAGTTAAGACATCTCCAAACAATACAACAACTTCCACTACTACGAAAACAGGTGAACTGGATAAACGCTACAAACCATCTGAATATATTGATTTCATGGAGTGGTTACGTTCTGTCTCAAAACCATATGCAGGTAAGAAGATTGCTGCTGCTTTGGAGCTAGAACCATCACCTTTAGCATTACAAGTTATGCAACCAGAATTTTTCAATTATTCTGAAATCAATGTGGGCTATGAGTTAACACCTTTTATACAAAATCTCGTGAACACTTCTTTAGCAGTTACATCTCAAGCTCCTACTTACGATATAATGAATGTAGATGGTTCTAATCTAGGTAGATTTGCCAATCACTTGATTCCTCCACAAGAGTTGGTTGATAAATATCCAGATCTTACTTATCCAAAACTTGATTTAACTGATTTTCACAGTACCGGAATAGCTTTCTCTGGGAAGTATCCCCAAGATTTAATTTTTCCACCATATGAAAAGAATCTCAATGGAAGATTATTTGAGCTTCCTCAGGATATGCCTGTTATGATTAGATTCTACAGAAAAGATCTCTATGAAAAGGAAAAAATAACTCCTGGTAGAGATTGGAGTGAATACCTTGAGGATCTAAAGATGTTCGATAACCCTGCAAAAGGGATATTTGGAGGTGGAAGCATGGCTTTATCTCATCCATCAATCATCTTTGAATATCTGAATCATCTTTTCAGTTTTGGTGGTAAACTATGGGAACTAGATGATAAAGGATTAAGATGTACTATTAATAGTGATGAAGCTGTAGCAGCACTTGAAAACTACCTAAGATTAAAGGATTATTCTGACCCTGCGTCAGCATCGAGTTCTTGGGTGGAACTAAGCATCCTTATGTCTGTTGGTAGAGTATCTAGCGCAATTAATTGGGCAGACTACGCATCAATTATGGATAATCCTGTACAATCTCTAACTCCTGGAAAATGGGGATATACAGCTAATCCAGCTGGCCCTGCAGGTTCTTTTTCAACCTTCGGTGGTGCCGGAGTAGGTGTATCAAAATACTCTCGTCAACCGGAAGTAGCTTGGTTGTGGCTACAATGGGCCACAAGTTTAGGCACACAGATAGTTTCTTTGCAGGATCCATTGCATTATTCTACTCCGACGAGATCTAGTGTGTACAATGACTCATTTGTTAATGAAATGATAGACTCTGGACGTCTTTCATACCTAAGGATTGCCCAAGAAGTCCTTTCAAGTAAACGTGTAGCTACACTTATCACATTCCCAGGTTGGCAGCAGGTTAGGGTGATACTTGCTGATGTCTTGTCACGTTCGTGGAATGGTGGTCTAACAGCGCGTCAAGCATTAAAAGAAGCTCAGGATAATATAGATAAGCTCGGCCCTGTTTTTCCGTTCTAAGTGATAAATATGTTTAGCAATAGATTATTTTCAGTATTGTTTTCAATCATATTAGTGTTTTCAGTAGTATTCGCAAATATTCCAAGAGCAAATTCCTTATCTCAGGAATTGTTCAAGGAATTTAACACTGCGTCTGGAAAAAGCTCCTACATTTTTTCATTAGATACAGACGACCAAGTGTCGGATAATTCAAATTGGACAATCACTGCATCGCTTGTTGTAGACCACATGGATAAGTTCAAGACTTTCGTATTCTTTTCATCTGTATTATTAGACATTGAAACATCAAATGGCAAGATACTAAATAGGAACATACAGTTCGGTCATTACCCTATCGGAGAATACCCTGCGAGACTCTACCCTGGTGGCAAATGGGGTCCAAATAATATTACAATAGATATTTCCAAAGAATCGCTAGATATTCCATCTGGAGGGTCTGTTGATGCAAAAATCTATGTTACATTAAACTTGGCAGAATTTATTTATCAACCTTTCATTGTTGAACAAAAACCTGTGACCACATATGAAACATTTTCATTCGAAGCAGGGTCTGTCAGAATAATAAATGAAGGTTTTCCTCTACAGACATTAGCACCATATCTAATTGGATTAGCAGTCGGAATTTCAATACTAATTGGACTAATAATGAGAGATAGATTTAGTAAAAAGATAAATGCAAATAATTCGAGTAATGTTGTTAACAACTTATCCGTGTAATACGATTCATGTGAAAAGGTTGTAAGCAATAACTAACAATCATTCTTGTCAATATTGAAGAACTTTAAGGATTCATATTCTATGTTGGTTGACTTTCACAGTGGAGATGATCTTCGACCCTATCTTCTTAACCAACTTACAGGTATAATATCAATGCGTTAGGATAAACATCCAATATAAATTTTCCAAATATTAAAGTTATTGAGTATAACCGATTATCGGAAATCTTTATAAAAGAATAGCCTAGTCTCAATAGTAATGAATTTAGCAAAGAATATCTTAACTTCTCTTATAGCCTGTCTGGTTCTGCTTTCGGTTTTATCTGTTCCTGCTATTTCTCAGGTGGCGGATACAGGTTATAATTGGCGCTTTTCAGGTTTTGATGATGATAGTACCTATTTCAATCCTCAAAACGTCATTAACGGAAATAATGTAGATACTCTTAGACAGGAATGGATGACATCACTTAGTAAAGCATCTTTCTTTATTGGGAATGAAACCGCACTGACAACGAGCAATGTTCTCATGGTAAACGGGTTCATCTATTTAATAGATAGATCGCAAACGCTCTTGGCACTCAACGCTGAAGACAATAGACTTATGTGGTATTCTCAGCTTTCTGTGTTTGACTCAAATAGGTATGGTCTCGAAAATCAAAATGTTCATTCTCGTAGTCTTAATTACTTTGACAAAAAAGTGTGGTTAGTTGATTTAGATTGTTCAATAAAAGGATTCAATTCATATAATGGAGCTATTGAAGTAGATATTGCGCCTCAGGTTTTATGTGGCCAAATTCCACAAGGAACCAAAGTACATGAAACAGCATTTAGAGCTGTTTCTGCTCCTGTATTTTACGAGAAAGACAAAATATTAGTAGTTTCTCCAGCAGGTTTTGAAACATTAGATAGTTCCTTAAGCTACGTTACCGGTATTAGTTTAGACAGCCAAAATATCATTTGGAAGACTTCTTTGACAACTAACAGTGGAGATAATGTGAAATTAGGAAATGGTCAGTGGGCAGTAGATCAGGAGACCGGAATCATTTACATTGGCACGGGTTCACCTATTCCTGAATGGAATGCTTCTAACAGACTAAATAATAATCGTTACAGTGACTCAGTTATTGCTATCGATGCTTCCAGCGGAAAGATACTTTGGTCTTATCAGGTTTCTCCTAATGACATTAATGGATATGGATGCGATGGAAATATAGCTCTGGATAAAACTGGAGGTAAAACGATAGTGCATACGGCTTGTAGAAATGGATATTTAATTAGCATTGACGCAAAGACAGGTAACCTATTATGGTATTTTGACCCTCCAAACGTAAAAAGAGTAAATAGTGAAAATGCAGATTTTGTAAAGACCGGTAAAACAAACACTCAAAAACCTTGGCTTAACTACCCGTCTACAGACCCTTCAATGCAATGCCCAGGGGTTTTTGGAGCAGTTTCATCTAATATAGCCGTTGCATATGGAACAATCTACTTGTCAACATTTAATAGTTGCAGTATATTACAAGTCGCATCAGTAAGTAATATTGGAGATACAGGCAATCTAAACATCACTACTCAAATTGAGCCTGTTGGACCAATAAACTCAACTCTTTACGCGATAGACTCATCAACTGGTAAGGCTAAATGGACTCAATTCTTTGACAATGTTGCTCTGAAAGGTGGAATTACCGTAAGTGGAGGCTTAGTGTATTTACCGTCACCTGACGGTAATCTATATGCCATTGATGCTTCAACAGGTTCAAATATATGGAACCGATCATTTGGTACACTTGGTCTAGCTATTCCGACAGTAATAGGAGCCACAGCTCATGGCAACTGGGTTCTGGCTCAGGTAGTTGCTGGTACCCCACTCTTAGGTACTGCCGAGGATCTACGGTCAGGGTTTGTGTTCCTATTTTCATTACCTGCTAACAACGTAACAACAACTCAGAGTGAAGTAATCAATTCTGACAATTCATCCACTATCAACTACGCGATTATCGGTGGTACGATAATCTTATTAATTGGTGTATCTTCAGTATATTATATACGGAGCCGTAAAAATGTTAAATAATAAAGTTCTCCTAATTCCTATCGCATTACTAGCAGTAATTCTCGTTGTTAGCTTATCTTTGTTCACCTTCTCAAACACGTCAACGGTTAAAAGACTAGCAATTCTACCTAATGCACCTGAATATGTTTGTGGAGAGGGGTTACCCGCTTCTAAGTGTGCGGAGCTTAGGTTTACTTGTGGAAATGGTGTTGTAGATCCTGGTGAAGATTGTAATGTATGTGCCTTTGATGCTGGATGCTCCTCAGGTTTAGTGTGTGGAAATATCAGTGGTGGGGACGAGTTTACATGCCATTATCCAGCAGGTTTATGTTTAGCTGGCCCAGCTGGCTAAGGGTGGGAAATATGACCAATAAGATTGGAATAATACTGGTAATGGCTGTAGTATTCCTAAGTCCTCAAGTGGCTCTAGGGCTCGCCCCTGGGAATCCTGATATTTACCTGCAAGTTGACCCAAGTACTAAGGTAGTGGATACACCAGCAGGTGGCACTCTAGATATCACGATTAATATTATATCCCAAGAAGGTTTCGAAGGAAAGACCCAGTTGTCACTAGAGAGTCCTCCAGCAGGAGTTACAGCTACCTTTTCACCAAATCCAGTTGATGTTCCAGCATTTGATCAAGGCAATGTTAAGACGACGTTTAATATTGCATCTTCCGTAGCTCAAGGTAAGATTACACTGAAGGTGAATGCAAAAAGTGTTACTGATAGTAAGATAACTAAAACTCTAGAAATTGCACTTAACATAGTTACAGGCACTAAAACTACGACTTCGACTTCGACTTCGACTTCGACTACAAGTACCACATCTACGTCAACTACAACTAGTACAAGCAGTACAACTACCACCTCTTCAACGACCAGTACGGAAACATCGGTTTCAGTTACTACCGTGGTTTCTACTACCACTCAGGTGATTACTACAAGTACGCCGTCAATATCAACGAAAACCACTGCCAATCCTAGTCAGGTTCAAGATTACACTTTACCCTTGCTCACAGCTTTGGTTGTAGTAGTGTTATTAGCCGTTGCAGCATTGTCTTTGCGCAAGAAGAAGTAATTTCATTATTTAGAGTGTATTGTCAAGAACATACGCTTAAACTACGTTTCTTAATGTTATCTTGATAGGTTTATTGATTCAAAAATGAGCTACCGGGAATTATTTGTTGCAAAAAACCCACTACTAACATACGTAAAGGACGGCGTTCCAAATTTAGTTGAAGTACTTGGAGTACCATTTGATTCAACATCTACATTTCGGTTAGGCTCAAAATTTGGTGCAAATGCCATACGTGAAGCATTTCTTAATATTGAGATATACTCAAACCGGCTCAATGTAGATTTGGAAACTTGCCCAATTAATGACTTGGGTAATCTATGTCAAATGGGTGATGCAAAACAAATGTCTAATTCTCTTAGGAAAGTTGTATCAGAAATTGTTTCAGAATGTAAGGTTCCTGCTATTTTGGGTGGTGAGCATACATTATCTTACGCTACTTTTAATGCTATGCCAAAGAATACCGGTTTTATTGTTTTCGATGCACATGCAGATCTTCGTAACGAGTTTGTTGGTCTAAACTTCAGTCATACTACATGGTTAAGGCGATTTATTGAAAAACAAGTTAACGCCGAAAATATAATTCATGTTGGATTAAGAGCTGCTTCACAAGAAGAGATTGATTATAAGAATAAAGTTGGACTAAAAACAATCACAACCAATAGAATTCTAACAACAAAACGTTCAGAAAGGATATTACTTGATTTTGTAAAGCAGTTCAATCAACTATATATTTCGATTGACATGGATGTTCTAGATCCAGCGTATGCTCCAGGCGTTGGTAATCCAGAAGCAGCTGGAATATCAACGGCTCAATTATTAGAGTTTCTATATGTTTTAGAAGGAAGAAAATTACTAGGTTTTGACATTGTTGAAGTTTGTCCTCAATATGATACGGGAATTACTGCTATTGCAGCTTCAAAACTAATGCTTGAACTTATTAGTTTAGTTCACAAATACAGTAATATAAAATAATAATACTTTCAATTAATCATCCTGGGAATTGTGGCTGCTTTGCTAGATTTCTTGGCATAGATAATGGTTGGAATGGTTTATGTTCAGTCTTTTGGTAAATCTCTTTTTTTAGATCGTCAAGCTTCACATTTCTAATATTCCTTGTGAATCTATCTCTTATTTGTAATATTCCTGAGGATACTTCTTTTTCACCTATTACAGCTATGTAAGGTATCCACTCTTTTTCCGCGTCTCTAATTCTTTTTGATACTGTTTCATCTCTATCATCAATATCTACACGAATTTTATCAGCTTCTATTTCGTCACAAAGCTTTTCGACAAAGGGTTGGTAGTTTGAATTTAGTGGAATTAGTCTTATTTGGGTAGGTGTCAACCACAATGGTAAACATGGTGGTTCTCCGCGACTTTGAACTTTGAATGCTTTTTCGAGAAGAGCGTATATGCAGCGTTCTATTGCGCCACTTGGGGAATTATGAAGAATTATTGGTGATTGTTTGACGCCTTTTTCATCAATATAGGTTATTCCATATCTTTCTGCATTCTCAACATCTATTTGGTCAGTTGATAATGCTGATCCTTTATCTAGATTATCTACAAAGTTGAATTCCCATTTAAATACAAAATAGAAGAATCTCTCGTCCCATATTTCAACTAGACAGGGTTTATCGATAATATTTAATAATGAACCTACGAGTTCTTTGTTTTCATCATAAAACTGTTTGGTGAATCTCATTGCAAGTTCGTAATCATCCTTTGTTAAACCTATTCCATCAAGGACATCTATAGAGAGTTTAAACCGTTTAATGGCTTCTTCTTTAGCCTGATCAAAGTCTTTGCATATGGCGTGACAATCAGGCATCGTGAATGCACGTAATCTTCTAAGACCTGAGACTTCTCCGCTTTTTTCTCGTCTAAAGCTGTAACGAGTTAATTCATAGAGTTTGAATGGAAGATGCTTATATGATATTTGCATATCTTTAGCTATTAGGAATTGGCCAAAGCAAGCACTGAATCTTAAAAACAAATTCTTATCTTCAGATTTTACGACATATTGACGAGCTGGAAAACGATTGAGATAACTAGCTAAACTGGGATGTTCTAAATCATACATTATTGGTGTTTCCACTTCAACTCCACCGTATTCCTTAACTTTTTGAGTTACAAATTGTTCAAGCAGGCTTTTTATTAGGCGTCCTTTAGGATAATATCGCATGTTACCTGAATCTGAACCGGGTTCATAATCTGCTATCTGGAGTTTCTTCATCAGTGTAACATGTGGAGGAATCATAGGAGAAGATCTAACTTTAGATATCTCGTATTTTGTAAATTTATCTAGTCCTGAATTCTTTTTAAAACTGTAGCTGCTAGCATCAAATAGTTGACCATCTGGCTGAAGTACATACCAGTGTGAAACTAGTTTCTCCTCAGATTTCAAAGCTGAAGAGATTGTTTCTATTTTTGTTTTATCTTCTGATAATATTGTTTTTGATTGTTCTGCAAGAGGATGTCCTTTAACTTTAATTGTTAAAGATTTTGTCCATCCAAATGGTGCCCTATACACAGTTATCTTAGAATTATTTGCAATTAGTTCCATCTCTTTGAGTATCTTCAGTGCTTCTGATGGCTGTGCTAGGTTTAAACTTAAGTGTGCATAGGGATAAATTATTATACGGTTTATTCCAATGTTTTTTATTGAAATCAGAATATCTTGGATTGCTTTGTTAGCAGTTGTTTCGTTATCATTCTTCTCAATACATGTTAATAGAACAACTATTTCTTCCAGTCTCACTTGTTCAAGATTGGTTTCTTCAGCTAGTTCTATCTCTTTTTTTATTGGTTGATATTCAATATAATCAGTATGGAGTTGAAGTATCCTCATCTAGTAGGTGGGATACTGTTGTTAAGTTAAATGTTTTCAGGTACTTTGTTGAATGTTTTATTTGGTGTGGTGATTTTACTATGCGTAGATTACTGTGAACCCATAAACCTATATTTGGGTTATATTACGAGTTGTCGACTAGCAGTAGTAAAGTGAAATATAATGCCACATAGTAAAGGATTTAGAAAAAAGACACGAAAACTTTTGAGTAAAGGCCGGCATCAAAAAGGTCTATCTGCGTTCCTTACTGAGTACAAAGTGCAAGACAAAGTTGTAATAAAAATAGATCCTAGTCAGGTAAAAGGTATGCCTCATCGTAGATTTCATGGAAAGGTTGGAACAGTTGAAGAGGTCATGCCAAGGTCTCTATACATCAGAGTTCCTGTTGGAAATAAGGATAAGATCGTTATAGCTCGCTTTGAACATATCAAATTACATAAGACAAATACTGAAGGTACCAAGATTTAGAAATAAACCAGTGTGAAGAATAGAAATGTCGAATTCAAAAGAAAAGAGAATAATTGCACTTCCTGAAGTTAAAGATATTCTTGGAAAAATTGATGTAGAAACTGTTGACCAGATTCAGCGGAGAACACTTGATTATGTTTCAAAGTTTTCAAAAACTTCTGCAGAAGAAGCAAGAAATGTATGTAAGCGATTAGTCGAAGAAGCTGGACTATCAAAGAAAGAGGCTGTCGAAATAGCAAACATTATGCCAAAAAGTAAAGAGGAGATATGGGTATTCACATCAGGATGGAAAAAGCTTCTACCCGAAGAAGTGATTAATAAAATAATTAAGATTATTAACGAAAAGTAATACTGAATCTTAATAACAAGTTTACTAAACATGTTGCTTTCATAACTATCAAGAAGATGTTTTATATTCAGACTTCTTTTTTGATAATATTGTTTTGTGAAATAATCTGTTAATATTGAGTGAATGATAGCATCCTATGCGGCTTTAGCTATTTTCATTCTTAATGGTGCGATAGAGATAACCTTGGGAATGAAAATGACGCTCAAAAATGACGTAACTCAACAGAAATAACACAACATAATAGGTCTACGGCTGATGGCAGACTGGCGACAATTAAGTTAATGACTAAGATAACCAATCATAATTATTGGGTTTCGACATAGGTTACATCTAACACGTCAAAAGGTTTCTTCTCATCAAGAGTTATTCTTCTCTTTAGTGTGGAAGCAATATTCGGAGTTACTTCGGTGCCTTCACCGGTTACTAAGCTTCTTATATTTAATCCGCCATCGCATTCAATATTGATTATCAAACAAAGTCCTTTTACTGAATTCACGTTGAAACTATAGATTTTCTTTAAAAGGTGACGGTTTCTATTATTTGATAGCATTTTGACTATTAATCCATTAAATTGTTTTTCAAGTTTATCAATGTCTTTCTTAGTTATTGCACTGTCAACTATACAATTACATTTGATACGAACTTTGAATTTAATATCATTATTGGGCTTAATATCAAGAATTCTTATCCTGTTGACCGATACACCATTACTTTCTTTTATTGAAAATAAGTTGGAAGGACACCTGATTTTAGGTTCAATTATTTCTGTGTAGAAAGGGCGGCCTTCACCTAAAACTAGACTTTGTTTATCTTCGCTTCCAATCCAAGTGAATTTTGTTTTCTTGGCTTTAAAAAGAGAAATTAATGGTAACATTAGATTTTCCTCAACGCTAGCTTTGGCTATGAAACCTGTTAGATTGCATTCATTACATCCTTTTCCTCTACAATTTAGGCATCTTTTCCTTTTTTGATCTAAACCGCGTTTTGTTTTCTTATACCTGCCGAAAACGTATATTGATTTTGTGGATACTTCAATTCTTTCTAGAAGTGTATCTACAATAATCATTATGTCAGGATTCTTATAATTTGGTCTCAGATTCAGTCTTTTAGATAGTGAATTATTAAGTTCTCTTGAGAAATGAGTCTTAAAGTTTTGTCCTCCCTTAAGCTTTGCAAATGACCTTAGATCATCCTCTTTTTCTATAATTGAAGTGGATACTCTTGACCCTATTGAGAAACTTTCTTGTTGATAATTGTTTAAGGAACTAATAATCATGTCAGTGTATTTATTGACAGAAGACATCAAGCCACCACAAATATAGCATTTCTCATCTGAGGTTTCATTATTCTTAATACTATTCGTTTCAGTTTCATATTTCGATAGGTTTAATCCTTCTTCTAATGGAAATTGTCTCTTTAGACAAGGATCACATAGATTATATTTTTGTAGAAGATTCTTTAGAACTAGTTTGTTTGGCATAGTTTATTGTTGTAACCTCTTGATCATTTGTCTTAATTCTCTCCCTCTACTGGCTTTAATCATAGTTTTTGTTTGTTTGTATTTATTTATCATTTCTTTAACATCTTTTTCTGCGTTACCCGAACCTTTTGCTATTCGACGAATTCTTGAAGAGTTCAATTCGTCAGGATTTTGTCTTTCATACTTGGTCATTGATTGAATAATTACTCTCCAACGTTTTAGCTTCGTCTCTATACCTTCCATGTCCTGATCTTTCAAATTCGAAGAGAAACCAGGAACTAATTCAAGGATTTTCTTTAAAGAACCCATTTTAGTTATTTGTTCCAGTTGGTAGTAAAGATCATCAATGGTCATTTTGCCTGATGTAATTCTTTGTATCTTCTTATTATCAGCTTCAAGTTCAATATCCTTAACTCGTTCAAGCAGTGCTTGTAAATCACCCATATCCAATAAACGTCCTACAAACCTAACTGGTGAGAAAACTTCTAAATCATCTATTCTTTCACCGGTTCCGATAAACGCTATTCTTGTTCCTGTAGCTGCGGCTGCCGCAAGTGCGCCTCCACCTTTTGATGCGCCATCAAGCTTTGTGACTATTATAGCACCAACAGGAACAGCGTTGTGAAATGCTTCTGCCTGACTATAGCATTGTTGCCCAATGGTACCATCTATAACTAAAAGTACTTTGTCTGGATTTACTTTTGAATTGATTTGTTTCATTTCTTCGATGAGTCCTTTCTCTTCTTTGTGTCTTCCTGATGTATCGATAATTATTACGTTTAGATTACTTTTGATAAAGTGGTTAATACCTTCTGCTGCTACTTTTACTGCGCTTTTTTCGTTTTCATCTCCATATACGGGGATATTGATTTTTTCACAGAGCATTTTAAGCTGAATCAATGCCCCGGGTCTAAAGGTATCTGCCGCAACTATTCCTACACTGTACTCTTTTTTGGTAAGATATCTTGCGATTTTGGCTGTAACAGTAGTCTTTCCACTTCCTTGGATTCCTATTAATAATATAATGTTTGTCTTATTCTTCTGTAAATTGAATTCTATTTCTTCGCCTAATATTTTTGATAATTCTTCGTATAGTATCTTCACAATATGGTCTTTCCTAGGAAGACCAACTGGTGGCTTTTCCTGAAGAGCCCTTTGTTCTATTTTTGTTGATAATTGTAGTACTATTTTCACATTTACGTCCGCTTGTAGTAAAGTTCTTTGCAAATCTTTGACGAATGCTTTTACAGTAGCTTCATCTATAATGTCAACGCCTAGTAACTTGCTAACTGTATTTCTCAGACCGCTTTGAAGAGATGAAAGCATTTCTTATCACCAATTATATTGGTATTGACTTTTTGGGTCTATTTATTAGTTAAATCAGCGAATAATATCTCTAGGAAACCATGGTCGTAATGCCAATGTTTCTTTGTTTCTTTGATTTGTATCGCTTTACTAAATAGAGGCGAATCAATTACAAAAGTTTCACCTTCGCCCCCTTCAAACGTAATGTTAAGTCCATTCTTTTTATTTAGTTGTATTAGTTCATCTATAGTATTATTATCAATTATTCTACCTAGCCAGTTTTGTCCTAATCCATCTGCTGAAACACTTA